>Ga0315290_10002916_pt1 | contig 12161 bp, 13 predicted proteins | sample YL17G12_0_MG_FD_203627 | JGI IMG/M metagenome (GOLD analysis project Ga0315290, IMG submission 203627) | Sediment microbial communities from Yellowstone Lake, YNP, Wyoming, USA - YL17G12_0 | ecosystem: Environmental > Aquatic > Freshwater > Lake > Sediment | place: USA: Wyoming | collected...
TCTTCGTCTAAATTATATGTAGATGAGATTGTTTTGTCGAGATTTTCTTTTCTTTTTAAATAATTGCAATATCTGTTATTCCACTTATTGAGTGAACTAAATTGTATTAATCCAACAATTAACCATATTCCCGATGTTACAAGTATTCCAACTAGGAGAACTATTAAGATAAGACCAAAATCATCCTCTTGTTCTAATAAAAGTAAAAATCTTGGATGCATTGTAAGATATAGCGAAATCCCAATTGCAAATGGAGCTAAAATAAGACCCGATAATGAAACACCTAACATCACTCTTTTTAGGTGTTGAATTTTTTCAATAAATCCATCCATCGAACTTAATATGTCGATATTGTCATCTGGCAAATTTCAATACTTCCTCAAAACTCTTTAAATTATTGGTTTTCATTATATAATTTGTTTTATTTGTGGTATTTATCACCTACTTAACATTGTTAATTTTGTTTTGTTAGACATTATTTTTTATCTCATTGTAATGGTCAAAATGCTAACTATGTTCAATTTTCCTTGAAACCAAAAAATTACGACGTAAATGTTGCAATTTTCTTCTTAGAATAAGATCTAGGCAAAATAAATGGCAATTCTATTTTTTTCATATTTCTAACAATTAACAATGTTAAGCATTCTCTAAATACTAAAATCAAAAATAACTGTCAATGCAGAAGCAAACTTATCTACTCCAAGGGGAAATCCTAGGAATTCATGAGTATGTAATTTCATTTGTTCCAAGTTTTCATTTACTGCCTCGACACAGATGATGTTTTCCCTAGATATGCTTCTGCATTATTGCTTTTACTGAATCAATAATTCCCAAATATTGGTTTCAAGTTAACATTGTTAAGCGATGTTTTAGTATGAATGATTTCTTGATATTATATGGGACCTAAATTACCATTTTCAAAAAAAATAAATACCACAGGTTTGAAAAATGTATTCAAAAAAAGCCCTCAATTTACAAATATGTGTAGCATATGTAAGATGGAATTTACTGATGCAGAAAGAACAAAGAAGCACATGATTAAAGCCCACACAAAACCAAAACGTGAAAAAGAGCATCATTAGGAATGACAGAGCAAAAAACGCAAGTATCTGGGGGAATTTAGTGTAACAATAAAACTTCGTTGCAGGGATTATGGTTTTGAGTGCGAATTTGTAGTTGAGGGACAAGTTGAATCAGTAATAACTCAATTTGGTAAGCATACTAATGATGAACATGGAATAGAATATACAAAAGAAGTGTTAATACAGCTTATTCTAAGAAAGACTAGGTAATCCTAAATTAATTTAAAAAAATTGCCATTAAAATTAACTTATTTTTGAATAAATTGGGATAGTATTTTGGCATACGTGTTCATTACAGTATGGGTGTATTGATCCCAAGAATCAATAACTGATAATCTAAACTGGACATAAGATTTTAGAAAATCAGTAGATAAACCAATTTGGGATTCAGTAATGTTTGCCATGAATTTCCACTGGTCATCAAAGACCTTCAAGATTTTTTGATCAACTTGCATCTTGTCAAAATATTGCTCTTCTGCTATATGACAAACTCCGAATAAATCTTTTATTGAATGAAGATATCTGGAATATAGATCTGAATAATTTTGAAAAAGAATTGGACTCTCTAACTCTAGTTTCTGAATAATATCTGATGTGTTGTTTTTCATTATTTCGCATATTGAAATTTTTTGAACTTTGTCATTTTCAACTGTTTCATCTTTTTTTGAAATTAAATTAACTAAATCAGTCATATGTTAGTTTACTCGTAGATACTATTAACTTTCGATTAACAATGTTAAGCAGATGATAAATACCACCCATAAATAACACTCAATGAAAAATAGAGTGATGATTGTAACATGAGTCAAGAAATAGAACAACTGACAAAGCAGGCAATCGAATTTTCTATCTTGCTTCAAAAATTACATAATGAAATCTCCACCGTAATTGTAGGTCAGGATAAAATAATTGAGAAATTAATTATATCTTTGTTATCTCAAGGTCATGTTTTACTTGAAGGAGTTCCAGGATTGGCAAAAACATTGCTAGTTCAGACTGTGTCTGATTGTATAGATTCAAAATTTGTTAGATTGCAATTTACTCCGGATCTTCTTCCAGCAGATATTACTGGAACAAAGATTTATGATCATACTTCTGGATCTTTTAAAACCATCAAGGGTCCTATTTTTTCTAATTTTATATTGGCTGATGAGATTAACCGTGCTCCTCCTAAGGTGCAATCTGCGTTACTTGAAGCAATGCAAGAAAAACAAGTTAGTATCCAAGGAGAAACATATCGATTAGAAAAACCGTTTTTTGTTATGGCTACTCAAAACCCCATAGAGTCAGAAGGAACCTATAAACTTCCAGAAGCACAAGTAGATCGCTTTATGTTCAAACTTTTAATTTCGTATCCTGATAAAGAACAAGAATCTGAAATTATTCATAGATTTACTGAAGGAATCTCTCACAAGGCATCTAAGATCATATCTATTTCAGATATTTTGAATATGCAAGATTTTGTCCCAAAAGTATACTGTGATGAAAAAATTCGAAACTACATTACAGAAATTGTAGATGCAACAAGACATCCAAATAATTATGGACTTTTATTATCTGATAAGATTGAATTTGGTGCTTCTCCAAGAGCATCTATTTGGTTAACCATTGGTGCAAAGGCAAATGCCATTTTACATGGACGTGGTTATGTAATTCCAAAAGATGTTCAAGATGTTTCTCATGATATTCTAAGACATAGAATTTTACTTACTTATGAGGCAGAATCGGAAAACATAACATCCGATGACATGATCAAAAAAATTCTTGATAAAATCACAATCCCTTGAGAATTAACAATAGTTCTGATGAAAAATGAATCAAATGAGAGAAATATTAAAACAAGTCAAAAAATTAGAAATTACAACAAAACAACTTGCAGACGGTCTAATTACTGGCAACTCTGATTCTATTTTTAAAGGACAGGGAATTGAATTTTCAGAAATCAGAGATTATAGACCAGGTGATGACATACGTGCAATAGATTGGAAAGTAACAGCTAGATTCAACCATCCATACATCAGAGTTTATCGAAGAGAGGGATCTACAAATTTATTTTGTAATTGATCTATCTGAATCTGGTAGTTTTGGAACTAATGTTTCAAAAAAACAAAAGTCACTTGAGATTATTGCAAGTCTTATGTTTGCTGCACTTCGAAATAATGACCGATTTGGGGTTTTTTTAATTACAGATAGGGTAGAGCGATTCATCCTCGCAAGAAAAGGACGAAAACACCTCTTACAGGTATTGAGATCAATTATCTCTTTCACGCCTAATTCTCTAAAAACTGACCTTCAAAACTCACTAATTCAAATATCTAAAATCATAAAAAGGAAAAGTGTCCTCTTTATCATTTCTGATTTTATTGATGAAAGTGAATTTCTAAAACCCCTTAAAATATTGAGAAAACAACACGACATAATTGCTCTAAAAATTACTGATCAGCGTGAAAAAGAAATCCCAAATGTTGGTTTGATAGAATTAGAAGATGAAGAAACAGGCGAGCAAATTCTTGTAGATACTTCAGATGATAATTTTAGGAATTTATACTCAAATTTAATATCTGAAAATGATTTTCAGTTTATCTCAAACTTAAGAAAGATCAGAATTGACACTCTATCACTTCTCACTGATCAAAACTATGCAATTCCACTGAAAAAATTCTTCCGAAGGAGAAAGTAGAACAACATGGCAGGATTTGAACATGAACTCGTATTACTTTTTCTTTTAGTAATACCCGGATTGTTTTATTTATATCATAAAGTTTTAGTAAAAAAGAAAAAAGCTGCAATCCAATTTAGTAATTTATCGTATCTTAAATCTGCAATAGGAAACAAGAAATATTCTAAACGAGATTCATTTTTGTTTTATATCTCAATTGGCGTTGTAATATTTATGATAATTGGATTTGCAGATCCTCACATTCCCTTAGACCAAACAAAAGAAGGTGTCAATGTGGTTCTTGTTCTTGATGTATCTGGAAGTATGCAGGCAAATGATTATCTGCCAAGTAGATTAGAATCTGCTAAAAATTCTGCTGAAATATTGATAAATTCTTTACAACCAAAGGACAATGTAGGAATAGTGACTTTTGAGACAGGTGCAACAACTGCAGCTTATCTTAGTCCGTACAAAGATAAGGTAATAGAAAAACTGCATGATATTTTACCACGAGAGGGAAAAACAGCACTTGGTGATGGTCTGAGTCTTGGAATAGACATGGCGACTTCTGTTCCAAATAAAAAGAAAGTTGCTATTCTTCTTAGTGATGGAGTAACTAATGCGGGGGTAATCACACCTGATGAGGCTGTGTCCTTTGCCAAATCCAATAACATCCAAGTCTATACTATAGGTTTAGGCACTGCGGACAAAGTTGTTTTGGGATATGATTATTTTGGGAATCCACAATATGCAGAACTTGATGAATCTACCTTAAAGGCAATAGCCGAACAAACAGGTGGAAAGTATTTCAAATCAGTAGATTCGAATACATTGAACAATGTTTACAAAAACATTAGTCAGGACATCAAACGGGAAAAAGAAGAAACAAGCATAAAAGAATGGTTTTTTGCAGTTGCGCTTGGCTTATTTTTTGTTCAATTATACATCAGATATGGTAAAGGAAGGATCATTCAATGATGAAATATATTTTTTTACTAATGTTTTTTCTTGTTTCTCTTCCATTAGCATTTGGTCAAAATCTTGTAATGTCAGTTGATCAATCCACTTATTATTTTAAGATAGGCGAAAACGCAATAATTCCCATGGAATTAGACAACAATTATGGAAAACAAATTACTGGAATGTTGCAATATATTATAATTCAACAAATAAAACAAGGAAATGCTCAGATCTCAAGCTCAAATACACAAACTACTACACTTGCCATTAAAGATGGAAACCAGACAGCATCATTGAATTTTGGCACATCTGATTCACCAGTTACGTTAATTGCAAATCTAAATTTTAATTATAATGATGGTAATGATATTACTGTTAGTTTAGATCCAATTACAATCATATTTGTTTCTGATGAATCGCAAAAAAATAATGTACAAAATAAAATACAAAGTTCATCACAAAAAACATCTCTGCAATCACAGGATGATCCATTTGCACAGCAGCAGCAAAGATTTCAACAACGTCTTGATCAGATGTTGCAAAATCAACTTTCTTCCCCACAGGATTCTCAGCAAAGACTGCAGAATAATCAGATGTCGCAAGATAGTTATGCTTTAAAGCAACAAATACAAAAACAATTAGAAGAAAAAAATCAACATCAACAAGAATTTCAAAAACAATTAGCCTCTGATAAAAAATTTCAAAAACTACATCAAGGTCTTTTACAGCAAGGATACAATGTCACAAATGGCAGTATAAACCCAATTTCCAACTCTACTGGGGATTTTGAAATTAATTATCAAAACGAACAGGGAAAATGGGCTAAAATTCAAGGTTCCATGAAAAATGGTACTTTGACTGACATTCAAAAGCAAATACAGGAAGAAAGAGGCAACCTTTTATCAAAATTACGTGAAAATTCAACATTTAAGAAATATGTGGCTGAATTGAATCAAGAAGGATTTTCGGAAAAAAATATAGAATTCACACATGATGGAAACACAGACAATATTCAACTAGAGTATCAAAATGAAAAAATACAATCAGCTACAATTAAAGCTGAGTTTGAGAATGGAAAAATAGCAAAAATAGATCTAGAGAAACCAAATCAGGATTATTCCTATCTATGGCCTATTCCAATTGTTCTTTTAGCTAGCGTAGCTGGATTTCTACTATATAAAAAAATCAAACCGAAAAAGAAGATTCAATCCTCTCAAATCCTGGAAAAAGTATCTCAAAAACCATTTGATTATGTTTTGGCATCTAATGCCCTAATTAAAGAAGCAAAGAAAGACTTCAAAGAAGAAAAATACAAAGATGCTTATGGAAAAATTAGTCAAGCTATACGATTATTTTTGAGCTATAGTGCAGAACTAAAAAGAGAGATTACAAATGAGGATATTTTATTACATCTTACAAGTGAAAAATATCCTGTAGATGATATTAAAAATTGTTTTAGAATGTCGAGTTTAGTTGAATTTGCAAAATATACTCCAAATGAAGAAGATTTTGTTAAAATGTTTTCATTAGCTGAAAAAATTATTCAGGGACACTATGATATTTCACAATAATTATTAACATATTTTATTGTTTATGAATAAATATAATTTAAAAATAATTTGATTGTTCTTTATTTAATTTAGAAATATAATTATTTTTCAAAACCAGGAAAACTAGATTCATAGTCTTTTTCCATCATTTCTTGATTTTGTTCATCAACTATATCCACTTCTTTTATTATGACTGCTTCTATTCTACGTGCATCTTTTGTTATCCATGCAACTTTAATCAATCCCAAAATTTCTAGATCTAGTAATAATTTATTGAATTTATCCTCTGGAATAATTATTCCATCTTTTATCATAGATTTGTATAACTCCAAATCGGTAAGGGAATTTACCTCCTTGATTTTTTCATGTATTCTATTTTTCAGTGGAATTGCCATTTTTATCCGTAAAATGATTTATCTCCTGATCTGGGTACTACGTTAGATATATTTTCTTTTATTGTATTGTACCATTGATCCATATCTTTGGTAATCGATGGCTTTATTTGCTTCATCCCATTTGCAAAGTCTAGACTAGAAATTTTTGCGGCATTATTCCTCATTGCTTGAACTGCCGCTTCTCTACAAAGTGCCGCCAAATCTGCCCCGGTGTAATTTTGAGTTGTAACTGCAATTTCTTCTAATTTAACATCTCCCGCCAGTGGCATTTTCTTTGTTAATATTTTGATAATTTCTAACCTGCCTTTATCATCTGGCGGTGGAACATAGAGCGCTAGATCTAATCTTCCTGTTCTGAGTAGTGAATTATCTAATATGTCTGGTCTATTTGTAATTCCTATTACGACTACTCTTGATGATGCTCCTTCTTCAATCTCAGTTAGTAGTTGACTGAGCACCGTCTCACCCACTACACCCTCTCCTGATTTGTAGCGTGCAAGTGAATCAAGTTCATCAAAAATTACAATACATGGTGATGATGTTCTTGCCTTTCTGAAAATTTCTCTGATTGCTTTTTCTGATTCACCAATCCACTTTGAAAGAATTTCTGGACCTTTAACCAAAATCATGTTGGCTCCCGTTTCAGTTGCAAGTGCTCTTGCAATTAATGTTTTACCACAACCTGGAGGACCATAGATTAGCGCTCCCTTTGGAGGCTTGATCCCCATTTTAGTAAATTTGTTTGGCTCTTTCATGGCGACAATTAGGTTATCTGCTAATGATTTTTTGATATCTTCTAATCCACCAACATCTTGCCACCAAACCTTTGGTCTTTCTACGTAAAACTCTCTCATTGCTGTAGGTATTACATCCTGCATTGCATCGTAAAAATCGATTAATTTTATTTGCATTGATTGTAATACTTCTGATGATATTTTTTCAGTTTCAAGATCTATCTCGGGTAGATAACGCCGAATTGATTTTAATGCAGCTTCTCTGCAAAGTGATTTGATATCCGCACCAGTATACCCATGTAATTCTGATGCCAATTCTTTAAGATCTACATCGTCTGCAACAGGCATTCCTCTGGTATGTATGAAAAGAATCTCTAATCTACCCTCTTCATTTGGAACTGATATTTCAAACTCTCTGTCAAATCTTCCTGGTCTTCTAAGGGCAGGATCAATTGATTCGGGTCTGTTAGTTGCTCCAAGAACAATTACATTTCCTCTATCATTTAGACCATCCATTAGAGCTAGCAATTGAGCAACGACTCTTTTTTCTACATCTCCATAGGCTTCTTCTCTTTTTGGAGCTATGGCATCAATTTCATCAATGAATAGGATACTTGGAGAATTGTCTTTTGCTTCCTTGAAGATTTCTCTTAACTTTGCTTCTGTTTCACCATAATACTTGTTCATGATTTCTGGACCGTTAATTGAAAATATGTTTGCCTCTGATTCACTTGCAAGAACTTTTGCAATCAATGTTTTACCACAACCTGGGGGACCATACAGCAAAATTCCGCTATGTGGCTCTACACCTAATCTTACAAATAATTCTGGATGCTTTAATGGCAGTTCTACAATTTCTCTCATTGATTTTATTTCATGTCCAAGACCTCCTACTTCCTCATAAGTCACTCTAGCTTTTCTATCTCCCGATATCTCTGTTGATATTGTAAGATTTGTAGTTTTATCGATTTTGACTATATGCTTTGGGGATGTCTTACTAATCTTAAAGTCCATCGAGTTTCCTAAAATCATTACAGAAATTTCATCTCCATGAACAATTGGCAATCCTTTCAATCTATTTTTTACAAAATCTGTGAACTCTTTATCGACTGTTACAGAATCATTTACTGGTATTAGTATGACTGATCTTGCAATTTTTGATGTGGATTTTCTTATTTTTACAATGTCATTTATTGATGCTCCAACATTTTCCCTTGTCTGTCCATCGATTCTAATTGTATCTGGAGATTTTTCATCTTCATCTGCTGGCCAAACCGCTGCACAACTAGTTCTTGACCCAATAACTTCGATAATATCTCCCGGTGTGACTTTGAGCTGATCCATGGCTTCTGGTCCAATTCTGGCACGTTTTTTGCCAACGTCTCTTTGTTTCGATTCTTCCACTCGCATCTGCAAATGTTGTTCATCTTTGCGTACCAAGAAACTCCTCTATTTCATGTCCACTGACATTCTACTCATGTTGAGTACTTCAAATTCACTAACACCATCAACAGATTTAACAGAATCTTCTAACGAATCCATCTGACCTTCTTTGTCTTCTAAAACAAATTCTGCTTTAAGAAATTCTATTCCAAATGCTAATGGCTCTTTTGCATGTCTTTTCATCTGTATTCCTTCTTTTAATGACGCTTTGATGGTTTCAGACAGCTTGTCAAGATCAACATCCACTCCAGTTGGAAGAATTTTAGCAATTAATAGTAGCTGAGCCAATGTCTAAGGTCCCTGAGAATTACATAAATCACAAGTGTATGTTCTTGCAGCTTCTCTGCAACTTTCACATCTCCATATTAATTTCTCACCGCACTTTGGGCAATTGAATTTTACACATTTATCATTAGGCATAATATGTCTGTGACAACAACTGCATAATGGTAATGAAATAGAAGATGACATGCCCCAATTTTCTGTAAACATCATTTATACCTTGCTTAGAATAGGTGCATTTTCAACTCAGAAGTTTTTTAAATTCTCCACCAATTATGGCTTGAGCCGTTTTGAGCGAACCTTTGATTCCAAGTAATTTTACTATGGAGCCTGTATGAAAGTCGAAATCCTCTTTTTCAGAAATTTCTTTTGTAATTTCAGGTGTTACTGATTCAAATAATTTGTTGATAGTATTGTTGTCTAATCGTTCTAAAATTTTTCTTGCAAATAATTGCTTTTCGAATTCTTTTCCAAATTTTTCTGTCCATTTTTTTTGATACTTTTCTAAATCTGATTTGTCTTTTGATTCTAAGAATTTTGAGATTGCTTGTCCTGCGTATAATCCTCCCATGCCACTAGAGTAAATTCCTCCGGCGGTAGTTGGTTTTGCTTGTCCTGCTGCGTCTCCCACTGTTACTATTTTTCCATCGACAAATTTGTCAATTGGCCCTTTGATCCAAATGGGAGCATAAATTTTCCTAATTGTTGAATAATTTCCCATTGTTTCAAGAAATTTTTCTATTGCTTCTACCACGTTAATTCCTTTTCCTGCAACTCCTACCTTTCCTTTACCTTCATCAGATGGTATTACCCATGCAAAAAATCCGGGATATTTTTCTTGATCAAAAAACACTTGTACCTTTCCTTTCTTTATCCAATCCGCATAAATTTCGTATTGAGCCGATGATAAAATTCCTGTTCTATCTTTATGAATAAGAGATGATACTCCTCTTGCATCAACAAAAATCTTACATTTGATTTCTCCTTCACTTGTTCTTACTCCTTTATCTGTTAATCCTTGAAAACTAGTTCTTACTTTGATTGTAGCCCCATTCTTTTGGGCTTGATGTGCTATTTGTTTATCTAATTCTCTTCTGCTAATCTCTGCGACTTTTTGTTTCTTTGAATTTATGGAAAAACTATTTCCGTTTGGCGCATGAATTTCTGCAGACTCTATTAAATGATCAAAAGTTTTTCTAAATGGGACTATGCCAAGTTCTTCCAATCCTGCAGTACTTACTAATCCTCCACAGTGCTCCGGCGTACCAATCTCATAATCCTCTTCTATGACAAGAACACTGTGATTATTACTGGCAATTTCTCTTGCACAGATTAATCCTGCAACACTTCCACCAGCAATTACTACATCTGAGTACATAGATTTTGTTTCCTTGCCAATTATTTAACTCAAAAGTTTTTCATTAAGTATGTTTTTTGATGTCTTTATGGGCGATATCAAACAAGTAATTGTGATTCGAACTGACCTGGAAATGGGAAAAGGAAAGATCGCTGCACAAGTAGGTCATGCTTGTGTCCTAGGTGCTGAACATGTTAGAAAATCTCATCCTGAGTGGTTCAATAAATGGTGGGGTGGTCAAGAAAAAGTCGTACTCAAAGTTTCAGGCATTAAAGAATTACAAGAAGTAAAAAGACATGCAATTGATTTGGATCTTCCATGGTCTGAAGTTACAGACGCAGGTCATACTCAAATTGCTCCGGGTACCATAACTTGCATTTCTATTGGTCCAGCTCCTGAGAATCTCATTGATAAAATAACTGGCAACTTGAAATTGCTTTAGGTTTTCACTAATTCTTGGAATAAAATATAACCTGGCTTGATATTTTTTAAATTGTGAAGAAAAAAGGAGTAATTCTTGCTGCATTTTTTGCAACAATTATGCTAACCTCTTTGGCTGCAGGAGTATTTCTTAAGAGTTCACCCACACCATCTACAAATACTGAGATAACTACTGGTACCCCCGCTGATCATTTCCCTGATGCTCAACGTGTAAAATTCTGTGGTTCTGGAGATGTAAAATCAACACCATTTGTCAAAGAATACTCCATTCCAACTGCCTGTACAAATCCTTTGGCAATAGTTGCTGATTATGACGGAAATATATGGTTTGCACAAACCAACACTGGTAAACTAGCAAAATTTGATCCAATTATTGAATCTTTTACTGAATTTAATAACCCTCTCTGGCCAAAAAATGGTCGCTCTATGATCTGGGGAATTGATTATTCTCCTGACGGTTCACTGTGGTATACAGACGAATCCTATGATTCTATATGGCGATTCTCCACACAAGATCAAAAGTATCAACGAATCGCTTATCCTTCCGAAGGTGATTCATTACCACAAAAATTGAAAGTTGATGGTTCACAAATAGTAATAAATGATTTTACTGGAAATAAAATTACCTTTTTAGATCCTACTCAAACTAATGATAAATTAAGATATCTGAATCTCCCTTCTCCGGTTAATGGTTCTGTAACTGGTGCTTTTGCAATTGATAATGATAAAAATATCTGGTATACCAATTGGCTTTTCCAACAAGGCGGAGTTTTGGTAAAATTTGATCAAGAAGGCTATCGCAACTCTATGGCAAACTTTAATGAAGAATCTCTTCCTTCTCTTGATTATATCAAAGTATTCCAGTTACCTTCTGAACTACTTACTCCAAACGGTATGGCGATATCTGATGGCATGATTTGGTTGGCAGACACATCAAGCTCTGCTATCTTTAGTTTTGATCCTACTTCACAGCAATTTACTCAGTATGTTACATCTAATCCAAAATTATCTACATATGGTAACTCTACTGGAGTAATAAAATCTCCAATATCTAGACCCTATTGGATTGAATCTAATTCTGATGGTAACCTAGTCTTCAATGAACAAACTGCAAATAGCATTGCAGTGATGAATCCCAAATCTGAATCACTAGTAGAATATTTGATTCCATCAAAAAATCCATCTTGGAGTGACTGTGATGTTGATTATAATTGTGGTCTGGCACAAATTTTTGATTTTACCATCCACGGTGATAAAG
>Ga0315290_10002918_pt1 | contig 12161 bp, 6 predicted proteins | sample YL17G12_0_MG_FD_203627 | JGI IMG/M metagenome (GOLD analysis project Ga0315290, IMG submission 203627) | Sediment microbial communities from Yellowstone Lake, YNP, Wyoming, USA - YL17G12_0 | ecosystem: Environmental > Aquatic > Freshwater > Lake > Sediment | place: USA: Wyoming | collected...
TCCTCCTTTTCCCGTCATACCTGCGGTATGTCGCGTCACCGCACCCCATGTTGTGGCAGGGCATGACGACCGCCTCGTAGCCCAGGAGCGCCAGGTGGGAGGTGAGGGTCGACAACGCATCCAAGGGTAGGGCGGACGGTGGGCGAGGGTGGGAGCGGCGGCGCGGAAGAGGAAGCACGGCTGCGTGGCGCGCCGGCTGGGCTGGCCCCGCTCGACCCCGGCCTAGCGCCGGCGCGGCTGGCGCCGCCATCATCGCCCGTCCCTGCATATGTTCGGCCCTAGTAGTCAGTGCGCGCGACCAGGCACACGTCTACACAGCCCACACGGGCGCGCGGCGTTGAGTGCACACGCGTTGGATAAGAAAGTGAACAGCGATGGAAAACGACACACACCTGACCTCAGTACCTCAATCACCAACTCTCACTCCTTGCCCCCGTCCTCCTTCTTCTTCCCGACCTCGTTCGCGGTCGCCGCCGCCCCGTCCGTCAGCCGGGTCTGCAAGGAATCCAGGGGCGCCAAGTCCGCCACCAGGCGGTCCCAGTTGGGCGCGCCCGCCCCCGAAGACCGGACGCTCCCATCCATCTGGACCTGCACGTAAAAAGTTGACCCGGCAATTCCCGCCCCTTTCGCTTTCTCGTCCAGCCAGGCACGCCACTCCGCCGGCACCGCGGGCGTCAGCTCCCACCTGCGGGGCTTGGCCGAAAAGGTGGTGGAGGAGGTGCCGGGCTCAGCGGCGGCAGGGGTGGGAGAAAAGCCTTTGGGGCGGGCCGCGCCCTCCTCGCCCGCGAGCTCGCGTTTGAGGGCACGCAGCGCGCCCTCCGGGTCGGCCGCGCCCGTCTCCACCGGTACCACCCGCACGCCCCGGGCTTCCAGGGCCGGGCGCAGGCGTTCCGCGTCCTTCAGCGCCCGACCGATGGCGCCGGGCGGCCCGGACACCAGGACGGGGCGGGCGGTGCCGCGGAAGGAGGCCAGCAGGACGACCCTCCCGCCGCCCAACCCCACCTGCAGCCGCCCCAGCGCCTCCTCCGCCTCCACCGCCCGCTTGTCCGTGCCCGCCGCTTTCAGGTCGCGCAGGAAGATGAAGCCCAGGACGGCGACGGCGGCGGAATTGATGGCGAAATTCTTGAGCGACTCATTCAGGTCGGGCGCGCCCTCCCCGCCCTGGAGGGAAGACACCAGGCGGGCAGAAATGATGAGCAGCCCCAAGCCCGCGCCCGCGCCCAGGCCGCCCGCCAGGAACAGGCGCAGCAGCCTGAAGGGCGCCCGTGCCTCCGCGCGTGCCTTCACCAGCGTCCCCGCGCTCACGCCGCCGCGGACGACGTCCAGGGCGTCCAACCACTCGCGCCGCTCGCGCAGGCGGGCGAGGTCCGGGTCGCGCACGGCCACGTCGATTTTGAGGCCGCGCTCGTTGACGACGCTCACGACCGCGTCCGCGGCTTCCTGCCACCTGGACAGGGCGGCCAGGGCGCAGGCCCGGTTGTACGCGGCGGCGGTCCCCTCTTCCTCGGTCGGGTCGAGACCGAGCGCCGCGTCAAACAGGGCCAGCGCGGCCGCTGGGTTGGCCGCGTCCATGGCCGCCTGGCCCGCATTCACCGCATCCGCCGCGGTGCGGGGCGGGGTCGCGGTGGGTGGGGGGGGCGAGGAGCTGCCCGCGGTGGCGCGGGCCGCCGTCCGTGGGGCGAGGGAGGGGTGGAGGGGAGGAGATGCGAGCGAGCGGCGGGCGACGTGGCCGGGCGCATTGTTGCACGCGCGCGTGTGCGCGGGCCTCGGGGAGTGAGCCAACGAGATCGCACGCATTGGAGATGTGAACACGCTCGCGTGTGTGCGCAGGGTGTGTGGCCCCGTGGGTGGTCGACCGTGGGGGGGCGAGTGCGTGGCTAGGGCCCACCAACCCAAACCCAAAAAAAAAAAAAAAAAAAAAAAAAAAAAAAACGTGTGCAGCAGAAAGGGCCCCTCGCCGTTGTCATAAAGACAATTCGGCGCGCCCTACTCGCCCCTTTTCCCGACACCCGGCGCCCCCCAACACTACCCCGCACGCTCCCACCCGTCGAGGCGCAAGGTTTCTAGACCTCAGGGTTTGAGACGCAGTCCACACGAAAAATCACCCTCCCAAAAAACACCATGCAGCCGCACGCCCCAGCTCTCACCTCTGTGCGCGCCGCCCATCCCCTCCGGCCGGCCCCTCGCCCCCGCCCCGGCCGCGCCAACCCTCGCACCGCCACCCCACCCAGGGCTGGCCCAGCCTCTGGCCAGTCTGATCGGGCAGGCGTCACCGCGTCTGCGGCGCCCGCCTCCTCCCCACCCGCCGCGGAAATGAACGCAACCGCCGCGCCGCCGACGCCGACGCGCACGGCCGCCCCCTCCCCCCCCCCGCCCGTCAACCTCAACCTCACGCTCGCCCTGCCCTCAGCCGCGGGCTGCAACGCGTCCGCCACCATCACCGCGTCCCCCACCCCCGACGGCGGCCAGGCCATCCGCGTGGTGGTGCGGGGCTACCCCGGCGGCCGCCTGCTGCTGCACTGGGGGCTGGTGGGCGGGGCCGGGTACAAAAAGGGCGGCGGCGGCGATGCCTGGCGGGTGCCCGCGGCCGGCCGGCCGGCGGGGTCCCTGCCATACAAGGGGCGGGCCCTGCAGACGCCCCTGGCCATGGGAGCGGGCGGCGAGCAGGCCCTGGAGGTGAGCCTGCCGCCGGCCGAAGCGTCCGACGCCCTCGCGTTCGTGCTGAAAGATGAGGCGGCCGGCGAGTGGGTGGGGCCGCCGGGCGGGGGGTCCTGGTCCGTGCCCTTGCCGCGCGCCCTGCTGCTGCCACCCTCTGAGGGCGGCGGCGGCGGCGACCACGACGGCGCGAGCGCTCCCGCCGCCGCCCCCTACCCGGACGGCGACCTGGTGGCGGCCTGGGCGTTTGCGGCCTGGCAAGCTGCCGGCTGCCCGGACCGGTCGCCCCGGGACGCGGCGGCGGCCTTCGCGGCCGCGGCCGGGCAGGTGCGGGCCCGCCTGGGCGCGGGGGAGGGCCCGGACGCGTTGCGGGCGGCCGCCGCGTCGGGACCGTCCCTCGCGGCCTACCTGAGGGGCGGAGGCGCGGCCCCTCAAACAACCCAAACCCCGGCGACGCCCACCCCGCCCCCCACCCCCGTGCCCGGGCAGCCGATCCCCAGCGACCTGGTGGGCACGGTCGCGTACCTCCTGTGGGAGGCCGCGGGCGGCCCGCCGGGGGCGGACTTCTCGGCCGCGGCCCGGGAGAGGCTGGCCGCCCGCCTGGCAGCGGGGGCGACTCTGGATGGGCTGCGCTGCGAGATGGGGGGCGGGCCGCCCGCGGAGGATAACAAAGGGGAAGCAGGTCGCGAGGGGGCTGCTCCCACTGCGGTTGTTCCTGCCGTGATGGTGGACGCGCCCGCCGCCACGCCCGCCGCCACGTCTGCCGCCGCGCCCGCCGCCACGCCCGCCGCCGCGCCTACCCCGGGCCCGCCTCCTCCTCAACCCGTCCCTGTCGCCGCCGCGACCGCGTCCTACGACAGCGATGGCGGGGCGGCTCTGCTGGGCGCCCCCGCGGGCGTCCCCCACCGGGCGGCCCTGTCCCTCCTCCGCTCGGACGGCGGCGGCGGCGGCCCGGTCGCCACGGCCGCCGCCCGCCCGCCCGCCTCTGCCGCCCTGTCCCCTCCCGCCCCGCGCCCGCTCGCGCCCTTGGAGGCCGCCGCCGCCCGGGATGACGCCTGCGTCTGGCAGCGCACCTTCGGCCTGGGCGGCGGGTACGCCCTCCTGGCCACCGTGCACGCGGAGGCGGAGGAGGGGGGGCAAAGCGCGCACAGCGCGCGCATCACGCTGACCACCGACCTGCCCGACCCTGCCGCCCTCCACTGGGGCGTCGTCTGCGCCCGCCGCCGGGGCGGCAGGGCGGGCGGCGAGTGGGCCGCGCCCGAGCCCGGCCTGCGCCCGGCCGGCAGCGTGGACGCGCCCGGCGGCGGCGCGGCGGAGACGCCCTTGGCCGCCTGCACGGATGAGGATTGTGGCACGGCCGCCCGGCTGGTGGACGGGACCGCGAGCGGGGACGGGGGCGGCCCCTTCCCTCCGCCCGCCTCCCTCGCCGAGGCGGCGTCCGCCCCCCTGCGCCGGGCCTGCCTCTCCATCCCCGCGTCCGCCGACGTCGCTGCCCTCGTCTTCGTCTTGCGGGCGGAGGACGGGACCCGGTGGTGGCGGGACGGGGGCGGCAACTTCAGGGTGCCCATTGTTTTGGCCGGTGGGAAGCAGGAGGAGGAGGAAAAGTCGGCCTCCTCCAAACACGCGCAGCGCCCCGCGGCCGGCCGCCTCGCCGGCACGCCCCTGGCCGACGACCCGCTAGCGTCCGCCATCGTCTCCGCCGAGCTGGACTCCGGCCACTGGACGCTCATGCACCGGTTCAACAAGGCGGCCGAGGAGCTGGGCGCCCGCCTGCCGGGCGCGCTGGCGTCCGGCGGCCCTGCCGGCGAGCCGGCGGCCGCCCTCCTCGCTACGCTCTTTGTCTGGCTGCGCCTCTCGGCCGCCCGCCACCTGACCTGGCAGCGCAACTACAACACCCAGCCCCGGCACCTGGCCGACGCCCAGGACAAGCTGTCCCGGGCGCTGGCAGCCGCGCACGGGGCCACGGGCGGCGAGGCGGCGGAGTGGGCGCGCGCGTGCCTGGGCTGCGTCGGGCGGGGGGCGGGCGGCCAGGCCGTGCGGGACGAGATCCTCAACATCATGCACCGCCACCGCATCCCGGAGCTGAAGGGCACCTGGATGGAGGCCTGGCACCAGAAGCTGCACAATAACACGACGCCCGACGACGTGGCCATCTGCGAGGCCTACCTGGCCTTCCTGGAAAGCGGCGGGCTGGCGCCCGCGTACTGGGCGAGCCTGTCGGCAGCGGGCGTGTCGCGCGACCGGCTCGCGAGCTTTGACCGGCCGATCGTGGAGGAGCCCCAGGACTTTCCGGACAAGCGAGCCGGGCTGATCACCGACTTCCGGGGGTACCTGGCCATCCTGAAAGCGGTCCACGCGGGCGCGGACCTGTCGGCCGCGGCCGCGGGGGCGGGCGGGGCGCTCCCCGCCGGCGCGCGCCCGCACCTTGGCGCGGTCATGGGCAGCGCCGGCCTGTCCGCGTCCGGCGGCGGGGGCGCCCTGGCCACCGTCCAGCACGCCGTCGAAGCCCGTGCCCAGCTGGCGGCGGTCATCAGCGGGGCGCGGGACCTGCTGTACCTGGACCTGGCGCTGGAGGGCGCGGCCCGGGCGGCGGCCGAGGGCGGCGCCCGCCGAGCGCGCGGTGCGGCCGCCGGGCTAGTCGGCCCCCTCCTGCGGAACCTCGCCCTCTCCCTGGGCGACAACGCGGACGTCTGCTTCGCCGCTAAGGCATGGGATGATGCTCCCGTCTCTGCCACGGCCCGGGGCGGGCGGGGCGCGTCCGTGGACGACGCCAGGCGGGCGGCGGCGGCCGCGGACCGGGCGCGCCGGGCGGTGGCGGTGGTGGCGGACCGGGTGTCATCGCGCTTGCTCCCCATCGCCTCCTCCCTCGGCCCCGCCCTGGCCGTCCCGGACTGGGCGACCGCCCTGTTTGCGGAGGAGGTCGTCCGGGGTGGGCCCGCCTTTGGCGTTAGCCTGGCGCTGTCCGCCGTGGAGCCCGGCCTGCGGGCGGCCGCCCAGCTGTCGGCCTGGCAGGTGGTGTCCCCGGGCGTGGCCGTCACGGGCGTCGTCCTCCCCGTCGCGTCGCTGCACGAGGTCATGGACGAGGTGTTCGGCCGCCCCACCATCCTCCTGGTGGAACGTCTGTCCGGGGAGGAGGAGGTGCCGGCGGGCTGCGTGGGCGTGCTGGCGGCGGACGCGCCGGACGTGCTGTCCCACCTGGCCGTCCGCGCGCGCAACGGCGCGACGCTCCTGGCAGCCTGCTTCGACAGCGGGCCCCTGGAGGAGCTGCGCGCCCTGGCCGGCACCACCATCGCCGTCTCCACCTCCGCCGCGGGCGGGGTGACCTGGAAAGTGGTGGCGGGAGGAGGAGCCGGGGAGGAGGAGGGCGCCGGCACGGCGGCGGCGGCGGCGGCGCCGTCCGCGTCTGCCGCCGCCTCCAAGCGCGCGGCCGCGGGCGCCTCGGCCGCGGCCGTCCCCGCCTGGTGCGGCGCCTGGGCCGTCTCCCCGTCGCCGTCCTTCGCGCCCGGCGTCGTCGGCGCCAAGTCCCGCAACCTAGCCGACCTGCGGGGTCGCCTGCCCGACTGGGTGCGCTTGCCGGCGTCCGTGGCGGTGCCGTACGGCGTGGCGGAGGAGGTGTTGCAGGGCGCTGGCAATGAGGGCGCGGCCGAAGCCGTGCGCGCGGCCGTGGCTGCACTCGACTCGGGGGCGGCGGGGGAGGCCGCGTCGTCCGCCCTGGCGTCCGCCCGGGCCGCCCTGGCGACGGTCGCCCTGCCGCCCGCCTTGCGCGAGGAGCTGGCCGCCGCCATGGCCGCCGCCGGCATCCCCGTCCCCGCCTCCGAGGAGCGGTGGGCGGCCGCCGAGGCAGCGCTGCGCGCGGTTTGGGCGTCGGCCTACAACGAGCGGGCGGCCCTCTCCATGCGCAAGGCCGGCCTCCCGCACGCCTCCCTCCGCATGGCCGTCCTCGTCCAGGCCGTCGTCCCCGCGGCGTACGCTTTTGTCATTCACACGACCAACCCCACCAACGGGGACGGCAGCGAGATCTTCGCGGAGGTGGTGGCCGGGCTGGGCGAGGCGATCGTGTCGGGCGCCGTCCCCGGCACGGCCCTCGCGTTTGCGGCCACCAAGGCCGACCCGGCCCTCACCCCGCGCGTCCTGGCCTACCCGTCCAAGGGCCGGGCATTCACAGTGCCGCCCTCCCTCATCTTCCGGTCCGACTCCAATGGCGAGGACCTGGATGGGTACGCGGGCGCGGGGCTGTACGACAGTGTGACCATGGACGAGTCAGTGCTGGGGCCCCATGATTATGGGAGCGACCCCCTGGTGTGTGATCCCGCCTTCCGCGCCGCCCTCCTGGCCCGCATCGCCCGGGTCGGCGTGGATGTGGAGAAGGCGCTGGGCACGCCGCAAGACATTGAGGGCTGTGTGGAGGCGGACGGGAGCATCACGGTCGTGCAGACCCGGCCGCAGGTGTGATGGAAAGGAAGCACGAAATTGATGAAGACATGTTTATTTAATTTTTGGGGTGTGTCGGTTCGACCGGCGTGTGTGGAGAGAGAGAGAGAAGAGGAGCATGGCGTGGGGGTGCAGTGGTATGTGCGGTGTTGAAAGGCGTGGCCGGCTTTGACAACAGAAAAATGGGACTTCCAGACACACACACACAAAAAAAATCAACCCACACCACCTCTGTCAACCTTTTTCTCTCTCCCTCTTCCACTCCTCTCCCATCCCACCCATCACCACCTTCCCTCACTCATCCCCCACTCCTCCCTTGTCTCCGCTGCTCCCAATGTTGAGCACCGCCATGAACGCCGCCTGGGGCACGTCCACCCGCCCAATCATCTTCATCCGCTTCTTGCCCTTTGCCTGTTTGGACAGCAGCTTCTTCTTGCGGGACACGTCGCCGCCGTAACACTTGGCCAGCACGTCCTTGCGCACGGCCGGGATGGACTCGGACGCCAGGATGCGGCCCCCGATGGCGGCCTGGAGGGGGACCCGGAACTGGTGGCGGGGGATGAGGGCCTTCAGGCGGCCGACCAGGCCCTTGCCGACCCGGTACGCCGCCCCGCGGTGCACGATGCACGCCAGCGGTGGGGCGGCCTCCCCGTTGATGCGCACGTCCAGGCGCACCAGGTCCGAGGGCCGGTAGGACGAGGCCCGGTAATCGAGGGACGCGTACCCTTTCGACCGGCTTTTGACCTCGTCGAAAAAGTCGGTCACGACTTCCGCGAGGGGGACCTCGTACGTCAGGGCCGCGGTGGCGTCGGACAGGAAGCGCAGGTCCACGTGCTCGCCGCGGCGGGCCTGGGCCAGCTCCATCAGGGCGCCCACATACGGCGCGGGCGTGATCATTTCCACTCGGGCGAACGGTTCCTCCATCACCACGTCGCCCCGCCCGCCGTCGGGGACGTCGGCCGGGTTGGAGATGGCCCGGGTGGTGGGGGTGCCGTCCGGGGCCTTGGTGGTGACCCTGTGAGAGGGAGGGACGGAGAGGCAGAGCGAGAGAGGGGAGTGCGTGGGGGTGAGATGAGAGGGGGCCACTCTCTCCGTTTCCCTTCCTCTCCCTCCCCCCCCTCTGTCCCTGCTCACCTGTACACGACTGTCGGCGCGGTCGTGATCAAGTCGAGGCCGTACTCCCGCTCCAGCCGCTCCTGGACGACCTCCATGTGCAGCAGGCCCAGGAAGCCGCACCGGAACCCGGATCCCATCGCCGGGCTGGTCTCGGGCTCGTACGCCAGGGCCGCGTCGTTGAGCTGGAGGCGGCCCAGGGCTTCCCGCAGGTCCGGGAACGCGTCGGCGTCCGTGGGGAAGAGCCCGCAATAGACCATGGGCGTCGCCTCAGCGTACCCCGGCAGGGCGGCATCCGCGGGGGCCACACCGCTCGTGATGGTGTCGCCCACGCGCGCGTCCGACACGGCCTTGATGCCCGCGGCCAGGTAGCCGACCTCGCCCGCGGCCAGGGACGGCACGGGCGTGCGGTGCGGGGCCAGCACGCCCACCTCCCCCACCTCAAACCTCTTGCCCGACGCCATCAGCTGGATGGCGTCCCCGGCCTTCAGGGCGCCGTCCACGACGCGAAAGTAGACGATGACGCCCTTGTACGCGTCGTACACGGAATCGAAGATGAGCGCGCGCAGGGGCAGGGCCCTCGTGTCGGGGGGTGGGGGGACCCGCGCAATGATCGCCTCGAGCACGCCGGCAATGCCCGTCCCCAGCTTCGCGCTCACCCGCAGCGCGTCGGCGCAGTCCAGGCCGATCAGCTCTTCGACCTCCCGCTCCACCCGGTCCGGGTCGGCGCCCGGCAGGTCGATCTTGTTGAGGACGGGGATGATCTCGAGGCCATTCTCCAGGGCCAGGGTCACATTGGCCAGCGTCTGCGCCTGGACGCCCTGGGCCGCGTCCACGACGAGCAGCGCGCCCTCGCACGCGGCCAGGGACCGAGAGACCTCGTAGGAGAAGTCGACGTGGCCGGGCGTGTCGATGAGGTTGAGCGCGTACGTCTCCCCGGTGGACGGGCTGGTATAGGCCATGCGCGCCTGGTTGAGCTTGATCGTGATGCCGCGCTCGCGCTCGAGGGCCATGCCGTCCAGCCACTGCCCGCCCCGGGCGGCGATGGCGGACGCGGAGACGGTGCCCGTGGCGGCAAGCAAGCGGTCGGCGAGGGTGCTCTTGCCATGGTCGACGTGTGCGATGATCGAGAAGTTGCGCAGGTGGGACGGCGGGACTGGTTGAGTTGACGGGTCGCCCTTGGTGCCGCCTTTTTCGCCGTTCCCCCCGGATTGAGAGGCTGCGCCGCGGGTCGCTGCGACCCAGGCACTCCCTAGCCCCCAGGGGCGGCCGCTGGTGGAAGGCTCGTGCAGAGCGGGCCGGCTGAGAAGGCTGGCCAGGCCGCCGCTGCTTTCACAATCAAGCCGCCTAGTAAAGCCCGCCGCGGCGCGTGCGGCGCCTCGCATGGGCGAGGTGAGGTGTGAGTAGAGAGCGTGGCGACGGGCTAGGTCATGGAAGCTTAATTTTCTTTTGAACGGGGCGCTTTTAGGTCGCCAGGGCGCCGTGGAAGAAAAACAAGACAATGCGAAGCAACACTCCTACTCCCGCTTTCGTGCTAGCCGCGGCTCTCCTCGTGCGTGCCCACAAACACACTCGCACACACACACATACATCAAATCTCAGTTCAGCCTCACACCCATGGACGCCCTCCAGTCCGCCCTCGCCCGCGCGCTCGCCATCCTGCCCCGGCCCCTGCAAGCTGCGGCGTCGTCCGTGGGCGGCGCCGCGTTTGACGTCGCCATGGCAGGCGTCGAGGCCGGCCTCGTCCCTGACGCGGTCATCCGGCGGGGCATTCAGGCCCTGTTGAGGCAGCGGGATGGAGAGGTATGAATGAATGAAATGGGCGGCGGCGGGCAGCGAGATGCGTGTGGAAGAGAGTTTTCTATCGATCCCCGTTTGCTCCCCCCCTTTCCCTCGGCCGTCCTTTCCGTTCATTCTCTCTCTCTCTCTCTGCCCCCGGCCCCATACCACAGTCCCACGTCTCCGCCGAGGCGCGGGCCTCCCGCCTCCAGGCCTTCATCGACGAATTGCTGACCCTGCCCGTCGCCATCCAGACGGCGGACGCGAATGAGCAGCACTATGAAGTGCCGACCGCGTACTTCCTGGCCGCCCTGGGGAAACACCTGAAATACAGTTGCTGCCTCTTCCCGCCCCTGCCGCCCGGCGCGCCGCCCATATCGGCAGCCCAGGCGCGCAGGGACGCGGCGGATGAGCCCTTTGCGGCCGCGGAGGAGGCCATGCTCCGCCTGGCGTGCGAGCGGGCGGGGCTGGTCGACGGCCAGGACGTGCTCGAGCTGGGGTGCGGGTGGGGCTCGCTCTGCCTCTTCATCGCGGCCGCCTACCCGGCCTCCCGGGTCACGGCCGTCTCCAACTCCCGCACCCAGCGCGCGTTCATTGAGGAACAGGCGGCGGCCCGGGGCTTCAAGAACCTGGCCGTCCTCACCCGGGACGCGGCGGACTGGGTGCCGCCGCCCGCCTTGTTCGACCGCATCCTCTCCGTCGAGTGCCTGGAGCACATGAAAAATTATGGCGTCCTCCTGGCGCGCTTGGGCGCGGCCCTGCGCCCGGGCGGCGCCCTGTTCGTCCACGTCTTCGTCCACGACACCATGCCCTACCACTTTGAGCCGGCCGGGCCGACCGATTGGATGGCCCGCCACTTCTTCGCGGGCGGCACCATGCCCGCCTTCCACCTCCTCCCCCGGTTCGGTGGCGGGGAGACCGGGCTGACCCTGACCCGCCAGTGGGCGGTGTCCGGGGTGCAGTACTCCCGCACGCTGGAAGCCTGGCTGGTGCGGCACGACGCGGCGAGGGAGCGAGTCATGGCCGCGATGGCGGACGCGTACGGCCCCGGGGCGCCCGCCCGGCGGTGGAACCAGCGGTGGCGCCTCTTCTACCTGGCCTGTTCCGAGCTGTTTGCGTACAAGGGCGGGGACACCTGGTATGTGGGGCACTACCGGTTTGACAAGGGGCGGGCGTCCAGTAGGGGGGGGGGTGCGGCGGGCGCGGTGGCGGCGGATCAGGCGGAGAGGGAGAAGGCTCGGGCCGGCGCCGGGGCGTGAATGAGTTGTTGTTTGTTGTGCGCTTTTGTTGGTCTCTTTGGGAGTGGTTGAAAGCGGTGGGGGCGGAGAGAGAGAGAGAGGAGAGGAGCGGCGGACGGCGTCGGCCCTGGCAAGTGTGGCTAGGTCGGGGGCACGTCTGCACATCTCAATTAACCGGGGGGGGACTTCTTCCAAACACGCCCTTAGCGCGTGTCCGTGGGGCCCTGCCTCGCCAAACTATACCCGCTCTCCTACATCCCTCACCATGCCCGGCACCACGGGGCGGGAGGCGATGGCAGGGGGTGGACCACCCAGTAAAAAGGCGCGCAGGGCCGGCGCTGCCGCACCCGCCGCCGCCGCAGCGCCCGCTCGCCCGTTCAACTGGGCGTCCACCCTCGCAGCCTTGCGCTCACCTCGGGACGTGGACGCCTGCCAGACAGGTACAGAGAGAAGCGGAGCGTGTGATGGTGGGCCTCTGGGTGTATGAAATGCCCGCCCTCACAGCACAACCACGGCTCTTTCTCTTTTCTCTCACATTCCCCCACATCCCCCCTACTAGCGCTCGACTACCTGGCCCGCGCGCTCGCGGCTGACCCCGCCACCGCGTCCGCCCTCTTCCACACGCACTCCCCTGGCCTGGCCGACCTGGGCCCCATCTGGGACGCCCAGGTGGCTGCCCACCATGAAGGCATGACGGTGGCGCTGCTGCGGGCGGCCGCGGCGGCCGTGCGGGCGGGGAGTGCGTCCGGCGACCCGGCTACCGCCAACGCGGCCGCCCAGGCGGCAGCCGCCTTTGCGTCCGGCGGCCGCCGCCTGCGCCTGGCCTACTACTGTCTGGCCTCCGGGTCCCGGGCCCGGGTGGTGGCGGCCCTGAACTGGCTGGCTGCCGTCTCGGAGGCGGGCGGGGCGGGCGGAGCCGCCCCCGCCGCCCTCGCCCGCGGCTTT
>Ga0315290_10002919_pt1 | contig 12158 bp, 13 predicted proteins | sample YL17G12_0_MG_FD_203627 | JGI IMG/M metagenome (GOLD analysis project Ga0315290, IMG submission 203627) | Sediment microbial communities from Yellowstone Lake, YNP, Wyoming, USA - YL17G12_0 | ecosystem: Environmental > Aquatic > Freshwater > Lake > Sediment | place: USA: Wyoming | collected...
GGGACGCGAAATTTCGGCGATGAACGACGACGAGCTGGCGCAGATCCGGAACAAGGAGATCGGGTTCATCTTCCAGACGTTCAACCTCCTCCCGCGCGCCGACGCCGTCCAGAACGTCGAGCTGCCACTCGTCTATTCGGGCCTGGCGCGCAAGGAACGGAAGGCGCGTGCCGAAAAGGCGCTCGACGCCGTGGGTCTGGGAACGCGCAAGCATCACCGGCCGAACGAGCTGTCGGGCGGGCAGCGGCAGCGCGTCGCGATCGCGCGGGCCCTCGTCAACGATCCGTCGATCCTCCTTGCCGACGAGCCGACCGGGAACCTCGACTCGAAAACGGGCGAAGAGATCCTGGCGCTGATGGACGACCTGCACCGCGGCGGGAACACGATCATCCTCGTCACCCACGAGGACGAGCTCGCCCAGCACGCCTCGCGCGTCGTGCGTCTGCGCGACGGCAAGATTGTCAGCGACGTGCGCAACCATCCGGCCGGCGCCTGACCGTGTTTCTCGAAAACGTCCTGATGGCCCTGAAGGCGATCTGGGCCAACAAGATGAGGTCGATGCTCACGACCTTGGGCATCGTCATCGGCACGGCCGCGGTGATCGCGGTCGTCTCGATCGTCCAGGGGTTCAGTCAGGTCATCACGAACGAGGTGCAGAACCTCGGCGCGAACACGATCATCGTCGAGCCGTTCCGGCCCCCCGGCAAGGATGGCGACAAGCTCGGCAAGATCGTGCTCACCTGGGAGGACGGCCAGGCCGTCATGCGCACGTGCCCGTCGGTGTCGGTCGCGACGCCGGTCGTGCAGCACTTCGGCGAAGTGAAGTTCGGCGAAGAGCGGTCGCAGTACCCGATCCTCGGCGTGCAGCCTGTCTTCCAGGACGTGCGGAACTACTACGTCGATCTTGGCCGTTTCTTCGGCGCGCTCGACGACACCTCGCGCACCAACGCGTGCGTGATCGGCCACGGCGTCCTCACGGAGCTCAAGCTCCCGGAGAACCCCATCGGGCGCGACCTGCTGGTCGACGGACGCACCTGCAACATCATCGGCGTCATGGAGCCGAAGGGGCAGCTCCTCGGCCAGGAGCTCGACAAGTTCGTGATGATCCCGTACGGCACGGCGGTCAGCCTGTGGGGGCACGACGTCGAGGAGAACACAGCATTCCTGGTCCGTTCGCGAACGCCGGAGTCGGTCGACCAGGCCGCCGACGAGATCGAAAATACGCTGCGCGTGCGCCACCGGCTGCGCTCCGACCAGCCGAGCGACTTCAAGGTCTCGACCCAGAAGGAGTTCCTGAAGTCCTTCACCAAGTTCGCCAACGGCGTGACCTACGTCGTCGCCGGCGTCGTCTCGATCGCCCTTCTGGTCGGCGGAATTGGGATCATGAACATCATGCTCGTGTCCGTGACCGAAAGAACGCGCGAGATCGGCGTTCGCAAGGCGGTCGGCGCCCGCCGCAGCCACATCCTGTCGCAGTTCGTCATCGAGGCGATAACGCTGGCGCTCGTCGGCGGGATCATCGGCATCGCGATGGGCATCGCCGTGGGCGCGATCGCGGCCAAGTTGATCCCCAACTGGCCCGGGTTTTTCGTGCCGATCTGGGCGGTGGTGCTTGCGTTCGGCTTCTCGTCCGCCGTCGGTCTGTTTTTCGGCATCTACCCGGCCGCCAAGGCCTCGCGCCTCGATCCGATCGAATCCCTGCGTTACGAGTAGGCGGCCCCCTGAAAGGCGCCCGCGCGGGCCTTGGGTTATCCTCTTTCCACCATGTTGGGAGATCTCGGTAGGATCTATGCCGCCGGTGGATTGATGATGCACCCGATCACCGCGTGCAGCGTCGTCGCCATGGCCGTCGTGTTCTACAAGCTCGTCCAGTACCGCTCGCTCCAGCTCAACGTGCGCGATTTCTTCGGGCAGGTGCGTCAAGAGCTGTTGAACGGCCGCGTCAAGGAAGCGGGTGAGCTGTGCGAGCGCCGCCGCGGCCCCGTCTCGTCGGTGCTCCACACCGGGATCCTGAAAATCGGGGCGCCCCCCAACGAGGTCGAATCCGCCATGGAGGCCACCGCGCTCTACGAGTTGGCGCGGCTCGAGGGCAAGCTCGGTCTTCTCGCGACGATCGCGAACCTCGCGCCGATCCTGGGCTTTCTCGGGACGGTGTGGGGGATGATCGTCGCGTTCGACGTCATCCACGCGGGCGGCCTTTCGGATCCCGCGCGCATCGCGGGGGCGATCGCGCAGGCCCTGTACACGACCGCTTGGGGGCTCGTGGTCGCGGCCGTCGCCCTTCCGTTCCACAATTTCTTCACGGGACGAATCGCCGCCCAGACGCGCGCGCTCGAGATGGCGGCCAGCGTCGTCGTCGAGACCTTCTCCGAGATGGAACGGATGGGGACGAAGGCCTAAGGCGAAGCCATGCGCCTGCCGAAGCCGCGCCCCCTCGCTCCCGCCGTGCCCGTCGCGGCGTTGGCCGACATCACGCTGCTGCTCGCTATTTTCTTCCTGTTGTCGACGAGCTTCGCCCCGGAGCGCGACACGATCGCCCTGCCGCGCGCGCCGGGCCTCAACGAGTCAGCTCCCGGAGCTGCGTGCCTCATCGTGCAGCGCCGCGTCAGTGCCTCGGCCGGTGAAGAGCTCGGATGGCGCTTTTCGGAACGGAGCGGCGTGATTCGCGACCTGTCCGGCCCGGAGGCGATCTACTTCGAAGCGTCGCGGATTGTCGATGGCGACCCCGAGCGGACGTTCCTGCTGCGCATCGACGCCGGCGTGCGCTACGCGGTCGTCGACGACATCCTCGAGACGTTGCGCAAGGCGGGAGTGCGCAACGTGGTTTTCGGCACGCGCCCGGACGATTCCGGAGGGGCGTGATGCGCCTCGGCCGCGCGGGGCCCGAGCGCCCTCTCATTCCGGTGGTCCCCTTGGCGAGCCTCGCGCTCCTCGTGCTGGCCGCCGTGGTGATTTCGGGGATGTACTCCGCCTCGCGGGGCCCGGGTCTCAGGTTCGCAAGCGTCGATCGCGACGAACGCTTCAATGACACGGACGCGGTCCGCGTCGAAGTGCTCTCGGAACAGGAGACGCAGGTCGACGGCGCGCCGGTGCCTTTTGCCGGTCTCGCGGCCGCGGTGTCCTCTCGGCTCGCGGGCCGGCCCGATGCGGCGGTCGTCCTCGTCGTCTCGCCCGAGGCGACCTACGAAACGATGGTCGCCGCGTACGGGGCGATAGCGGGACTCCCCGGCCCGCCTCGCATCGCGTTTCCCGCGCGCTCCCTTGGGACGCGCGGATGAGCGGCCTGCGTTCGCTCCTTCGCTTCGACGAGAAGGTCGCCGCCGAAGGGCGCCGGATCCAGAATCTCGGCGGCCCGTCGATGCGGTGGGTTGCGCCGGCGGTCCTGATCGCCGCGTTGGGCCTGCATGGGGCGATCCTTCTCCTCCCCGCGGTGCGATCGGCCTCGACGCCCACCACGGCGAGCCCCGTGCCGGATTTTCCCCGCGTCTGGCGAGTCGCCCCCCCCGCGATTCCGCCGCCCGCGCCACCCGCGGCGTCGCCGCCCACGGCGGTTCCGGCGATGCCCGGTCCGGCCCCGGAACGGCCCGTGCCGGCGCGAGCCGTGCGACCGCTCGCGACGGAGCCCGTTCCCGAGCCTGCTCCCGAGCTCGTCCTGAACACGATTTCGGCCGAGATCGTGGCGATCATCCCGAATCCGGACACGCCTCCCCCCTCGCCCGACCTCGGACCGCCGTCGCGCGTTCCCCCCGCGATACCTCTGGACGCCGAGCCCACCCTGGTCGCGCAGGTGCAGCCGGCGTATCCGGTCGCGGCGCGATCGCTTCGGGCCGAAGGGCGGGTGACGCTCCGGCTCGCGGTGCTCCCGGACGGCAGCGTCGGCGGGGCGACCGTCCTCGAGTGCTCGCGCAGGGGTCTGGGATTCGAGGCGGCCGCGCTCGAGGCCGTGAAACGATGGCGCTACGAGCCCGCGCCGCTCCAATCCGGTGCGCGCAGGGTGGTCGTGCGGATCCACTTCCAGCAGCAAGAGGGGCGTCCGTGACGCCAACGAGTGCCCGTGCCGCGGTGGTGTTGGCGTTGATCGTCGGCGCCTTTACGATTCCCGCGCGAGCCGACACAGAAGAAGCGCTCGCGGCCTTCAAGGCCGGCCGCTATCTCGAGGCGGCCGCCGAGATCCAGGCCGTCGTCGATCGATCACCCGGGTACGCCTTCGGCTACTTCCTGCTCGGCCACTGCATGCTCAAGATGGGGCGCACCCACGACGCCGAGCTCGAGTTCCGCCGCGCGTTGCGTCTCGATCCTGCGCGGGCCGAGTACTACCAGGGGTTCGCGATGGCGTCGAACGCCTTGGGCCACTGGCCCCTCACGATCCGCGCGGCCGACGAGGGGCTCGCCCGCGTGCGAGACCCTCGGATGCGCTACGAGCTTCTCAAACTTCGAGGCTACGCCTCGAGTTCCCTGCGGCGCTGGAGCGACGCGATTCGCGATCTCGAAGCGGCGCAACGCATCCGCTCGGAGCCGTGGTTGCTCGTGTTCCTCGGGAAGGCGCGCTTCGCGACGGGTGCCTACGCCGATGCGGTCGTTCCGCTTCGCCAGGTCCTGCTGATCGCCCCCGACCACCCCGTCGTCTTGCGTCTCCTTGCCGAGTGCTTTCTCCGGTTGGCTGCCGACGAGCCGGACGCCGTACGGAAGAGGTTCGACTACCTCCAGTCCCTCGCCTACGCGCAGCGGCTCGCTTCCGTGACCCCGGGCGACCTCGATGCCGTGCATCTGGTCGGGCGCGCGGCGCTGGGCGCGGGGCGGCTGGACCAGGCTGAAAACGTCTTCCGTCACGTTCTCGCGATCAACCCGCGCCAGTGCTACGCGCTGGCCAATCTCGGCCGGACCTACATGGCCGCCGCGCGCTGGGCCGAGGCGGAGGCCTATCTCCGCAATGCCTCCGCCTGCGCGCCACGATTGACGGCGGTCTACGAGAGCCTGGGGGAGTTGTACCTCGAGCTCGGCAAGCCGCAAGAGGCCGCCGCCCAGTTCCGTCGCATCGAAGAGATCGAGCCGACGCAGGCGGCGACGGAATTCCCCACCACAATCCCCGTATTCCAGCCTCGATAGGCCGTTTTCCACGTGTTAGAGTAACCGGCCCTTCGACGTTTGGAGAGGTCCGATGGAAGGCAGCCTGATCACCGTCGTCCTGACGATTGCGACCGCGGCGGCGCTGATCGGCGGCATGTTGGTCGCCAGTTGGCTGGCCCCCCGGTTCCTCGGGCGCGGGTGGTCGAAAGTCCACTCGGACACGACGCCGTACGAATGCGGCTCCCGCCCCTTCGACGCCGTGGATAAGCATCGCTTCTCCGTGAAGTTCTTCCTGGTGGCGATGCTGTTCATCCTGTTCGACATCGAGGCCGCCTTCTTGATCCCGTGGGCGGTCACCTTCAAGAGCTTTGCGGCGAACAAGGGGTTCGTCCTCGGCGAGATGGCCGTGTTCTTGGGCATCCTCGTCGCCGGGTACCTCTACCTCCTCTGGCGCGGCGCCCTCGAGTGGGAGTGAAGACGTTGGCCGAAGGGGCGCAGGCCGTGCAGGGGCTGCAATCGCGGTTCGCGGACGCGGTCCAAGAGACCGGCTCGTTTCGCGGGCAGCACTGGGCCGTGATCGAAGCGAAGCAGTGGCTTCAGGTCGCCCGTTGGCTCAGAGACGACGAGAGCACCGACTTCAACGTCCTCGTCGACATCACCGCGGTCCACTGGCCGCACCGCGATCCGCCGATGGAAATCGTCGCCCACCTCTACAGCCACTCGCGCAACGATGGTTTGAGGTTGAAAGCCCGCGTGGCGGACACCGGACCGATCGCTTCGTTGATCTCGCTGTGGAGCGCGGCGGACTGGAACGAACGCGAGGCGTTCGACATGTTCGGAATCGTGTTCGAAGGCCACCCGGACCTGCGCCGGATTCTGATGCCGGAAGATTACACCGACCATCCGCTCCGCAAGGAGTTCCCGTTGTACCGTGGCTAGGCTGAGAAAGGGAAAAGGGGGAGTGTCCCCTTTTCCGTCGCGAGTGTTTAGGAGGCTACGATCGAGATCGCAACCGAGCGCCCCGACACGCTGACGATCAACATGGGTCCGTCGCACCCGGCGACCCACGGCGTGTTGCGCGTCGTCCTCGAATTGGACGGCGAGACCGTCGTGTCCTGCCGGCCGGACTTGGGCTATCTCCACCGCGGCATGGAAAAGATCGCCGAGGACCGCACCTACCTGCAGTTCATCCCCTACACAGACCGGATGGACTACCTGAGCCCGTTGTCGGCGAACGTCGGCTTCGCTCTGGCGGTGGAAGGGCTCTTGGGGATCGAGGTCCCGGCGCGTTGCCAGGTCCTCCGCGTGATCTGCTGCGAGCTCGGGCGGGTCGGCTCGCACCTCGTGTGGCTCGGCACGTCGGCTCTCGACCTCGGCGCGGCCACGATGTTCTTCCACACATTCAAGGACCGCGAGTGGCATTACGACCTCATCGAGGACTTGACCGGCGCGCGCTTGACAACCTCGTACACCCGCGTGGGCGGCATGGCGCACGACGCGACCGCGGACTGGCTGTTGCGCCTGCGCGCTTTCGTCGACGCGATGCCCAATCGCATCGACGACTACGAGGCGCTGCTCACGAAGAACACGATCTGGTTGAAGCGCACGCAGGGGGTCGGCCGTTTGACCGCCAAGGAGGCGCTCTCCTTCGGAGTGACCGGCCCGGTCCTGCGCGCCTCAGGTGTCGGCTACGACGTTCGCAAGGCGAAGCCTTACAGCGGCTATCAGAACTACGACTTCGAGATTCCCGTCGGCACCGAAGGGGACGTCTACGACCGCTACCTCGTGCGCATCGAAGAGATGCGCCAGTCGGTTTCGATCCTCGACCAGGCGCTGAAGGCGATCCCCGAGGGCCCCGTCAACGTCCACGATCCGAAGATCTTCCTTCCGGCGAAATCGAAGGTCCTGACGAGCATGGAAGAGCTGATTCACCAGTTCATGATCGTCACCGAAGGATTCTCGTGCCCGGCCGGCGAGATCTACGTTGCCACCGAGGTGCCGAAAGGGGAGCTGGGCTTCTACATCGTGTCCGAGGGCGGGAAGTCGCCGTATCGGTGCCGTATCCGCTCCTCCGCCTTCAACAACCTCGCGAGCCTGAAGCATCAGGTCGAGGGCGAACTCGTGGCCGACGTCGTCGCCTGCATCGGCAGCATCGACCCGGTCATGGGCGAGGTCGATCGATGAGAGGGAACATCGGAATAGGGGACTGTCCCCTATTCCGATGGTCCCTCTCCCGGAGTCGTTGATGTTCGGTTCTGAGTTCGAACACGAGGTCGACGCGATCGTCGCAAGATATCCGCAGCCCAAAGCGGCGTTGCTGCCCGTGCTGTGGGAAGTTCAAAAGGCCAAAGGCGCCATCGACCTCGAAGCCGAGCAGTGGGTTGCCTCGCGCCTCGGCGTGGCGCCGAGCCACGTCCACGGCTGCGTCACGTTCTATTCGATGTACAAGCAGAAACCGTTGGGGAGGCATCACATCCAGCTCTGCACGACGCTGTCGTGCATGCTGCGCGGCTCCGACGAGCTCATGCGGCACCTCGAACACAAGCTGGGTATCAAAGAGGGCGAGACGACCCCCGACGGTAAGTTCTCGCTCGTCCGCGTCGAGTGCCTGGGCTCGTGCGGCACGGCGCCGATGTTCCAGTTGAACGACACCTACTACGAAAACCTGACGATCGAGTCGGTCGACCGCCTTCTGGCGAGCCTGGATTAGGCGGGGCACGATGGAACGCATCCTCACGAGAAACGTCGACAAGCCCGAAGCGTTGACCCTCTCAGGGTATGAGGCCTTGGGCGGATACCAGGCCTTGCGCAAGGCCGTTTCGTCCATGACGCCGGACGCGGTCACCGACGAGGTCAAGAAATCCGGGCTACGCGGGCGGGGCGGCGCGGGATTCCCCTGTGGTCTCAAGTGGTCGTTCATGCCGAAAGAAGTCGATCCCAAACGGCCTCACTACTTCTTGATCAACGCCGACGAGTCGGAGCCGGGGACCTTCAAGGACCGGCTCCTCATGGAAAAAGACCCCCACCTCGTCCTCGAGGGCTCGCTGCTGGGCGCCTACGCGATCCGCGCGAAGGCGGTCTACATCTACATCCGCGGCGAGTTCGTGCACGAGGCCAAGGTCCTAGAGCGCGCCGTCGCCGAGGCGTACGCCAGAAACTACGCGGGCGCGAACATCTTGGGCAGCGGCTGGAGTTGCGACCTCGTCGTGCATCGCGGCGCGGGCGCCTACATCTGCGGCGAGGAAACGGCGCTGATGTCGTCTCTCGAGGGGAACCGCGGCTACCCGCGATTGAAGCCGCCGTTCCCTGCCGTCTCCGGCGTCTGGGGATGCCCGACGACGATCAACAATGTCGAAACCGTCGCCAACGTGCCGTTCATCATCGAGCGCGGCGCCGATTGGTATCTCACGGTCGGCAAGGCTCCGAAAAACACCGGCCCCAAGCTCTACTGCCTCTCCGGGCACGTGAAGCGCCCCGGCGTCTACGAGGCGCCTTTAGGCCTTCCGATGAAAGAGCTGATCTACGAGTTAGGCGGCGGCATGTTGCACGGCGACCGGCCGCTCAAGGCCGTGATCCCCGGTGGTTCGTCCGTGCCCGTGCTCCGGGCGGAAGACTGCGACGTCGATCTCGATTTCGACGCGCTCGCCGCCAAAGGGACGATGCTCGGTTCGGCGGGCGTCATGGTGATGGATTCGTCGACCTGCATGGTGGCCGCGATGGCGCGCATCGCGCACTTTTACCATCACGAATCGTGCGGGCAGTGCACGCCGTGCCGCGAAGGCTGCGGCTGGCTCGAGCGCGTTTTGAATCGCATCGAAGCGGGTAACGGCATGCAGCAAGACCTCGATCTCCTGCTGTCCGTTTCGAACAACATCATCGGAAACACGATCTGCGCGCTGGGCGACGCGGCGGCGATGCCGGCGATCTCGTTCGTCACGAAGTTCCGCGACGAGTTCCAGCACCACATCGACCACCGCAGCTGCCTCACCGGCACCCTTCTGCTCCAGGGAGTCCGCTGATGCCGAAGCTCGTCATCGACGGTGAAGAGATCGACGTCTCGGCAGGGACGACCATCCTCCAGGCGGCCCAGGCACGCGGCCGCGAGATCCCCCACTACTGCTACCACAAGGGTCTGTCGATGGCGGGCAACTGCCGCATGTGTCTGGTCGAGGTCGAGAAAGCGCCGAAGCTCGTCATCGGCTGCTACACGCCGGTGGCCGAGGGGATGGTCGTTCACACGCAAAGCGCCAAGGTCAAACAGGCGCGGTCCGCGATGATGGAATTCTTCCTCGTCAACCACCCGCTCGATTGCCCGATCTGCGATCAAGCGGGGGAGTGCCGCCTGCAAGAGTATGCGGTCGAGCACGGCACCGGAATCAGCCGGTACACCGAATCAAAGCTCGCGCTGTCGAAGGCCGTCGACATCGGTCCCCACGTCATGCTCGACCAAGAGCGCTGCATCCAGTGCAGCCGCTGCATTCGTTTTTGCGATGAGATCACCAAGACGGGCGAGCTCGCGTTCTTCCAGCGCGGCGAGCGCAGCCAGATCGGGATCTTCCCCGGGAAACGCCTCGACAACGCCTATTCGGGGAACGTCGTCGATCTCTGCCCCGTCGGCGCGCTCACGCTCAAAGAGTTCCGCTTCAAGACGCGGGTCTGGTACCTGAGAAACACGCCCACGATCTGCGCCGGTTGCGCGCGTGGGTGCAACGTCGTCGTCTCGGTGGGGCAACAGCAAACGATGATGACGACGCGGGGGCAGCTCGACGATCGTGTGAAGCGGATCGTCCCGCGCGTCAACGAAGAGGTCAACGCGCACTGGATCTGCGACGACGGGCGCATGTCGTACGCGAAAGAACAGGGGGCCGTGCGGCTCCAAGCGGCACGCATCGGCGGTGAAAACGCTTCCTACGACGCCGCGGTCGCGGCGGCGGCCGCCAAGCTCGCGAATGCCGCCCGAGCGGGAAAGCTCGGCGTCATCGCCTCGCCGCGCACGCTCTGCGAAGACCTCTACGCCTGGCGCGAAGTCGTCCTCCGCTTGGGCTCGGCGGTTTTCGGCGCGCGGTCGCTCGTATCGGGCGACAACGACGCGCTACTCGTCCGGGCCGACAAAGGGGCGAACGCGCGGGGCGCGGCGTGGATCTTCGGCGCGTCTTCCGGCGAGGACGCGGTCCTGGCTGCTGTCGCAAAGGGTTCGGTGACGACGCTTCTCGTCCTGGGCGACACCCTCGATCCGGCGGACACGCTCGCGCTCCCCGTCGCGGCGAAGGGGAAGGTCGAGGTGATTGTCGCCGGGCCTTTCGCGTCGGGGGCCGCCGCGGACGCCGCGGTCGCGATTCCGTCCGCGTCGTGGTCGGAAGCCGACGGGACCTACGTCAACTTCGAAGGGCGGGCGCAACGGGTGCGCCGCTGCCATCTTCCGTTGGGCGAGGCCCGGCCCGGCTGGCGCATCGCGGCCGACGTCGCCGCCTCTGCCGGCGCTCCGCTCCCGGAGTGGGTGGAAGCAAGCGACGTGCTGCGCGCGCTCTCGGCGGGTGTCAAGGAATTCGCGGGCGTGACGGCCGAGTCGATGGGACTTCTCGGCGTGGCGGCACCCGCCGCTGCGGGCGTTTGAGGCATGTCGATGGTGGACATCATCATCAACTTTCTCAAGATCGTGATCGTCTTCAGCCTACTGATGCTGTGCGTATCGATCATGACCTGGGTCGAGCGGCGGCTCTCCGCGGTCATCCAGTACCGTTTGGGCCCCAACCGCGTCGGCCCCTTCGGGCTGTTCCAGCCGATCGCCGACGGCGTCAAGTTCCTCCAGAAAGAAGACATCATCCCGGCCGAGGCGCACAAGCTGTTCTACGTCCTGGCGCCGGCCTTGGCGGTCATCCCCGCGCTGTGCGCCTTCGCGGTCATCCCGTTCGGTCCGACGGTGACGATCCTCGGAAAACAGATCGGCCTCGTGATCCTGGACCTCGACGGCGGGCTCTTGTGGGCGTTCGCGTCGACGGGCCTGGGGGTCTACGCGCTGGTCCTGGCCGGCTGGTCGTCGAACAGCAAGTTCTCTCTGATCGGCGGATTGCGCTCGTCCGCGCAGATGATCTCGTACGAGCTGCCGATGGCGCTGTCCGTGGTGTCGGTCGTCCTCGTCTCAGGGACCTTGCGTCCGACGCAGATCGTAGTACAGCAGGCGGGGAGCTTCCTCCACTGGAACATCTTCGGCGGCGGGTTCCAGCTTCTGGGATTCATCCTCTTCACGGTGGCCGGCTACGCGGAGACGAACCGCAACCCGTTCGATCTCCCCGAGGCCGAAGGCGAGCTCGTCGCGGGCTACCACACCGAGTACTCGGGGATGCGGTTCGCCGCGTTTTTCATGGCCGAGTACATCAACATGATGACCTCGTCCGCCCTGGGGATCACGCTGTTTCTCGGCGGCTGGCAGCTGGGGCTGCCGGCACGTTGGCTCCCCGAGCCGGGCTGGCTGCTGTGGGGCGCGCAGATCCTCGCGTTCGTCGTCAAGATGGCCTTCTTCCAGTTCCTGTTCGTCTGGGTGCGCTGGACGCTCCCGCGCTTCCGCTACGACCAGCTGATGAACCTGGGCTGGAAGGGCCTGCTGCCGCTGTCGCTCGCGAACCTCGCCGTCACCGCGATCCTCGTGGTCTACGGCGTGGTGGGGCACTGAGGCGCCGATGGAGCTGATCGCCTTTTTCGTGCTCGCGCTGCTTCTGATCGCTTCGGCGCTCGTGGTCATCACGAACCGCAACCCGGTCACCTCGGCCGTCGCGCTCGCGTTCAACCTGGTCGCGATCGCAGGGCTCTACATGGTGCTCGACGCCCAGTTCATCGGCCTGCTGCAGGTGATCGTGTACGCCGGCGCGATCATGGTGTTGATCCTGTTCGTGATCATGCTGCTCAACTTGCGTGAAGAGGCCAGGGCCCACCCCGTGGGGACGTTCCAGCGCATCCTGGCGCCGGCGACGACGCTTTTGTTCGCGATCGTCATCGGCCGCGCCGTCTGGCTGTCGGCGCCGTCGTCGTTCCCGGAAAAGACCGAAGGCTTCGGCACGGCGGCGTCGCTCGGCAAAGAGCTCTTCACGCGTTTC
>Ga0315290_10002920_pt1 | contig 12157 bp, 5 predicted proteins | sample YL17G12_0_MG_FD_203627 | JGI IMG/M metagenome (GOLD analysis project Ga0315290, IMG submission 203627) | Sediment microbial communities from Yellowstone Lake, YNP, Wyoming, USA - YL17G12_0 | ecosystem: Environmental > Aquatic > Freshwater > Lake > Sediment | place: USA: Wyoming | collected...
CGCGGTTCCGCTTCTTGGTGGCCGTCGACGGCGCCACCACGCTGGGCACCCTCGCGCAGGTGGCCGCCACCAAGCACGCGGCCCTGCCCGATCCGTCGGCGTACTTCGGCGGCACGGGTCGCACGGGCGACTGGGACCAGATCGCCGCGCTGACCGGCCCGCGCCCGGCGTTCGTCTTGGGACACCCCGGCGACCCCTGCCACCCCCGCGAGGCGTTCGACCGCGTCGCCCGGTCGATGAAGCAGGTCTACGGGCCGCTGCCGGGCGAGAGCCGCCTGCGGTGCGTGTGGTCCGATCGCCCCGACGAGCGTGCCGAGCGCGCCGAGCGTATCGACGAGGTCTCCCGGTGGGTCGAGAGCCAGGCAGCGTCGCTCCCCCCTGCCGGCGCCGGGCCGCAGCCGTGCGCCTTGCCGCAGAACGCCGACTTCAGCATGCTCCGCTACCTCCAGCGCCGGATCGCCCGGCAGGCCGCCGGCTGGCCGGCCGCCCTGGCCTCGGACCAGGCCTGGCAGAAGCACCGAAGCGGCATGGTGAAGCGGCTCGGCGCGGCGGTTCGGCTCGACGGCCAGGCCCGGGACGAGGCGCGGGTGGAGAAGTCCACCGAGAGCGACGGCCTCTCCGTCAAGATCGTCCGGTTGGCTTGGGGGCCGAAGAACTCCTGCCCGGCGATGGTCGTGCGCCCGGCCGGGGCGGCGGGGCCGATGCTCGCCGGGCTGGTGCTCTCGCACGATGCCCACCAGTGCGCCGCCGCGCCCGAGATCGCCGAGGCGGCCAAGCGCCTGGCGGCCCAGGGGTTCGTCGTGATCGTGCCCGACCACGCGTCGCCGAATCCCGGCAGTCTCCAGGCCGTCGAGGGGGCCGACCTGACGAGCCTCTACGGACTGGCCGAGGGCCTGGGGCTTTCACCCTTGACGCTCCGCGTGGCCGACGACCTGGCCGCCGTGCGCTACCTGGCCGTGCAGCCGGGGGTGGGGCCCGGCTTGCTCATCGCGGGCCAGGGGCTGGGGGGGATCGACGCCTGCCTGGCCGCCCTGTTGGACGACCGACTGGCCGGCGTGCTTTCGATCGGGGCGACGACGCTTAGGGATTGGGGCGCCGAGGCCGCCCCCGAGCAGCAGCGCTACGGACCCATCCTCCCCCATCTCCCGGCGATCCTCACCACGACCGACTTCGACTACTGCTACGCGGCCCTGGCCCCCAGGCCCCTGGTGCTCGTGCGGCCCAGGGACGGCTGGCCCAAGTCGGGCTTCCAGCAGGTGGCGGCGACCGCCGCGGCCGCGTACCGGCTGACCGGCAGCGAGGCTTCGCTGGCCGCGCTCTCGAGCCGGGAGATGACCGAAGAGCGCCAGAAAGCGGCCCCGCCGGCCGTGCAGCCCTTGATGGCCGTGGCCCGGGCGCTGCTGCCGACGCCCCCGAAGCCGGGCGTGGTCGGTCCGCCGGAGGGGCTCCGCTCGCGCCTGACGGTCGATTCCGCCCCGGGCCTGGTCTGGGTGGTCCGCCAGATGGCCGGCGAGGAGCAGGAGTTCGCCGGCGGCGGCTACCGGCTCGTCTCCTGGAGCTTCTTCAACGACAACGGCCCGGCCGAGCAGGGTCGGGCCATCACCCCGTTGATCTTCAAGAAAGAGGGCCCGGCCTACAAGCTCACGGGCGTAGGCAAGCCGCGCACGAACGCCGGCACCGGGCGCCAGACCTTCCCCTTCGAGCTGGCCGAAGGGAGCGACGCGGTCGGGCCCGAGTTCTTGTTCGGCTTCTACACGGGCAGCCCCCCGGCGTCGCCCAACGCGGGGGCCGTCGAGTTCGACGATTCACCCCAGGACCTCGTGACGATCCTCACCCTGAACGGCGCCATGGAGAACCAGGCCGTGCGCCTGGGGGCCGCGTACCGCGAGCAATCGTCCTGGCCCCGGGCGTATAGCATCCAGGCGGTGTCGGAGCGGAAGAAGTGAGTTCCGTAGGAGCACGGGGGAAATCCGAAATCCGAAGCTCGAAATCCGAAAGAATACCCAAAGTCGAAGTACGAATGTCAGAAAGGGGCGGGTCACACACGTTTGGGACTTTGGACTTGGGACTTTGAATTTATTTCGGATTTCGTGCTTCGGATTTCGTGTTTCGGACTTGAGTCGCCCGGAGCTTCTCGATGGCGGCGCGCACGGCGGCTTCCCAGGGCAAGGGCTCGTCCTTGGCCGGGTCGTAGGGCGCACGGACCGGGATCGGGACGTTCAGCTCGTTGAGCAGCTCGGTGGTCTTGGTCAGCTCGTAGCGGAACACGTAGGGCTCGCCGTCGGCCCAGGCCCCTTGGTAGGCGGCCAAGGCGTGCTTCTGGGCCTGCGCGTGGTCGCCAATGGCCCGCCAGAGCATGGCCAGGTAGCGGTGATGGGGATTGCGCTGCCCGGCCAGGCGCTGGGCCTCCTGCCGCGCTTCATCGCCCTGGCCAAGCTGGCCGAGGTGGAGCTTGGCCAAGGCCAGTCCGGCCTCGGACTCTGCATCCGGCAGGCGCCGCTCGCGGGCCATGCGCACGGCCTCGTGAAAGCTCGCCGCCACGAGCGCCCACTCCCCGTGCTCCAGGCGCCAGGCACCGCGCAGCCGGTGGAGGATGCGGAGGGTGGTGCGGTTGTTGTCCTTCTCCGCGAGGCGGGCCGCCGCCGTGAGGTGCTGCTCTTGCAGGGTGCCCTGCCAGAACTGCGCGAAGGCGAAAAGCCGCTCTGCACTGCCCTGGCGATACGACGCCCGCGACCAGGCCCGCCCCATCGCGTCCAGCAGGCGCCAGGTCTCCGCCGCCGCCTCCCACTCGCCGAGCCGGGCTTGATCCAAGAAGAGATGGAGCCGGCACGTGAACAAATCCTCTTTGTCGTCTCGGACGCTTGCGAGTTCGAGGGCAAGGGTGTCGCCACGCAGCGCCTTCGCCAGCAGGTTCTGGTCGATGAGGGGTTCAGAAATATTGTTGAGGTGGCCTCCGACGTTTGTCCAATCCTCTCTTTCCAACGTCGATTGAAGGGAAGCACCGTAGGCGGCGATGGCTTGCCTGGATTGGCCGCAGTAGCGCAAAGCAATCGCGGCACTATTCGTGAGGTAGGTTGCATCCGATGCACCCACCCCCTTCGCCAGTTCGCCCCAGCCAGCGGGGAAGAAGGGCCGAAGTAGGGAGAGGCTTTCCACATGGGCTTCAAGGCTCGACACGAGGGCTTCGGCCAAATCGCCCCGGTAGGCAGTCGCCGCCTCCTGAAAGCGCCCGAGCTTCAGCAGCGTGCGCACGACGTGCAGGCCGGGCGCTACGTCCTCCAGCGTCCTGGCCTGCTCATACGGGTTGTGCGGCAGGGAGGAGAAGTGATCCACCACGCGCTGGCCGTAGCGCTCCCGGTCCTCCGCCTTCATGCCGCCGGCGGCGACGCCGCGGACCACGGGATGCAGGTCGTGGCGGCGCGTCCGGCCATCGTATTGCAGCAGGCCGCGCTCTTCCAGGTCCCGGACCGTCTCCGTCAGCTTCCCCGGCGCCTCGCGAACCTCCGCCGACTCCCGCCATGCCTTCACCGCCTCCTCGTAGTCCTTACGGCGCGCCAGCGCGGCTTGGTATTCCTCTTTCGCCTCGGCCTTCTCCTGATCGGACATCCGCCGCGAGCGCCGGCCATCCTCTGGCGCCTCCGGCACTTCCACCTCCTCGGGCTCGGGGGGCACGTGGGGATTGAAGGCCGCGAGCGTCTCGTAGTCAACGGACTCGGAGACGAGCGCGAGGGTGGAGAGGAGCTGGCGGCTCTTCTCCGGCAGGGCGTCGAGCGCGGCGCGGAGGATGTGGTTGCGCCGCTGGATGAGGTTGAGGCGGGCGAGGTCCAGCGTGGCCCCGCCCTGGGGGCCCGTGTCTGAGGACCAGGCGTCAAAATTCCCCCGGTTCGGCAGGTAGTTCACGATCAGTCCGGCGAGCACGCCGATGACCAGCGGGTGGTTGTCGCAGTTCGTCGTGAGGTAGTCCTGGATGCGGGCACAGTCGCCCGTGACGCCGCAGGAGCGGAGCAACTGCTCGGCGTCCGCCGGGCGGAGCCCCGGGAGCGTGATCCGCTTTGCGCCCGGGATGGGCTGGCCCGAGGCATTCAACAGCACGCGCGGGGTGAGCCGGGAGCTGGCGAGGATTTTGGACGGCGTGGCACCGGCCAGCTTGCGCAGGAGGTCGCCATCCTCGTCGCGGATCGTGTCGCAGGGGTTGCGGTTGAGCACCTTGTCCGTGGGCGCGTTGGCCTCCTCGTCGGGCACCTCGGCGGCGTCAATGCGGTGGTAGGCCACCAGCACCCGCTCCAGCCCGTCAAGGTTGACCAGCCAGGGCCGCGCGTGAAGCTCGGCCAGCAGGTCCTCGGCCAGCTCGGGCGTGTGCAGCTTCTCCAGCTCCTCCAGGGGCCTGCCGGTCATGTAGGCCAGGGCGCGGCGGCAGAAGTCGGCCATGACCGCCCCGCGCTCGTAGAACGAGTACCAGAAGCGGCCGGCCCAGTCCGAGCGGACCACGGTGGCGTGCTTGGTGGTCCACTCCCAGGCAAGCATGCTCTTGCCGTTGCCGCCGATGGCGTCGAAGAGCAGGAGGTTCGTCGGGTCCGCCGCCTTGGCCCAGTCGCTGATGTCCTGCAACTGCGAGTCCCGCCCGACAAAGGTGTGCGAGGCGATGTAGTCCGGCTCGGCGTAGAAGGCGGGCGGCCTGGGGATGGAGCCAGGCTTGACGGAACGCGGAGCAACGGGAGCGGGCAGCAGCGAGCGAAGATACTTAGGCAGATCCTCGTGCGAATCGCCGATAGAGACGGCGCAAATGTTGATCTTCAGTTCGTCGAAGCGACGCTGAAACTCCTCGCGCTGGCTGCTGCGCACGAGGCAGAAGTCCCAGAGTCCGGCCTGGCGGGCACGCTTCCCGTAGAGGTCCAGCAGGAGGCCGAAATCCGGATCGCTCAGTCCGCTAACACCGCAGCCGACGTAGACCCAGGTGGTCATCTGCCAGACGGCCGCAAGGTCGTCGCGATGCCGCTCGTCGCGGGTGAGCTGCTCATAGGATCGCCAGTCCAGGACCACGGATTCCGGCTGCCGCCAGTAGCCGTGAAGGAAAATGACCTTGTCGGTCTCTCGGTTCCGGGCGGCACGGAGCAGCGCGCCGGGCTCCTTCCAAGTGACCGGCTTGAGCATGCCCGCATCGTCCAGCAGCAGGCCGTCGTAGTTGGTGGTCGCCAGCAGGTTGCCGTGCGCACGAAGCGCCTCGAGGGCGTCGAGTCCTTTGCGGTCGTGGGCCCTGATGGTGCCAACCGTGCGCGCGAGCCAGTCGGCGAAGAGCGTCGATCCAGCACCGCCCATGTGGCGCGTGACGTCCTGGGCGGCGGAGATGAAATGATGGGTGTCCGCGCGTTTCTTGATGAGGGTCAAGTGCGCCGCAGCCTCGTCCGCCGCCATGAGATCATGGTCCCTGAGCCATTCCAACCCGTTTTGCAGGAGTCCCACCCATGACGCTTGGGGATGCGGTTCTCCAGTTAAAGGATCGCGGCTGGCGGCCAGGGAGACGCCGGTGCCGGCGACAATCACCGCGCGGCGATCGCGGATCGCGCTCTGCAACTCGGCTTCCGGATCTGCGGGGTGTTTCATCGCTTGGTACGGTCTGCCGTGCCTGCGGCTGCTGCACCGACTTCGGTCCGTCGACCAGCGAGTCCCGATCCATCCGTAGGGGTCAGTCTACAACCCCCCAACCGCATGTCAAGCGTGTCCCTTTGGAAAGGATGGCACGTCGGATCAGAATCACGTCGCCTATTGGGTAGCCGAGGACCAGGCCGAGCCCGAGCTTGTTCTTGGGCGGGATGCCCATCGGGGCGGTCGCGGTCATGGCCAGGGTCTGGCTGGAGCAGACCTCGGCACAGCGGCCGCAGCCGGCACACCGGGAAAGTCGAGTTGTAAGTGCATGATTCGCCGAGACTTGCGACGCCGGTTTTGTGGCCGATCGGGTTGTGACCGGCAGCGGAATCGTTATACTTATGGGTTTGACGTGCATCGCTGCAACCAAGGAGTGTGCGGCGTAGTTCCCGGGAGCGTGCCCGAGTTGATCGGACCCCGGACCATCGAAAGGACTGCCGTTGTCTAGCGATTCCGACCTGCCCACCGACCCGCCCACCGACCCGCCCGAAGATCCCAGCGCTACCCCGCCAAATGGGGAGGCTCCCCAAGGGGATGGCAGCGCGGGGCGGATCGTGGAAATGGCGATCGAGGAGGAGCTCAAGGGGAGCTACCTGACGTACGCGATGAGCGTGATCGTCAGCCGGGCGCTGCCCGACGTGCGCGACGGGCTGAAGCCCTCCCAGCGGCGGATCCTCGTGGCGATGAACGATCTGAACCTGTCGCCCGGGTCATCGACGTCGAAGTGCGCGGGGATCGTCGGCGAGACGATGAAGCGCTACCACCCGCACGGCGACCAGGCCATCTATCCCACCCTGGTTCGGCTGGCCCAGGAGTGGAACACCCGCTACCCGCTGGTCGACAAGCAGGGCAATTTCGGCTCGATCGCCGGACTGCCCCCTGCGGCGATGCGGTACACCGAGGCCCGGCTGTCGCCGATGGCCGCGGTGATGCTCGAAGACTACAAGATGGACACGGTCGATTTCGTGCCGACCTACGACGAGAAGGGCACGGAGCCGACGGTCCTCCCCTCGCGGTTTCCCAACCTGCTGGTCAACGGGTCGCAGGGGATTGCGGTGGGCATGGCCACGTCGATCCCCCCGCACAACCTCGGCGAGGTGTGCGACGCCCTGATCAAGGTGATCGACGAGCCGAACGTGTCGATCGACGAGCTGTTGGAGATCGTCCCGGGGCCCGACTTTCCGACCGGCGGGATCGTGTGCGGGCGAAGCGGCATCCGACGCGGCTATCACTCGGGCCGGGGGACGATGGTCATTCGTGCCCGGGCGAGGATCGAAGAGGTCTCCGCCGGGCGGTTCCGCATCGTGGCCACCGAGGTCCCCTACCAGCAGGCCCGCGACCGCGTCGAAGAGCGGATTGCCGAACTGGTGAACGAGGGGCGGATCGAAGGCATCTCGGGGATCCGCAACGAGAGCGACCTGAAGGAGCCGGTCCGGCTGGTGTTCGACCTGAAGCGCGACGCCGAGCCCGACGTGGTCCTCAACCAGCTCTACCGGTTCTCTCCGCTCCAGGACACTTTTTCGGTCATTCTTCTGGCGCTGGTCGACGGCAAGCCCCGGGTGATGTCGTTCAAGGCGCTGTTGGAGGAGTTTCTCCGGCACCGCGCCACGGTGATCCGCCGGCGCACGCAGCACCTGTTGTTCAAGGCGAGGCAGCGAAAGCACACCGTGGAAGGGCTGCTGTTGGCCCACGTCAACATCGACGAGGTGATCCGGGTCATCCGCACGTCCTCGACGCAGGCCGAGGCCAAGGGGCGCCTGCTTGAGATCGCCTGCCCGGCGGCGATGCTCCAGCGGGCCCTGGGCGACGAGGGGTTTGCCGCGGTCGAGGCCGAGCGGGGCCGGCAAGAAATCTACACCCTGACCCCCATCCAGGCCGACGCCATCCTGCGCATGACCCTCGGGCAGTTGGTCAACCTCGAGCAGGAGCGGCTGGCCGAGGAGCACCGCAATCTCCTGGCCGACATCGCCGAGTACCTCCGCATCCTCTCCGACGAGAAGCACATCCTGGCGATCATCCGCGACGACCTCCGCGAGCTGAAGCGGAAGTACGGCGACGAGCGCAAGACCGAGATCAGCGGCGAAGAGGTGGGGGATCTCGACCTGGACGACCTGATCGTCGAGGAGACCATGGTCGTGTCGATCTCCTCGAACGGCTACATCAAGCGCACGCCGGTCTCCGCCTACCGTGCCCAGCACCGCGGCGGCAAGGGGCTGATCGGCGCGAAGACCGAGGAGGAAGACCCGATCCAGGACCTGTTCGTCGCCAGCACGCACGACTACATGCTGTTCTTCACCAGCCGGGGCAGGGTCTACTGGCACAAGGTCTACGGCCTGCCGCAGCTTGGGCGCGACAGCCGCGGCCGGGCAATCGTCAACCTCCTGAACCTCGCCGAAGGGGAGCAGGTGACCGATTGCCGCGCCGTGCGCGAGTTCGACCGGCCCGACCACTACCTCCTCATGGCCACGCGCAAGGGCCTGGTCAAGAAGACCGACCTCGGGGCCTTCGGCCGGCCGATGAAGGCCGGGATCATCGCCATCAAGCTCCGCGAAGGGGACGAGCTGGTGGACGTCGTGGTGACCAGGCCCGGCGATGAGGTGGTGATGGCCACGGCCCGGGGCATGGCCATCCGCTTCAAGGAGTCGGACGCCCGGCCCATGGGCCGCAACGCCAGCGGGGTGAAGGGGATCAAGCTCATCGGCGACGACCAGGTGGTGGGCATGGTGGTGGCCGACCCCGAGGCGTGCCTGCTGACCGTCTGCGCCCACGGGTACGGCAAGCGGACCCCCTTCGGCCCCAACTCGGCGGAGGAGCTCGGCCCAATGCCGGCCGGCGAGGGCGACGCGGCCGGCGAGGGCGACGCGGCCGGCGACGCCGAGGAGCCCGAGGACCACGGGGCCATCGAGCCCGCCGCCGGCGAGGAAGCCGATGAGGAAAACAGGGAGAACGGGGAGAACCAGTCCTCGCAGCACAGCTACCGCGCCCAGCGGCGCGGCGGCAAGGGCTTGCGCGACATCAAGACCACCCCACGCAACGGCCCGGTCATCGGCACCGTCCGCGTGCGCGACGAGGATGAAGTGATGATGATCACGGCCCGGGGCAAGATCCAGCGCATCCCCGTGAGCGATATCAGCCGCATCGGCCGCAACACCCAGGGCGTGCGGATCATGAGCCTCGAGGAAGGCGACACCCTGGTCGCCGCCAAGCGCGTTCCGAGGGAAGAGAAGGAATGAGGGAATTCCTCTACTTCGATCTCGGCAACGTGCTGGTCACCTTCGACGTCGGGGTGATGTGCCGGCAGATGGCCGAGGTGGCGGGGACAACGCCGCAGCAGGTGATGGAGGCGGTGCTCGACGGCGGGCTCCAGCATCGCTACGAGCTCGGCCAGATTTCAACCCGGCAGTTCTACGAGGGCTTCTGCCGCGGCACCGGCACCGCGCCCGACTACGACGCGCTCTTGGAGGCGGCCAGCGACATCTTCCACCTCCGGCCCAGCATCCTCCCCGTCGTGGCCCACCTCCACCATGCCGGCTACCGCCTCGGGGTTTTGTCGAACACGTGCGAGGCCCACTGGGAGCACTGCCGGCGGCGGTTTGCCATCCTCGACGCGCTGTTCGAGGTCCACGCGCTGAGCTACCGGATCGGGTCGGCCAAGCCCGACGCGGCGATCTTCCACGCCGCCGCCCGATTGGCCGGGGTCGAGCCGGCGGAGATCTTCTTCACCGACGACCTGCCCGGCCACGTCGCCGGGGCCCGCTCCGCCGGACTGGACGCCGTCCAGTTCACGTCCGTGCCGGAGTTGGTCGAGGAGCTTCGCAAACGGACCTTGCGGTTCAACTACTGAGCCGAAACGGGAAACACCGGCTGAAAGGCAACGTCCCATGAGCGAATCCTCGCTGCCCTTGCGGAGCCAGCGCGTCCTGCGCCGGCCGGAATGGTCCATCCAGCGGGCGGTGTACAAGTCGATGGGCTACAGCGACCACGACCTGGACCGGCCGCTCGTGGGAATCGCCAACTCCTGGAACCGCGTGGTGCCCGGCCACTACAACCTCCAGCTCGTGGCCGAGTACGTGAAGCAGGGCGTGTTCCAGGCGGGCGGCACTCCGGTCGAGTTCGGCCTGATCGCCGCCTGCGACGGCATCGCCCAGGGCCACGTCGGCATGCACTACATCCTGCCCACGCGCGAGCTCATCGCCAACGACGTCGAGATGATGATCCAGGCCCACCAGCTCGATGCCGTGGTGCTCTTGGGCTCGTGCGACAAGATCGTGCCGGGCCTGCTCATGGCGGCCGCCCGGCTCGACCTGCCGGCGATCGTCGTGGTCGGCGGACCCATGGAGGGCGGCTGCGAGTTCGACGGCCGTGCCTCCGACATCACCTCCCTGACCGAAGGGCTGGGCATGCTCAGGGCCGGCACGCTCGATGCGGAGGAGTACCGCCGGCTGGAAGACCGCGTGGCCCCCACCTGCGGCTCCTGCTCCTTCCTGGGCACCGCCAACACGATGTGCTGCGTGGCCGAGGCGATGGGCATGTGCCTGCCGGGCTCGGCCACCATTCCCGCTACGCACGCCGCGCGGCTGCGCTCCGCCCAGGAGTCGGGCCGGCAGATCGTCGAGCTGGTTCGCTTGGGCGTTACGGCCCGGCAGATCATCGATCGCAAGGGAATCGAGAACGCGTTTCGTCTCGGCACCGCAATCGGGGGATCGACGAACCTTGCCCTGCACGTCCCGGCCATCGCCTACGAGGCCGATTGCGGGGAAATCACCATGGACGTGCTGGAAGAGCTGTCGCGCACCACCCCGCACGTGGCCAGAATGAACCCGGCCTCGGCGTGCAACCTGCCCGACTTCCACGCCGCGGGCGGAGTGCCCGCCGTGATGCACGAGCTCCTGCCGCTGCTGCACGCCGACGCCCTCACCGTGACCGGCCGGACCGTGGCCGAGAACGTGGCCGGTGCCCGCGCCACCGACCCGCGCATCATCCGCCCTCGCACCGACCCCTGGAGCACGCAGGGCGGGCTGGCGGTCCTGCGCGGCAACCTGGCCCCGCGCACGGCAATCACCAAGCCGGCCGCGATCGACCCCCGCCAGCACGTCTTCTCCGGGCGTGCGCGGTGCTTCGATAGTGAAGAAGCGGCCAACCAGGCCATCCTCGACGGCGTGGTCCAGCCGGGCGAAGTGGTGGTCATCCGCTACGAAGGGCCCAAGGGCGGGCCCGGCATGCGGGAAATGTACACCTCGATGAAACTGCTCTACGGCCGCGGACTGGCCCTTGAGACCGCGGTGGTCACCGACGGGCGTTTTTCTGGCACGAACAACGGCTGCTTTGTGGGCCACGTGTCGCCCGAGGCAGCCGAGGGAGGCCCGCTGGCTGCGGTCCGCGACGGCGACGCGATCACCATCGACGTCCCCCGGCGCCGCTTGGATTTGCACGTGGGCGACGAGGAGCTCCGCAGCCGCCTGGCCGGGTGGCAGCGTCCGCCGCTGCGGTTCACCAGCGGCTACCTCGCCCTGTACGCCCGGCTGGCCGAATCGGCCGACCAGGGGGCCATCATCCGGCACCGGGTCAGTTGAAGGAGATAGTAGCGAGGGGCCCGGCGTCCCTTTGTCGATAAGCGCGCCTGTCCCGCTTTCTCTCCCCGCTACTCCCTGCCGGTTTTGCCCGGCGCTTTCCGCCTGTCCCCCTTTATCCGCCATAGAATAGAATGGGTGATCTGACGGTTGCCTGCTAAAGCCGACCGAAGACGCACTCTAGCTGGCCCCCGCACTCGGGACATTTCTGGCCTTTGGATGGTGGATGGCAGCCGTCGCACCAAATCTTTTGGCATCGCGGGCATTTCACGCCGCCGTACTGCCCCGTCATGCCGCCGAAGCCGCCGGAGTATTGTTCGAGCCTGTTTCCGCAACGACTGCAGGATAGCGCCCGCGACAGTCCACTCAATGCTTCATCGGACCGCCCTCCGAACAAGTTGCCCAACCAGCCCATCGCCTTCTCCTTTCTTCAGACAAAAATCGTGAGTTTTTCGGACCTGTGCGACCTATCTCACCACCGCCCGTCATCGGGCTCTCAAGTTCGCAATGGCTGCGATACATGTGCGCCCGTCAAGTGGGCCGAGCGAAACAGCATTCGCGTTGGGCAGACCTGGGCCCCTGGTGATAATCAACCCACCGCGAACCTCCCAAACATGGAGACTGTCAATAAACTTCTTGCCTTGGGCAGTAAGCATCACTCCGCCGTCCGGCAGGGGAACGGCATGGTCGGCCCTTCCGGCTTGAACCGCAAGCAAGGTCGCCGCGACCTCCCGAAGCGTCGCGTTAGGAGTGCCTTGCTCCCGGATCGCCCCGAGGCTGGCACTTCTCTTACACTCGTCTATGCTGACAACTGTTTTAGGGCAAGGTACTTTCACTGAATGCCTCCCGCTTAGAGCGTTTTCCGCACGACCGTGCTCGTCATTTCTTGCCGCTTATCCGCCGAATTGCACGATGCGCCGCTTCCCGCATCTCGGCCGGAAACC
>Ga0315290_10002922_pt1 | contig 12156 bp, 5 predicted proteins | sample YL17G12_0_MG_FD_203627 | JGI IMG/M metagenome (GOLD analysis project Ga0315290, IMG submission 203627) | Sediment microbial communities from Yellowstone Lake, YNP, Wyoming, USA - YL17G12_0 | ecosystem: Environmental > Aquatic > Freshwater > Lake > Sediment | place: USA: Wyoming | collected...
GAGAAAGCGTTGCCCGTATGGAATTTGTCCAATATTTTGGATAATCTCCAATATTTTGGATAATCTGCGAAGAAAACTATTTTTAACTAATTGAAAATAAGTATGATAAGTCATTGAAATATTGGTATATTTTTTGCATAACGATAATAAAAGATATGTGTATACGTGGAGAAGGGAGGCGCGCAAAGAGAACGTATATAGCAATAAAGGGGAATAGGAGAGCGCGATCGCTCCAAGGACGAGGGTATTACCGAGTTATCCTGAAAGAGGTTAAAATGAAGAGATTTCTGATCTTGCTTTGCTGTTTCCTTGTACCTCTCTCCCTCATGGCACAGCAAAGAGCCGGGAATATTTACGGCACCGTCACCGACGCCGAGGGCAATCCCCTCCCGGGTGTTTCCGTCACACTGACGGGCACGACGATAGGGGCGATTGCGGCGCAGACTAGTGTTGAAGGGAAATTCCGGTTCTTGTCCCTGTTCCCGGGCAACGACTACGTCCTCAAGTTCGAGCTCCAGGGCTTCAAGGCGAGGACGGAGACAGGCGTCATTGTCAACATCGGCAGGAACGCCGACCTCACGATCAAGATGGAACAGGGCACTCTGGAGGAGCAGGTGACGGTTGTCGCCACGACACCAATCGTGGACACTAAGAGAACACAGGTCACCCATACCGTTACCCAAGAGATGCTCCAGTCGCTGCCCTCGGGCCGAGACCCCTGGGTCATCATGGCCATGGTCCCTTCCATCCAGCTGGACCGTGAGAACATCGGCGGTGTCGAGGGCGGACAGCAACCCGGCTACTACGCTAAGGGAAGCTCCACCCAGGAATGGACGATGGACGGGATGCAGGTCACGGACAAGTCGTCCTGGTCCTCTCCCGGATACTGGGACTTCGACTCCTTCGAGGAACTGAACATCTCCACGGCCACGATGGACGTCGAACACCGCGACCCGGGCATCGTCATCAACATCGTCACGCGCCGCGGCCGCAACAAGCTGAGCCTGGGCGGGCGGTTCTTTTACACGAACCAGTACCTGCAGGGCAAGCGGTCCCAAGAACTTCTAGACGATCTTAGAATTCGCGGGTACAACAGGGCCGATGATATCAAGGACTTCGGCTTCAACGCCGGCGGCCCCTTTCTCAAGGACAAAGCCTGGTGGTGGATAGGATACGGCATCCAGCAGATCAAGACCATCAACGCCCGCAACGTCCACGACGATACCTACCTCAACAACTACAACGGCAAGATCAACCTCCAGCTCATCCCCTCGAACCGCATGGAATTCCTCTACTCGGCGGCCGACAAAACGAAGTTCGGACGGGATTCTTCGGAATATTTCCCGCCCGGATACCGCCAGGGAAGCAAGTCCCACTTCGGGAACCCGACCATCAAATTCCAGGACGAGCAGACGGTCAGCAGCAACCTCTTCGTCTCGGCCCGGGTCGGCAAGGTCTTCGGCGGCTTCGGCATGAGACCCGAAAGTGACCTGGATTACGCGAAGCCCGTGACGGTTGACATCGCCAAAAACGTCGCCGACAGCGTCGGCTGGTTCTACAGCGACCGTCCGCACTTCTACGGCGTCCTCCAGGCCCAGTACTTCAAGGACAAGATCATGGGGACGGCCCACGAGATCAAGGTCGGGATCGAACTCAACAACAACGAGGGGATCTGGACCAGCGCCAATCCGGGCAACCTCTGGGTGAATTACAATTACAACTACCCCGTCCTCGACTACAGGGGCCAGGGGCAAGAAATCCCTCCCTCTAACATGAAGCAACTCGGCACCTACCGGAGCGTCATCGAGGGGACCTCCGGGACAAAGCGCATCAGCGGCTATATCAGCGACGTCATTACCATCGGCCGGTTCAACCTGAATCTCGGCCTCCGGTTTGACCGCAACAAAGACTATAGCCCTGTACAGACCGCCCGGTCCGTATGGCTCCCCGATGACCCCATTCCCTCACCGGGATATGCGAATAACGCGGCCGTCGACCAGCTCATCATGACGGACGACGTGATCGCCTCCATCCGTCAGTTGATGCCCGACCAGCTCCGTCCTTCCGTTACGGCCCAAAAGCTCTACACCATGCTCTCTCCTCGGATCGGCCTGACCTACGACCTTTTTGGCAACGGAAAGACCATCCTCAAAGCCTCCTATTCCCTCTATCCCGGCTATGGATTGGGCACACAGTTCTGGGAGCCCTACGGCCTCGGCGGCTGGATGAATTACTGGTGGTGGGATGTGAACACAAACGGCCAGGCCAGCAAGGATGAACTCTACTGGATAAACACCAATTCCCAAACCCAGGCGATCTACAACGTGTTCGACCCTATAACCGGAAATTTCATCGGCAACACGACACGCGAAGAGGGTAATATGTGGGGCGGCTTCACTTGGGGGTCACCGACTCTTTCGGCGCCGACCTCCCATGTTGACACGAACACCTGGAAAACCGACTTGACCCATGAGATCGGCATCTCCGTCGATAGGGAGATCATGAAGAATTTCGGGGTCAGCCTGAACTTCACCTGGAAGAGGATGGGCCGGTTCTCATGGTGGCTGAATGAGTACTTCACCGACTATGACGGTAATACGCTGGCCACCCCGTACATCCAGAACACCGGCGACTACGAAGTCAAAGGCGTCGTTCCGAATGCGCTCAATGCGGACGGCACCAGCGTCAGCCCCGGCGAGGCTGCCGGCAAGGAATGGTGGGGGATCAAACCCTACATCGGCAGCGACGACGAATGGAACGGGAACTACACCTTCTACTCGCCCGATTGGCTGTACACGAACAGGCCAAGCAACAATTACAACACCTACTATGGCGCCGACCTCGTCTTCACCAAGCGGCTTTCGAACAAGTGGATGTTCAACGGCTCCTTGACCTACCAGACTCAGAAACAGCATCTCGGCACGGCCTGGCTCGAGCCGACCAACAACTGGGCCAACGACGGCCAGATCTACCCGTTCTGGATGGGCGGCGGCAGCGGCAAGATCAGCCAGCCGTTCTTCACCCGCTGGCTGGTCAAGCTCTCCGGTCTGTACCAGCTCCCGTTTGACATCAACATCGCCGGGACCTTCTCCGCACATGAAGGCGTATACAACGAGAACACGTTCCAGGTCGTCAACCTCTCGCTCCCGTCCACCGGCGGCCAAGACTACACGATCCCGACCTCCAAGTACAACAATCAGCCCCGTCTGCCGTCGACCGTTGTCATCAACCTCAAGATCGAGAAGATGTTCCGGATGACAGATACGGGCCGGATGTACTTCTCGGTCGACTGCTTCAACGTCACCAACGTCGCCACCATTCTGCGGAGATATGGCACCAGCCTCGGCTCCTTCTATTTCACTGGCGCCCCTCACAGCGAGACTCCGTCAGACTATGTCGTACCGTACGGAAACAGCGGCAGAAACAACGAGCTCATGAACCCCATAGTTTTCCGGCTGGGCATGCGGTTCCAGTTCTAAACATTCCCGCGCACGAACAGACGCACAAAGCCCCTTCCGCCCCAGGCGGAAGGGGCTTTCTTTTATCCCGATTATTGTATAATGAAAAAATGAGGCGGTTTCGAGCGGCCCTGGCTCTTTTAACGTTTTTCGCCTGGGGGATGGGTCTGGGGGCCGCGGATAAGAATCTGCTGATCATCACGGTGGACACGCTGCGGACGGACCGGTTGAGCTGTTACAGTCCGAGGTTCGTCAAGACGCCGTCGGTCGACGGTCTGGCGGCGGGGGGGGTTCTGTTTGAGAGGGCCTACGCCCACTGTTCGACGACGCTTCCGTCTCACACCAACATCATGACGGGGATGACGCCGCTTTATCACGGCGTCCATGAGAACTCGAAGGCGAAGGTTCCGGGGGACTGTCTGACGATGGCCGAGCATCTCAAGGCCCAGGGCTATGCGACGGCCGCCTTTATCGCGGCCTTTCCGCTGAACGCGCGTTTCGGGCTCGACCAGGGATTCGACGTCTATGACGACCGGTTGCCCTACAGGCCGCCGCAGTTGGGGGCCTTTTCCGAGCGGCGGGCGGAGGACCTGGTGGCCGCGGCCATGGCCTGGATTTCGGGCCAACAAGGGCCGTGGTTCTGTTGGATACATCTCTGGGATCCGCATGTGCCGTACGCGCCGCCGGAGCCTTTTCTGACGCAGTATCGGAACGACCCGTATTCGGGGGAGGCGGCCTACGTCGATGCCCAGTTGGGAGTGCTTTTCGGGAGGCTTCAGGCCGAGCAGCAGATGGGAAAGACGTTCATCGTTCTGACGGCGGACCACGGCGAGTCGCTCGGCGAGCACGGCGAGTTGACCCACGGCTACTTCGCCTACAACAGCACGATCCATGTTCCTCTCATCATGGCCGGACCGGGCCTCAGGTCCTTGCGGACAGCCGGGGACGTGTGCCACACGGATATCTTCCCCACGGTCTGCGAGCTGCTGGGGGTCGCGACGCCGCCGAAGCTTCAGGGCCGGTCCCTTATGACCCTGATGAGAGGGGGGAGGCTCAAAGACCGGCCGATCTACTTCGAGTCGCTCGAGCCCTATCTCAACGAGGGGGTCGCGCCGCTCAGGGGGATCATCGAGGGCGGGATGAAGTACATGGATTCGCCGGTGCCGGAGGCCTATGACATGACGGCCGACTTTGAGGAGAAGGAGAACGTGGCGGGGAAGACGAATCTCGGGCCGTTCAGGAAGAAGCTGGACGGGCTTGTGAAGTCGTATGCGTCGTCGCTTCCTTCCGGAGGGCGGAAGGTGGTGGACCGCCAGACGGCCGAAAGGCTGCGGAGTCTCGGGTATGTGACGTCACCCGTGGCCCAGGTCAAGTCGTCCTACGGTCCGGAGGACGACTTGAAGAACTTCCTTCCCTACCAGCAGAAGCTCGACCGCGCGATCCTCCTCGTCGATAGAGGAGAGATGGGGGAAAGCGTCCGGCTTATGACCGGTTTGACAGAGGAAAAGCCGAGCTTTGTTCCCGCTTTCATCTATCTGTCGCAGGTTCTTCGCGGCCAAGGCCGGCTTCCCGATGCGGTCCGGGCGCTCGAGGAGGGAGTCCGGGCCAACCCGGACGACTACACGCTGATGTCGGCCCTGGGGACGATGCTTCTCCAGGGCCAGCAATGGGACAGGGCGATCGAGGTCCTGGAGAAGGCCCGCGGCATCATCGACTACGACCCCGATGTCTGGGACAACCTGGGCGTCGCCTACATGATGAAAGACCAGTTCCCCAAGGCCCTTCAATATCTGGAAAAGGGCATCGCCTTGGACGGGACATTCGCCCCGGCCTTGGCCAGCATCGGAGCGGTCCGGCAGTCCATGTACTTCAGCCAGGGCCGGCAGCCTGAAGACCTCAGTCTCTCGATTGAGTTCTTCCAAAAGGCCCTGGCCATGGCGCCGAAACTCGACGCGGCGTGGCGCGGCTTGGGCCTCTCGTTGCGGACAGCGGGCCGAAACGACGAAGCCATCGACGCTTGGGAAAAGGCCGCGGCTCTGAATCCCGGCGACGATTATTCCATCTACCACCTGGGAATCCTCTATCTCGACAGGGGCGACAAGGCGCGAGCGTTGCAGAATTTCGAAAAATACCTCAAAATCAAAGGCGACCGGATCAGCCCGAAAGACAAAGAAGATGTCGACAACCTGATCGGACAATGCAAGAAATAGCGCGAGGGCCGGGCGGCATGAGGCGTTGGAGACAGGCATGAACAGAGTGAAAAAACGGATCCTGGCCGTCGTGGCGGCCGTCATGATCGTCCCCATCTCCCTGCGGGGAGCCGATGTGAACGTCCTGCTCGTGACCGTCGACACCCTGCGTCCGGACAGGCTGAGCTGCTACAGCCCCAAGTACCTTCAGACGCCGCGGATCGACGGCTTGGCCGCCTCGGGCGTTCTGTTCGAGCGGGCCTTCGCGCATACCCCCATCACCCTCGCCTCCCATACGAACATCCTTCTCGGCCTGCTCCCGCCGACGCATGGCGTGAGCGAGAACAGCAAATCCGTCGTGCCCGCCGCTTTTCCGACCCTTGCCGGCATCCTCAAAGCCAGAGGATACAGCACGGGCGCGTTCGTCGGGGCCTTCGCCCTGGACTCACGGTTCGGCCTGACCCGCGGCTTCGACGTCTATGACGATCATTACCCCAGGAAGATCGTCCCCGGTGCGCTCTATCCGGAACGACGCGCCGAGAATGTTATCGCCCCGGCCCTCGCCTGGATCGCCGGGCAATCGGGCAAATGGTTCTGCTGGGTCCACCTCTGGGACCCCCACGCCCCCTATAGCCCCTCGGAGCCCTTTGCCAGCCGGTTCAAGGAAAGCCCTTACGCGGGGGAAGTGGCCTATGTGGACGCGGAACTCGGCGAGCTTCTGGCCGCGCTACAAAAACGGGGGAGCCGCGAAAAAACGCTGGTCATCTTTACCGCCGACCACGGCGAATCCCTGGGTGAGCACGGCGAGGCCCAACATGGGTACTTCGCCTATAACGCGACGATTTGGGTTCCCCTGATCATTTCCGGACCGGATATCAGAACCGGCAAAGTGAAAGACTATGTCAGTCACGTCGATATCTTTCCGACCGTCTGCGAGATCCTCGGCCTCGAGAAGCCGCCGGCGCTCGCCGGGACCTCGCTTGTGCCTTTTTTGAAGGGCAAGGCGAGGACATCCCAGCCGATCTATTTCGAATCGCTGAACCCGTATCTGAACAGGGGCTGGGCGCCCCTGCGCGGCGTCATCCGCGACGGGAAAAAGTACATCGATTCGCCGATCCCGGAGTTTTACGACCTGGAAACGGACTTCGACGAAGCCGCGAACGTCGCCACCAAGACCGACCTTACTCCCTACAAAAAGGGCCTTGACGAAATCATGGCGCGCAACGCATCGCCGGACGCGGCTCGGGCCGTTCAGACGGCCGGACGGGAAACGCGTGAAAAACTCAGCAGCCTTGGGTACGTGGCCGCCCCCCTGGCCCAGGTGAAGACGAGGTATGGCCCGGCCGACGACCTGAAAACTCTCCTGCCGCTCGAACAGAAGTTGGATGCGGCCAGCCAATTATCGCGGGCCGGCCGTTTCGCCGAGAGCGTCCGGCTCCTTGAGGACATCATCCAGGCGAGAAAGGATACCCGTCAAGCCTATGACGGGCTCTATCAAGTCTATATCATCCAGGGCCTGGTCGATGACGGACTCGCCGCCCTTGAACGCGGTTACACGGCCAACCCGGATGATTACGTGATCGTTGCGGGGTTCGGCGTCGCCCTCGTGAAACACGGGAGATGGGCCAAGGGCATCGAGGTGCTGGGCAAGGCCCTCGGACTCTTCGACAAGGACGCGGAAGCCTGGGATTCCTTGGGTCTGGCCTATTGGCAAACAGGACAGTCCGAAAAAGCTAAAGCCCACTTCGACGAAGCTCTGGCCCTGGACCCGGCCGATCCCGTTTACAACGACCATATGGGCTCCTTCTATATGGCGGCGGCCATGAAGCTAGAGAGTACGAGGGAGGTCGAACAGGCCCTCGGTTATTTCGATAAGGCCGTCGCCTCCGACCCCACCTTCGCCAAGGCCTATAACGGCCGGGCGGGGGCAAAGAAGATCTTGGGGCTGGGCGGCGAGGCCGTCGCCGATTGGGAAAAGGCCGTTGAGCTCGAACCGGCCTTTGACCTGCCCGTCTATAACCTCGCCGTGGCCTACCTGGAGAAGGGCGACAAGGCCAAGGCCCTCGAGTTCTGTCAGAAATACCTTCTTATCAAGGGACAGCGCCTCTCCGACCAGGAGCGGCGAAATATCCAGGCCCTAATCACGGAGTGTCGGGCGAAATGAAGAGGCCCTCGGATCCTGAGAGGCGCCGGAAATTCAGCCCTGTCCGGGGCCGGAGCTCGCCGTGACGCGGTCCCCCATACGGCCCCGGGCTGGGATAGCCGCCCTGCTGTTAACGTTTTTCGCCTGGGGGATGGGCCTGGGGGCCGCGGATAAGAATCTGCTGATCATCACGGTGGACACGCTGCGGACGGACCGGTTGAGCTGTTACAGTCCGAGGTTCGTCAAGACGCCGTCGGTCGACGGTCTGGCGGCGGGGGGGGTTCTGTTTGAGAGGGCCTACGCCCACTGTTCGACGACGCTTCCGTCTCACACCAACATCATGACGGGGATGACGCCGCTTTATCACGGCGTCCATGAGAACTCGAAGGCGAAGGTTCCGGGGGACTGTCTGACGATGGCCGAGCATCTCAAGGCCCAGGGCTATGCGACGGCCGCCTTTATCGCGGCCTTTCCGCTGAACGCGCGTTTCGGGCTCGACCAGGGATTCGACGTCTATGACGACCGGTTGCCCTACAGGCCGCCGCAGTTGGGGGCCTTTTCCGAGCGGCGGGCGGAGGACCTGGTGGCCGCGGCCATGGCCTGGATTTCGGGCCAACAAGGGCCGTGGTTCTGTTGGATACATCTCTGGGATCCGCATGTGCCGTACGCGCCGCCGGAGCCTTTTCTGACGCAGTATCGGAACGACCCGTATTCGGGGGAGGCGGCCTACGTCGATGCCCAGTTGGGAGTGCTTTTCGGGAGGCTTCAGGCCGAGCAGCAGATGGGAAAGACGTTCATCGTTCTGACGGCGGACCACGGCGAGTCGCTCGGCGAGCACGGCGAGTTGACCCACGGCTACTTCGCCTACAACAGCACGATCCATGTTCCTCTCATCATGGCCGGACCGGGCCTCAGGTCCTTGCGGACAGCCGGGGACGTGTGCCACACGGATATCTTCCCCACGGTCTGCGAGCTGCTGGGGGTCGCGACGCCGCCGAAGCTTCAGGGCCGGTCCCTTATGACCCTGATGAGAGGGGGGAGGCTCAAAGACCGGCCGATCTACTTCGAGTCGCTCGAGCCCTATCTCAACGAGGGGGTCGCGCCGCTCAGGGGGATCATCGAGGGCGGGATGAAGTACATGGATTCGCCGGTGCCGGAGGCCTATGACATGACGGCCGACTTTGAGGAGAAGGAGAACGTGGCGGGGAAGACGAATCTCGGGCCGTTCAGGAAGAAGCTGGACGGGCTTGTGAAGTCGTATGCGTCGTCGCTTCCTTCCGGAGGGCGGAAGGTGGTGGACCGCCAGACGGCCGAAAGGCTGCGGAGTCTCGGGTATGTGACGTCACCCGTGGCCCAGGTCAAGTCGTCCTACGGTCCGGAGGACGACTTGAAGAACTTCCTTCCCTACCAGCAGAAGCTCGACCGCGCGATCCTCCTCGTCGATAGAGGAGAGATGGGGGAAAGCGTCCGGCTTATGACCGGTTTGACAGAGGAAAAGCCGAGCTTTGTTCCCGCTTTCATCTATCTGTCGCAGGTTCTTCGCGGCCAAGGCCGGCTTCCCGATGCGGTCCGGGCGCTCGAGGAGGGAGTCCGGGCCAACCCGGACGACTACACGCTGATGTCGGCCCTGGGGACGATGCTTCTCCAGGGCCAGCAATGGGACAGGGCGATCGAGGTCCTGGAGAAGGCCCGCGGCATCATCGACTACGACCCCGATGTCTGGGACAACCTGGGCGTCGCCTACATGATGAAAGACCAGTTCCCCAAGGCCCTCGAGTCTTTCGAAAAAGCCCTCGGCTTGGATTCCTCCGGCCCGATCTATAACGACCACCTCGGTTCTCTTTATGTCGCGAGGGCCTTGAGGCTTAAAAAGGCGGAGGACGTTGAACATGCTATCGGCTATTTCGATAAGTCCATCGTTTCAGACCCCGGCCGCGCCACGGCCTATAACGGCCGGGCGGGCGCGAAGAAGATCCTGGGCCGGGTGGACGGGGCCGTCGCGGATTGGGAGAAAGCCGTTGAACTCGATCCCGAATACGACCTTCCTGTCTATAACCTGGCCGTGGCTTATCTTGAAAAAGGCGAGAAAGCCAAGGCGCTCGAGTTCTGCCAGAAATATCTCCGCATCAAGGGTAGCCGCATTTCCGAAAAAGAACGCCGGGACATCCAGACGCTCATCGAGCAGTGCCGGGCCAAATGATGATGCCCGCCCGCTTCGGCGGTGTAACAGATTTTGATAAAACTCGCTAAACTTGGGTAATTGGAGTTAAAAGGGGAAAACGAATTTCGAATTGGGGAAAATCAGGGGAAAACCCAAATACAAGGCTGGTAGCGCTACGGGGATTCGAACCCCGGTCTGATGGCTGAGAACCACCTGTCCTGACCCCTAGACGATAGCGCCGCAAGGGGCAACAAAAATAGCAGAATCCCATCTGACTGTCAACTTAAATGGGGACTCGGAGGGACGGTCCCTCTTGTTTAGGACTGTTCCTCTTGAAGGGGGACATGCCCCGCTTCGAGAGAAGCGGGACGTGTCCCCGCTTTCGAGTTTGACACGAGGGCCTCCCAGGCCTAATCTGGGAACGGAGGCGGCAATATGGCGCTCGATCTAAGCGTTCCCCGAGAATTCCGAGGCATCCTGCGTATCGGGACGTGCTCCTGGAAATACGACACCTGGAAGGGACTCATCTACGAGCCGCTGAAAACCTACCGGCCCGACGAATACCTCCCCGACTATGCCAAGAAGCTCGATTCGGTCGAGATAGACCAGTGGTTCTGGAGCTTGTTCCCCGGGAGCCTGCGCCTTCCCGACCCGGCGGCAGTGCGCCTTTACGCGAAGAGCGTCCCGGACGATTTCGTCTTCACCGTCAAGGCGCCCAACTCGCTGACCCTGACCCATTATTATTCAAAGCAAACGCCGCAGAACGCTTCTTACGCGAACAAGCCGAACCCATCATTTCTCGACCACGACCTCCTCGGCCGTTTCCTCGACGCCCTCTCCCCTCTCGAGTCTAAGCTCGGGCCGGTCATGTTCCAGTTCGAATACCTCAATAAACAAAAGATGCCGTCCAAGGAGATTTTTTTCGAGCGCTTCGGAGAATTCATCGACGCGGCGCCGAAGGGTTATCGATATGCGGTCGAGATCCGGAACCCGAATTACCTCTCGCCGGCATTTTTTGATTTTCTCAAAGACCGCGACCTCGGCTTCGTCTACCTCGACGGTTACTACATGCCGCCCATCGGCCAGGTCTTTGAAAAATTCAAGCCGGAGACGGCGTCCTTCCAGGTCATCCGCCTTCACGGCGGGGATAGGCTCGAGATCGAAGGAGAAACGGGGGAGGTCTGGAACAAGGTCGTCGCCTCCAAGCCCGGGGGGCTAAAGGCCGCGGCGAAGATCGTCCGGGCCAACGCCAAGAAGAGGGTTTTGACCTACGTCAATCTCAATAATCACTACGAAGGGAGTGCGCCGCTCTCGATCGGCCGCTTCCTCGACATCCTCGCCGGCAAGAAGATCGACGAGGAGCCTTTTTAGACTAACGCCGTCCCGCCAGCAGCATCTTGGTTGCCGTCTCTCCCCCGTTGATGCGGTAGAGCATCGGCAGGGGCCGGTCCAGACCCTCGACGTATTCCGGGGCATTCTCCCAACGATAGTTCAAAATGTTCGCGTAGTCGGAGAAATGCTGCCATCGGCGCCGCGGCAGGCCGGTGACCATGTGGAAGTGGTTGGCCGGCAGGCCCATCTTGGCCTGGCTCGCCGGGACGTGATCGAAGGTCAGGAACGTGTGCGGCCAGGTGTAGTCGGAGGCGTGGCAGACCCTCTCGGCCAGCGGCGCGGGGAGCTCGACGCTCTGGGCTTCGTCCTGGACCATGGTGAACATGCCGCCGAGGTCGGAGAAGGCGATGCGCCCGGCCATGCCCTTTATCCCCTTGGGCGAGAGGTAGCTCACCGAAAAACCCAGGCCGGGGAAATAGTATTCGATGGCCTTGAACAGGAACCACTTCTCACCGTAGTCGAGCGAGCCGGAGCCGGAGTTGTCGCCGTCGATGAAGCCCCGCTCCATCCAGGGTTCGTTCTTGTATTTCTTGAGGTCGAGGCCGAGGGCCTTGGCATTTGTCTCGATCTCCCAGGGCTCGTAAACCTTGCGGAAGTCCATGAAAAGAGTTGGTTTGCCGCCGGAGAGATAGCAGTAGGCGATCATCGTCAGGAGGGCCTGGATGTCGTTTTCGGTGGCGAAGGGCACGACCGTCTTTTTGCCGGTATGGTCCTCGGTCGAGTTGAAGAGCGACTCGGCGATGTCGGCCGTCGAGAGCGGGATGCCGCGCCGGTCCGAGCCCCAGGCGAGCTGGTTCGTCCAGCCGCCGCCGA
>Ga0315290_10002923_pt1 | contig 12154 bp, 11 predicted proteins | sample YL17G12_0_MG_FD_203627 | JGI IMG/M metagenome (GOLD analysis project Ga0315290, IMG submission 203627) | Sediment microbial communities from Yellowstone Lake, YNP, Wyoming, USA - YL17G12_0 | ecosystem: Environmental > Aquatic > Freshwater > Lake > Sediment | place: USA: Wyoming | collected...
GTGACGTCCATTCGCCGAACAGCAGCCATCCTTCCCACGCCCTGGCTCACTTCAGACGTGCGTAGGCGTCGTCGACGGCCTTCTTGAGGTCTTCGGCCGCGCGCTCTAGCCCCTTCTTGACGTCTTTCCCGGCCCTCTGCCCGGCCTTGCTCCATTCCCCCATCCGGATCTTGAGCTCCTGCTCTTTCTTTTCGAGCGACTTGAGGCCCCTGTCGTACTCTAGGCGCGCCTCGAGCTTGAGCGTCCGGCCCTTGGCTTTGAGCTCCATCAGCCCGGCCTTGACGTGGTCCATCTCGATGCCGAGTCTCTCCAGGAACTCGTCTTTTTTAGTGAGCTTTTCCATGATTTCCCCTCCTCGCCCCAATGTATCAGAAAACCCACGCTTCTACGAGAGGCCGGGGGCTTCTTGAAAGTGCCCGAGCATTTCTCTATAATAGGCCAGCCCATCGCGGGGTCGTAGTTCAGTTGGTTAGAACGCCGGCCTGTCACGCCGGAGGTCGCGAGTTCGAGTCTCGTCGGCCCCGCCATTCCTTAATCAAAAGCGCCGTCCTCCAGTTCCCCCTAATTACAGAGGGGGATAAGGGGGTTAAGAAATACGAACAAAGTCTTGAGAGGCGCTTTTGTATCTTGGGGCGCCGTCCTCCAGTTCCCCCTAATTACAGAGGGGGATAAGGGGGTTAAGAACTACGAACAGAGTCTTGAGAGGCGCTTTTGTATCTTGGGGCGCCGTCCTCCAGTTCCCCCTAATTATAGGGGGGATAAGGCGATCAAAAACCCTTTCGTGCGGTCGCGCCGGGGCCGCGCACGACGCGTCCGGGTTTGGCCCCCGTATGTTCGCCGTCCCGCAGGACTTGGATTCCGTTCACCAGGACGTGGACGATGCCGGTTGCGTACCGGTGAGGGTTCTCAAAAGTGGCGAGGTCCCTGACTTTGGACGGATCAAAAACCACGATGTCGGCGAAATATCCCGTTTGGAGACGCCCGCGCCGTTCGATCCTCAGGGTCTCGGCCGGAAGCGCGCTCATCTTGCGGACGGCCTCCTGGAGCGTCATCAGCTTCTCGTCCTGGACGTATTTTCCCAGGATCCTCGGATAGGTCCCATAGGCCCGCGGATGGGCGCCAGCTCCGAGGAATACCCCTTCGGGAGCATAGGCGGCTTCGTCGGTGCAGAAACTGAGCCACGGGAGGGGCAGCGTTTTCTTCAGGTTCTCCTCGGATTGGCTGAAATAGATGGCCAGCACCTGGCCGTTGTCCTCGATGAGGAGATCCATGGCGGTTTCCTCCGGAGATTTCCCGCGGATCTCCGCGACCTGGGCCAGCGTTTTCCCGGTCAGCGGTTTCAGGCTCTCCTCGTTGAAAGCGATCAGCAAGATCCTTTCGGGAGAGCCGCATTGAAGATACAGGCTCTCCCAGCCCTTTGATGGTGTTCTCATCTCCTGGATGATCCGCTGCCGGGTGGCCGGAGCTTTCATTCTCTTGATGGCCGCTTCGACTCCGCCGTCTTGGATCCATGGGGGGAACGACGCCAGGAGCCCGGCCATGCCCGCGGCGTAGGGATAGGCGTCGGCCGTAATTTCAAGCCCTTCCGCGCGGGCCTTTTCCACGATCCCGATGACCTCGTCCATCTTCGCCCAGTTGTCGCGCCCCCCTGTTTTCAGGTGAAAGATCTCGCCGCGTATCCCGGCTTCCCGGACGATCCGCAGGAACTCGACGGTCGCCTGGACGATGTCGTCTCCCTCGCTGCGGATGTGAGAAATGTAGATACCACTATATTTCGCGGCCTCTTTGGCCATGGCCACAAGCTCCTCGGTCTTGGCGAAAGAGCCGGGCGGATAGATCAAGGCCGACGCGACGCCCAGGGCGCCCTCTTCCATCGCCTGCCCGACCAGTTTTTGCATCAGGCCCAATTCCTCTTCGGTCGGCGGCCGGTCGTCATAGCCGATGACATGGATCCTCGGGGTCGCCGCCCCGATGAATGAGGCCACGTTGGGGGTCACGCCGCGTTTTTCGAGGAAGCGCAGGAATTCGTCCAGGGTCGTCCATCCGATATCGGATCGGACGGCGCCTTGTCCCTTGATCAGGGCCTCTTTCATCCGCTCACTGAGAGGCCCCATGGATTCCCCCTCGCCCAGGACTTCCAAGGTGATGCCTTGCCGGATATCGCTCTGCGCTTTCCCGTCCACGATGAGCGTCTGCCCGGCCTGAGACATCATGTTGATGAATCCGGGCGCGACCGCCAACCCCTTGGCATTGATCTCCACCTTGCCGCGCGCCTTCGAGAGATCCCCGATCGCGGCGATGGTGTCCTTCCGGACCGCGATATCCGCCACCTGCGGGCTGCCGCCGCTCCCGTCGTAAAGATCCCCGCCGCGCAGGATCAGGTCGTACTCGGCCGGTCTTTGGCAGGCTACGGCGGATATCAAGCTCAGGGCGAGAATGGCCAGCGTCGATCTTGTGCGACTCATGGATGCCTCCTTGACTTCGCCGTTCGGCCGGCGATATATTCCGGGCGGTGTTAAAGATAACTACGGTTTTATTATATGCCTCTTTGACCGGGTTTTCCTTGATCCTCGGTGTCATCCTGGGCACCACCCTGAAGATCGGCCAGAAAATCATCGCGGCCGTCATGGCTTTCGGTTCCGGCGTTTTGATATGCGCTTTGACTTTCGGGCTGATGGAGGAAGCGTTCAAACACGGCGGGTTCGATGCGGTCATCGTCGGGTTCTTGTTGGGAGGCCTGGTTTTCATCTCCGGGGATGTCCTGATCCACAAGATCGGCGGAAGGAACCATAAACGCAAGGCCCATCATAAACCGGCGAAGGAAACGAACGGCCAAGCCATCGTCCTGGGCTCTCTTCTCGACGGGATCCCCGAATCGATAGCGCTCGGCGTCGCTCTTCTCAGCAAAAATGGGATCGGATTGCTCATGCTCGTCGCGATCTTCCTGTCGAACCTTCCTGAAAGCCTGTCCTCTATCGACGATCTGCGAAGAGAGGGCTTTTCCAAACAACGCATATATCTGTCATGGTCGATCGTCAGCATCCTCGTCGCATCGAGCGTCGTCTTGAGTTTCCTGTTCTTGGAAAAGCTGGATTTCAATGCGCTCGGCATCATCGAGTCTTTCGCGTCCGGGGCGATCCTGGCCATGCTGGCCGACAGCATGATGCCCGAAGCTTATGAAGACGGCGGATTCCTGATCGGGTTCTTGACGATGCTGGGATTCTTGACGGCTTTCGTTCTTTCGAAGATATAGTTTCGATGGGGATTCTTGACATTTCATCGCCGGCGACGATAATCTCGGTCCCATGAAACCTCCCTACCGCCGCATGCTCCGGGTGATGGAGGCGAAAGAGGAACAGCCGGCGCCGAACGCGGCCGCGGGAGCCATCTGGTCCCTCTATATCCTCGGATGTTCCGACGGGTCTTTCTATACCGGAGTGACCACCGACATCGACCGCCGGCTCCGGAAGCACCAGGAGGGCACGGCATCCCGTTACACCCGGACCCGGCGTCCTGTGGTGCTGGTCTACCGGGAGGAGTGCGGCACACGCTCCCAATCCCTGTCACGGGAGTGCGCCGTCAAGGCCCTGAGCCGGCGCCGCAAGGAAGAGCTCATCCAAAAATGCGATGGCTTTTTAGCCAAAATCCTGATATAAATACCTCCGGAAACTGTCTGCCGGCAGGGAAAAGCAAGCTCTGCGTAACCCGTGATCTGCCGGAGAAAAATAGCCAAATCGGAGAGGAGAAAGAAATGGGATTAATGCGGAAGCAAATGCTCATGCGGCAAAAGGCACGTTTCGAACATACATTGCAAGACCGGCTGTCTTTCCTGTCTGGGAAGGGCATCAAATCGCCCAAGGCCGAAAAAGATACCATCGTTCGAAAAATGATGGCAGATCTCAAGGCCGTGAATAAAAGGCTGAGGGTGATCGCCGCCAGCGAAAAAAGAACTGAAGAAATGGCGAAGATAAAGGCGGAAAGGGCGGCAGCTCCCCAGAAAGAACAAGAAGGCGGTAAAGGCGAGAAGCCTAAGAAAGCCCTGGAAGAGGGCAAGGGAAAAAAGATAAAGGCGGAAAGGGCGGCAGCTCCCCAGAAAGAACAAGAAGGCGGTAAAGGCGAGAAGCATGAGAAAGCCCTGGAAGAGGGCAAGGGAAATAAGATAAAGGCGGAAAGGGCGGCAGCTCCCCAGAAAGAACAAGAAGGCGGTAAAGGAGAGAAGCATGAGAAAGCCGCCGGAGAGGGCAAGGAAAAAAAGATAAAGGCGGAAAAGAAGGCAGCCCCCCAGAAAGAACCGGAAGGCGATAAAAGCCAGAAAACGACGGAATCCCCCGAAGAAGGCAAGGCCAAAACGAAAAAGAAAGCCGAAGAAGCGGGGGAGGAGCCGGCAGGCCAGGTGAAGGCAGAGAAGTAATCAAAAAAATCGGCCGTGAACGGACGATCTCTGATGCGCTCTTTGCCGTTCCTCGTCCCGCTCCTGCTGACGGCGCTTTTCGCTCCCGCCTGCTCCCGCGTTGACCGTCCGAGTTTCGACCAGGCCGTCGACAGGCTCTTCGCCCAAGGCTACCCCCAGGCCCTCGAGACTTACTTCTGCTCGCTCGGCACCAACCCCGACCTGGGATTCCGCTGGGCCGGGACATCCGCCGAGCGGGCCGTCGGAGACCGCGTTGCGTCCGAAATGCGGGCCATGGGCCTCAGTAACGTCAGACTCGAGCCCGTTCCGGTCGACATCTTCCAGTTCGAAGAAGCGTCGCTCACGGCCGCCGGCCGGCGGATGATTGCCTCGACCATCGCCGGTGTGCCGCCTACCCCGCCGGGCGGCGTTACGGCCCCGATCGTTTACGTCAAGGGCGGCACCTCGGCCGACTTCGACGCGGCCGGGGACGTCTCCGGCAAGCTGGTCCTCGTCGACATGAAGATGAGCTCGTGGTGGTTCTGTCTACCCGCCTTCGAAGCGGGCCACCGCAAGGCCGCCGGCGTCGTCTGCACCTTTACGCCGGACGACCCGAAGTACTACTCCGTCGACGACCGGGCCCTGGGCAGTTTCGACGGCCAATACGACCTCGGCGCCCCGCCCTGGATCTATGTCGCGCGCCGCGACGGCGACTGGCTCAAGTCGCAGATCGAGGCCGGGCCCGTGACGGCGACCCTGTTACTCAAGGAGAAGGTCATGCTAGCCCGCGACGGCGGCGTCGCCTACAACGTCGTCGGCGAACTCCCCGGCTCCCGGGGCGACGGCCAGATGGTGCTCCTGGCCGCCCATCAGGACGTCCATTTCCGGGCCGGCGCGGACGACACGGCCGCCCTGGTGAACATGCTCACGATCGCCAAGGCGATGCGGGAGAGCGGTTACCGCCCGAAGACGACCGTCGTGTTCCTGGCCACGGCCGGCGAAGAGTTCGGCTACACGAACTCCTATTACGAGTGGATCGTCGGCGCCTGGTGGGCGGCCACGCGCGCCCACCCCGATTGGGCCGGACGCGTCCGGGCGATGCTCAACCTCGAGAGCATGGCGGTCAAGGGGGCGCCTCTCGGGCTCCGCTCGAACCCGGAGCTCAAGCCCTGGCTGGAACGGCTCGCTTCGCGGTCTCCGGGCCTGCTACCTCATGGCTTTGAGCTCCTCACGCCGGTCAACTCGTGGAACGACCAGTGGACGTTCACGGCGGCCGGCATCCCCAGCGTGAAGCTTGATGCCACGACCTCCGAATATGAGGCGCTCTATCACTCCGACTTTGAGACGCAAGACATCGTTGACTGGCCCTACCTGGCGAAGATCGCCAAGTTCGCTTTTCGGGCCGCCGCAGAGCTGGACGGTGGTCTGCTGCCCTATAGCCTCAAGGCCAGGGCCGACGACCTGGCCGCCGCCCTAAAAACCGACAAGCTCGAGGACTCGGGGGCGGGCCTCGAGACCATCTCCCGCCTGGAAAGGGCCCTGGCCGCATTCGGGCGAGCCGCGGCCGCGCATGAGTCGGGCGCGACGCCGGTGCCCGCCGACAGGATCGAGGAGGTGAACGCCGGCCTCCTCGCCGTCGAGAAAGCCCTCAACAGCGCCTTCACGGCCCTATCGCCGGCAGACGACGACATCACCGTCTATCCGTACCAATCCGTGCTCCGGGACCTGCGCAAGGTCGATGCGGCGCTCGCCGCGCTCACTGGGGGCAGGCCCGACCCGGCCGCCGCGCTGAAGGCCCTAAGCGAAACCTACCTGACGCGGCTCGGCTTCGATTTCAGCTACCCGGTGTATTTGAAGCACATCTCGCGCCTCGACCCCGGCTTTGATCGCATCAACTGGGGAGGGCAGGGTCATCTGCCCAAGCCCCTCGACGTCATGCCTCAGTACCGGAAGATCCAAGCGGGCGATCATGCCGGGGCCAGGACGGACCTCGAGGCCAAGCGGCGAAGACTGATCATCGAATTGAACGAGCGCCTGGAGAAGATGGCCGGCGTCCTGGAATGGGCGACGCCCCGCATCGAAGCGCTGTTCAAGGACCTCCCTTGATCTAGCGAGAGCGGCCGACTATCTTTTCAGTTTCTTGGCGATGACGCCGTCCACGGACCAGCGGCCGCCGCCCAGGATCGTCAAAGCGACCCCGATGGCCACGGCCAGGATGTGATACTCGAACCCCTCGCCCTTCGCGTTTCCGCCCCAGTTCATGAAGAAGCCGACCTTCCCATGGACGAGCACGACGGCGACGAGCATGTTCACGGAGATGGCCAGGGCGGCGATCCTCGTGAAGAATCCCGCGATCAAAGCCACGGCCCCGACCGATTCGGCCAGGATGGCCAGGAGAGCGAAGATCGTCGGGAGGTGGAAACTGGATTCGAACCATCTCATGGAGGCGTCGAAGCCCAAGCCGCCGAACCAGCCCAGGAGCTTCTGGGCGCCGTGGGGAAAGATCACGATACCCAACAGGACCCTGAGGACCGTCCCGGAAAAGCCCTTGTCGGTCGCGAAAAATTTCCTCAACATATTGTCCTCCTATTGTTTCTTCTTGATCCCGTCGAGCTGGGTCTTCGCGGTATTAACGGCCTTTTTGATTTCGGCGTTGTCCGGGTCAAAGCGGAGGAGCCCCTCCCAGACGGCGATGGCGTTGGCCAGATTTCCCTTACGGTATTCCTCGAGACCCGTTTTGGTCAGGCTCTCCCGGCAGGCGGCGACAGCGTCTTTTAGGGCCTCCCGGTTAAAGGCGACGGGAGGCCGCAGTCCTTCGAAGGACGCGAAATTCTTGAGCAGCACAACATTCACCCTTCCGGCCTGGGCGAAATCCTTAGCGCCGAGGGCCATGTCGCCAGCCGCCTTGATGTCGTTGACGGTTGTCCGATATTTCGCGGCGAGGTCCGCGTCCCCCGGATTCTCCTTGAGTGAGGCTTGATGGATCTCCAGGGCCTTGACGTAGTCCCCGGCCTTCAGGGCCTGCCGGGCCTGGCCGTCGACCAGAGCGGAGCGGCAATTTTTCAGGGCCGTTTCCAGGTTGGCCTTCTTGAACGTGAGCTTCGTTGCGAACGTCCCGAAATCGGCGTAGTTGTTCAGAAGGACGCGATAGATGGTTTCCGCCCGGGCGTAATCCCGCTGACCCAGGGCCCGGTCGGCCGCCTGCTTGATCTCCTCGACCGTCCGGACGTAGTTCGCCGCGAGCTCTTTGCCGCGCGGGTTCTTCTTCGTGGCCTCCCGGAAGCCCGAAAGCGCCTTCTCGAAATCGCCGGCCGCCAGAGGTTTTGGGGATTCAACGGATGCCTGTTTCGTCAGGTTCTTGTTGGCCGTGGAACAAGCCGGCCAGAGAAGGCAGGGGAGGATAAGATATGCCAGCGTTCTCTTTAAAGATATGTCGCGCATGATTTCACCCTGCTTTTTTCACGGTCCTCAAGAAGCTGGGGGTCAGATCGGGCCTGAATTTCCTCCCGGTGAACTCCCGGATCGTGTTCAAGGCCTTCTGCATGGTCATCGCCCGGCGATAAGGCCTGTCTGAGGTCATGGCGTCATAGGCGTCGACGAGCGAGATGATGGCCGCCGCGAGGGGGATCTTCTCTCCGCTCAGCCCGTCCGGGTAGCCGCTCCCGTCGTACCACTCGTGATGGTGCCTGACGGCGGGGATAAAGCTGCGGAGGGAGGGCGCTTTCTCCAGGATCTCGGCGCCGTACTCGGGGTGCTTTTTCATCTCAGCCCACTCGGGCGGGTTGAGCTTGCCGGACTTGTGGAGGATGGCGTCCGGGATCTTGATCTTGCCGACGTCGTGGAAGAGGCAGGCGATCTCGAGGTCCTCCAGCTCCTGCCCGCTCATCCCGAGCTCCCGGGCGATAGCGACCGCCAGCTCGGAGACCCGGGTGGAATGACCGAGCGTGTAGGAGTCCCGGGCGTCGATGGCCGCGGCCACGACCCGGACGGTCGAGACATAGGCTTCTTCGAGCTCTCGGGCGCTCTGGGCCAGCTTGTCCCTCTGGCGTGTGATGAGCCCGGACATCTCGTTAAAGCTCGCCGTCAGCCGGCCGAGCTCGTCCTCGGAAAAGATGCGCAGGGGCTTGCCCGTCTTCCCGCGCTTGAGCTCCTCGACGCCTGCCGACAGCTCCTTGATGGGCCTGGTCAGGCTGGACGTGAGGAGGATGCTGGCGCCCGTGCCCACGGCCAGGATTAGGGCGAAGAGACCGATGACCTTGCGCCGGGCCTCACCCTGGGCCGTCGACAGCACGGACCAGTCGACGCTGAGGATGACGGAGCCGAGGTGCTTATCCATGAAAACGACCGGGCTGTCGATCTCGAGGAGGGTGCCGGGTCCGCCGGAGAGCTTGCGGACCACGGTCCCGTCATCGCTTTTCCTGAGGACCTCCCCTTGTGCCGGCTCCATCGTCCGGCCCCGTTCCTTGATGTCGCTGTGGACGATGATGTCCCGGTCGGGCCCGAGAACGCCGATGGACTTGATGTCGGGATTCGTCTCCTTGATCTGGAAGACCATGTAGTCGAGGCCGAGAAGGTCTTGGGCGCCGAGGAGGAATCCCGCGGATGGCGCGATGCTCCGGCCCAAGGACTCCGCCGTCCGGATGATCTTGTCCGTGACATGGGCGTTCATGATGCGGACCGTGAGGACATAGGACGTGAACGTCGTGGCGGTGAGAAGAACGAGGATTAATAGGGTGGCCCTGGCCCGGATATTCCTGAAGGAGAAGATCGTCATGTTTTTTTCGGGAACAAAACTCCTCCTGTATCTTACTCTGCGAGTTTGAGATGTGTCAATCTGCGGGGTCGATCTTTGCGCCCGCAAAGGTTGGCGGCGCTTCCTCGTCTAATGAGGCAGAGGATCCGATGACGCCCGTAACGGCCCGTGACGCCCAGACCCCAGCCCCGGACGAGCGGGCCGGGGCCGGGGTAGGGGTGAGCCAGAAACCCGGGGGAATGCTCATGGGAATCCCCCTCTGGGGGGATTCTGGCCGGCCGGGCTGGAATGGTATTCGTCAAGGTGTTTTCGAACCTATGATTCCGAGAATTCCGCTCTGCTTGACACCGGCCGCCCGCGGACATAATGTATCTGTGGATAGGGGCACGCAGTTTTTCCGGCCATATTTAAGGAGGATTTTATGAATCGTTTCATCCGCAATCTTTCCCTTTCTCTCCTGGTAGTTGCCGCGGTAGCCGGCTTCGGGCTGGTCATCTCGTGCAACATCACCGGCGGGGGGCCGTCCGGGGCCACCGGCGGGCTGAACCTGCTCCTGACGGACGGGCCCACCGACGACTGGCAGGAAGTGACCGTCGTCCTCAAATCCGTCAGCCTTCACCGCCGTGACGCCAATTCCTGGGAGGACGTCTGGACCGCCGATCCGGCCAATCCGGCCTCCGGCACGGTCAACCTCGTCGACCTGAGCGGAGTGACCGCAATTCTGCAAAAGGCCACGATCGCCGTCGGCACCTATAACCTGCTCAAGATCGTCATCAACACCGATCCGGCCACGATGAAGCTCGTCGACGACCTGGGGACCCAGATCGCCTCGAGCCAGATCACGATCGTCGACCCGAGCGGCAAGGGCGAGATCATGGCCGGCCTGAGTCCGGCCATCACCGTCGCCGAGGGCGCCACGACCAACCTGCTGGTCGACTTCGACCTGGCCCACCCACTGTCGATCGTCAACCTGGACGGCAAGGTCGTCGTCAGCCTCAAGGTCCGCCACAAGGCCCTGCCGCGCCATCTCGAGAACATCCAGTTCGCCCGCACCATCGGGGACATCACGGCCGCGGCCACGGACGGAACCAGTTTCACCGTCAAGAATCTCCAGAAGTCCGAGCTGACCTTCGGCGTCAACGCCAACACGATCTATGTCAACGCGGACGCCAACCTGGCGGGAGACTTTGCCGGCCTCGCGGCGCTCGTAGCCTCGAAGGGGGCCGCGCTCGTTGCGTCCAGCATGAACTCCGACGGCAGCCTCTATGCCCGGCGCGTTTGGTATGCCGCGAGCGTCGATACCCTGCCCCAATTCACGCCCGAAGGGTTGGTCCGGCGCGTGGGCGAAAACTGGATCCGAATCCTGAAAAAGAGAACGCAGACGACCGCCAACCTCCGCCATTCCTGCGATTGGGACTCGGAGACGGTCTTCGTCGACGAGAACACCGCCTGGACCTTCCAGGATATCGCCATGGGCACGGGCACGCCCATCCTCCGCCACATCGCCCGGGGCTTCCGCGTGGAAGCGACCTTCGTCGACACGGCCGTCTCCCCCAAGGTGGCCGCGGCAATCAATGTCCATAGCGCCCAGGCCGAGGGTCTGGTCACGAACGCCACCTTCGATAACTTCACTTTCGGTTGGCGCGACCACACCCGGACCATGGTTTTTAGCGGCATCGCCGACCATACCTTCGGCTGGTGGTTCTACGGATTGCCCTCCGGCCGCTCCACGGTCCTCCAGGACTTCGTCGATGCCGTGGACCAGGCCCGCTCGGCCAACCTCTGGGTTTTCGCCCACGCCGGGCTTTACTGGGACCGGGCCAATACCCGCTGGGTCGTCGAGAACCTCGTCCTCGCCCCCATGAAGCTGCACGAATTCACCAGGATCACGACGGGGTATGCCGCTGCCAGCGGGTCCATCGGCGTTTCGACCTTCGATTGCTGGGACGAGTCCGTGCCGGTGACCATGACCGTCATGCTGGACACGACCGGAGACCTCCAGACGGTGGTCGGCTCCTTCGTGGGGAACGTCCCGACCAACTTGGTGACGTTCACGCTGCCGGTGCTGCCCGCCGAATGGGAGGCCCTGCTCACGACGAGTGTCAACAAGGTCAAGATCTGGGTCCGGCCGGTCAAGGCGACCGGCGGGACCTTCAGCTGGCACGCCTATAGCGTCATCGCTTACCAGTTCATCCGCTGACCGTTCGTTCCGAACATCGGGCAGCCGCGGGTTCGCGCCCGCGGCTGCCTTTTCAGAAGGGGTCAAACCTACGACAGGGAGCGGACTCCTGGGAGCGACCGGCAGAATAGCGGCGGAGTAGCTCGGAGCCGCTATTCTGGTAAATATCTTAGTTGAAAAATTCGGGATAGAATCCTATAATACAAGCTGAAAGGAGTATGGGGGCGTACTGGTTTCGACGGAAGTAATGAGGCACAAGTTGCACGCCGAGGTCCCACCCACCTCGTTAAACGGTGGAAAAACCTTAACTGCAGAACCTTTAGCAGTCGCGGCCTAATAGAAAGGCACGCCGTTTCTGGGGTCCTCTCCCGCGGGGCCTCGGGAGCGTCAAACGGGCGGGATAGCGAGCCGGTTTCGCCCTGAGGCCGGGAAGCGAAACACCTTCGGGGCTGGTTTCCCGGCGCTCTTCCTCTTCGAGCGCCGGGCGACGAGATCAATGAAGGGGATAAGCGTGTAGAGACTTGCTGTTGAATGCTTTCGGACGCGGGTTCGACTCCCGCCGCCTCCACCAGACCTGAACGGAATGAGAGACCCGATAGACCGGACAACCCGGGGCGCGGCCCTTGCCGCCGCCCTCCTCGCCGCCCTTGCCGTCTGCCCCATCTCCGGCCAGGTCCCGGCCGAGCAGAAAGCGCGGATCCAGACCGTAGTCATCGACCCCGGCCATGGCGGGATGGAGACCGGGGCCAAGGGCAAGTTCGGGAACCTCGAGAAGGACATCACCCTGGCCATCAGCCTCAAGCTGAAGGCGCTCGTCGAGCGGAACATGGGC
>Ga0315290_10002924_pt1 | contig 12149 bp, 9 predicted proteins | sample YL17G12_0_MG_FD_203627 | JGI IMG/M metagenome (GOLD analysis project Ga0315290, IMG submission 203627) | Sediment microbial communities from Yellowstone Lake, YNP, Wyoming, USA - YL17G12_0 | ecosystem: Environmental > Aquatic > Freshwater > Lake > Sediment | place: USA: Wyoming | collected...
AGCGTCTTCCTTCCGCTGGAGCATGCCGCGCTGTCGCGGCTGGTTTCAGACCGGCAGCGCACGGCGGTGTTTGCCCGGTACAGTCTTGCAGGTTCGCTCTTCGCGGCGCTCGGGTCGCTGGCCGTGGCGCTGCCTTCGATGGTGGCGGGGGTGACCGGCCTGTCGACAAGGACATCGCTGCAGATGATGTTCATCGTCTACGCGATGCTCGCAGTTCTGGTCGCGGTCGCGTACCAGGGGCTGCCGAGGTCGCAGTCGGTGGATGCATCGCGCACGTTGGCCCCGTTGACGGAGTCGAAGAAGCGCATCTACGCATTGGCAATGCTGTTCAGCCTCGACGCATTCGGCGGCGGATTCGTCGTCCAGTCGATGGTCGCGCTGTGGCTGTATCAAAGGTTCGGCGTGTCTCTGGAATGGGTCGGCACGGTCTTCTTCTGGACCGGGTTGCTGACCGCGGTTTCTTATCTTGTGGCGGTCCGCATCGCAGCACGGATCGGCTTGGTGTACACGATGGTGTTCACGCACTTGCCGTCCAGCCTGTGCCTGATCCTCATTCCGTTTGTCCCCGAAATTGAGTACGTCGTCGCACTGCTCTTCGTTCGGAGCGCGCTGTCGCAGATGGATGTGCCAACCCGAAGTTCCTACGTCATGGCGATCGTGCTGCCGGCGGAGCGGCCGGCCGCGGCAAGCGTGACTTCGGTTCCGCGCAGTTTGGCGTCGGCCGCCAGCCCCATCATCGCGGGCTATCTGCTCTCGATCTCGACGTTTGGATGGCCACTGATCGCGGCTGGGGGCTTGAAGATTCTCTACGACCTGCTGTTGCTCGGCTACTTCAGGAACGTGAGGCCGCCGGAGGAAGCGCGCCCGCCGGCGCAACGACCATGACGGCACCGCGGTTCGCGCTACCCACGCAGATGATGCGCCCCGATCCGGACTATCATGTCCTCGCATTCCAATAATTGCGATTGCGCGCCATGACGCCACGACCGTTTTCGATTGACGTCGCCCAGGCTGTGCTCGACGACCTGAAGCGCCGGCTCGAATCCACGCGCTGGCCCGAACCGATTCCGGGCGTCGGGTGGCAGTACGGGGCCGAGGTGGCCTCCGTGCGGGAACTGTGCGACTACTGGCGCACGACCTACGACTGGCGGAAGCAGGAGGCGGAACTGAACCGGTACCCGCAGTTCCTTTGCGCGGTCGACGGGATCGACATCCAGTTCTGGCACGTGAAAGGGAAGGGGCCAAACGCGTTCCCGCTGCTGCTCCTCCACGGCTGGCCGGGATCGATGGTCGAATTCCACCACCTGGTGGGGCCGCTGACCGACCCGGCGTCGCACGGGGGCGACCCTGCCGACGCCTTCGACGTGGTCGTGCCGTCGCTGCCGGGGTTCGGCTGGAGCGGGAAGCCCACGGAGCGCGGCTGGGGCATTGCGCGCATCGCGGCGGCGTTCGACACGCTGATGTCGCGGGCGCTGGGCTATAGCCGCTACGGCGTCCAGGGCGGCGACTGGGGCGGGATCATCGCGGCGAAAATGGGCTCGGCGCACGCGGACCACGTGTCGGCGATCCACCTGAACTTCGTCATCGGGGTGCCGCCGGCCGAGATGAGCGAGGCGGACCAGGCGCTCGCGGCCAAGCGGGCGGCCTTCCGGGACCAGGAGACCGGCTACAGCAACGTGCAGGGTACGAAGCCGGATTCGTTGACCGTGGGACAAACCGATTCGCCCGCCGGGCTGGCCGCGTGGGTCACGGAGAAGTTCCGGGCATGGAGCGACTGCGGCGGGAACGTCGAGAGCGTGTTTTCGAAAGACACGCTGCTGACGAACCTGATGTTCTACTGGGCGCCGAACAGCGTGGCGAGCGCGGCGCGGATCTACTACGAAGCGCGTCGCGACCGTGGTGATTTCCGCTACCCGAAGGTCGAAGTGCCGACCGGCGTGGCGATCTTCCCGGCCGAACCGTGGCAGGCGCCCCGGCACTGGGTGGAATCGCGTTACAACATCCAGCGTTGGACGGAGATGCCGCGTGGAGGCCATTTCGCGGCGCTGGAGCAGCCGGACCTGCTCCTGGAGGACGTGCGGACGTTCTTTGCAGGCAACCGGCGCGTGTAGGCGTTGTAGGCGCCGCACGATTGGCCGCTACGCCGGATTGCGGCGGGTCAGTTGGCGACCTCCTCGGGAGGGGGCCCCTTGCCGTCGCCGAACCGTGCCTTGAACGAGTAGGGGGTGTGTCGTGCAGCGTCGCGCTCTGCGGCGCAACGGTGCCGGAGCCTTCCTGCGTGCGGCCCTGCCAGCGGGCGCTCGCCGTCCCCTTGGGGAATGGAACCCGGGCTACAATCCGGTTGCCACGCGCTGCCGCCCGCCGGCCCATGACCAAGCCCAAGACCACCCACTTCGACACGCTGTCGCTGCACGCCGGCGCGCGCCCCGATCCCGCCACCGGCGCGCGGGCGACGCCGATCTACCAGACGTCGTCGTTCGTCTTTCCGGACAGCGACCACGCGGCGGCGCTGTTCAACATGGAGCGCGCCGGCCACGTCTATTCGCGCATCTCCAACCCGACCTGCGCGGTGCTCGAGGAGCGGATCGCCGCGCTGGAAGGCGGCGTCGGCGCCATCGCGGCGGCCAGCGGGCAGGCGGCGCTGCACCTCGCGATCGCGACGCTGATGGGCGCGGGCGGCCACATCGTCGCGTCGCGCGCGCTGTACGGCGGCTCGCACAACCTGCTCGACTACACGCTGCCGCGGTTCGGGATCGCGACGAGTTTCGTCGATCCGCGCGACCTCGATGCGTGGCGCGCGGCGATCCGGCCCGAGACGCGCCTGCTGTTCGGCGAAACGCTGGGCAATCCGGGTCTCGACGTGCTCGACATCCCGCGGGTCGCGGCGCTGGCACACGACCATGGCCTGCCGCTGCTCGTGGACTCGACGTTCACCACGCCGTGGCTGATGCAGCCGTTCGCGCTCGGCGCCGACCTCGTGTTCCATTCGGCGACCAAGTTCCTGTCCGGCCACGGCGTGGTCATCGGCGGGCTGCTCGTCGACAGCGGGCAGTTCGATTGGGACGGGGGCAGCAGATTCCCGGCCGCCCGCGGCAAGTTTCCGACGCTGACCGAGCCGTATGCAGGCTTTCACGACATGGTGTTCGCCGAGGAATCGACGACTGCCGCCTTCCTGCTGCGCGCGCGGCGCGAAGGGATCCGCGATTTCGGCGCGTGCATGGCGCCGTTCGTCGCGTTCCAGATTCTGCAGGGCATCGAGACGCTGCCGCTGCGCATGGAGCGCCATGTCGAGAACACGCGCAGGATCGTCGCGTTCCTTGCCGGGCAGCCGCTGGTCGCAGCGGTCGGCTACCCTGAGCTGCCGGAGCATCCGGACCATGAACTGGCGCTGCGGCTGCTGCCGCGGGGCTGCGGCGCAGTGTTCAGTTTCAATCTCAAGGGGACGCGGGCGCAGGGCCGCAAGTTCATCGAGACGCTGCGGATCTTCTCGCATCTCGCCAACGTCGGCGATGCCAAGTCGCTGGTCATCCATCCGGCGTCCACCACGCATTTCCGGATGTCCGCCGAGGACCTCGTCCGCGCCGGCATCACCGAAGGCACGATCCGGCTGTCGGTCGGGCTCGAGCATCCCGACGACCTGATCGAGGATCTGTCGCGGGCGTTGTACGCGGCGGGGAAGATCTGAATCCCGCGCGACGTTCCGCGGGTACGTGATGAGTTCGAGCGAAACATGAACCGGTGGCGCGTCATGTCCCTTGTTGCTCCCCCCCTGAACACGTCGGCAGCTGAGGTGCGTGGTGCGGTTGCGCGTCGCCGGTAACGACATCTACGCCTACACCGGCGCGCGCGCTGTCGATGCGACGCTGCCGACGGTCGTGTTCGTCCATGGCGCGTCTCACGATCACAGTGTCTGGGCTTTGCAGTCGCGCTATTTCGCGCATCATGGGTGGAACGCGCTCGCGGTGGACCTGCCGGGCCACGGGCGCTCGGGGGGCGAGGCGCTGCCGCGGGTCGAGGCGATCGCCGACTGGATCGTGGCCTTGCTCGATGCGGCCGGCGCGCCGAAGGCCGCGCTGGTCGGACATTCGCTCGGCGCGCTGGCGGTGCTCGACGCCGCCGGTCGCCACCCGGAGCGCGTGACCGGGATCGCGCTGCTGGGCCCGGTCGTGCCCATGCCCGTCAGCGATCTGCTGCTCGATGCGGCGAAGGCCAACGACCCTGTCGCCTGCGAACTGATCACCGGGTGGTCGTACAGTGCGGCGAAGCAGCTCGGCGGCAATCAGGTACCGGGGATGTGGATGACCGGCAACGCGATGCGGCTGATGGAACGGGCGCGCCCGGGTGTGCTGTACGCCGACCTCGCGGCATGTCATGCCTACGCCGGCGGCTTGCGGGCGGCGGCGGCCGTGCGCTGCCCGGCGTTGCTGATCCTGGGCGAACGCGACCAGATGGCGCCGCCGAAGGGCGCGCAGGCGCTGATCGCGACGCTTGCCGATGGCCGCGTCGTCACGCTCTCCGGCTGCGGCCACGCGCTGATGGCCGAGGAGCCCGACGCCGTGCTCGACGCGCTTGTCGCTTTCCTCCCGTTCTGACGAGGCTTTGATGGCACCCGACACCGATACCGACGCCGCACGCTCGTCGCTCCCTGGGGTCCGCACTGTCGGCGCGCTGGCACCCTTCGGCTGGCTCGCGGCGGGATGGCGAGACTTTCGCTCGCACCCGTTGCCGAGCATCTTCTACGGCGCCTGCTTCGCCGCGATGGGCTGGTTGATCGCGATCACCTTCCGCCACGCGTATCAGTACGTATCGGCGCTGGTGACCGGCTTCTTCCTGGTGGGACCGTTCCTCGCGATCGGCCTCTACGAGCTTTCACGCCGGCGCGAGAAGGGCGACCCGGCGTGGCTCGCGCCGTCGCTCGACGCGTGGCGCCCCAATGTCGGCGCGATCGGCATGTTCGCGCTGGTGCTCGCGGTGATCCTGCTGGTCTGGGCGCGCGCGTCGCTGATCGTGTTCGCGCTGTTCTACACGAGCGAGATGCCGAGTGTCGACCGCTTTCTCGAGCAGATCTTCTCGCTCGACAGCATCGAGTTCCTGTTCGCCTATTTCTGCGTCGGGGGGTTTTTTGCGGTGCTGGTGTTCGCGATTTCCGTCGTGTCGGTCCCGATGATGCTCGACCGCAACACCGACGGCATCGTCGCCGTGCTGACCAGCCTCAAGACGTTCGCCGCCAACGTGCCTGCGATGATCGTCTGGGGGCTCCTGATCTTCGCGCTGGTCGCGGCGGGCTTTGCGCTGTTCTTCGTCGGGCTGGTCGTCACCGTGCCGGTGATCGGGCACGCGACGTGGCACGCGTACCGGGCGTTGGTCGAGTGATGGTGTGGCGCGGGTGTCGCCCGGCGTTGAGCGGAGCGAAACCCGGGGCGGCGCGGCCCTTGCCACAACCACACGGACTTCGCCAACACACACGCGAGCGGGGCCAGACCCCGCCTTTCTTGTAGAACACGAAACGCATCCCCGCATCGGGCATGAAAAGCGGGGTCTGGCCCTGCTTTCTCGGGTCTCGCTCCGCCCAACACCGGGCTACGCAACAATTGAGGAACAGAATGGCTGTGCCGCGCTTTTTCGTATCGCTAGCCCTTGCCCCCGGCATGATCGGCGAGACGATCGAGCTGCCGGAGGCGGCGGCGCACCACGCGACGCGCGTGGTGCGGCTCGCGGTCGGCGCCGCGCTGACGCTCTTTGCCGGCACCGGCGGCGAATACGCGGCGACGATCGCGCGCATCGACAAGCGAGGCGCCGCAGTGCGCATCGACGGCTACGTGCCGGTCGAGCGCGAATCGGCGCTGCGGATCACGCTGGCGCAGGCAGTTGTCGCCAACGACGCGATGGACTACGCGCTGCGCAAGGCGACCGAGCTCGGCGTGACGGCGATCCAGCCGCTCGTGACCGCGCGGAGCGCCCCGCTGCCCGCCGGCGAGCGCGGCGAGAAACGGCACGCCCACTGGCGGCACATCGCGATCGCCGCGTGTGAGCAGTGCGGGCGCAATCGGGTGCCGGACGTGCTGGCGCCGCTTCCGCTCGCCGAGTGGCTGCGCGCGTGGCAAGGCGGCGGCATCGTGTTCGCGCCGGAGGCGGGGCGCGGCGTCGCGGCGCTGCCCGCGCCGTCTGCGCCGATCGCGCTGTTGATCGGCCCCGAGGGCGGGCTCGCCGGTGAAGAAGTTGCGACCGCACTGCGGTCCGGCTTCACCGCGGCGCAACTGGGCCCGCGCGTCCTGCGGGCCGAGACCGCGACTGTCGCCGCGCTGGCGGCGTTGCACGCACTGTGGGGAGACTTTCGATGAAAGCGGCGGGATTCGCGTTGCCGTGCCGGCCGCGCCGGGCGCGGTGGCATCGCGGTTCCGTCACCGTGTTGGGGCTCGCGCTGATCGCCGGTTGCGCGCAACCGCCGCCGGCGGCCATGCCACCGGTGTCGGGCGTGCGCTATGAGTTCGTGGTGCTCGGCGAGGAAGGCCAGGCGGTGGCGCGCGCGATCACATCGGATGCATCGTGCCCGGCGATCGAGTTCGACGGCCGCGCGCAGCCGATGGACGTGCGCGCGCGGCCGGCGCTGGTGCCGGAGCGGCCGCAACGGTTCGGAGCCGGCGTTTCCAAGGCGGCTGCGTTTCCGGTGCTGACTTGCGAAAAGGCGATTCCGGGCGGCGTTGCCCGCGCCGCCATCGACGGGCGCCCGCTGCGGCTGCCCAAGGCGGAGCCGCAGCGGATTGTGATTCTCGGCGACACCGGTTGCCTGCTGCTGGCCCGGGGCAACGCGTATCAGGCCTGCAACGATCCGGCGGCGTGGCCGTTCCCGACGGTCGCCGATTCCGCGGCGGCGGCGGCGCCCGATCTCGTGATCCACGTCGGTGACTATCACTATCGCGAGGACCCCTGTCCGCCGGGGAACGAGCAGTGTGCCGGAAGCCCGTGGGGCTACGGCTGGGATGCGTGGGAGGCCGACCTGTTCGCCCCGTCCCGGCGGCTGCTCGCGGCGGCGCCCTGGATCGTGGTCCGCGGCAACCACGAGTCGTGCTCTCGCGCCGGCCAGGGCTGGTGGCGCTTCCTCGACCCGCGACCGCTCGCTGCGCGCCGGACCTGCGATGACCCGGCCGACGATGCGACCGGCGACTACAGCGAGCCGTATGCGGTGCCGCTGTCGACGGCGGTCGCGACGGATACCCAGTTCATCGTCTTCGATTCGTCGCGGGTCGGTGTCACGCCACTGGCGACGAGCGACCCGATGTATCGGAACTACCTGGCGCAATTCGAACGGGCGTTCGCGCTGGCCGCGCGCCGGCCCGACAGCTTCTTCATGCTCCACCATCCGGTCCTCGCGTTCGCGGCGAACCCGGCAAAGCCCGAGGCGCCCTATCCGGGCAACGCCGGATTGCAGTCGGTGCTGCAGACGCTGTATCCGGCGGCGTTGTTCCCGCCGACCGTGCAAGCCTCGCTCGCGGGGCACAATCATCTGTTCGAGGTCGTCAGTTTTTCGACGCCGCATCCGGCGCAGTTCGTGCTGGGGAACGGCGGCGACTGGGCCGACGTGCCGCTGCGAAAGCCGCTGCCGGCGGGGATCACGCCGGCGCCCGGCGCGATCGTCGCCAGCATGGTGGCCCTCAACGAATTCGGGTTCACGACGATCGAACGGGCCGCGGCCGGGTGGCGCTTCGTCGCCCGCGACACCCGCGGCGTGCCGATGGCGACATGCACCCTCGACCGGAAGAGGGCGAACTGCGTCCTGCAGGGCGGGTGATCCGGAGCCTCGGTGCACTCGCTTCACGTGCCGGGGGTTGACGGCATTCGGCGATCCGGCAACGATGCCGGCACCCTCTATCTGAATGCCGCGGCGCGCCATTCCCCGTCCCGTTCCCCCCTCCGCCTTTATCGAGTCCGGAAAATGTCCCATTCGCTGATCGTTCTGCCTGATGACACCTCCAAGCCGATCCTCGACGCGCTCAACGCAGCTCAGCGCTCGTTGCGCATCCGGATGTTCCTGTTTACGGAACCGACGCTGCTCGATGCGGTGGTCGCGGCCAAGCAGCGAGGCGTGGATGTGCGGGTGATGCTGAATCCCGCCCGCCGCAGCGGCGAGGCCGAGAACGAGGTGGCGCGGAAGGCGCTCGGCGCCGCCAACCTTCAGGTCATCGGCTGCCGTCCGCGACGGTCAGTGTCCGAACTTCAGCCCATTTATCTTGACGCTATTTATCCGTGAGCGTGAGCGCCAGCGTCCGCAAATTGTCCCAGGGATTGCCGCGGCCGATGCCCTTGGCCAGGGCATCGAGTGTGGCGAGCGAGCGCAGCATCGGCGCGATCGCGCCGGCCTTGACGCGCCGCGCCGCGCGCTCGAGTGCGGCCTGCCGCTTGCCCCAGACGCGCGCGTTCTTCACCGCCGTGGCGAACGGCACGCCCGCGGCGGCCGCTTCGAGCACCGACGCCAACGCGTGGATGTCCTCCCCCAGTTGCCACAGGAGCAACGGGAGCCCTTCGCCTTCCGCCTCGAGGCCGGCGATGATCTTCACCGTCCGTGCGGCGTCGCCGGCAAGCCACGCTTCGGAGAGTTGAAAGACGTCATGGCGGGCGACGTCGGCGACGGCGCGCTCCACCGCGTCGTACGCGATGTCGCCTTCGCCGTGCAGCAGCCCGAGCTTTTCGATTTCCTGCCGCGCCGCGAGCAGGTTGCCCTCGCAGCGGTCGGCGAGAAACGCCAGCGTCTCCGGCCCGACGCGCTGCTGCTGCCGCGCGAGGCGCGCCGCGATCCACGCCGGCAGCTCGTCGCGGTCGAGCGGATACACGGCGATCGCGACCCCGGCATCGGCGAGCGCCGAAAACCACGCCGACGACTGCGTCGCGCGGTCGATCTTCGGCAGCGTGATCAGCGTCATGTGGTCCGGATTCGGATGCCGCGCGCAGGCCTCGAGCGCCTTGGCGCCCTCGACACCCGGCTTGCCCGACGGGATCCGCAGATCGACGAGCTTGCGCGCGCCGAAGAGACTCAGGTTGGCGTTGGCGGCGAGGAAGGCATCCCACTTGAAGCCGGGCTCGACGACCTGCACCTCGCGCTCTTCGCACCCGGCGCGGCGCGCCGCCGCGCGGATCGCGTCGCCAGCCTCGATCGCGAACAGCGGCTCGTCGCCGTGGATCACGTAGGTCGAGGCGAGCGTCTTCGCGAGATGCGCGGCGAGCTGGTTGTGGCGGAGGTCCATGCGCGATCCGTCGGTTTTCGCGGTCGGGCTACGACACCGGTTTCCTCGCTGCCTGCAGCCGCCGTACGATCTGCTGCACGGCGTCGGTCTGCATGTCGCGCAAGAGGCGCTGCTCCTGCACTTCGCGCGCGAGCACTTCGGACTCGTTGAACGTGTAACTGCGCCGGATGTTGACCTCGCCGGCCGGCAGCCAGTCCCGGCCGCCGGTGTCGTGGACGTAGAAACTGACGCGTTTGGTCAGCAGGTATTCGCGGACGCGGCCGCCGCCGGACAGCGACAGCACGCCCTTGTCATCGACGACGTTGGTGATTTCGAGGATCGCCTGCGCGTCGGCGGGGGCCGCGACGAGCCGCGCCTGGCCGCTGTTCTCGAGCGTGCGCTTCAGTTCGATCACGATCGGCGACGCCGGCGGCCCGGTGACGTAGAGGGTCGAGAAGTCGTACGTGACGTCGCCGCGCAGACGAAAGCCGCAACCGGCGAGTCCGACGGCGAGAGCGAGCAAGCAGAGGAGACCCGCTACGGCGGCGCGACGCGGCGGCGCAGCGCGGTCGCCTGCGGCGGTACCGTCAGACCCGACGCGCGCGACCGCGGGCCGGTCAGACGACGACATTGACGAGCCGTCCCGGCACCACGACGATTTTCCTGATCGCAGCGCCGCCCGCATGCTTGCCGACTTCGTCGCTGGCGCGCGCCGCCGCCTCGATGGCCGCGTTGTCGGCGGTCGCCGGGACCCGCAGCTTGCCGCGCAGCTTGCCGTTGACCTGCAGCACCAGCTCGATCTCGTCCTGCTCGAGCGCCGCCGGATCGACCTGCGGCCACGGCGCATCGAGCAGCGGCCCGTACTGCTGCGTGTAGCGCAGCTCGTCCCACAGCGCGCAGCCGGTGTGCGGGACCACCGGGTAGAGCACGCGGACCAGGATCGACGCGCCTTCGCGCAGCAGCGCCGCCGCGCCCGCGGCACCGGACGGCACGGCCTCGAGCGCGTTGAGCATTTTCATCCCGGCCGAGACCACCGTGTTGTACTGGATGCGCTCGTAGTCGTAGTGCGCCTGCTTCAGCGTGAGGTGGAGCTCCCGCCGCGCGGCCTTGACCGGGGCGGCGGCGTCGCGCCAGTCGAACGTGCCGACGGCCGCGGCGATCGTCTCCACGTGCGCCTGCCCGAACGTCCACAAACGGCGCAGGAACCGGTGGGCGCCCTCGACCCCGGCATCCGACCATTCGAGCGTGGCCTCGGGCGGCGCGGCGAACATCACGAACAGACGCGCGGCGTCGGCCCCGTAACGGTCGATCATGTCCTGCGGGTCGACCCCGTTGAGCTTCGATTTCGACATCGTGCCTACACCGCCGTATTCGACCGGCTGGCCGTCGGCCTTCGCCCGCGCGCCGATCACGTGCCCGGACGCATCGTGCATCGTCTCGACGCTCTCCGGCGCGATGTAGTCGATGCCGCCTCTTTCCGTGCGGCGGAAGTAGATGTGGTTGAGCACCATCCCCTGCGTGAGCAGCCGCGTGAACGGCTCGTCCATCTGCACGAGGCCCATGTCGCGCATCACCTTGGTCCAGAAGCGCGCGTAGAGCAGGTGCAGGATCGCGTGGGTGATGCCCCCGATGTACTGGTCCATCGGGTTCCAGAAATCGTTGCGCGCGTCGACCATCGCCGGCTTGCCGTCGATGGCCGCGTCGGGGCACGCGTAGCGCATGTAGTACCACGACGAGTCGACGAACGTGTCCAGCGTGTCGGTCTCGCGCTTCGCGGGCTGCCCGCATTTCGGGCACGCGCAGTTGACGAAGTCGGCGCGTTTCGCGAGCGGATTGCCGCTGCCGTCAGGTACGCAATCCTCGGGCAGGACCACCGGCAGCTGATCGTAGGGCACCGGCACGGTGCCGCAGGCCGGGCAGTGGACGATCGGGATCGGCGTGCCCCAGTAGCGCTGGCGCGAGATGCCCCAGTCGCGCAGGCGGAACGTCGTCTGCTTCTCGCCGAGGCCTTTCGCGCCGAGGTCGGCGGCGATGGCGTCGACCGCCTTCGCGTACGGCAAGCCGTCGTACTTGCCGCTGTTGACGCAGGTGCAACGCTCCTTGTCCTCGTACCACGGCTGCCAGGCGTCGGTCGAGAACGACGCGCCGTCGACCGCGGTGACCTGCTTGATCGCAAGCCCGTATTTCTGCGCGAACTCGAAGTCGCGCTCGTCGTGCGCCGGCACGCCCATCACCGCGCCGTCGCCGTAGCTCATCAGCACGTAGTTGCCGACCCAGACCTCGACCGGATCGCCGGTCAGCGGATGCGTGACGAACAGGCCGGTCGGCATTCCCTTCTTCTCCATCGTCGCCATGTCGGCTTCGACGACGCTGCCGCGCCGGCACTCGTCGATGAACGCCGCCAGCGCCGGATTGCCCTTCGCCGCGTGGGTGGCGAGCGGGTGCTCGGCCGCCACGGCGCAGAACGTGACGCCCATGATGGTGTCGGCGCGCGTCGTGAACACGTACATGCGGCCGTCGCCGATCGGCTGGCCCTCATCGCCGGCGATGTCGTGCTGGAAGGCAAAACGCACGCCGACGCTCTTGCCGATCCAGTTGGCCTGCATCGTCTTCACGCGGTCGGGCCAGCCGGGCATGCGGTCCAGATACGACAGCAGCTCCTCGGCGTACTGCGTGATCCGCAGGTAGTACATCGGGATCTCGCGCTTCTCGACCGGCGCGCCGGAACGCCAGCCGCGGCCGTCGATCACCTGCTCGTTGGCGAGCACCGTCATGTCGACGGGATCCCAGTTGACCACCCCCGTCTTCTTGTACGCGATGCCGCGCTCCAGCATCTGGAGGAAGAACCACTGGTTCCAGCGGTAATACGCAGGGTCGCAGGTCGCGAGCTCGCGCGACCAGTCGATCGCCCAGCCCATCGCCTGGCACTGC
>Ga0315290_10002926_pt1 | contig 12146 bp, 6 predicted proteins | sample YL17G12_0_MG_FD_203627 | JGI IMG/M metagenome (GOLD analysis project Ga0315290, IMG submission 203627) | Sediment microbial communities from Yellowstone Lake, YNP, Wyoming, USA - YL17G12_0 | ecosystem: Environmental > Aquatic > Freshwater > Lake > Sediment | place: USA: Wyoming | collected...
CCGGGTTTGCGTCTGCATGCCGACCCAGGCTGCGCCTGTGACGGCATGCCACCCAAGATGTCACAACATGCCCCTGTTGGCCCGGCGCGGAGTATCGCCATGGACAAGCGCGACGTGGTCCGGACCGTCCTGGAAGGAAGACGGCCGCCGTACGTGCCCTGGTCGCTCGGGTTCACGAAGGAGGCCCGGGAGAAAGTCCAGCGGCACTACGGCTGCGACGACCTGGAGGTGCCCCTGGACAACCACCTGGTCAAGCTGGGGAGCGACATCGGGTTCTTCACCGAGCTGGACCGCTGCCGCGTGCAGGACGTGTTCGGCGTGGTCTGGGACCGCTCGGTCGACAAGGACATCGGCAACGTCGAGGGCTGCCTCCTGCCGGAGCCGACGCTGTCCGGCTACCGCTTCCCCGACCCGCTCGACCCGCGGTTCTTCGAGAACGTCCCCGGCCTGATCGATCGCTTCCCCGACCGGTTCCGCGTGTTCCAGATCGGCTTTTCGCTCTACGAGCGGGCGTGGACCCTGCGGGGCATGGAGAACCTCTTGGTCGATTTTCGCGAGCACCCCGAGTTCGTCGACCAGTTGCTCGGCGCGATTGCCGACTACAACGTCGCCCAGGCCGGCGAGGCGCTGCGCTACGACGTCGACGCGGTGTACTTCGGCGACGACTGGGGCCAGCAGCGGGGCCTGCAAATGGGCCCCAACCTCTGGCGCAGGTTCATCCTTCCGGTGCTCCGCCGGATGTACGGCGTGGTCCGCCGGGCGGGCAAGCTCGTGATGATCCACTCCTGCGGCGACGTCGACGAGCTGTTCGACGACCTGATCGACGCGGGCCTGAATTGCTTCAATCCCTTCCAGCCCGAGGTGATGGACGTCTGGTCGCTGTTGCCGCGTTATCGCGGCAAGCTGGCGTTCCACGGCGGATTGTCGACGCAGCGGGTGCTCCCCTTCGGCACGGTCAAGGAGGTTCAGGCCGAGACGAGGCGGCTCCTGGAGCTCGGCCGGGAGGGCGGCTACGTCTTCGCCCCCGCCCACGACGTCGAAGGCGACGTGCCTTTGGAGAACATGCTCGCGTTCATCGAGATCCTCCAATCGCAGCCGGCATATCGGAAGTGATAGAGAATGAAGAACTCACCACGGAGGCACGGAGAGCACGGAGAAGAAAAGTAAGAGAAGGAATAGACAAAGAGGGAAGCACGTAAAATGGCCCGGGCGCCAGCCGGCCCCTGCACGGGCCGTCTTCCTGCCTTGACTGAATCATCCTTTTCTTCGTGTTTTCCTTCGTGTCTTCTCTCTGTGTTCTCCGTGCCTCCGTGGTGAATCCTCCTTCTGCCATCTCAAATGGCAATCGGATGCTTCCCGCGTTGCTCCACCATTCGCGTAATCCGCCGGATGCGGTCGATGCGCGAGCCGGGCATGGCGTTGTCGGCGATGCCGAGGAGGAACGCCCGGCCGGGGGCGATGGTGGAAAACACGTCGTCCATGGAGCGCTCGAACTGCTCGTCGGTGAACGGCGCTTCGAGGATCGTCGAGGGCACCCCTCCCCAGATAATCACGCGATCGCCCCAAGCGGCCCGGGCCTCGGCCAGCGTGGTGCGGACCATGGGGCTGGTCACGAAACACTCGGCCATGCCGATGGCCGCCTCGGCGATCAGCCCGAGGATCAACCGGGTGTCGTTGTCGGCGTGGATCGCCACGACCTTGCCCCGCCGGCGCATCGGGGGCGTCAATTCCCGGTAGTAGGGGAGAATGTGCTGCCGGAACAGCGGCGGCGGGGTCATCTGGCTCGACAGGTGATGCCCGTGCATCAGGAGCCTCGCCGGCGACTCGAGCATGTGCTTCCAGACCGTTTCCTTGTACCGGTCGGCAAGGACCCGCACCAGACGCTCGACCTCGTTCGGCCAGTCGCTCAGATGGAAGAACGCCTGGTCGTAGCCCACCATCGCCCGCATCCAATGATGAAACGGGCAGTCGCCGCAGTTGACGATAGGATAACCCTCGTCGCCGACCTCCCGCTCGTAGGCATCGTACTCCTCGTAAGCAGGGAGGTACTCGGTGTGCTCGACCAGGTACTCCGCCACGGCGTAGTCCTCGCGGCGCTTCAGCAGGAAGCCGACCTCGGAGTCCTGGATCCCCTGCTGCCGCAGGTGCTCGGTTCCCCTAAGCCGGGTGGTCACGACCCCGACGGGCGTGACGTACTCCGTCAGGGTCTCCATGGGCCCGAGCTGCCGCTGGCGCACCTCGACGCCACGGAACTGGGTGCGATAGATCACCCCGTCGCGGCCGGCGGTGCCGCCGAACACGGCCCGCTCGACCTCCCGAAGGCTCCGGCCATGGTATTCGTCGGGGAGCGTGCCGTTGCGGCGATTGGCCTCGTACCAGATCCCCAGCCGAGGAATCCAGGGGATACGGTCTGGGGCGCGGCCATCCAGGATAGCAAGGATCCGCTCACGGTTGGTCATGATCGATCATCCAGCGGTCATTTTGACTTTCCCACCAGGGAACGTAACAATGGCACAGAGATGATGCCATGCCCGGCACGGGGGGGGTGGCACGGGCATCTTGCCCGTGCTTCCTGCTGCACTGGCGAGACGCCAGTGCCACCCGGCGCTGCACTGGCGAGACGCCAGTGCCACCCGGCGCTGCACTGGCGAGACGCCAGTGCCACCCGGCTGCCAGTGGCACGCGACGATAGACTCGATGAGGAGGAGACCAAAAGTGTCCAGCGAGCAGAGCCAGCCGATTTCGCGACGAGCGTTTGTGCGACAGACCGGAGTGGTTGCGGGAGGGGCGTTGTTGGGGGCGTCGGTGGGGGCGTCGGTGGGGACATCGGTGGGGGCGAGCGCCGGGGCGGCCGAGTCGGGTCCGGGCGAGGTCCCCCGCCGGGAGCTTGGCAAGACGGGCGTTTCGGTCACCCTGCTGACCCTGGGGACCGCTCCGTGCGGGTTTGCCAAGCCCCACTCCCCGGAGAACGTGGCCCGGTGCGTCAACACGGCGATCGACCTGGGAGTCAACGCCATCGACACGGCGCCGGCCTACGATGTGGCCGAGCAGGGGGTGGGCATGGCCCTGGGGAAACGCCGCAAAGACGTCTTCCTCTCCACGAAGGTCCTGGCCGACGACGTCCCCGCGGCCGAGAAAATCCTCGCCAACTCGCTCCGCGTTCTCAAGACCGACTACGTCGACGTGCTCTACTGGCACTGCGTCGGCGACCGCAAGGTCGAGATCGCCCTGGACCCCGACGGCGTGCTCACCTGGCTGGTCAAGCAGAGGAAGGCGGGCAAGGTGCGCTTCGTGGGCATCTCGGGCCACAACCGGCCGCCCAAGTTCGGCAAGCTCCTGGAGTCGGGCGAGGTCGACGTGCTCTTGACCGTGGTCAATTTCGTCGACCGGTACACGTACAACTTCGAGGAGAAGGTCCTCCCCGTGGCCCGAAAGCACAAGGTGGGCATCGTGGCGATGAAGGTCTTCGGCGGGGCGAAGGGCAGCAAGTACGAAGACCCTAAGTGCCCCTCCCAGCTCGACGCCCGGCACCTGGACCTCGCCCTGCGATACACGCTCGGCGTGGAAGGCGTGGCCACCCTGGACATCGGGGCCCACAACGTGGAGCAGATCCGCAAGAACGTGGCGATGGTCAAGAAGTACAAGCCGCTCTCCGCCGAGGAGCAGCAGCAGGCGGCCCGCTTGGGCCGGCAGCTTGCAGCCGAGTGGAAAGAGCACTTCGGACCCGTCGCCGGGATGCCGCAGTACGTGGGCACGCACGTGTGAGCGGAGTGTCTGTAGGGAACGCGCTCGGCGGTGTTCCGTTGAGGGGGCGACGCCACATAACGCCGCGGAACGCCACATAACGCCGCGGAACGCCACAGAGGGCCGCGGAACGCCACAGAGGGCCGCGGAACGCCACAGAGGGCGTTCCCTACAGAGGGTGACCCAGGGTCGCCTGCAACCCGATGCCGGTCTCGACCCACAGCGGCACTTGCATCGGCCCTTCAGATCCTGTAGTGTTGGAGGGCAGTGGCGGATCGTATCCCATGGGACGGCAGGCAGCGCCTCGCCGGGCTGCACTGCTCGATAAACCGGGGAGGACGTGCGATGGCGATGCTCAGTCAACGTGTCGATGGTGATTGCCGTGGCTGCCGGTTGAACCGGCGGAAGTTCCTGGCCGGGTGCGCGGCCTGTGTGGGGGCGAGCGGATTGGCCGTCTTGCCGGTCGAGGGCCTGGCGGCGCCGGCGGCCGACAAGGCCCGGGTGCGGCTGGTCTTCTCCACCTCACCGAACACCGGCCCGATCTGGCCCAACATCGGTTTCGACTTCGAGCCGCCCAAGCAGGCGTGCCTCAAGGCCCTGCGCGAGCTCTGCCCCAACGTCGAGTTCCTCCCGGTCACGGCCCAGAACGCCGAAGAGGCCCAGAAGATCCTGGCCGCCGACAAGGACAAGAACGAGCACAAGAACGTCGACGGCTACCTCGTCTACCTCATGGCCTGCTGGACCAACGTGCCGATCACGATCGCCAACTCCGGCAAGCCGACGATCGTTGCCGACTACCTGTACGGCGGCTCGGGCGAGTTCCTCATCATGAACGCCGCCGCGCGCCGGCAAAAACTCAACGTATCCTGCGTGTCCTCGTCGCGGCTGGAGGACCTGGCCGAGGCCGCCCGCTGCTTCGAGATCCTCAAGAGGCCGGGCGGATCGGTCGAGGCCTTCCTGGCCGCCGCCAACGCCGCGCGCAAGAAGAGCACCAGGCCGGCCGGCGAGCTGGTCTGCCCCCAGGACCCGGTCCGCACCCTCGACGTGGCCGAGTGCCTCAAGCGGCTCAACGAAATGAAGATCCTCGTGGTCGGCAACGAGGGGTGGGGCCCGGTGGCCAAGGAGATCGAGAAGGTGTTCGGCACCAAGGTCGTCTCCATGGACTTCAAGGAGCTGAACTTCCTCTACCAGAAGGCCGACCTCGACGAGGCCCGGGAGCACGCCGACCGCTGGGTCCGCCTGGCCGAGAAGGTGATCGAGCCCGACCGCAAGACGATCGACCAATGCGCCGCCATGTACCTGGCCGAGAAGGCCCTGATGAAGAAGCACGGCGCCGAGGCGATCACGATCAACTGCCTCGGCGGCTTCTACGGCGGCCACATCACCGCCTATCCCTGCCTGGGCTTCCACCAGCTCAACAACGACGGCCTGGTGGGGGCCTGTGAATCGGACCTGATCTCCACGCTGACCATGGTCGCGGGGACCACGCTGTCGGGCCGGCCGGGCTACATCTCCGACCCGGTGATCGACACCGCCAAGAACCAGATCATCTACGCCCACTGCGTGGCCCCCAGCAAGATGTTCGGGCCCAAGGGACCCACCAACCCCTACCACATCCGCAACCACTCCGAGGACCGCAAGGGGGCGGTGGTCCGGTCGCTGATGCCCCTGGGCTTCCTGACCACGACGATCGAGATCCACCCTGGGCGCAAGGAAATCCTCTTCCACCAGGGCAAGGCGGTCGAGAACGTCGACGACGACAAGGCCTGCCGCTCCAAGTTGGCCGCCGAGGTCAAGGGGGACATCGAGAAGCTCATGAACGAGTGGGACCAGTGGAGCTGGCACCGCGTGACCTTCTACGGCGACCTCAAAGAGCCCGTGCGCCAGTTGGCCGAGGCCGTGAAGTACCGTTTCGTCGAGGAGGCGTAGACGCCACGGCGGGGAGCCCGGCGGGGAGCCCGGCGAGTGGCCCTCCGGGACGATTTCGGGTCGTCGTCGCGTTGCCGCCTCGCCCCCGGCCCGCCAGCGGAAAGAGGAGTTATTGTTGCACGGCCGCTAGCGGTCCTCCAGCGGGAGCCTGTAGCAAGCGGCCTCCTGGGCGTTGCGGACCAAGAGGTACGGACCGTACAGCGCGAGGTTGTTCCAGGTCATCCCCTCGACGGCCTGAAAGCGGCCCAGGACGTGGTTGGCCCGATCCGCCGTCGCCTCGACCAGGACGACTTCGCCGGCCTCGCTCAACACCAACAGCAGGTCGCCGGCCCGGAGGATCTGGCCGTGCCAGTAGCGGCCCTCCTTCCAGGCCCTGCGGCCGGTCTCAAGTGCCACGCACTCAAGAACGCCGTCCGAGAGCCCGTAAAGGTAGCCGTCCTTAACGGCCACGTTGGTGAACTTGGTACGCATGACCTTGGAGTCCTGCCAGAGCACTTCGGTGCTGAAGGTCCCGTTGCCGCGGGGGACAAGCCGGAGCAGGGCCCCGCCGCGGCCGTATCCTTTGGAGAGGAAGACGCGGTCGGGCGGGACCGGGACCGCCTGGGAGACGTTGGGGTCGGCGTTGCTCCTGGCCTTCCACGGATGTTCCCAGAGCACCTTGCCCGTGTTGGCATCGTGCCCGCTGGTGGATTCCTCGTTGACGATCAGGATCTGCTGCACGCCGCCGAGGGTGGCCAGCGCCGGGGAGCTGTAGCTGATTTGCCGATCCCCCCCCTCCCACACCCGGGTGCCGAGCCGCTTCTCGTAGGCGACCAGGGATACCCGGCGCCCGGCCTTCGGGCCCCCGGCCGGCACAACGACCAGATCGCCCACCACGAGCGGCGAGTTGGCGCGTCCATGCGCAATGGTGGCCGCCTCTTCCTCGGGCGTGATGCCGAGCTGCTCGAGCAGGTCCTTCTCCCATCGGCAGCGGCCGGTGGCACCGTCCAGACACACCAGGCGGCCCGTGGCACCCAAGGCGTAGACCATACCCTCGTCGATGGTCGGCGTGCTCCGCGGTCCAACCCCGCCGGCCAGGGCCTCGTACCGGGCGGGGGTCGAGTGAGACCATTCCAGCCGGCCTGTCTCCACGTTGTAGCACGTGACCAGCTCCTCGTCCCCACGCTGCTCCATGGTGATGGCGTGGCCGTTGACCACCGAGAACGCCGACCAGCCGGCGCCGATCGCCCGGCGCCAGACGGGCTCGACCGGGCGCGAGGCCCAATCGCGAGCCAGCCTCACGCCGCGGGCCGACGCGCTGCGCTCGGGCCCAAGAAACTGGGGGAAGTCGTAGGGCGTGATGGTCCTCAGGTCCACACGGGCCCCCTCCTCGCCGGCAGGGGGGGCGGAGACGGGGCTCTCCAGCATCCTGTCCGGCTTGCGCGCCAGGCGCAGCGCAAAGGACGGGACAAGCTCCCCACTCACCCGCTCGACCCGGAACAGCGCCGCCAGCACCCCCACCGCCGCCAGACAGGCCGCCAGCCCCAGCAGGCGCGTGCGCCGGCCGTAACCGCTGAACAACAGGAACCACACCAACAGCAGGACGAAGGCCAGAACGGCCAGGACCATCGTAAGCACGTTCACGGTGGCGTGGTCCGCCAGCACGTCGGCGGCGTACAGGGCCGCCGGCAGCACGGCCATGACCAGCCATGCGATCCACAACCATTTCGGCGGAAAAAGGGACTTGCCTCGCCGTCGCACGGGGGCCGACGCGCCTTGCTGCACCGGGTGGCTGCCACTCATCGATCGACCTCCAATCAAGTCAAGACGCCGTTTCAGCCTCCCCTCTCCCTCTCGGAGATGGGGCACGACCCCCCTATTCCGCGAGGGGAGAGGGAGTTTGCTGTTCGAGCGCCGCTAAGCCGCAAACGGCTGCTTGCGCTAAGCGTCCCTTCTTCTGGGACGTCAGCGTCTCCTGGCACTGCTGGACCAACCGGAGCGCGTCCAGCGGGGCAGTGGCGTTGACGTCGACCTTGGAGACCTCCACCGGGAAGCTGCGTCCCGCTCGTCATGCATTCGAGAGTTGACCATCGATCTGAACACGGCTATGCTGGCGGATATATCGCGACCACTATGGGCGCATTGAGACGATGGTTGCGGCGAACTGGGTGCCCCCGAAAAGGACTACCCGCAGCCATTCTACTTCGCTGGGCGGGCTGGTGCTATGGATCAGAATGCGCACGAAACGGCACCACAGGGTCCAGAGGCTGCACCGCACCAACCGCCTCGCGAGTTGCCCACTCACGCCACCAGCGATGGCAGGACTCTGGGCGTGGTGCTGCGGTTCTTCGTCCACGTCGTAACCGGAACTGTCGTTTTCCTGTTGATCTATTCTCCCGCGGTCGGCCTGTCCTTCTACGTTCGCTGGCTGAAGAGCATCGGGGTAGACGAAGGGCTGATTGCGATCATAGAATTCGTCGAGTACTGCCTGGTTGTATGCGATTCATTCCTGTTCCTGGTCTTTTTCGTCAACGCAACATGGAGTGCTGCGAGATACGAGATAACTGTGATGCCGCCCAGCCTGGACACTTCCTTGGCGATTCGGGTGGCGGCTCGTCTTCGGCATTGGGCCAAGTACCTGCTCCGTACCGTATGGCAAGCGACACTCCTGTACTTTGAGTACATAGTCACCCTCTACACCTTCTTGAAGAGGCGAGTCAATCTGGGGTACCTCAGAACCAGGCTCGGACTAGGTCTCGCCCTCTTGTTGATGTTTACACTTCTGCTCGCCTGGGCTTCTGGAGGACTCAATGAGCGGTTTGTCGTGGCCGCAGCCGTCTTTTCGTCCGTCCTCGTCCTCGTCTCGCCAGCGATGGCGTATGCGCTCGGAACCGGCCCTTCGCGAACGCCAGCGAGATTGCAGTTGGGGTTCGCCAGGTCCTTTCCGTTTTCGGTCATTGCGACTATTCCACTATTCTTGCTCGTGTGCTACTGGCACGACCGACTGTGCGATGCTTTCTATTCCCCATTGCTTAGGGCATCCGATGTCCTGGCTGAAGAGTATCGGCGCGAGGCCGGCAATCTCGTGCTATTCGGATCGGGTCCGGACGCGAAATGGACGACAAGTTACCGTAACGTCCTCGAGGATGACCGTCATCTCCTGGAGACAGTGTTTATCGCAAGGTCCTTGGATGAAGGTGACTTCTCCTATTTGAGGTCTCTGTTTCGCGAAGGCGACTCGACGAGCAATGAGGTTGAACTGGCTCTGCGGTGCTTGAAGTCCGACCCCATGTCCGAAGATGACGCAAGACGGGCTATTCGTGAGGTGGCCGAGCTCATGGAACGCCTGCGGGGCCGACTGCGGGCCGAAAACCGCCAAGATCGTCGACCCATCCTGTTTCGCTTTGAACCCGCCTTCGTGGCTGAGATGCGCGACAAAGCCACGCAACAGACCAAGGTGCTCGCTGAGAACATCGAGGAGTTCAAGCGCGTGTCGGGGTATGTATCGGCCACTCGGCCGATTACTTGCGATCTCCACGCTCGTCCAGATCAGCGGGACAGACTCATTCGGTTGTGCGAAGGCAATTGTCGTATCAGCCGCGTTGCGTTCACGCTTATCCATATCGCTTGGGATGGATCCGACGGCGACAGGTCTCTCCGCCAGGACTTCGTTCGATTGCAGAAAGTGGCGGAAGAGACCACTCGTGCGCTCGCGCAACACGATTCTCTCAGGGGAGCGGAGTATTCGACGGTGCGCGAGGCACTCCATCAGTATGCGCAATCCATGAACCGCCGCATAGCGGTGATCGAAGGTGCTCAGGGAGGGGGAGCATCTGCGCCCAATCAGCCCGCACGTGCCCCGCCGCCTTAGCGCCGCTTCTGCTTTTCCACCTTCAGCTTCTCCTGCCACTGCTGGACCAGCCGCAGCGCGTCCAGCGGGGCGGTGGCGTTGACGTCGACCTGGCGGATCTCCTCCAGCAGCGGATGATCGGCCGGGCCGAACAGCGTCAATTGGAGGTCCGACTTCTTCGAGCCCAGGCGCTGGCGGGCGATCTTCACCCGGCCCAGGGCGTCGAGGTGTTCGTTCTCGAGCTGGGCCAGGACGTCCTTCGCCCGCTCGACCACGGCGCGGGGCACGCCCGCCAGCCGGGCCACGTGGATCCCGTAGCTCTTGTCGGCCGCCCCCTCGACGATCTTGTGCAGGAAGACCACCTCGTCCTGCCACTCGCGAACCGCCACGTTGAGGTTCTTCACCCGGGAAAGCGAGCCCGCCAGGTCGGTCAGCTCGTGGTAGTGCGTGGCAAACAGCGTCCGGCAGCCGATCTGCTCGTGCAACTGCTCGGCCACGCTCCAGGCCAGCGAGATGCCGTCGTACGTGCTCGTGCCCCGGCCGATCTCGTCGAGGATCACCAGGCTGCGGGCGGTGGCCGTGTTGAGGATCCGCGCGGTCTCGGTCATCTCGACCATGAACGTGCTCTGGCCGCGGAACAGCTCGTCGCTCGCACCCACCCGGGCGAAGATCCGGTCGGCAATGCCGATCGTCGCCTCCCGGGCCGGCACGAAGCTGCCCATCTGGGCCATCAGCGCGATCAGGGCCACCTGGCGGATGTACGTGCTCTTGCCCGCCATGTTCGGCCCCGTGATCAGGAGGATCGTGCCGGAGTCGCCCCCCAGCTCCGCGTCGTTGGGCACGAACGTGCCCTCCGGCTCGACCACGTCGAGCACCGGGTGACGCCCGTCGACGATCCGAAGCACCGGCTCATCGACGATCCTGGGCCGGCAGTAGTTTCGCTGCCGGGCCAGCTCGGCCAGGGAGGCCAGCACGTCGATCCGGGCCAGCACGGCCGCCGTCCCCTGGAGCCGCCGCCGTGCGGCCAGCACCGCCTCGCGCAATTCCAGGTAAAGCTCGTGCTCCATCTCCTTCGACTTCTCGTCGGCCGTGAGCACCTTCTCCTCGTACTCCTTCAGCTCCGGCGTGATGTAACGCTCGGCGTTCTTCACCGTCTGCTTGCGCACGTACTGGGCCGGGACCTTCTCCTGGTGCGCGTTGGTCACCTCGAGGTAATAGCCGAAGACCTTGTTGTACCCGACCTTGAGATTGGGGATGCCGGTCCGCTGGACCTCCTGGGCCTGGTAGCGGGCGATCCACTGCTTGCCGCCGTGGGCCAGCTCGCGCAGGGCGTCCAGCTCGGCGTGATACCCGTCGCGGATGAAGCCGCCGTCGCGGCTCGACAGCGGACACTCCTCCACCAGCGCCGCCTCCAGACGGCCGCGCAGGTCCGGGCAGAAGTCGATCTCCCCTTCCATTTGGTTGAGCGTGCGGCTCTTGCGGGCCGTAAGCTTGGCCTTCATCGCCGGCAGCGACCGGAGCGTGCGGGCGAGGAAGCTCAAGTCGCGGGGGCTCGACCGGCCCGTGGTGATCCGCGCCAACAGCCGCTCGACGTCGTACACCCGGCGGAGCATGTCGCGAAGCTCGGCCGTCAGCGCCGGCTCGGCCACCAGCTCGGCCACGCCGTCCAGGCGGGCGTCGATCGCCGCCGCGTCGGCCAGCGGATTGGCCACCCATTCGGCCAGCAGGCGCGAGCCCATCGCCGTGATCGTCTGGTCCAGCACGGCCAACAGCGAGCCCTCGCGCCGCCCGCCGCGGATCGTCCGGGTGATCTCCAGGCTCCGCCGGCTCGCCTCGTCGATCTCCAGCGTGCCCGAGATGCGGTAGGGAATCAGCCGATCGAGATGCTCCAGCGAGGTCCGCTGGGTCTCGGTCAGGTAGTCGAGGAGCGCCCCGGCGGCGCGGATCGCCTGATTGTCGGCCGGGTCCGACTCGAAGCCGAACCCCTCCAGCCCCGCCGTGCCAAAGTGCTTGGCCAGGGCCTCCCGGCCGGTGGTCTGGCCAAAGGCCCACGCAGGACGCCGGGTGACCATCATCTGCCCATCCAGATGGGCCGGCAACGGATCGGCACCCTCGGCCAGCAGGCACTCGGCCGGGGCAATCCGCGCCAACTGGTCGGCCAGTTGACTGGGGGGGAAGGCCGCGGCCACAAACCGGCCGGTCGAAAGGTCGACCCACGCCAGCCCCACGGGCTCGCCCGGGGCCACGGCCGCCAGGTAGTTGTTCTGCCGCGGGTCCAGAAGCGCGTCATCGGTGAGCGTGCCCGGCGTCACCACCCGGGTCACCTGCCGGCGGACCAGCCCCTGGGCCTTCTTCGGGTCCTCGACCTGGTCGCAGACCGCGGCCCGCATCCCGGCGGCGATCAGCTTGCCGAGGTAGTTCTCCAACTGGTGGTGGGGGAACCCCGCCATCGGAACCGGGTTCTCCCCCTTCTCGCGGCTGGTCAGGGCGAGGTTCAGGGTGCGGGCGGCCACCTTGGCATCGTCGTAGAACAGCTCGTAAAAGTCCCCCATGCGGAACAGCAGCAGCGCGTCCGGGCAGGCCCGCTTGGCCTCCTGGTACTGCTTCATCATGGGGGTCGAGGGTGGCGCCATGCCGCCATGCT
>Ga0315290_10002928_pt1 | contig 12143 bp, 5 predicted proteins | sample YL17G12_0_MG_FD_203627 | JGI IMG/M metagenome (GOLD analysis project Ga0315290, IMG submission 203627) | Sediment microbial communities from Yellowstone Lake, YNP, Wyoming, USA - YL17G12_0 | ecosystem: Environmental > Aquatic > Freshwater > Lake > Sediment | place: USA: Wyoming | collected...
CCCCGACAAAATCGGGCATGCCTCCGGCATCGGCAAAACAAATAATCGGCAGGCCGCATTCAGCCGCCTCCAGGCCTACAAGGCCGACAGGCTCCTCCCGTGACGACAAAAGAAAAACATCTCCGGACTGCATGTACTCCCGCGGCTTGTCTTTGAGCCCCAGGAAAGTTACGTATTTGTCCAGACCTTCTTTTCTCAATGCGGTAATATAGTCGGCCCAAATGCCGTAACGGTTGTCGCGTTCCTTCCTATCAAAATCACCTATCCAGTAGAAATGAAAATCAGCGAAACCCTTTTTTCGGAGAATACGGGCCGTCTCTATGAACAAATCCGCTCCCTTGCGGAAAACCATGCCTAAACCGCAGCCAAAAACAAGGAACTTGTTCTTCTCTAACCCAAGTCTCTTCCTTATTTTCTGCTTTTCCCTGTCGCTTGCAACCTGGATAGAACTTTCCGGACTGATACTCGAGTAGACCGTGCTAATTTTCGATTTATCTACCCCGTGGTTTTTCACAAGGTTTTCATGGACAGCCCCCGATATGGCGATGAAGTGTGCGGAATGTCTCAGGACATCGCCGATCCAATCGGCGGCGTACCGTTTGATGCTCATTTCCAGTTCATGAAAATGCATGATTATCGGAGTATCCAGCGATCGCAGCAAGGGGTATTCCCGGCCCGAAGCTACAGAGTTGCAGTAAATAAGGTCCGGGACACCGCCGCAAAACTGTCTGAGATTCAGGACCAATTCTTCTTCAGTAATTCTTTTGTTCTTCATTTCGCTCAAGACAAGAGTGTCTCCCAATTCCCTGAAGCGGGGCAATAGCTCTCCGCCATCTATGCAGAGTATGCTGACGTCTGCAAAGGTGTGTCTTTTCAACCAGGAAATTATATTGAGCAGCACGGCTTGAGCGCCGCCTTTACATGCATCATGGGATACGAATAAGACCTTCCATCTGCCGGGCAACGATGTTGATGCCTGGGGGCGAGGGGAAAGGGCTTCAGCCGTGGCTTGCAAGTATGCATAACCATATCTCCGGTCAGGCTCAAGATAGGCGCTTTCAGCCCACTCATTCCAGGCATTGATAAAGATCAACCTTTCTTCCGTATCGAAATTCCTGGTTGTATAATCACAGAGCATCCTGAGCCATTCCTTATACGCATTGGGACTTGAATTTATGAGTACCGTGCCCCTTCCGGGTTTTCTTGACTCATTATCCCAAGCCGGGCAGATGCCTCTGAATTTTTTATATGGCGGCTTTTGATAGTGAATACCGCACCTTAATAAGTCTCTATAATCCAATACAATACCTTTATAATTTGGGTTTACAATTTTCAACTCTTTTGAGATATCCTTTAAAGGAAACGTATTGGGTGGGAATTCTATAACAGCGTCAAAACCGATACTTCGCGGGTCCACATGTTCGAAAGAATGAACTGCTGCCAGGTAAATTTCTCCGATCCCGTTTTTAAGACACCATTCTCTCCATCGTCCCGCTGTTGCTCTCGGATTCGGAAACAGGGCCGGTCTGTATACTATTACTAAAGGCTTTGATTTTATTTTGATATAATTTTTATTTTTCAGATACCTGGAAATATACTTTATAAAAGCGACGTCATCTTCAGATGAGTGTTTTTGAGCTATCAAAATGTCATTATCATAACCGTCCCACCTTCTCGTCCAATTCTCATTGGCCCAGTTTATGCAAAATGGAAAATCCAGGTTTTCGACAAAACTATTTACAGGATCTTCCAGCAGGCTTTTACCATTGAACCAATAAAAATGGAAACAAAATCCGGATATGCCATACTGCCTGGCTAATTCTACCTGTCTTTTCTGAACTTCTATAAGCCTCAGATCGTAAAACCCGAGTTCTCCGGGCAAGCGGGGTTGATAATGTCCGATGAATTGCGGCACAGCCCTCGTTACATTCATCCACTCGGTAAACCCCTTACCCCACCACTCATCATTTTCTTTAATGGGATGAAACTGTGGGAGATAATAAGCAATAAGCTTAATATCAGTCTGCGGTATAGTTGGATATGAAATTGGGACATAATCATCTCCATGTTTAGTATTCATTTCAAATAAAAAGTTGAAATAATTCTTATCTTTTGCTTTTACGGGTAATTTTTGTAAGGGCATTTCTTTCGTAAAAACTTCCTGGACAGCGGCTTCCTCTGAGAGTTTTTGTTCTATCTTTTTTTCTATAGTAAACGGATCACTCACTCTTAGATCATAGAGAAGCTTTTTTACCCGGGTTTTGTTGATGCTCCTTATAACTCTTTTAGGATCTACGATTACTTTTAAAAGCATTTTCATGAAAAGCCTTCTCTTCGTCCCTTCAGGCAAAAGTCCGTTTCCTATTTTCGAGCACTGATTCAGGAGTTTCCATTCATAATCTGATTCGGCAAGTGGGATATCCGCCTCTTGCTCTCTTAACACATTTTCGGGAATTTCCATATGCCGGTCTTTTTCCTTCATTGGGGTCTCGCGGTTGCCGTTCTTCTTATTCAGACTTCTCAGGAATCCGTAAGGGTGCTCGAAAACATATACTAACAGCCCCGCCAAACGTCTTCTCCTGGAAGTGAGAGGAAACAGTCTGTCCCTCATTCCATAACAGACCATTAACGCCCTCCATCCACGGGAATGAAAAATATCGTTTAATGCCTTATTCTTTTCCGCCAAGGAGTTTTCCTTTACCGCGAGGAGAGCCTCAATGGTCCTTACGTACGGCTCCTTGTTTTTATCGGCAAGATGGGAACTATAACCGAGAATCCGTTTTGCGGAAACCTTATTTATATGCTTGGACAGCACCTTCAAGTATGATTGCTCCATAAAATCATGGTTCTTGTTCCGTTGCGCTATTTGAAGTTCAGTGTCCCACTGATTGTAGTCGGCAGTTATCCGCTCAATGTGATGAAATGCATGTTTCTCCCCTATTCGTATAAGCAAATCCCAGTCTTCGTAAATGTCGAGTTCGCCGTCAAATCCTCCGGAGTTAATCAAAACTTCCCTCTCGAATAACAAGCACATAAAGGGGATATAATTTTCGAAAATCAGGTAGTCGTAGTTAAAATCCTGTGAAAATACCTTTTCTTTTTTTATGTCGACAAATTCCGACGTCGCAGTGTTATATTCCTTATACGCCATGAGAGAGTCGGTATAGGCTACCTTGTATTCGGCCTGCTCCAGGAGCGAAACAAGAATAGAAACATGCTCGGGATAGAACTCGTCATCGTCATCCAGAAAGCCGACATATTTGCCCCTCGCATTCTTTAAGCCGGTATTTCCGGCATGCGCCCTGCCCGTGTTTCTTTCGAGCCTTATATAATTTAACCAAACATCCCTAAGGATGCTTTCGAGGCCTTGTATGTCGAGTTCACAGCCACCGTCATTCACAAGGATAACATCAATGGGCCGGTAGGTCTGGGCCTCGATGCTCTTAAGGGCCTTTTTTAGAAGCTCCGGCCTGTCCTTCGTCCTGACGATTATGGAAACTAAGGGATCTTCCGTTCTATTAGTCATAACAGCAAAACATATTAATAGTTATCATGGCAATGAATTTCCACGGGTTAGAGAATATTGACAAGGTCTTTGGTAAAACCATACAACCGTAAATACTTGATTATAGCTAAATGGTATCGCAGAAAAGTCCTAAAAGTCAATGATGGCGATGACTCTATCCCGAACTCTGCGATACTTTTCCAGCAGTTGCCATCCACGGGTATTCTTCATGAGCATAATGAGAGTTTCCCTCTCCAGTAAAGCGCCTTGCAAAGACATTATGTCCGCTTTCTTTACGGCCATCGAAGAAATGAGACCGCTTAATCGCACGTCACAATCCCTCAGTACGGCTTCGAGTTCGCCTATACGGAATACCTTCGCCTCCAATTCAGAACTCAACGCATTTATCCGTGTGTCTCTTTCTCCCATCCCTGCCGACAGAGTTTCTATTTGCGAAGCACGATCCCTAAGTTGACCTTCCAAAGATATTACCTGTGATTCTCTTTCTGTAATACCGACTGACAGGATTTCTATTTGCGCAGCCTGGTCCCTCAGCTTGCCTTCCAATTCGACTATCCGGATTCCTTTCGCTTCCAATTCAGAACTCAACACACTTATCCGCGCGTCTCTTTCTCCCATCCCTGCCGACAGAGTTTCTATTTGTGCCGCCTGCTCGCTTAATTGCCCTTGCAAAGAACTTACCCGTGCCTCTCTTTCTCTCACTTCAGTCGACAGGGCTTCTATTTGCCCCGCCCGCTCACTGATCTGATTTTTCTGCGACTCGGACTCATTCCTCAGGTCTTTCAGGCTTTGCTTCATGCGAACAAAATCCGATACCATGCCATGGACCCTTTGCGGCGTAATCTCTCCGATGTGTCGGGATAGGACTTTCATATATGCCTGCTGCAAAAAGACGGGGTCACTGTTTCTTTGAGATATCTGCAAATCAATGCTCCATTGGTTGTAGTTGGCCGTTACCTGCCTGATATGATAAAAGGGATAGTTTTTACCTATCCTCATCAGTAAATCCCAGTCTTCGTACAGCTCAAAGCCGTTATCAAATCCACCTGAAGCAACGAGCAGGTCCCTTTTAAATAACAAACACATAAACGGTATATAATTTTCGAAGACGAGCTTGTCATAAGAAAAGTCCTGCGAGAAGACGACTTCTCTTTTCACGCTATCATCCAGTTCATGGGTCTGCGGACTGTATTCTTTATAAACCATGAGCGAGTCAGTATAGGCAACCTCATAATCGCTTTGTTCCAGGAATGATACAAGAGTGGTCAGATGTTCGGGGTAATATTCATCATCGTCATCCAGAAATCCCACGTATTTGCCCCGGACATTCCCGATCCCGATATTTCCGGCGCCGGCCCTACCGATATTCGTTTCAAGCTTTAGATAATTAAGAGAAATATTTTCAAGGATGCCCTGCAGTTCTTCAAGATTTAAATAGCATCCTCCGTCATTTACAAGGACGACTTGAATCGGCCTGTATGTCTGGCCTAATATACTCTGAATGGCCTTCCTCAGAAGTTTCGGCCTGTCTTTTGTCCTTACGACAATAGAGACTAACGGATTATCGTCCATTCAAACCCCTGCGCCTCCAATCAGCACGCGCGTTAAATACACTTTAGAGCGCTGCATGCACTATAATATACAGTATCGAAAATAACCTTTCAAGGAAGGATATTATGTCATCTTTGCATACGCTTACGATTTCAGAGGCACAAAAGCTGTTGCGCAGGAAGGAGATGACCGCCGGGGAGCTTGCCGAATCGGTCTTTCAGAGGGTGAACGCCGTTGAAGAAAAGGTAAAGGCGTTTATCACGCTGACAAAGGAAACGGCCCTCTCTATGGCCGATGAAGCGCAGAAAATTATCCATGTTCAGGGAGAAAGCGGCGCGCCTTCTCTCCTCGGCATACCCTTGGCTGTCAAGGACAATATGTGCACAAAAGGTATCCTTACCACCTGTGCATCTAAAATACTCCAAAACTTTGTGCCTCCCTATGAAAGCACGGTAACGTCAAGACTGAAAAAAGACGGGTATGTTCTCGTCGGCAAAACAAATTTGGATGAATTCGCCATGGGCTCGTCTACGGAGAATTCGGGATTCCATACAACAAGGAACCCCTGGGACCTCACAAGGATACCGGGTGGGTCAAGCGGCGGTTCGGCAGCGGCAGTTTGCGCCGATGAATGTATCGCCGCGCTCGGTTCCGACACAGGGGGTTCGGTGCGGCAGCCTGCCGCTTTATGCGGAGTTGTAGGATTGAAACCGACCTACGGGAGGGTTTCGAGGTATGGTCTCGTCGCATATGCCTCGTCTCTCGACCAGATCGGACCCATCACCAAGGATGTAAGAGATTCCGCAATCCTGCTGAACGTTATCGCAGGACATGATCCCGCTGATTCTACCTCGGCGCCTGTTCCCGTGCCTGACTTTACAAAAGTTTTGGGGCGCGATATAAAAGGCATGAAACTCGGCATACCCAAGGAATATTTTATTGAGGGCATGGATAAAGAAGTGGAACATTCCGTAAAGAAGGCGATTGCAACCCTTGAATCCCTCGGCGCTATCCCGGTTGAGGTATCGCTACCCCATACCGGATATGCCGTTGCAACGTATTATGTCCTTGCGACTTCCGAGGCGTCATCGAACCTTGCGCGTTATGACGGCGTAAAATACGGCCTGCGGGCCGGAGGGAAAGACCTCATGGACATGTATATGTCCACAAGGGCACAGGGTTTCGGCGCCGAGATAAAAAGAAGGATAATGCTCGGCACATATGCATTGTCCTCCGGTTATTACGAAGCCTATTACAAAAAAGCCCAACGGGTAAGAACGCTTATAAAAAAAGACTTTGAGGAGGCTTTCACAAAGGTCGATATTATTGTAACTCCTACAGCGCCTACCGCCGCCTTTAAAGTCGGCGAGAAAACGGCGGACCCTTTGCAGATGTATCTTTCCGACATCTTCACCATATCGGTAAACCTTGCCGGCGTCCCGGCTATTTCCGTTCCCTGCGGTTTTACTTCAGAGGGCCTGCCGGTGGGACTTCAGTTTATCGGGAAGCATTTCGACGAGGAGTCTATATTTAAAATTGCATATGCTTACGAACAGACAACGGACTGGCGCAAAAGGAGGCCGGCGCTATGAAATACGAAACAGTTATCGGCCTTGAAGTCCATGCGCAATTACTGACGGAGACAAAGATATTCTGCGGCTGTTCAACAAAATTCGGCGCGGGACCCAACACGCAGAGCTGCCAGATATGCATCGGAATGCCCGGGGTCCTGCCTGTTCTTAATAAAAAGGTCCTCGAATTTGCCATTAAAACAGGTCTTGCCGTAAATTGCTCCGTCTCACGTTACAGCAGGTTTGCGAGGAAAAACTATTTTTACCCCGACCTTCCCAAGGGTTACCAGATAAGCCAGTTTGAGCTTCCGATATGCGAACACGGGCATCTTGATATAGTCCTCGACGGAGCGGTAAAAAAAATAGGGATTACCAGAATCCACATGGAAGAAGACGCCGGGAAGAATATCCATGAATCCGCATCCGGAGGAAATTACAGTTTTGTAGATCTGAACAGAGCGGGAGTTCCGCTCATGGAAATCGTATCCGAGCCGGACATGAGATCACCGCAGGAAGCGGTGGAATATATGAAAAAACTGAGAAACATACTCAGATACCTCGGCGTTTGTGACGGGAACATGGAACAGGGATCTCTGCGGTGCGATGCAAATGTATCATTGAGGCCGGACGGACGGAAAGAGCTGGGCACGAAAGTCGAGATCAAGAACATCAATTCTTTCAAGTTTGTTGAAAAGGCCCTCGAATATGAAATAATGAGACAACTCAAGGTACTGGAAGACGGGGGCAGGATCATTCAGGAGACAAGGTTATGGGACTCCGTCAGGAATGTTACCGAATCCATGAGGGGGAAGGAAGAAGCCCACGATTACCGTTACTTCCCTGAACCGGATCTTGTGCCTATGGCAGTGGATCAAACGAGTATCGATAACATACGATCCTCTTTGCCAGAATTGCCTGACAAAAGGAGGGAGCGTTTTATCTCGGCCTTTGGAATTCCAGAGCAGGATGCGGACCTCTTGACATCGGAAAAATCCGTTGCAGACTGGTTTGAAGAGGCCATTGACCTTGGCGGGCAGCCTAAGGATGTTTCAAACTGGATCAAAGGAGAGTTGATGAAGCTGCTGAATGAAGAGGGCAAGACCTTTGATGAATGCCTCTTCCGGCCCTCCGGTCTTGTCGGTATGCTGAAACTGATCGACAACCGGACCATCAGCGGCAAGATTGCCAAGACGGTCTTTGAAGAAATATACAGAACAGGGAAGGACGCCGAAGTCGTTGTAAGGGAAAAGGGCCTTGTTCAGATAACCGACAGCGGCGCAATAGAAAAGGCTGTCGATGATATCATTGCCGGCAACCCGAAAGAAGTGGAACGTTACAAGGCAGGCGAGGAAAAGCTGATAGGATTCCTTGTAGGCCAGGTTATGAAAACAACCAAAGGCAAAGCAAACCCGCAGATGGTGAATGAGCTATTGAAAAAGAGACTGTCGGAATAAAAAAAAGGTATGCACCATGACGGCCATGATGCATACCGGAAGAGGGAGGTGATTTATCTTATGCTTCCTTTATTACTGTACTGAATTCAGAAATTCGTTATGGTCCATTACCTTTCCAAGCATCGGGAAGATATTCTGCTCGGCATATTCCTGCCATGACTGCGACCTGCAACCCGTGCAGTCTTTCAGAACAAGGACCTCATATCCCGCGTCATATCCGGCTCTGGCCGTAGATTCGACACACACATTGGTAAGCAGTCCTGCAATGGCTATGGTTGTAACTCCGTTTTCCTTTAAAAACCCGTCCAGGTTTGTATGTCCGAAACAACTCAACCCGGTTTTCCCTTCCACTTCCTTAATGTAGCCCTTGAAGGGTTTCAGATCATCTATTACTTCCGCGCCCATGTTGCCCTTCATAAAGGCGCCTATCTCCTTGATGGTCTTGAGAATGCCCACGGGATTGTGCAGTTCCGGGTATCCGGGAGTAAATACGATGGATGCGATATAGCTTTTAATGCCTTTTTTTTGCGCACGGCCCAACAGATCAACGGTATTCGCTATAATCTTGTTTGAAACCAGCATGTCTTTAATCAACCCGTGAAGTTTGCCGTCAGGCGAGCAGAATTCATTCTGATATCCTGTTAATACAAGAGCTACCTCGTTTACCTTCATTTTTTCCTCCTGTTTTGTCTACATTATTTTCCGTGTTACCCGAAATCCGCTAAAAGTAATCCCCCTGCTTTTTAATTCCCCTTATGACGCCCTCCTTTCTTATTTATGCAATGACTGATTTTCGTTTTATTTTATATGATAGTTAAAATTATCATATAAAATAATATTGCAATATTAATGCCGGCTTGGCGCTTTTTAAAAATGCTTATTTGATAGGTACTTTTGAGAATATCATTTAAAAAACCCTTCTCAAATTCTCATTCTCATTCTCACGGTGAGAATTTGAGAAAAATGAGACGATAATTTTAGCAACCCATTTAAAAATATTTTCAATACGTTTATGATATAGACAGAAGCAGTTGAGGGGGAAATGCATCAAAAGGCGAAAAGAATGACGCCGCTCATGAGTGCGCCATAATGGGGAAGAGTAATATAAAAATAAATATTGAACTGAAGCTGCTTCTTGTTGTTCTCTCTTCGGTAATCCTTTCTCAAGCCCTCATCATATTTTCACTTGCCGGTCTATCTCTTGCTTTCACCCTAAAAACGGCCGTTATTTCCGCGGGCATTTCAATGTGCATAATATTACCGGCCATTTACTTTCTCTTATGCCGGCCAATGAAGATACACCTCCGCAATTTTCAAAAAACGGAAAAGACTTTGGAACGTTTTATACGCCGGAACGAGCTGATACTTGAGGCGGCAGGAGAGGGCATTATGGGTCTCGATGCGGAAGGAAGGGTAATATTCGTAAACCCCGCTGCCGCGAAGATGCTCGGGTATGAAGTGGAGGAACTCATAGGAGAGATACATCACAACAAGGTCCACCACACAAGAGAAATCGGGGGCCCCTATCCTGTTGAAAATTGCCCTATCCATGCAACATATACGCAAGGGACCGCCTGCCACGGAAATGATGAGGTATTCTGGAAAAAAGACGGAACAAGTATTCCAATAGAGTATATGAGCACGCCTATGATTGAGAAAGGTGAGGTGATCGGCGCTGTTGTCACATTCAGGGACCTTACCGAACGGAAGCGTGAATTGCAGGAGCTCGAGGACAAGCAGTGTCATCTGGAATACCTGTGGACCAGCCAAAAACAGGCGGAAGTAGCGCAACGGGCAAGTGAGAAGAGATACCTAACTTTTTTTAATGACTCAAGAGATGCTATCTATATTACCACTGCAGAGGGGAAATGTCTGGAGATCAATCAGTCGGCTCTTGACCTCCTTGGATATCCCAAAGCAGAGATATGCAAAATGTTGGTAAAAGATTTGTTCCTCAACTTTGATGAATATAACGGATTCAAACATATTATCGATCGGAATGGTTCCGTTAAAGACTTTGAAACAAAACTCCTTCGCAAGGACGGGAAAGAGATCGATTGTCTGATTACTTCAACCATGCAGACTGACGAGGACGGGACTATTTCAGGGTACCACGGGATTATTCATGACATAACCGAACGCAAGAAACTCGAACAGCAGCTCTTGCAGGCCCAAAAAATGGAGGCCGTCGGCAGACTCGCAGGAGGCATTGCCCATGATTTCAATAACATTCTTACGGCAATAATCGGATACGGAAATCTGCTGAAGCTGGAAATTAAAGAAGATGACCCGTTGAACAATTATGCGACCCAGATTTTAAACTCGGCAGAGCGGGCTGCCAATCTCACCCGCGCGCTCCTTACCTTTAGCAGGAAACAGATAATCAGTCCCAAGCCCGTTAATATCAACAACGTCATTAAAGGTATCGGCAGACTCCTGTCAAGACTTATCGGAGAAGACATAGATCTGTCAACCCCGCTAACCGATAAAGACCTGACCGTAATGGCGGACACTACCCAGATAGAACAGGTGCTGATGAACCTTGCGACAAACGCCAGGGACGCCATGCCGAACGGGGGGACACTACTCATTAGCACCGAGATGATAACCTTTGACAATGAATACGTCAGAGCACATGGGTACGGCAGGCTCGGGAATTTCGCCCTTATCTCTGTTGAAGATACCGGCTGCGGCATAGATGAAAAGATAAAAGAAAGGATCTTTGAGCCGTTTTTTACGACAAAAGAAATAGGTAAAGGAACGGGCCTCGGGCTCGCAATGGTATACGGGATAATCAAACAGCATGAAGGCTATATAAATGTTTACAGCGACGCTGATAAAGGCACGACCTTCAAGATATATCTTCCTCTGATCAAATCCCGATTTGAGGAGCCCTGTCAGATTGACGCCGGTCCGGTCAGCGGCGGAACGGAAACCATCCTGATAGCTGAAGATGACGCCCAGGTGAGGGCCCTTACCAAAAAGATACTCGAAAAAGCGGGGTATCAGGTCGTTGAAGCCGCAGACGGAGCTGAAGCCGTCAGGCTGTACTGCGGCGATCATAACAATATTCAACTGCTTATCCTTGACGTAATTATGCCGAGAAAAAACGGAAAAGAATGCTATGACGAAATCAGAAAATCGACCCCGGATATAAAGGCCATCTTCACCAGCGGCTATACGGCCAATATCATACATAAGAAAGGGATACTTGAGGAGGGTATCGATTTAATTTTAAAACCCATCTCCCCTAATCAGCTTTTAAGAAAGGTCAGAGAAGTTCTGGACAGATAGCGCCACTAATAATGTGGTGCCGGCCGAAAACCCGGCTTGATTTTATAGCCGCTTTCCATTTAATCTTAATATCCGGCATAAATTGGAGAGATGTCCGAGCGGCCGAAGGAGCACGACTGGAAATCGTGTGTGCGCTAAACCCGTACCGTGGGTTCAAATCCCACTCTCTCCGCCATCCTTTTTATTTATTATCAATAAATTGGATAACAAGAATCCCGTTGAAACCGTCACCAAATAGCATTGAAACGTCAATCAAATAGCACCGTCTGCCTGTCATTTTCTTCTTGTACTGTGCCCTGATTACCCCTCTTTGTAGGTAGCACACGTCAAGCGGCATACGCTGTTCCAAAGTGGTAGGTTTGCATTGGATTTGCACCCTTTTTATCATTTCAGAAACGACCTGTTACCATAGCCATAAGCGCAGATGTTGCGGGTAGGGGGAGGATGGGGAGAGAGCCAATCCCGACTGAACACCTGTCCCATGTTTTGCCCACGGGTGCGGGTATTTGAATTTAGCTGGGGATTAGTTTGGGCTTCTAAACCACTTACAAAAATACCAAAACACTTATAATAGTTGCTTTTTTTGACAAAATACTTATAATTTAATATAAGTGTTTTAGAAGATTAGAACCATATTATAAGTAATTTAGAAAAATCATAAGCATTTTGAGAGAAAGAATAGTATGGTACCGGTAAAGGAAAAAGATATGAAGCCTGTAGGTTATAAGGCGGTAGAGAAGGTCTTGA
>Ga0315290_10002930_pt1 | contig 12142 bp, 12 predicted proteins | sample YL17G12_0_MG_FD_203627 | JGI IMG/M metagenome (GOLD analysis project Ga0315290, IMG submission 203627) | Sediment microbial communities from Yellowstone Lake, YNP, Wyoming, USA - YL17G12_0 | ecosystem: Environmental > Aquatic > Freshwater > Lake > Sediment | place: USA: Wyoming | collected...
AGCGGGCCGTCCAAGACGATGAGACGCCCAAGCTTGCAGTCCGGGGTCCACGAAAACGTGGGCGTGGTGCCCGCGCTCACCGACAGTACGACTGGTCCGACGCAGACCGTGTTGTCGATCGGCGGCGGGTTGTTCCCGGTCTCGCCACCGCAGCCGTAGACCAGGCACGCGCCCGTCACGAGGATTCCCCAGAGTCTACGTCGAATCACGACTGCTGCCTCCGCGTGGTTGGAACGATTACGGTAGAGCCATGCTCGTCGGCCGGCCCGGGGAGCGTGGTTCATGCAGCGCTTCGGGTCTCACTGTGGCACTCGAGGGGCCCTGTTAGAAACGCCATGCGTACTGGATCTTCAACGGCAACTGGTTGGAGACGAACTCCCAGTGATTCTTGAGATTCTTCAATGCGTTGTGATTGTAGACGACGAACAGGTCGCCGCTCGGGCGGAACGTCCACCGCAGGCGGTTGTTGGAGCCCACTTCGCGGCTTCCGGTGTCGTACTGAGTGAGGCTCGAGAATTGTAGATCTGACGAGAAGTTCAGCTGCAGCTCGAAGCCATACAGCTTCTCGGCAATGCTCTTGCGCACGTACTCGATCGACTCGTCCTCGGGAACGAACACGTGCCCTGTGCTCTTTTCGCTGGTTGCCTCGAGCGTGAGCAGCGCCGAAGGACGGACCGTCAGGCGAGTGGACACCGTTTCCAGGTCGCCGTTGTAGAAGTTGCCAGTCTCCCACAGCACCGCACCCGACAGGCGTCGCTTGTCGGCGCTGCGAACGCCTGCGACGTAGCGGGTCCATTCGTAGGAGCCTTTTGGAATATCCACGTCCTGAACCAACTCGAACGCTGCGGGTGGGCGGTCTCCGACCAGCTCGCTCTGCACGAAGAAACGGTCGCCGGTCGCGAGCAGCCAGTCGAGAGGCTTGATGACGGACTCGTAGTTCTGCCAACGATCATTCTTCTGGTCGTTGAACAGCGATATCGATCCTTCGTGGTACATCTGGTGCAGCCACGACCACCCCGGACGCGGGTTCAGCTCCGATGAGAATTCCCACAGGTGTCCGTCGTTGCGGGGCACGAAGCCGAGCGACGGATCGAAGCCGTCGCCGATGTGGATCGAGCTCAGCGAGACATCGAGCAGGTCGTTAGGATATGCGGCCTGGAAGCCGTAGGCGAGCTTGTCTCCCCCCAGACCCTTGCGGTCGTTGAACAGGCCCCATGCGCCGAACACAAGGTTCTTGTCGTCGAGGAAGCTCGAGGTTTGAAGCGTAAGATCCATGCCGCCCGTGACGCTACCTTCGCGCCCGAGTTGGTCGCCGAAGGTGAACAGCATGCCGAACGCGGACTCTTCGAGCACGTCATGCCTGATTCGGAATGCCCCCATCGTCGCTTGCGCGACGTCGATCTTCTGACCTTCGCTCCCCACGACGAGCTTGTCGGCCTCCCGGGTGCCGACCACGAGCGCGCCGATGCTGGTGTCGCCGATGCGGCCGTTGATCTTGCCGCCCGCATTGATGGGAACCGGCACCTGTTCGTCCTCTTGCCCTACGAGCCCGATGCGCCGGCTAAAGAACGGGATCAGGGACTCTTCGTCGAGCCCGAGGCCGAACTCGAAGATGTCCGCTCCTTCGAGAAAGAACGTGCGTTTTTCCGGGAAGAACGCGGGGAAGCGCGTCAGGTTGATCTGCCGGACGTCGACCTCGGTCTCGGCGAAGTCCGTGTTGACCGTAAGCGACGACAGGAAGCTCGATCCGATCCGCTGGGTGACGTCGAGGCTTGCCTCCCCATCGTACAGGGTCTCATTGCCGCGCGCGCGTTTGTCCGCGACGCCAACCAGCGCTGGACGCACGCTGAGCCCGAGTCCGTAATCGAATTCCGGCAGCGCGGTCAGGAGTCCGGCGGCGCTGGTCTGGTAGACATCAAGGTCCAAGCTCGGGCTCGACCAGCGACTGGTTTCCTGGAGCCGCTCCACGCGGCGCTGCACGTTGAATCCCCATGCCTCGAGCCCTTCTTCGAAGCCGAGGCTCTGGATCGGGAGTCGGATTTCAGCCGACCAGCCAGTTTCGTCCCGCGACGTCTGTGCTTCCCAGATCGCGTCCCAATTGCTGTTCACGTCACTGCCGCGCTCGATGATGATGCCGTCGAAGCGCGCCCCGGCCGCATTGACCGCGAACACGTAGCCGAAGCGGTCGTCCTGGTAGGTGTCGAACACCAGGACGACATGGTCTTCCTCGGTGAGATCCGCGTCGCGCGCTTTGGAAAACGCGACGATTCCCGCGGGATCAGGGTCGTAGCACCGCACGCCGATGACGATCTCGCGCCCCGAAGCGAGGACCTTGACCACGGTCCGCCCGACCGGCACGCCACCTTCCTCGGGCTCGATGGTCACGAGGTTGCCGATCGAATCGGGTGCCGACTGCCACTGCGCTTCGTCGAGAATGCCGTCGAGCGTGATCGCAGTGGTCAGTTCGCCGGCGCGCAGCCGCACGCGCGCAGCCGGGGCCGCTTCGCCTTCCTCTTCAGCCGCCGCGGCAGCGAACGCGCAACTGCCGCCGCCATGGAAGGCTTGGAAGGTGACGGCAGCAACGAACAGGAACCAAATCGGTAGTCGCCTGGGCTTCATCATCGGTCTCAATTGTGGATCGGGGGAAGGGGGCCGTGTTTCGGGGTTCTGCTCCACCTAGCTGAAGGCGACGACGTGCGCCGCACCGGGGCTCGGCGCACGCGCGACCGGCCTCAAGACCAAGCGGAAGCCTACGCCGTGCGGAGTGACGGTGGGATAGAAACCGAGCCGACCGCCCTCGCGATCACGAGTGACGGTGCGGCCGACGATGAAGCCGAGAGCCGCTCCGGCAATGACGTCGCTCAGATAGTGTTGGGATTCATTCAATCTCGAAGCCGCGACGTAACCCGCCAGGAGATAGGCCGGCAGTCCGGCGCGCAGGCCGTACCGCCGATCAAGCACGGTGGCCGTCGCGAATGCTTCCGAAGCATGCCCCGAAGGGAACGACGCGTCGTTCGAGTGGTCGGGCCGCTCGCGTCCCACCGCCTGCTTGAGCGCGAAGGTCAGGCTGCCGGTGACGAACTGGGCCCGGATCAAGTCGGCTCCGAGCGCCTGCGCCTGCGGTTTACCCATCATGATCCCCAGTCCATAGGTCGCGCACCCGCCGGCGATCAGGAGCGGGCCGCCAAGATAGTCGCCGGGCTCGAAAACGTGATCGAGTATGGTCTCCTCGTGAATCTCGGAGTTGAATCGACTCTCCACGATCCGGTCATCGAGAGAAGCGCCCGCCCACACCGCACCGGCGCCGGCCACCGCGATGACAAGGTTTTCCTTGGTTGTGATGAGGTTCCTGAAATCCATTGCGATCGCACGCGGGAGATCGGACGGAGACAATTCGTCGGCTCCCGCTGCAGGGGCAACCAGGACCCCAGCGACCAGAATCCCGATCATCCGTAAGAATCGGTGCCGCATGGTGGTGGCCCTCGAATGGCTACAGGATTCTGCGAATACGTCCGGCGCGATCCCAACGCACTGCGCATTGCAGCAGCATCGTGGCGCATGATGCGAACTTGCAATCTTTCTCGACGCCTCCTAGCGTCCCAGTCGAGTAAGGTATCGTACCTAATTGCCTCGGGCTGTAAGGGTTTGTGACCATGACCGGTGTGCGAGCGCGGCCCGGGCAGAATGGGCGCTAAACCCCCTAATTCCCCGGAACGCCGGACGTAATCCCGAACGCCACGGAGCTGCGATATGGACGCCCTGACCCGCTACCTCGAAGACCATCGCGATGTTTTCCTCGAAAACCTCAAGGCCGTGCTGCGCATTCCGAGCGTCAGCGCCCAGCCCGCGCACGCCGCGGACACACGGTCCTGTGCCCGGCACATCGCCACCCACCTCGAGGCGATCGGCATGCCGCGCGTCGAGGTGGTCGAGACCGACGGCCATCCGATCGTGTATGCCGAGTGGCTCGGGGCGCCGGGGCGTCCGACCGCACTGGTGTACGGGCATTACGACGTCCAGCCGCCCGATCCACTCGAGCTGTGGAACACCCCGCCGTTCGAGCCAACGCTCAGGGATGGCAAGCTGTTCGCGCGCGGCGCCGTGGACGACAAGGGTCAGGTGTTCATGCACCTGAACGCGATCGAAGCACACTTGAAGGTGAACGGGAAACTTCCGATCAACCTCAAGCTTGTGATCGAGGGCGAGGAGGAGTGCGGCAGCGAGAATCTCGACAAGTTCCTGCGCGCACGGCGCCCCGAGCTCGATGCGGACGTGATCGTCGTGAGCGACACCGCGATGCTCGGCCCCGACCAGCCGGCGCTGACCTACGCGCTGCGCGGTATTCTCTACACCCAGATCGAGGTGACCGGCCCCGCGCACGACCTGCACTCGGGCCACTTCGGAGGCGCGGTGCAGAATCCGGCGAATGCGCTGTGTGCGATCGTCGCAGCACTCAAGGACGGCGATGGGCGCATCACGGTCCCCGGGTTCTACGAGCGCGTGCGCAAGATCGAGCCGAAGGAGCGCGAGATGTTGCGCGCCGCGCCGTTCGACGAGCGCAGCTACATGGCCGAGAGCGGTGCGCCCGAGGCGTTCGGCGAGACCGGTTACTCCACGCTCGAGCGCATCTCGATGCGTCCCACCCTCGATGTGAACGGCATGTGGAGCGGCTATACCGGCGAAGGCAGCAAGACCGTGTTGCCTTCATTTGCGGCAGCCAAGGTCAGCATGCGGCTCGTGCCAGACCAGGACCCGAACGCACTGTTCCCAAAGTTCGAGGCGTACGTGAAGCGCATCGCCCCCGTGGGCGTGACGGTGGTGGTCAAGAATCTGCACGGCGGCACGCCGTTCCTCATGGATCCCGACCATCCGATGCTCGAGTCCGCACGCCGCGCCCTGTCGCGCGCGTGGGTGAAGCCGGCGGTGATGATGCGCGAAGGCGGCTCGATCCCGGTGATGGCGACGTTCCAGGAGACCCACGGTCTACCCTGCATCATGATGGGATTCGGACTCGACGATGACAACGTCCACGCCCCGAACGAGAAGTTCTCGCTGACGTCGTTCTACGGAGGCACGAAGAGCGTCGCGTACCTCTACGAGGAGCTGGCCGCGACGGTTCCGGCCGTTCGGTGAACCGTGCGGTCAAAGCCGCGTCGATCGCGGCGCTGGCGACGGCGTATGGACTGATGCCCGCCGGCGCCGATGCGCCTGTCACCGGCGCGGAGCTCGAGATCGTGTCCGACTCCGATACGGGTGCGGTCGCAGCGCTGGCCGGCGCATCCGCCGCGGTGTCGTGGCGGATCACGATCCGCGGACACGTTGCCGATTCTGCGGGGCGGGCAGTTCCGGCCGCGCAAATGTTCCTCGAAGGCACGCGGCGTGACGTGGCCCCGCTCGATCGCAACGGGAGCTACGTGCTGGACGTGCCGGTCGGCCCGCTCGAATCGCTGATTCGCGAGCCGCTCTCGTTGTGGCTCAACGCCCGTCGCACGGGGTGGCGCATCGGGCTCGCGAGCGGCGCTGCGCGGTTGCGCATTGAGCTGGGCGCCTACGACGACAGTCTCGGCGCGCGTCATGTGCGCGTGCGGACCAACGACCCAGCGGTTACGGCCGCGCTCGCGGGCGCGTTCGCCGCCGGCGAGCTCGTCGCCCCGCTCCAAGTCGGGTTCATCGGGGAGCCGGGCAAGGATCCTGAGCCGCGTGACGTGGCGCCGGATGCCGAAGCGGACATCGTCGTCGTGCCGGGTCGCGTGACCTCCTACGCGACGCCCGATATCACAGAAGCGCCTCCGTCTGGGGCCGCGCCCAAGCCGGTCGTGGCGACCACCCGAGGGACCCCCCCGGATGTAGCTCCGGCGGCGTTGGACAGTTGCACGTGCCGGATCGAGGGCACGATCGAAGTGCAGTGGAATCGCCCGCTGCCCGAGCCTGTGCCGGTCGCCCTGTGGGTCCAGGGCAATCCCGCCGGGCGCGACTCCGTGGAGTTGCTGCTCGGCTCGCCGCGCGGATTCGTCCTGTTGGCGACCGGATGCGGGGCACATCGCGTTGTCTACAAGGCGTACTCGCGCCTCAAGTTCACGCGGCTGACGCCGGATCCGGTGATCGAGTGCAGCGATCAGGGCCTGCGCCAGCTGCGGATCGTGCTCGAGCCGGTGCGACCGCATTTTCCGCGCTAAGCTCTGCCGCCGGCGGGGCTGGATTCCATCTTCGAAATCGTGGGATGTCTCGCCCCAACCTCGCAGGCTAATTCGAGCGGAAGTTCTCGAACTTGAGCTCGACGCCGAAATCCTGCTGCTTGAGCAGCGAGATCACGCCCTGCAGATCGTCCTTGCTCGCCGAGGAGATCCGCACCGTGTCGCCCTGGATCGCGGCCTGGATCTTCTTGAGCTTCGCGTCCTTGATGACGCGCGCGATCTCACGCGCCTTGTCGGCGGTGAGACCGTCGGTGATCGCGATTTCCTGGCGCACCGAGCTCGACGCGGCCGGCTCGACGGTGCCGGGCTCGAGATTCTTCAGCGAAACCTGGCGGCGCACCATCTTGCTCTGCAGCACGTCCCAGACCGCAGTGAGCTTGTATTCGTCGGGTGCGGCGAGGGTGATCTTCTTGTCCTTCTGGTTGAGCTCGATGCTGACCTTGAGGCCCTTGAAGTCGTAGCGGTTGGTGATTTCCTTTGTGGCCTGTTCGACGGCGTTGTGGACTTCCATGTAGTCCACGCCGGTCGTGACGTCGAATGAGCTGGTGCTGGCCAAGATCTGTCCTCCTGTCCGAGTGTCGTTCCGGGGAAGCCGATCATTCCGGCCGCGTGCGCGTCAAGTGTCTCGCTGCCCGTGGCACCTCGAGCGCCCGCGCGAGCATGGGGCGCGCGAGCACTTCTCGGCGCACGGCTTCGAGCCCGCGGCGCTGCGCCTCCCACAGAAACCGATTTCCTGCGGCACGGGCGCCGAGGAAGCGAAACGCGTCGTGTTCGCGCGACAACGCCACTGTATCGCGGCGGCCGATTTCCGCGGCGAACAGCGGCAGCAGCCGGACCACGTCCGCGGCGGGATCGAAGTAGATCGTCACCGTTTCGAGCGCCCACAGGCGGAGCGGTCGCAATCCCGTCTCCTCGAACACCTCGCGCCGTGCGGCTGCCACCGCGCGCTCGCCGGCGCGCCGTTTTCCGGTGACGGGCTGCCAGGTGCCGGGGAGCGAGCCGCGAGCGCAGCGGCGCATGCACAGGAACTCCACCCGACGACCCTCGCGGCGGAACACATAGACTTCGACGTGGGTTTGCTGAATGCTCGGCATGACGGTGCAGAATAGGATGAGGCTGGGAGACTGTCACCTCGATGGACGGACGAACAATCGCAGCGGCGTGCCGACTTTCCGTTTGACCGCCCGTTCGGGTTTCTCTACATTCCCCCGGCTTTCGCGAACGCTACGAAATAGACTTCTAGGCGCGAGCTTGTGAAGAGTTTCACCGGGGCGCTCAGCATGTCGGACCCGCGGGACCCACAGGAACGGTACTCGACCCTGCGAACCGGCGGACTGCTGCTCTCCATTCCAACGCTGCTCATCGTCTCGCCGATGGTGGGTTTCTTTTTGGGCAGCCTGGTGGATCGGTGGCTGAAGACCCCCCCCTGGTTCAGCATCCTCGGGCTGGTTCTGGGTTTCGGCGCCGCCGGCCGTGAGACCTACCTCATCTACCGCCGCTACCAGCAGGAAGCAGAACAGGAGAAGGAGAGGCGCCGTTCGGCCCCTCCTCCAAAGCATGGGTCTTGAATTTCTGACACGCGTACGCCGCACCACCCTCCTGATGGGTGCGATCGCGGCCCTGGTGATCGCGACCTACGCCGGCCCAAGGCCCGGGCTCGCGGCCGTGCTGGGCATGACGTGGTCGCTTGTGAATTTCGCGTTGCTCGAGCGATTGGTCGTGGCGATTACCGGTGCCGCGCGCCGGAGCCACGCCGAGGTGAAACGCGCCGCATTCAATGCGGCCGGGATGTTCGTGCTGTTCGCGGCGGGCGGTGTGCTGCTCGTGCTGCTGCCGCCGGTGTGGATGCTGGTCGGCTTCCTCATTCCGTTCGCGGTGCTGGTGCTCAAAGCGGCCTCGCGTCTGCTGCTCGAGTCGCCCGCGTGGCGGTGGTTCACCGCGAGTCCGTGGCGCGCATCGATCATCGTGCTGTCGGTCGTGGTCGCAGCAGCGTGGGCGGTTCCGGCGTTGATCGAAAAGCCCGCGACCGCCCAGGAGCACGCGAGCCCGCCTGCGAGCGCCGCTAGTGCGACGCAGCATGGTTCGGCTGCGACGACCGAGCACGCCGCCGCCGCTGCGTCCGAGCACGGCGCCGCGACAACTCGCCATGCTTCCGAGGGTCCGCAGAAGTTCGCCAACGTCATCACGGTGCTGGCGCGCGCCTTCCCCAATGCCGAATGGGCGCACTTCCTCCACCACTACGAGGCCGTGATTTTCTCGTGGCTGGTCGGGCTGCTCATCATCCTGGTCGCGGTCGTGGCGAGCCGCCGGCCGCAGATGATCCCGGGCCCGCTCCAGAACCTGGTCGAGTTGCTGGTCGAGTATCTCTACAACTTCATCGCCGGGATCATCGGCGATCGCCATGCGAAGCGGTTCGTGCCGTTCCTCGGCACGCTCGGAATCTACATCTGGTGCATGAACCTGTTCGGGCTGATCCCGTTCATGGATTCGCCAACCTCGAGCCTCAACGTCACGTTTGCGCTTGCGATCGTTGTGTTTCTCTACGCGCAGTGGATCGGCATCCGTGGTCTCGGACCGGTCGGGTACATCGATCACCTGATGGGCCAGCCGCGCAATCTGACCGGCTGGTTGCTCGTGCCGATCATGCTTCCAATCCACATCCTGGGCGAGCTGGCAAAACCGATTTCGCTTTCGTGCCGACTGTTTGGCAACGTGTTCGGAGAAGATATGCTGCTCGTGGCATTCGTGTCGCTCGGCGTCACCACGCTCGCGTGGTCGCATCTGCCGTTCGGTCTGCCGCTGCAGCTTCCGTTCCTGGTACTGGCGCTGCTCACCGGCACGCTCCAGGCGATGGTGTTCATGGTTCTCAGCACGATTTACATCCTGCTCATGCTGCCGCACGAACACGGGCATGAGGGCAAAGCGCATCACGCGCACTAAGAACTAAGGAGGAATCACGATGGACTTCCAGGCAGCTCTCGGTCTCGGTCTTCCGCTCGGCATCGGTGTGGCGGCGATTGGCTCCGGCATTGGTCTCGGTCTCATCGGCCAGGGCGCCATGCAGGCCATCGGCCGTCAGCCCGAGGCGACCGACAAAATCCAGCTCGCGATGATCATCGTGGCGGCACTCGCCGAAGCGCTCACGATTTACGCGTTCGTCACCATGTTCTTGCTCTCGAGCAAGATCGGGGGCTGAGGAACACAGCCGACCCCTGCGTGCGTTCGATGGCCTCAGGGCTCTCGAGCGGTGCGCGGGCGTGAGGAACTTTCATGGGAAACCTGATCGACGTCCGGCAAGTATTCACCCAGATCCTGGGCTTCCTCATTCTCCTGTGGATGCTCCGGAAGTTCGCATGGGGAAGCGTGCTGGGCATGCTGGAAGCCCGTCGCGTGAAGATCGCCGGTGAATTCGAGTTGGCGGCGATGAAGCAGTCCGAAGCCGAGCAGCTCAAAGGTCGTTACGAACAGGAACTGCGGGGCATCGAGGCTCAGGCGCGCCAGCGAATTCTGGACGCCGTCGCCGAGGGTCAGAAGGTCGCCGCCGAGATCAAGGCGCAGGCCGAGCGCGAGGCTGTAGCGCGCGGTGTCCGGGCCGAGGATGAGATCGCACGCGATCGCGAGAAAGCCAAGGAGTTGCTGAAGGAGCAGATGATTCATCTCGCGATACGCAGCGCCGAGAAGATTCTCCGACAGAAGCTCGATGACCCCTCGCAGCGCAAGCTGGTGGGTGAGTTCATCGACGAAGTGGGGGCGTTGCGGTGAAGGATTCGAATGTCGCGGGCCGCTACGCACGCGCGCTGTTCATCGTCACCGAAAAGCGGGGGGAGACCACCCGCGCGCTCGAAGATCTCAAGCGCCTGTGGGAGATGTTTCGCCCGGGGACGCGTGTTGGAGCGTTGCTCGCCACGCCGATGGTGTTGCTGTCCGACAAGCGCAAGGTCGTGAAGCAGGCGCTCGAGGGTAAAGCCGTGGCATCGGTGGTGCTGTTCGTCGATCTGCTGCTGCGCAAGACACGGCTCCAGCAATTCGAGACAGTCGTCACCCAGTTCGAAGCGCTGGTCGAGAAGCAGCAGGGCATTCAACGCGCATGCGTCACGAGCGCGATTCCGCTGACGCCCGAAGAGTTGCAGCGGCTGCATGCCGAACTCGAGCGGACCCAGGGATCCAAGATCAACCTCGCAGCCGACATCGATCCGCGGCTGCTGGGCGGCGCGCTGGTGCGCATCGGCGATCGTGTGATCGACCGTTCTGTGAAGGGCCTGCTCGAAGCGATCGAGCATCAGTTGATGGAAGTCTCGGTCTAGCGGGGTTCGTCCGTAGGCCGTCGTTCGAAGACCAGATTCGTCTTTCACTCAACAATCGGGGTTGCACCCATGTCGTTTCGACCTGAAGAAGTGAGCGCCGTGCTGGCGCAGGAACTCGAACGCTACGAAGCCAAGCTCGAAACCAAGAGCGTCGGCACCGTGCTGAGCGTGGGCGACGGTATCGCGCGGCTGTGGGGTCTCGAGGACGCCATGGCCGGCGAACTCCTCAAGTTCCCGGGTGACGTTACCGGCATGGTGCTCAACCTCGAAGAGGACAACGTCGGCGCGGTGTTGTTCGGTTCCGACGCGAACATCAAGGAAGGCGACCGCGTCGAGCGCACCGGCCGCATCGCCTCGGTCCCGGTCGGCAAGGCGATGATTGGCCGTGTCGTCAACGCGCTCGGCCAGCCGATCGACGGCAAGGGTCCGATCGGCTCGGACAAGTTCCGCAACATCGAGATCAACGCGCCTTCGGTGATCGAGCGCCAGCCGGTGAAGGAGCCGCTCCAGACCGGTATCAAGGCGATCGACTCGATGATCCCGATCGGCCGCGGACAGCGCGAGTTGATCATCGGCGACCGGCAGACCGGCAAGACGACGATCGCGATCGACACGATCATCAATCAGAAGGGTACCGGCGTCATCTGCATCTACGTTGCGATCGGACAGAAGGAATCGACCGTCGCGAGCGTGGTGGCGACGCTCCAAAAGTACGGCGCGATGGAGTACACCATCGTCGTCAGTGCGTCGGCTTCGGAATCCGCGCCGCTCCAGTACATCGCGCCCTATTCGGGTGTGACGATGGGTGAGGAGTTCACCTACCAGGGCGGTCACGTGCTGTGCGTGTACGACGATCTTTCGAAGCACGCCGCCGCATACCGCCAGCTCTCGCTGCTGCTGCGCCGCCCGCCGGGCCGTGAGGCGTATCCGGGTGACGTGTTCTATCTCCACTCGCGGTTGCTCGAGCGCGCGTGCAAGCTGTCGGACGAGAAGGGTGGCGGTTCGTTGACCGCCCTGCCGTTCATCGAGACGCAGGCCGGCGACGTGTCGGCGTACATTCCGACCAACGTGATCTCGATCACCGATGGCCAGATCTTCCTCGAAGCCGACCTGTTCTATGCGGGCACCCGTCCGGCGGTGAACGTCGGCATCTCGGTGTCCCGCGTCGGCGGCAACGCGCAGATCAAGGCGATGCGCCAGGTCGCCGGCCGGCTGCGGCTCGACCTGGCGCAGTACCGCGCGCTTGCCGCGTTCGCGCAGTTCGGATCGGACCTCGACAAGTCGACGCAGGCGCAGCTCACGCGCGGTCAGCGCATGGTCGAACTGCTCAAGCAGGGCCAGTTCTCGCCGATGGCGGTTGAGGCGCAGGTGGTCTCGATCTGGGCGGGGGCGAACGGGCACCTCGACGACATCCCGGTCGAAGCGGTGCTGAAGTTCGAGAAGGAATGGCTTGCGTTCATGGACAAGAACTACACCGAGGTCGTGCACAACATTCGCACGCACAAGACGATCTCGGACGAGGACCAGAAACGCATGGGCGACGCCGTCAAGCAGTTCAAGAGCCAGTTCAAGGCGTAGTCATCGGCTCGCGGCGGGCCGCGGTGCCGCCGGGCGCCCGACAACCCCAATTAAGGAACCCCCAAG
>Ga0315290_10002931_pt1 | contig 12142 bp, 11 predicted proteins | sample YL17G12_0_MG_FD_203627 | JGI IMG/M metagenome (GOLD analysis project Ga0315290, IMG submission 203627) | Sediment microbial communities from Yellowstone Lake, YNP, Wyoming, USA - YL17G12_0 | ecosystem: Environmental > Aquatic > Freshwater > Lake > Sediment | place: USA: Wyoming | collected...
TCGAGATCCTCCTTGCCGTCCTGTTTCTGGCCATTGCCCTGGCGCCCATGATGAACGCCTTCGGACCCGCCCTGTCCGCCACGGGAAGCGAAGAGGAAGCGGCGGAGGCGGGCTCCTGGAGGTGTCCGTCCGTGTCCAGTATGTGACATTGAAGATCGAAAAGGTCCAGTATTGAGCGGGAGGAACATGGTCAGAATGGGTGATGACGGCATGACGTCCCTTTGCCGGTACGGCCGTAACGGATTTACCCTGATCGAGCTTCTCATCAGTCTCGTTATTTTCGGGATTATCATAGCGGGCATCCAGCAAATCCTCTCGGCTGCCATCGCCGCCCAGGGCAGCATAGGCCCGAAACAGAATACCCTGGCGGCGGCGCGCTTCGCCATGGAGCGGATGGTCCCCTTTGTCCGGGAGTGCGATTCCATCGTAAATCCTGTTTCAACCACCGCTGAAGAGACGCTGAAGGTCAGCGAGCGGGTCCTGGATGCTTATAACAATGACACCCATTGCTGTGGGGCCGCCGGTGACGGTTGGCTCGACGCGGACAACGATAAGGACGGATTCATCAATGAAGGCGGTACGGATGTGGCGGATCTGGTCACCTTTTACCTGGACAAGACCGACGGCAGCAACTGGAAGCTCCTGGAGCGGCTCCCCAACTACGGCACGGCCGATACGGCGGATTACCTGGCGCCCCAGGTCCTCTGCGAGCATGTTACCCTGTTCAACTGCACGCTCCCGGCGCCCGGCCTCGTCGAGATCCAGCTCACCGTCAGCGATGCCGCGAATCAGGTCAGTCTGACAACGCGGGCCCGGATGAGGTGAACCCCCTTTTTTTTTGCGAGGGCTTCATGATTGGTTTCAAATCCACCTATCCCATCGGCATCGATATCGGCGAGCGGGATATCCATGCCCTTCAGCTCCTGCCGACCCCGCAGGGATTAGCGGTCCGCGGTCTTGTGCACCGCGAGCTGGACTTCGATCTGTGCGAGGAAAAAGGGCGGGACGGCGACGCCGTTTCCGTCTTCAAAGAGATCGTCAAAAGCGGGCAGTTTCGCGGGAAAAGGGCCGTGGTCCACCTGCCGCCGCAGCTCATCGTCAGTTTTCCCATCAGCTTTCAGGTGGGGGAAAACGAGGTCCTGGAAGAGGTCATCCTCCGGGAGGCCATCGCTCACCTCCCCTTTCCCCTGGCGGAGGCCATTATCGACTATCCATCGCTGGTTCAGGAGCAGGAGGGCAACAGGAGCCGCTGCCAGGCGACCATCGTCGCCGTCCGGAGGGCTGAGCTCGACCGGTATCTCGCAATCCTCAAGCGGGCGGGCTTGACCGTGGAGGCCGTGGATTACAGCGTCGCCTCGCTGATCCGGCTCCACAGATACCTCGTCGGGCCTCTGCGGGACACGGACATCCTCTGCCATCTCGGACGTTGCGGAAGTCTGATCACCTTCGTCAGGCAAGAGAACATCCTGGGGGAGCGGATCTTCAGTTGGGGCATGCAGGGGCTTTATGATAAGCTTTTTGCAAATCTCCAGACCCTCAGAGAGCTGCGGCAGGCAAGGGTTCTTCTGGAAAAGCACGGACTCTCCTACGAAGACCGGCACGGCGCCGGCGGCGGCGATCCCAAACCCGGGCCTCAGCCGTCGGCCGATATGAGCCGGGCCATCTTCCAGATCATCTCGCCCCAGATGGACGAACTGATCTATGAATTCCACAAGATGATCACCTATGTGCGCTCCCGGGAAACGATCCCGGTTTTCGACGGCATCTACATATACGGCGAAGGCGGGGCGATAGACTATCTCAATGCCTATCTGGAAAAGCGTCTTCAGATACCCGTCCGGATCATGGATCCCATGAAGACGGTTCCGTCGGGGCGTCAGGAGATGGCCGACAGAACGGAGCTGTCCTCCTATGCCCTGGCATTCGGCCTCGCGATTCGGAAGGTATCATGGCTCTAAGAGAAATCAATCTGCTCGATCCCGATCAGGTCCAGCGCCGGGCGCTGATCAGACATCTGTCCTTCTGGGCGGCCTGTCTCCTTTCCGGCCTGCTGATCATCGGCGCCGTTCATCTCCAGGCCCGCGCCGTGCTGTCACAAAAAAAGGCTGGATTGCTCCTGGGAAACACGCCGGCCCAGCTTGCCGTCACCGTTGGTGAATTCAAGCGCCTGCAGGCGGAGCTCGATAACATCAATCAGCAGCACGGGGCCATCAAGGCGCTCATCCGCGACCCCGCCTATTCCCGCATCCTGGCGGTCCTTTCGGACCGGATGAATGCCTCTACGTGGCTGACCCAGTTGCAGGTCGATTCGGGCAACCTTAAGAATCCCAATATACAGGTGACGCTCACGGGATATTCCTGCTCCCATGAGACACTGGGTGATTTCCTGAACCGTCTGGCCGCCGAGCGTCTTTTCCGGGCGGTTCAGTTGAGGTACGCCAGAGAGATAGTAGCGCTGCCGGGTCAGTCGCCCTGCGGCGCGCCTTCTTTGATCCAGTTTCAGATTGAGAGCCAGTTGCCGAAAGGATAAGATCCATGTCCCTTTCCCTGAGAACGCTGGACCGCCTCTGTCTGGTCATCCTGATCCTCGCCCTGGCAGGAGCCGGATTCTGGGGGCTGGCTCAGGCGAACAAGCAGCGAAAGGAGCTCCGCAGCGAACAGGAGCTCCTCGCGAAGCAGAGGCAGGATCTGAACGTGACGGAGACCGGTCTGCAACAACTCCAGGCGATGCTCCGGGACAAGAGGGCGGCGATCGCGGCCCTCAATGAGCGGATGCCGGAGTCGGCCCAGATGGGCCGATTCCTCAAGGAGCTTGACGGTCTCGCGAAGCGCCGGCAGGTCCTGTTGATCTCGCTGCAGCCTATGCCGCCCGTCGAGGAGAAAATTTACATACGCAATCCCGTCAATCTTGTCTGCAAGGGGCCGTTCATCAATGTCTATCAGTTGCTGGTCGATTTCGAGTCCCTGGAGCGCCTGCTGGAGATGGAGACCCTCAAGATCGCCAGGACCGCTGAAGAGAGGGTGTGCCAGGTCGAGCTCGTCGTCAACGTGTTCGAATGGAAACTGAAGGGGGGAATTTGAACGTATGCCGCCCGGGAAAGCTGGTCGCTTGAAGCTCATGATTCTGATCGGTGTAGCGGTGATCTTTGTGGCCACGGGATATTTCACTTTCTTCCATAAAAAAGGCCCCGCCACGGCCGTACCTCCCCCCGCTGCGGCGCCGCCTGCCGTGACGGCGCCGGCGCCCGAATCCTTGGCAGGACCCGTTGACCTGGGGCAGGTAAAGCCGCCTCCCGCCGCTCCGGAGCAGGCGGCGGAACTGGTGCGCTCTGCCGTGCGGGATATTTTTGCCCCGCAGAGGTTGGCCCTCAGAGGGGGGGGATCCGCTGCCGCGCCCTCCGGGGTTTCCGGCCCCGGCTTCATCCTCGGCGGCACCATCGTGGGCGGCGGGAAACCCCTGGCGATCATCAACGACCAGTTTTTGGGAATCGGAAGCCGGATCGGCGCCTATCGCGTGACGAGCATTACGAATAAGAGCGTGACCCTGCGGTCGGACCAGGATCAGATCGAACTTCCCGTCCTGTCCGAGATGGATGGAATAACACCGGCTTCATCCCGATAACGGAGTATGCCCATGAGACGAATCTTTCTGATTTTTTCCGGAGTTTCCCGGCAGCTTGCCAAAGCCCTCCCGGCTGTCCTGCTGGCCCTTCTGTTCATCCTGACGGTCGCTGGGGGGGATCTGCAGGGACAGACCCCGATCGTAAAGCTGGCGGCGGGAGATGTCGGCGACCGGGTTGCGCAGCAGCCGCCCCTGAAGCCCGGGGGGAAGCTCAACCTCAATTTCCCGGACATCGATATCCGGAAGCTCCTTTCGGGGCTGGCCATCGACCAGGGGATCAGCATCGTCATAGCCCAGGACGTGGCAGGCAAGGTTTCGGTCCATCTCAATCGTGTAACCATCGACGAGGCCGTCCGCGCTATCGTCCTGGCCGGGGGGGTCAGTTATCAGAAGACCGGTGACGTATACTATGTCTACAAACCCAAGGATGTCAGGGATGCGCAATCGGAGCGGCTCCAGATCCGGATATTCACTCTCAAGTTCACCCCTGTCGACAAGATGCAGGACATCCTGAGCGCGATACCGGGCATGCGTACGGTTAAGGCTCATGAACCTTCCCGGACGATTATCGTGGAGGACACGCCGGAGAATATCGCCAAGATCGAAACCCTGATTGACCACTGGGATACGCTGCCCCGACAGGTGCTCATCGAGGCCCAGATTCTGGAGGTCACCCTCAACGACGATATGTCCATGGGGGTGGACTGGCAAAAGCTTATGGGGGATATGACCTTCGGCATCAGGGGTTTCACGGGGGCCGCGACGGGCCTCTATGCAAACCTCATTACCGCCACCGGGACCCGGCATCAATTCACGGCCGCCCTGGAGGCCCTGCAGACGAAGACCAACGTCAAGGCCCTGTCGGCCCCGAAAATCCTGGCCCTCCACGGCAAGCCGGCCCGGGTCCAGGTAGGAGGGAAACAGGGATACAAGGTGACGACGAGCAACATGGGGGTGACGACCGAGACCATCCAGTTCATCGATACGGGCACCATCCTGGACATTACGCCCTATATCGACGATTCGGGAAATGTCCTGCTGGTCGTGCAGCCCAGCATCAACTCCGCTATCATCGACAACATAACGGGCATTCCCGTCGTGACTTCCACCGTGGTGTCCACATCGCTGCTGGCGAAAAGCGGAGAGACCATCTTTATCGGCGGTCTGCTGAGAGACAATCGGTCCGACACGAGGCAGATGATCCCCTGGTTGGGAGATATCCCCATCCTCGGCTATCTTTTCGGACGCAGGGACCGGGGAACGGGCAAGTCCGAGCTCGTTGTCCTGATCACTCCCCAGGTTCAGCCGTCGGAAATCCGCAGGACCTCGGAGGAGGCCGCAGGCAAACTCAAGGAGCCGGATCGCAAGTAGCTGGCGAAGCATCTCTGGTTTTCAGCGGTTTCAGATGCCTGCCGGCCATAGGGACCATCCGCACAGACACAACAGAGACGGCCTCATAAAAAGTCGTCATTCCCGCCCCCGCCTTCGCGGGGATAAACTGCGGCGGGAATCCAGGGAGCACGTAATAGCTTAAAAATATAGACCTTTGAATTTTACTGAATATTACGATCCTTGTCATTCCCGCGCAGGCGGGAATCCAGTATTATCAATGGCTTCCTGGATTCCCACTTTCGTGGGAATGACACAAAAGGATAAATTCCGACTTCTTACGAGTTCGCCAATCATAATAAAGGAAGGGAGTCTATCATCTTATGGAACGGATCGGATTTGTCGGGACAGGCATGATGGGAAGCCCCATGGCCTGCAATCTCGTAAAGGCGGGTTTCGAGGTGCTGGTGTACGATACAAGGCCGGAGGCCACCAAAGATTGCCTGGCTCTGGGCGCCCGGCCGGCAGGGAAGATTTCCGAGCTGGCCGGCTGCGAGGCCGTCTTTGTCATGGTCCATTCGGGCCCGCAGGTGGAGGAGGTCCTGCTGGGCGAGCAGGGGCTCCTCAAAGGCATGCAGCAGGGACAAAAGCTTATCGCCGTGATCATGTCCACGATCTCCCCCCAGCTCATCAAGAAACTGGCGCAGGCGACCGCTCCTGAGGGGCTCACCCTGATCGATGCGCCCGTCAGCGGCGGACCGATCCTGGCCCAGCTGGGCGCTCTCACCTTCATGGTCGGGGGAGACGAGGCTGTCCTGGACACTGTGAGACCCTGCCTGAAGGCGATGGGAAACAACCTTTTCTACATCGGACCTCTCGGAAAGGGCCTCGCCATGAAACTGGTCAATAACATCGTGGGGATCACCAATGCCTATGTCTTTACGGAGGCCGTCAAGATCGGCCATGCCGGCGGGCTGGACCTGCACAGGGCCGTCGAGGTGATCAATGCCAGTTCCGGGAGAAACTGGTGTTCCGAGAACTGGGAAATGTATGTCCAGTTTGTGGGTATCGTCCTCAAAGACGTCTCCTTCAACGACACGGCTATCAAGGACATTAAGACGGCCATCGAATGGGCGGGAGAAATGGACCTGAGCTCGCCCATCCTGAAGGCCGCCCTGGCCGTTGTGGAGGCGGGGGTGGACATGCCGGAGGATCTGCACCGGGAGATGCTGGCAACCAAAGCCTGATGGGTTTTCCGGGCGGGGCCCCCGGCAGACAGGGCAGGACTTTGCAGGCCTTGCCGGAGGCGGAAGCGTGATGGGTAAAACCACAGGAGGTATCGATATGCAGGACTACAAAAGCAGAATCATCCAGGGCGAGGAGGTGGCCCGGACTATCTGGGGCGAAGGATACGGAGAGCTGCTCCGGGCGATCATGAATTCCTACGACCCCGCCTTCACCGATCTGATCGTCTCGTTCTTCGGCCATACCTACGCGCGAGCGGCCCTGGCGGTCAAGGAGCGCCAGATATGCACCCTCTGTGCCCTGGCGGCACTGGGAATGGCGCCGGAGATGGTGATCCATTTCCGCGGTTCGCTGAACCTGAAATGGACGCAGTTAGAGATCCGGGATGCCCTGCTGCTGACCGTCTTTACGGCCGGAGTCCCCAAGACCATCAATGCCTTCAAGGTCTTTCACGATGTCCTGGCCGAGCTGAAGATCGAACCCCAAACGGCGCCGCCCGTTCCGGATGCCGGAGACGACGTTTACGAGCGGGGCCTGCAGAGGGGCAGGGCCTTCATGGGTGAGGCCTGGGAGGCCTTCCTGGCGCCCGTCAGGGCCTTCGATGAAGGGGCCGCCGGACACCTGATGGGCGATGTCTTCGGCAGGATCTTCCTGAGGCCCTACCTGAGCGATCGGATCAGGGCGCTCGTCCTGGTGGCCTCCCTCACCGCGCTGGAAAACCGGAAGCTTCTGCGGTTGTTCCTCCCGGCAGCCCTCCGGGCCGGTGCGACCCGGGAAGAGATCGCCGAGATCATCTATCAGATGCACGGCTATGCCGGCTGGACGGCCATCATGGATGCCATTGAGGTTTATAGCGAGTTTTTCCGGGATAAAACGTAAGGGACTGGGTGGTCACGTCCGGAACTGGGTCTTTTTGCCCCAGAGGCCCAGGGCGACGGCCAGCTCCTCGTGATCCTCGGCGTACTGATCCAGGGGGATTCCCTTGACGGCGGCGTCGATGGCCTGGCGGAAGGCCCGGGCGCCGGCGATGGATCCCGAGGGGTGGGCGTGGATGCCGCCGCCGGAGCCGATCATCATGTCCACGCCCAGCTCCCGGATGGCGTCGGGAACGTTGGCCGGCGTGATCCCGCCCGAGGGCATGGGCATGGTCGGCTTCAGGCGCCCGAAGGGATAGGTCAGGCAGCGCACCGTGGCCGAAAACCGCTCCGGCATATAGGGGGCTTTGCCGCCCAGGGCGAAGGGCAGAACGAGCATGTCCGCGCCGGCGAGGCGGGGAAGCTTTCCCAGCACGATGGGCGAGGACATGCCGTGATAAGGCGACATGTAATAGGCGCCGGCCGTGTCCATGTGGGCGATGATGGGCACGGTAATGGCCGGGTCTTCGGCCAGGGCCCGCATGGCCTCGGGTCCCACGGCGAGATAGTTGACCATCAGGGCGTTGGCCCCCGCATCGACGACCTGTCGGGCCAGGTCGAACATCTTGGGCAGCCGGTCGGTGATGTTGACGGTATAGAGGGTATGTTCGCCCGTCTCCGCGAAGACCTGGCGCTCCTTTTCCATGTAGGCCCGGACCCGCGCCACGACGCCGTTGTATTCCATGTCGGCGATCAGCTCGTCGTCCTTGACCACGTCACAGCCGCCGACGGCCGCCTTGTAGAAGAGATCGACGCCCACCTCCAGGGGGTAGCCGCTGCAGGGCTTGATCATGTTGTTCAGCAGGGGCCGGCCCCGCGGAAGCCCCAGGGCCTCGTAAACCCCGTTGATGCCGAACTTCGGCCCCTGATAGCCATTCAGGATGGCCTCGGGCATGCGCAGGTCCAGAAGCTTGATCTTGCCGGCCATGGAGATGTTGCCCAGACAGGCCGTGAGCAGCATGGGGATCTGGCTCTCGATGTTGACGGCAGGGAAGGCGATCTGCAGGATGTACTGCCGCTCCGTGACGGCGGGTTCGACGGCGTATTCGAAATAGGGCGCTTCGTAGACCCCGATGACCTTGGCGATATGGCGGCGCCGGATCTCCGGCGTCTCCATGGGGGTCGGCAGCCAGGTGCCCGTGGACTGTTCGATGGCGAGCACCGGGGACATCTGGTCGATGTTGAAATCGCGGGGCCATGCCGTGTAATAGGTGGCGATGACGTGGTTCTCCATGTCGATCCCCTCGGGCAGGGCATAGGGCCGGTCGGCGTAATCCATCATGGGTTGCTGCTCCTTTCTATAAATTGATGATCTCTTTTACCCCCCGGCCGTCGATGTGCTCCAGCAGGAGCGGCATGCCGCTTCTGCCCTCCATGTGGACGTGCTTTTTCGCCAGTTCCATGAGTTCCAGGGGCACGACGCAGGCCTCCGGGGGCAGAACGCCCTTCCCCCGGATCTTTCCCTGCGCCATGAGGATGGCGCCCAGGGCGGCGGGGATGCCCGTTCCCTCGCCCATCCCGTGGCCCCGGGAGGACATGGAGAAGATGTAGGTATGCCTGTCGCCGCCCTTCTGTCCCTTCACGACGATCTTGAGGCACCCCATGGGCGCCGTGAGACCGGCCTCCCTGGTGAGCCGCGCCCGCTGCGAAAGGATGTAGGTCACGGCGAATTCCAGGGGAACGACGGGCCGTCCGTCCACCGCGAGGGGTTCCTCGCCCGTGATGCCGAGGCGGACGACGCCCTTGATCAGCTCCGCATAGGCCGGCGGCAGGACGAGGCCGAGGTTGGTAACCCTTTTCACGCCGGCGATGTAGCGGGGCAGGGTGATGGTCTCCGGATGGGGATAGAGGTACACGTCATAGGTTCCCACATCGTTGAATTCCGTCGTCTCCTCGAAGGCCCGGCCTGCATCCTCGAAGAGGCCGAGGCGTTCGAACCGGCCGTCCACGAAGACGGGAATGGGAACCTGCATGGAGTGGATCCGGTGCTTGACGACGGCCGGTCCCTCCGTGGCCTCGCCGCCGTGGGCGTGATAGATGTCGATGCTCTCCACCTGTTCGAGGAGATCCTCGGCGCAGAAGCGCACGAGAACGTTGGCGATGCCGGGCGAGCTGCCCATGCCGATCAGGGCCGCCACCCCCGCCCTTTTCGCCTCGCCGTCCAGGGCGAGGCAGTGCTCCGTGGCGTCGAAATCATCGCAGACATCCACGTAATCGATGCCCGCCGCGATGGTCGCCCGGAGGATCGCCGGTCCGTAGCGGTAGAAGGGGCCCACGCAGTTGAGGACCACGGCCGAGCCCTCGATGGCGGCCCGGATGCTCGCCGGGTCATCGGCATCGATCCTTATTGCCGAAACGTTGCCGGAACCGCAGGCGCCGGCCAGATCCCGCGCTTTCTCCTCGTTGATGTCGCCGATGGCGATCCGGGAAAAAACGCCGCTTGCGTTGAGTGTCTGAACGGCGACGGTGCCGACGGCGCCGCATCCTCCCAGGACGGTGATGTTCATGGAATTGCATCTCCTTTCATCCAATCTATTGCCCGCCGGGGCGGTTCAGCCGCCGGTAGATACCCCGGTTTTTTTTATAGATGTTCAGGAACTCCCCAAAGAGTTCGTCGTAGATCGCCCGGTTTTTCGGGTCGGGATCGAAAACCGCTGCGATCTCGGTGCATTTCGGAATATCTTCCAGGCGCAGACGGCCCAGGGCCACCGCGGCGAGCAGCGCCGCGCCGCGCAGGTTGGCCTGGATGGGGTCCCGGACCTGCCGGATCCTGCGGTTCAGAACGTCGGCAAAGATCTGGCACCAGAGGGCGGAGTTGGCGCCCCCGCCGATAATGTTCAGGGTCTCCATGGGACGGCCGATGAACTTCTCCACGTACTGCAGAACCCAGCGGCAGTTGTAGGCCACCCCTTCCAGGAAGGCCCGGATCAGGTCCTCCCGGGTAGTGCCCAGGGAGATGTTGTGGAGCCCGGCCCGCAGCATGTGGTCGTCCACGGGGGTCCGCTCCCCGTAAAGCCAGGGCGTGAAAATCACCCGGCGGCTCCCTGCCGGCACTCCCGCGGCGATGCGGTCGAAGATTTTATAGACGTTGGGAAGCTTTTCTTCCCGGAGCAGCTCGTCTTTGTGATATAAGACGTTGTCCCGCAGAAAGGTCAGACAGGCGCCCGCCGTCTCCTGCTCGTCGGCGACGAAGTAGCGGTTCGGGATGCCCGCGGGCAGGGTGGCCATGTTGTGGACGAGGTCCGTTTTTTTGAAGGGAACATGGCAGGTGATCCAGGAGGAGGTTCCGATGTAGAGGTGCCCCTCGTAATCGCCCACTGCCCCCGCCCCGGCGGCGGCCGAGTGCATGTCGGGCGTGCCGGTGACGACGGGGATGTCCGCCGGGAGCCCCAATTGCGCCGCCACCTCCTTGCGGATCGGTCCGAGGATGGAGGCGACGGGCCAGAGCCCGGGAAGCTTGTCGGGATCGACCGTGGACATCCGGATCAGGCGCTCGTCGTAGCGGACCCGGGAGATGTCGCGGTTGTCCGTCAGCCAGTGCAGGGTGATCGCCTCGTAGGAGGAGGCAAAAATCCCCGTGAAGCGCAGGTTGAGATAGTCCTTGGGTTCGAGGAATTTATAGGTATTTTTATATACTTCGGGCCGTTCGTTTTTGATGAACAGGATATGGGCGAGCGAGTCCTTGCCCGAGTGGGTCGGGGCGCCGCCGGTGAGGCGGATCCAGCGCAGCAGTTTTTGGGGGGCGTAGCCGGCCACCCGGATGGGACCGCCCGTGATCTCACGGATATGGGGAGCGCCCCGGGAATCCATCCAGATGACGGCGTTCATGAGGTGGCGGCCCTCCTTGTCCACGGCGACCGTGCCCGACCACTGGGTCGTGCAGTTGACGGCGATGACGTCCCCCGCAGCAGGGACCAGACCCCGGTCGAGGAGCTTCCGGGAGGTGGTGAGAACGGCCTCCCACCAGTGGTCGGGATCCTGTTCGGCGCCGCCCCCGGGGAAAAGATAAAGGGGGACCTCCTGAAACTCGAAACCCAGGACGGCCCCTGTCGTCGAGACGAGGGCGGTCTTGCAGCCGGACGTGCCGAGGTCGATGGCGAGGATGTATCGGGGGCGGTTGTCTTGCGGATTCATGATCCCTTCTCCCGGGGCAAAACGGCTGTTCCTGTCCCGGCATCCGGCATATGGTATCCTGGAGCCGCCGGGGACGCCGACGCGGGTGAAATCTCAGGGATTCTTTATGGAATGCAACGGGTCTTTTTGTCAACCAAATAAATGCCGCTTCCTCTTGATCCTGATCTTGCTCATGCTTTCTCTGGTGGCGAGCTGCGCCCGCCATCCCCTTTCCGTCAAGCCGTCCGTACCCCCGGCGCGGGGGGCCGTCCAGCCGCTGGCCCGGATGGGCTACACCATCCAGGTGGGCGCCTTCTCCAACGTGGAAAATGCGGCCCGGCTCACGGAAACCCTGCGGAAACGGGACCTAATTGCGACCTACTACGTCGCCCAGGCGGGCCTCTACAAGGTCCGTTTCGGCAATTTCCCCACGAAGGAGGCGGCCCGGAGCCGGGCGGAGGCCCTGAAGCAGGACCGGGTGATCGACGAATTCTATATCGTCAGTCCCGATCAGTACGCCGTGGCAAAGCGGGACCGTTACGGCACTTCCTACCTTCGCGATCAGCTCGTCGAGACGGCCCGGAGCTTCCTTGGCGTCCCCTACCTCTGGGGGGGCACCATGGCCGATAAGGGCTTTGACTGCAGCGGGCTGACCGAGGCGGTCTATCAGCTCAACGGCCTCGACCTGCCCAGGCTGTCGAGGGATCAGTACGCCGCCGGCAGCCCCGTGGCGAAGGATCGGCTCGCAAAGGGCGACCTCGTCTTTTTTGCAACTACCGGCCCTGAAAAGGTGTCCCACGTAGGCGTCTATATCGGCGATGGCTGCTTCATCCACGCCCCGGGCCGGGGCAAAACGATCCGCATGGATAGCCTGTCCGGTTCCTACTACAGCAGCCGCTACATAGGCGGCCGTTCCTAC
>Ga0315290_10002933_pt1 | contig 12141 bp, 8 predicted proteins | sample YL17G12_0_MG_FD_203627 | JGI IMG/M metagenome (GOLD analysis project Ga0315290, IMG submission 203627) | Sediment microbial communities from Yellowstone Lake, YNP, Wyoming, USA - YL17G12_0 | ecosystem: Environmental > Aquatic > Freshwater > Lake > Sediment | place: USA: Wyoming | collected...
GCGGTAGTCCTCTAGGCAAAGGTGGTAGGCGGCGAGCACCTTCTGCCGGATGACCACACGAATGGGTACGCCCTCTGTCGATTCTTCCAAGACTTGTCTGAATGCCTTGCGTGATTCTGTCACATCGCCAACAAGGATTGCGGCCTCGAGATACCTGACGTTTGCCTCCACATGGGCGCTCTCTGATACATCGCGCGAAAGCCTGATCGCTCGTCGTGCCGCGCGCGACGCTCGATCATCTCCAGTCTTCGCGAAGATTGCCGCTCCCTGTCTGGCGACGTAGGCTCGGTAGTCTCGAAGATCCATATGCATGTCCGATGTTCCCGTCTCAGGGATGCATGATTCCGACTTCTGGATATCCCTTGACGCCAAATGAAACTGGAGCAAGGCGTTGTAGTTCACGGCCGACACATTCAGGTTCCTCGGAGCGAGTAATCGGTCACCCGCGTGCTGCGAGTACCGGTTCGATTCTGTGAGCAAATCCGTGATTAGGTGACGGGGATGCCTCTGAATTGGCGTCGTTGGCATTCTGCCGGGGACAATCGCTGTCAACATCGCCGCCTGCTCAGAAGCCGACCATGCCATTATGCGAGCCCAAATACCTCGATTGCTTTTCCGGCTCGGATGGTACGCGGCCACCATTCTAATGAGTGCGAGCGTCTCCAACCTCCTCTCATCATCCATTGTGTTGCTGACGGGTGAGAACTCCGAGAGATCACATACTTCCTGCCAGAGTCGTTCCAGAGGAAATAGGAGCATTTCCTGGAAGTCGGGGGGGAAGCGGCCATCCCTAAACGCCAGGCAAAACGCTGGAGGGAAAATGAAATGGTGCGCCCACAAATGATGCCTAGCACAAAGAAGAATGCCGTTCTCTTGTTCAGACCCACCCCAGTATCTCTTTGGGACAATATGATGGAGGTGGAGGTCTTCAGGCGGCGACTCCGCGGTGCAGCCTGGGTACATACAGCAGGGCAGGTCCGACTTTCGTACTGCTCTCGATATCGCCTCCAGTCGAGCTCTGGTCTCGGACCGGAAGTCAGCGCAGCCAGCGGAAGACATCCTTCCTGAAAGGTAGAGACTCATGGCACGGCTCCCGATGTGCTCCATCGAGGCTCTCCTCACGCCACGTCAATCCTCCTTGGGCAAGGTCCCTGTCTCTCCGGAGCCATTATACAACGGAATGATTACTCGTATCAAAGCCGGGTTCCGTTGCCGCGCTGTCCGGCAGTTGGGGGGCCAGCACCCTTCGCAGAACCGACCCTCATCCGGAGGCGCCGGATGAGCGACTTCCCCCCCCAACCCGGGCCGCAGGGCATCGGGGTGGAACAACTGGCGGATCTATGCCCCAGCCACCCGGCCGTCCCGGCCGCGCAGCACTGCCTACTTCCCGACCACCAGCCGCTCCACCAGCTCGTCGGGTGAGAGCGTGGGCGAAGAAACCGTTAAGGCGTATTCCGCGATCGCCTGGTTGTACGCCGTCAGCGTCGCCAGGAAGCCCAGGATTTCGAGGGTCTCGCAGCGGATCGCCGGCAGGAGCGGATCGGGCGGGCCGCTGATCTTATAGACCGAATCGGCCGACGACCGGGCACGGTCGATCTCCCGGATCGCGTCGGCCTGTTGCCGGAGCCGATCGCTCAACGCGGGGATCGCCGCCGTGAGGCGCCGAATCGCGGCCGACTGCGCAAGCTGGGGCGGCAGGGCCTGAACCGAGGGCAGCTCCATCTTGCCCGCATGCGGCGGCGTCGAGGGAAGAAGCCACGCGGAGTCCAGCGGCCGGCCCACGCGCCGGGTCAGCTCGAATTGGGCCTCCAGCAGCTCGGCCTGGGCGTCCCACAGATCGGCCTCGGCCGCAAGCCGGGCGGCGCGGAGCCGCAGCATCCCCAGGGCACCCCGCGGCTGCGTCCCCCGCTCCAGCGCCACCTGCCCGAGATCGCGGAGCCACTCGACCTGCTGGGCCAGCGCTTGGCACTGGGCTGCCCGTTGGGCCGCCAGCCAATACGCGTCGATCGTGCCCCGGCGATCGCCGGCCACCAGCACGCGAAGGCAGTCCGTCAGCTTCATCTCCTGCGCCTGGCCCGGCGCCGCGGCAACCGTGTGGAAAAAAATGGTCAAGTGTTTCGCCCGGACCGCCGGGTCGGGACTGGCCAAGGCGGAGGCCAAGTCGCCCATGGGCGAGGCGCCGCCCGTCATATCGAGGTTCAGCCGCAGCGCCGTTCGTGCCGCCGGCTCGAGCGCCCCTCGCGTGCCGGCCCCAGCCGGAGGCGTCGTCCCGTCGCGGGGCAGGTAGCGCGGCACATACCGGGGGGCCTCGTCGCGCGGTGGCCCTTCCGGCTGGGCCACCTTGGTGTCCCTGGCACTAGGCCGGGGGGGAGCCAGGGTCGGCTCCCCGACCGCCGGCGGGGCCAGACCCCACTCGCCCAGGGCCGGCGGGTCCACAAAGGTCGCCCCCTGCACCTTGGACGCGGCCGGCAAGGCGCTTCGTCGATCCGTCTCGAGGGGCTTTCCTGGGGGGCTGCTTTCCGCCGGCGCCCCGGACTGACCCGACGACGCCGTCCCCAGGAGCATCGTCACCAGCGATGGACCGCTCAGAGGGGCCCCGTAGACCAGCAGCACGTACTCGACGATCTCGTCGTTGTACCGGCGAGCCTCCCCGATCAAGGCCCGTCGCTGGTCCGCCAGCTCCGCGATACAGGCCGCGGCCACCTGCGGATCGACCTGGCCTTCGGTGGCCGCCTGCACGGCGTCATCGGCCGAGACCACCGCCTCGCTGCGCTTCTCGATCGCCAAGCGCCGCAGCGGCAGCGCCCGGTGGATCAGCCGGGCCCGGCTCCCGACGTTCTGCCTCGCGTAAAGCTCGTCGAAACGAGTCCGGTACGCTCCGACGTACGGCAAGTCGGCCGGCAAGGGGGGCACGAGCGCAAGGACCAGCTTCGCCGCCTCGCCCAGCTCGCGCTGCGCCGCGGCCACGGAGGACTCCGCGCTGCGCAGCGACGCCAGCGCTGTTGCCCGGGCGGAGTGGATCGTGGAGGAGGCGCCCGTCGCCTTCGCCTCGACCCGACGCAGGTCCTCGGCAGCGTCCCACGCCACGCGGTACTCGCCTGCCGCGGCAGCCAATCGCCAGTACGCGCGGGTCACCGCGAGCTGCTCTGACCGGTCGCGGACCAACAGGAGGGAATCGACCAGTGTCAAGGGCCGGCCGGATAGGGCCCCGCCCGATGGCTGGCGCATCGCCGCAGCCGCCACTTCCGCCGGGGCCACGCGAGGCGAGGGGCTGGACGGCGCGCTTGGGGATGCGCTTGGGGGTGCGTTTGGGGGGGCCGACGCGGCTGGTTTGGCCAGCCCAGCCGGCTCACCAAGACCCGCCGGCAACCCAGGTGGAGAACCGACGCCCTGAGAAGGGGGTATCGTCTGGGGGGGCGTTTGTCCCCCTGGCGAGGCCGTTCCGTCCGTGGTGGTCCTGTTCGCGTTCGGCACACCCGCCGAAAACGGCGTGTCGCCACTCTTGCTGGTGGGCTGAGTCCCCGCTGAATATGGTTGTGTGACCTGGACCAGCAGAAGGCCGATCAAGACCAGAGAAGGCAATTCCATCCGATGCACCTCCTGGCAAGTTGGCGGGAACTCAGGGTGCCATTTCTTCGGCTGCCCGTCAATGCTGATCCGCGCGAAACCCGGGCCAACTCCGCCCGGGCCCTAGCGAGGCCGTCGAACCGCGTCCATTTCGACCGGACGCCGGCTGTTGGCAATCGGAGGCGATTCGGCGTCGTCGCGATCCTTGGGGTGCCACAAAGGCAATCCGGCCTTGATCCGTTCCGCAAGAGCTTCCAGCTTCTCGCGCGTGCCCGGCATGGCATCGGTGCCGTCGTAGTCGCAAGCACGGGCGTTGGCCGGCTCGAAATCCCAGATCCCCAACTTGATCGCTTCCAGCACGGACTTCGGCACAGCAATGTCCCTCCCTTGATCTGTGCGCTTGGGGGCGACCGGAACAGATTGCCCGCTTCAAATACAGGAGCGTCCCACCCGGGTTCCATCGCGGCTCGACGCCTGAAACGCATACTAGTATTCCGATTCCCCCTCCAGTTGTCAAGCAGTTTTGGCAAAGATTCCCCCGCCATGGCGTGGATGGATTGATTTCAGCCGGCTCTTCGGTTCTCATATCGATTCGATTCCGATTCCGCACAGGCTTACTTGCTGTTTGAAGTTGCCGCAGCATGGTCAGACCCCCGTTGACCGCAACGTCCCACCGGCCGTTGTTGATCGCCTTGGCCGTCGTGCTCCTGTTGTACGGCGTAGCCCTGTGGGCGGGCTGGCCTCAGCACGGGGCCCGGACGGTCGCCGCGCAGGCCCACCCGCCCGGGAAACCGGAAGCGCACGCCCCGCTGCGGGCACATCCTCCCTACTGGGCCGTGCTTCCGTTCGTTTTGCTCTTGGGGGCCATTGCCGTTTTTCCGCTGGTCCCCCGGGCCGCCTCCTGGTGGCAGGGCAACCTGCAGCGGTTTTACGTCGCCGCGGGGCTTGGTGCGATCACTCTGATGTTCTACCTCGTGCTGTACCGGCAGCCCGTGCCGCTGCACTGGCCGGTGGAGCGGACGGTCGAGCCCGGCCCGGGCCCGCTCGGCCTGGCCACGACCGCGGCCGTGCTGGCCAACGCGATCCTCGGCGAGTACGTCCCGTTCATCGTGCTCCTGTTCAGCCTGTACACGATCAGCGGCGGAATCCGGGTCGAAGGAGATCTCCCCGCCCATCCGCTGACCAACACGCTCTTCCTGGCCGTGGGCGGGGTGCTGGCCAGCATCCTCGGCACCACCGGCGCCGCGATGCTCCTGATCCGCGTGCTGCTGGAGACCAACCGAGAGCGAAAGCACGTCGCTCACACGGTCGTCTTCTTCATCTTCATCGTCTGCAACTGCGGCGGATGCCTCACCCCCCTGGGCGATCCGCCACTGTTCCTCGGGTACTTGCGCGGGGTTCCGTTCCTTTGGCCGTTGCGCCTCTGGCCCGAGTGGCTCCTGGTCAACGGCGCCTTGCTGGCGATCTACTACCTGTGGGACCACTTCTGGGCCTACCGGCGGGAGACGCCGCGGGACATCCGGCTCGACGAGACCCGGGTACACCGCCTGCGGTTCTCCGGGATTTGGCCCGGCGCGGTCCTTCTGGCCGGGGTGGTCCTCTCGATCGCGCTGTTGGACCCCTCCACGCCCCTGCCCGGCACCGGCTGGCACCCCTGGCTGTTCCTCCGGGAAATCGTGCAGCTCGTCCTGGTGGGCCTGTCGCTGCTGCTGGGCAAGCCAGCCCCGCGCCGGCAGAATCGCTTCAATTACCACGCCATCGTGGAAGTGGCCGTGCTGTTTTTGGGGATCTTCATTACCGTGCAGCCGGCGCTCCAGATCCTGCACGTCGAAGGGAAGTCCCTGGGGCTGTCCCGGCCGGCGCACTTCTTCTGGGCCGCGGGGAGCCTCTCCTCGGTCCTCGACAACGCCCCCACCTACGTCGTCTTCCTGGAGACGGCACGGGGGCTGGACGCCGGCGCCGAGCCGGCCGACGGTCCCGAGCCGGCCGACGGTCTCGATTTGGGGGACGGCCCGCGCGCGGAGCGCCGGGTGGCCGGAGTGCCGGAGTCGCTCCTGGTGGCGATCAGCCTCGGGGCGGTCTTCGGGGGCGCGATGACCTACATCGGCAACGGCCCGAATTTCATGGTCAGGGCCATCGCCGAGGAGGCCGGGGTGCGCATGCCCAGCTTCTTCGGCTACCTGCTGTACAGCTTCGGCGTGCTCCTGCCGCTGTTTGCCCTGACGACCTGGCTGTTCTTCACTCCCTGAGGGTCTCGGGAGGCACCTTGGGATTGGCCCGGAACTCGTCGTGCTTCCATTCGGTGCGGAGGGCTCGGACCCTCGTGGCCCGTTTGGATCATCCTGCCACCACCGGGGGGATCAGGGCATTTCTTGAACGCCACGCCCTCTAGCGAACACGCTTGAGAGCCCCTACGATGATGAAACTCGATTTGATCTTCGGTCGATCTCCCTCGACGGATCCCCGGCCACTGAAGTCCCCTGCCTTGCCCGACCCAGCACCCCACCTGACCGTCACGACGGATTCGCAACTGCAAGCGTTCTGCCAGCGCCTGGCCCGGTCGAAGCAGATCGCGCTGGACACGGAGTTCGTCTCGGAGCGGACCTACCGGCCGGTGCTGTGCCTGGTGCAGGTCGAGGCCGACGGCGAGGTGGCCATCGTCGATCCGTTGTCCGTCAAGAGCATGAAGCCGTTCTGGGAGGCGATGGCCCGGCCGGGGCACAAGACGATCGTCCACGCGGGCCGGGGCGAGGTGGAGTTCTGCGTGCACGCGGTGGGTCGCCCACCGGCCGGGCTGTTCGACGTGCAGCTCGCCGCCGGCCTCGCCGGGGTGGAATATCCGGCCGGCTACGCCACGCTGATCGCCAAGCTGCTGGGCCACGCCTCGGACAAGGCGGAGACGCGCACCGACTGGCACCGCCGGCCCCTGACGAGCCGCCAGCTCCAGTACGCCCTGGACGACATCCGGCACCTGCCCGCCATCCACGACGTGCTGCACGCCCGGCTGCACAAGCTGGGGCGGCAGGCCTGGATGGACGAAGAGATGGCCAAGTGGCTGGAGGAGGTCGAGTGGTCGCTGTCGCAGGAGCGGTGGCGGCGGGTGTCGGGCAAGGCGGGCCTGGGGAGCCGCGGCCTGGCCATCGTCCGGGAGCTGTGGCGGTGGCGCGAAGGGGAGGCGGAGCGCCGCAACACGCCCGCCCGGCGCGTGCTCCGCGACGACCTGATGGTCGAGCTGGCCAGGCGGCAGACGGCCGAAGTCAAACGGATCCAGGCGGTCCGGGGGCTGGAGCGGCAGGACCTCGCCCGGCAACTCCCGAAAATCGCCGAGGCGATCCAGCGTGGGCTGGACCTCTCCGCCCAGGAGTGCCCCGCGACGGTCCGGCACGAGCACGCGCCCCAGCTTTCCGTGCTCGGGCAGTTTCTCTTCTCCGCCCTGGGCAGCCTCTGCCGCCAGAGGGATCTCGCGCCGGGCCTGGTCGGCACGCCCAACGACATCCGCGACCTGATTGCCTACCGCACCGGTCAAACGGCCGGCAGCCGCCAGCCGCAGTTGGCGCAAGGGTGGCGGGCGGAGGTGATCGGCCAGGTCTTCGACGACCTCTTGGCCGGGAAGCTCGCGGTGCGGATCGCCGACCCCGCCTCGGAATGCCCGCTGGTCTTCGACCGGCTCGACCCGGGGTAATTGGCCATAGGGTGTTTCTGTAGGACGGGTTGGCAACCCGTCCGGGATGTTGGTAACCCCTCCGGTACAAGGACGGGTTGACAACCCGTCCTACGACGGTGAGGAAAGCGGCCCGGCGAAGCGGATGGGTGGCTGGGGCAAAGCGGAGCGGTGCCCCAGGAATTCCGCCGTCATCGGAGGAAGTTGTCCAGGGGCGTTCTGTCGGCGACCTCGCCGGGCGATTCGTTCCCGGGCCAATCGGGCGAGAGGCGTCGCAGGCCCGGCGGGCCCGACGGCTCCCAGGGGACGTAGCGCGACGTGGGCGACATGTCGCCCGGGGTCCACTGAGGCGCAAAGAGTACCGGCCGCTGGCTTCCCGCGCCGCCCCCCGCGCCAAGGGGCGCGGCTGCCGGCGCCGCTTGCGGAGGGGATGGGCTGGCCGGGCTGGCCGGCGTCGCTTGCGGAGTCGATGGGCTGGCCGGCAGAGCCGCAGGCGGGGTGGCATGCCCCGCAGGCACGACGTTGGCCCCGGCGCTGCCCGCAGCGGGCGCGCTGGGCGTGGGCGTCCCCGCGCCCGGCCCCTGCCCGGAAGCTGTCGGCTTGGCGTCCGCGGCAGCCCCGGCGACCTTCTCCGCCCCCTTCGGCTGCTCCTTTTCCGGCGGCTCGATGAAGAACGCCTCGTCGGCAACCGAGACGTGGTCGCGACGCGACTGCTGGTCCCCGTCCAAATCGATCAGGGGGATGCTCAGCCGGTTTCCGGCGAAGTTCGTGCCTTCGTAGATCGTGCCTCGCTGGAACGGGCCGGCGCCGAACACCCAGACGTCCTTGGCCCGGCTTTGCTCGAGGTTTGCCCCCGATTGCCACACGATCCGGCCCGTCGTGCGGTTGTAGACGAACAGCGAGATCTTCGTCACGGCCTGCTGGTCGGTCTTCTTCACAAAAGGGATTTCCGGGATCTGCGAAGGGATGCCGGTCAGCGTGGGGAAGGTGGGAACGCTCAGCGCGGGTACCCCGAACAGGAGGTCGTGACGATTGGTGCCCACGGCCCCGGCGCGGAGCTCGGCGATGTAATCGGCCTGGTCCTTGCTGTCCCTGAGGATCGCGCCGCTGGCCAGCATGTGCTGCTTCACCGCGCTGGTCAGGTAGGCTGCGTCGATAATGCTCCGGATGGGCGCGTCGTCCAGGAAGACCTTCTTTCCCGCCAACGCCCGGAGATCCACCCGGCTGACGGCCCGGTCGACCGAGTCGGAGATGAGGAGCTGCTCGGTGGCGGTGCGGGCGGTGTCGGACCATTTCGTGGTGCCGCAGCCGGCACACGCGACGCACACCACCAGCCATGCCAACCAACGCCCGCTCATTTGCCGAGTTCGACCCTCCCCAAACCGCGATGCCCACGATCCAGTCGCTTCCTCGCCTGGCAGGTGCCCACCAGGCGGGGCGAGATTATAGCCAACCTTCCCGCCCGCCAGAACGCGGGTTTCTTGGTCCGGCCAACCGGCAGAAAGCGGCGTAAATGACTATGTCGTATAGACTTACAACCGTTTCGTTGCCAGCGACGCGAATCACGAATTTCATGAAAACTTCATGACATTCCATGAACTAGTGGTGAGATATACCTCTCTAGGACCGTATTTTCCTGCGCACGAATTGTCAAGTTGGGCAATTTGATTGTGGCCGAAGGCCGCGATGGGGCGTTCCTCGGTGTCGGGCGCTCTAAGGGAACGCCGCAGCAGCGCGTTCCCTACAGACGATCGCGTACCCTGCTGGAATCCTGCAAACCCGCTTAGTTTGTACACCATGCCGCCCACGGCGTGACGTTGTGATGTGACTCATTTTGCACTTTGCACTTTGCACTTTGCATTCTTCATTTTGCACTCATTTGGTTGCGGCCGGAGGCCGCGATGGGGAACCCGCCGATTGCAGGCCCTCGCCCCACGCCCTATAGTGAGCCAAGATCGACGATCGCAGTGCCGAGGGCGGTTTTCGGGTTTCGCTTTCTGTCGGTCGGGTCATAGAGAAAGGAGCGATGCGATGCGCAGTCCTCGTGGGATGCTTAAGGTCGCGATGATCGTCGTGGCGGCGGCGATGGTTCTGGGAGCACATTCCAGCCCGGGGGCGGAGGTCAGGAAGGTCCAGCTCGTGGGCAAGGATCTGTCGACGTGGCAGAGGGAGACGGGCGAGTGGCTTGTGGCGGGCGAGGCGGGAACCGACCCGGCCAATCCCAAGATGCTCGTAAGCCGACCCGGCACCGGCGTGCTCGTCAACGGCCCCACCGGCCGCACCGGCAACTTGCTCAGCAAGCTCGAGCACGGCGACGTCGAGGCCCACGTCGAGTTCATGGTTTCCCAAGGCTCCAACTCGGGAGTCTACTTCCAGGGCCGCTACGAGATCCAGATCCTCGACAGTTGGAAGGTGGAGCACCCCAAGTACGGCGATTGCGGCGGGATCTACGAGCGCTGGGGGGAGAAAGGCGGCTACGAGGGACACGCCCCGAAGGTCAACGCGAGCCGGGCGCCGGGCCAGTGGCAGACCTTCGACGTCGTGTTTCGCGCGCCGCGGTTCGACGCCGCCGGCAAGAAGACCTCCAACGCGAAGTTCGTCAAGGTAATCCACAACGGGAAGGTGATCCACGAGAACGTCGAAGTGACCGGCCCGACCCGGGCCGCCACCTTCGAGCACGACGAAAAGCCGCTGGGCCCCCTGATGCTCCAGGGCGACCACGGCCCGGTCGCCTGCCGCAACATCTGGCTCCGAGCGCTGAAGCCGGAGAAGTAGGACGCCCCAGCCGCCCTCCGGTGGAGGGAACCGCAGATGAACGCAGATGAACGCAGAGAGTCCATTGGCGGTTGCCATAGGATTCCATCGGAGCCGGTTCTCCCGGCCGCGTGCAGCCGGGACACTCCTTCCACCTTCTTCGTTTATCTGCGTTCATCTGCGGTTCCTCCAGAAGGCGCCAACAAGCACAGGAAAGGAGCAACTCGATGATCCGATTGAAGGTCCTTGGGCCGTGGTGCATTCTGAGCCTTGCCGTGGCGTGCGCACCGGCGGTGCGGGCGGACGAGCACCGCGATTTGCCGCCGTCGCAGTCGGTGCGGCCGGAGCTCTATGCCACGGGCTTCGAGTTCGCGGAGGGGCCGACCCTGGATCGGGCCGGTAACCTCTACGTGGTCAATTACCGCAACAACGGGACGATCGGCCGCATTGCGCCGGACGGCACGGCCAGGGTCTTCTGCGATCTCGGCAAGCTCTCGCCGGTGCCCGGAAAGAAGCCCCAGGCCAACGGGCTGAAGGTCGATCGGCTGGGCCGGCTGGTGGCCGCCGACGCCGGCGCAGGCCGCCTGTTGCGCGTCGCGGCCGACGGCAAGTCGGTCGAGGTCCTGGCCGACTCGTTCGAGGGCAAGCCGTTCGACGCCATCAACGACGTCGCGCTGGACCCGGCCGGGAACGTCTATTTCTCCGATCCCGGGGCGTCCAGCGCCGAGCGTCCCACCGGCTCGATCTACCGGTACGACGCCCTGACGAGGAAGGTCGCGCGTCTGGACACGGGCCTGGCCTATCCGAACGGGCTGGCGGTCTCACCCGATCGGCAGTACCTCTGCGTGGCGGAGAGCGGGCGGTATCGGGTGGACCTCTACGACCTGGCCCCCAACGGCACGGTCGGCAAGCGGCGCGTGCTGATCGACTTTCCCAACCAGCCCCCGGCAAGCCGGGGCGGAGGGAGGGCGTTGCCCGACGGCATGGTCTTCGACGCCGCCGGCCGGCTCTACGTGGCCACGTGGACCGGCGGGGTGATCAGCGTGGTCGAGGTCCCCTCCGGCCAGCTCATCCGCCAGTACGACGCCGGCGGCAGCCAGGCCACCAACTGCCACTTCCACGAGGGCTGGCTTTACACCACGGTGGCCGCGAAGGAAGCCGTGTTCCGGCTGAAGCTCGGCGTCCAGGGCTTCGACTACAACGGCCCGCGGCCGTCGCCGGCCAAGACGCGGTAGATGTAGATCGAGTAGCCGGCGGTGGCCGTCGGCTCGCGCGCGAGCAGTTCGGTGCAGGCATCTTGCGGAAGCCAGATGCGGCCCCCTCCGCTTGTTGGCGCATCCCAGGCGTCGCCGCGGAGGAAATTCACGCTGATCGCGTACCAGCCGGGTTTGAGCACGAGCTTGGCCTTAGGGCGGTCGTCGGCGGAGTGCCCGAATTCAGGGGTATCGAACGGAACGCCGACCCGTTGGGGATCGAACGCGCCGAAGTACACCAGGTACAGCGGCCTCGCTTGGCGATGCGAATCCATCCGTCTTTCGAGAAACAACAGGTCTTGGCCCCAATCGATGTTGCTTTTGAGCAGGTGGGCATGGCCGCCCCGGGGGCCGCCGGCAAGTTCATTGAAGTACGACAGGGAATGCGGATAGATTGAGAGGCTGCTCCCCACCGACCACAGCCCGGCCAGCAGGGCGGCGGCCCGTATCGTCCGCGACGCCTGACACGCCACCCGGCTCATCCAGATCATGGCAAACGGATAGATCGGCAGCACGTAGCGAATGTGCTGGTTGAAGCCGGTCTGCGAGCTGACCAAGGCGAGGATCACCACGGCCGGGGCGAGCAGAACCAACTCGTCGGCCCTTCGCACGGAAGTCCCGCAGCCTGACCGCCGGCCCACCGCCGCCAGCAGAACCAGGAGCCACACGCCGAGCGGCACCTTGACCGCCATCCCGTACAGGTAGTAGTACCACCAGCCTCTCTTGGCAAACGTCCCCCTCAGGTACGACGCAAAGCCATGGCCTTCGAAGTCTTTGCGCTGCACGTCGATGCCCCGGAGATACTCCGCGGGCAGCGGCACGGGAAGCTTGCCGAGCCAGGTGTCACGGAAACGGTTTCCGGTCAGCCCCTCTGCCTTCTCGCTGCCCAACGCCTTGCTGACGAAC
>Ga0315290_10002936_pt1 | contig 12129 bp, 7 predicted proteins | sample YL17G12_0_MG_FD_203627 | JGI IMG/M metagenome (GOLD analysis project Ga0315290, IMG submission 203627) | Sediment microbial communities from Yellowstone Lake, YNP, Wyoming, USA - YL17G12_0 | ecosystem: Environmental > Aquatic > Freshwater > Lake > Sediment | place: USA: Wyoming | collected...
ACCACACGGCCAGCTTCTGGCGGTTATCCGGCGTGAGAGCGCGGTAGCGGCGCAGTTCGACGTACAGCCGCTGCCAGGTCGAATCGCCGCCAAGGAAGTCCGCCATGTAGGCGCGATACGTGGTTTCGAGGAGCCACCCGCGATCGGGATCGGACACGTTGTTGCGGCTGTCGCGGCGCATGCTGATCGACAGGCCGGCGGCTGTCTGGCCGGCCGGGTCGAATCCGGCCTGCGTCGAGTAGCGGTAGTAGGGCTGTTGCGTCCAGCTCGCGTCTTCGCCGTCGGGCGGCTTCACGTCGGACTGCTGCTGGAACTGCAGCCCGGCACCGGCGTAGACGCCACGCCAGAGCTGCCGGTAGTAGGCGTCGATGAACTTCACCGAGTTGTAGCGGATGGCGACGCCGGAAGCAGCCTGCGCGCTCGTTCCGAGGCCGTAGGTATCCTGTCCGGCCTTCTGGAAGTGGTTGTCGCCGGCGACCAGCCAGGCGTTGCTCGCGCCGAACCAGGTGGGCCGAAGCGAGACCGCGTACTGCTGCTTGGTCGAGACCCACACGTTGAGGAGCGTTGATGACACGTAGGTGTCGGCGAGGTCGCCGCGCGGACGTTCGAAACTGGCGCCGGCCCCGACAAGGAAGCCTGTCGACGGCTTCGAGCCGAAGATCGGCATGATGAGCATCGCGCGTTTCGTCCGTGCGTGCTGATCGGGGGGCGGCGGCTTCTTCCGCCAGCGGCGGAAGTAATCCCAGATGTCCTGCTGCTCGGTGCCGGGTGTCGCAGCGGCGGCCGTCGCGGTCTGCGGCCCCCCGGGCGTCGCAGGGACCGGCGCCTGAACGGACGACGCGACCGGCGCCTGTTCGGTCACCACCGGCGCCTGGGCAGCCACGCGCGCCGCCGGAAGTAGGCAGATCAGCGCGACGGCCAGCGCGACCGCCGCACGAGCTCGCCGACGACGTCCGGCCGGCACCAGGTATCTCATGAGGCGGGCAGCTCCCCGGCTACTTTGCGAGCAGGCCCTCTTTCTTCATCTCGCTCGTGATGTCCTTGACGAGTTCCTTCACCAGCGGCCCGGCGCCCTTCGGATTGGTCTTCTCGCTGACGCTGGCCCACAGCAGCTTCCCGTCGGCCACCGAGAAGATCAGCGTCTCGATGGTGACCACCATGTCCGTGCTCGGTTTGCCCACCGCGGTCACCGTGCTATAGCCATAGCCGTAGTAGCCCCCGAACGTGGTGTAGTAGCCCGACGAGAACATCACGGGGTTGTAGCTGACGTCCTTCTCCGCGGTCACCACCCGCATCGCGACCACAGCCTCGAACTTGCCCCGTTTAAGCCACGCCTGCACCTTCTCGGCGTCTTTCAGTTCCTCGCGCGGGATCAACCGGTAGGTCGGCGTGGCCAGCACACCGCGCGCCTCAAGCTCGCGGGCGAGCGCCTCCTCGCCGGACATCTGGATGCTCTGGTCGTCGGTGATGACCAGCGTCGCGACCTTGCGGCCGGCGTAGCTGGTGGGCTGAAGATCCGGCGCCTTCCAGGTGGACTTCAGTTTCCCCGCGAAGACGGCGCCGCCGCCCAGGACGATCGTGACGAGCAGTGCGGTAGCGAGCATCCGACGCATGTGTGGCTCTCCTTGGGCCTGTCTGGATGAAACGCGGTCCGAACTGAGATTGTACCCTCAACCCGGGAGATCACTTCCGTTGAGTCACAAGCACGTCGTGGGTGCTGGCTTTAGCCAGCGCCGATCAGGGTCCGGCTGAAGCCGGACCCCACGAAGTAATACTCACCTCTAGTGAGCTTCAGTCTGGATGCGGCCGTCAGCCCGGCGGCGCACCAACACCAGCGTGAAGTCGTCGTCAAACGCCGGCCGACCCAGGAACGCCCGGGTGGCGCCGACCACGGCGTCCACCGCCACGTGGACCGGGTCGCCCGCGTGGTCGCGCACGACCTGCTCCAGCCGCTCGACGCCGAACTGACAGTCGCCGGCATCAGCCACCTCGACGACGCCATCCGTGTAGAGCACGAGCGTGTCACCCGGATCGATCGTGGCCGTGCGCGCGGTGAACCCGGCGCCGTCCCACATGCCGAGCGCGGGCCCGCCGCCGGGAAGGAGTTCGCAGCCGCCTTCCGCGCGCAGCAGGAGCGGCGGGTTGTGGCCGCAGTTCACGTAGTCGAACTCGCCGGTCTCGTGCGCCAGCACGCCGTACACCGCCGTGACGAACCGCGAGGCGTCCATCGAGTCGAGCAGCACGCGGTTCAGCGCGGCGACGGTCGATCCGACACCCCCGTCGATCTGCCGCTGCACGCGCAGGGCCGCGCGGAAGGTGGCCATCAGCAGGGCCGCCGGCACGCCCTTGCCCGACACGTCGGCCAGCGCGATGGCCAGGCGCCCATCCGGCTCCGGCAGGTAGTCGAAGTAGTCGCCGCCGATTTCCCAGGTCGGGATGTTGAGGCCGCCAATCTCGAAGCCCGGCACGACGGGATCGCGGGCCGGCAGCAGTGCCGACTGCACCTCACGGGCGATCGCCAGCTGGTGCTCGATCCGGTGCTTCCCCACCAGTTCGAGGTGGACGATGGCTTTCTCGATCGAGATGGCGGCCGCGACGGCGAAGAACTCGAGGAACTCGAGGTCGGCCTCGGCGTAGGTGTCGACCATGTCGCTCTCGAGGTTCAGGGCGCCGATCACCTCGCCGCTGATCATGATCGGCACCGCGATCTCGGACCGCGTCGGCACCCGCCCCTGGACGTAGTGCGGATCCTGGCTCACGTCGGACGCGATGACCGGCTGGCCGGTCGAGACGACGTGTCCGATGATGCCCTTGCCCTGCCGGAGCATCGGGTCCTCGTCTCTCGGGGTGTCATCGAAGCCGACCGTGGCCATCCCGGCGATCATCCGGTGCGCGCTGTCCTGTCCGAGGGGCACGCGCCGGTTGAGGACGAACACGCCGGCGGCGTCGTAGGCGACGCTGGTGCGCAGCGTGGCCAGCAGGTGCCGCAGGACTTCCTGCAGGTCGAGCGTCCGCCCGATCTCCTGCGACAGGGTCAGGAGCAGCCGGTACTTGGCTTCGGGCGACAGCGTCGGCGCGGGCGGCATCATGGTGGTGGCTTCGGCACACTGATTCTATATGGAGGAGACGTTCGAATCCGGTCGGGAGTTTGCCGAACGTGCGCCTGCCGGGCCCGGGGCCCAGCAGCCCGTGGTGGAAGTCGGTCGTCGCACCGAGACCGACGATGCGCCCGGATCGCAAGGCGCGAGACGCGAGAATATGGCCTATATGTGAGCGTTGAGCAACGCCGCGAGGCGGCATGCAGCGTTGGTCGAATGCAGACCAACTTTCACCAGGGGCTGCTAGAATCGGCCCCATGCGACAAGCCCTGCTGGCGTTGGCCGTCTCCCTGGCCGCCCTGCCCGCCCTGGCGGCAGATCGTCCGAACATCATCTTCATCATGGCGGACGACCACGCCGCCCACGCCATCAGCGCGTACGGGTCGCGCGTGAACACGACGCCGAACATCGACCGGCTCGCGCGCGAGGGCCTCCGGCTGGACAACGTCTTCGTCACCAACTCCATCTGCACGCCAAGCCGCGCCGCCATCCTCACGGGCCAGTACTCGCACCTGAACGGCGTGCCGGTGTTCAACCGCTTCGACAGCGCGCGCCAGACGGTGGCCCGCCTGCTCCAGGCCGGCGGCTACTACACGGGCATGATCGGCAAGTGGCATCTGGGCAGCGACCCGGTCGGCTTCGACCGCTGGGAGATCCTCCCCGGCCAGGGCGCCTACATGGACCCGGTGTTCTACACGGCCACGGGCGAGAAGACGTACACCGGCCGGTACGTCACCGACGTCATTACCGACCTGGCGATCGAGTTCATGCAGACGAGGAAGGCTGACACGCCGTTCTTCCTGATGTGCCATCACAAGGCGCCGCACCGCAACTGGGTGCCCGACGAAGCGCATCGGAAGATGTTCGAAGGGCGCTGGATCCCCGAGCCGCCGACGCTGTGGGACACCTACGCCACGCGCACCGACGCGCTGCACGAGAACCGGCAGCGCGTGTTCGATGACCTCACGCGCCGCGATCTGAAGCTGGTGCCGCCGGCGGGGCTCGAGGGACCGGCCCTCCAGTCCTGGCTCAACGCGAAGCCGGACGAGGTGACGACCGACATCGGCGGCGTGGCGACCACGCTTCGCGGCGAAGCGCTCAACCGCTGGAAGTACCAGCGCTACCTGCAGGATTACCTCGCGACGGTGCAGTCGGTGGACGATGGCGTGGGGCGGTTGCTCGACTATCTGGATCGCACCGGCCTCGCGAAGAACACCATCGTCATCTACACGAGCGACCAGGGGTTCTTCCTGGGCGACCACGGGATGTACGACAAGCGGTTCATGTACGAGGAGAGCCTGCGGATGCCGTTCCTCGTCCGGTGGCCGGCGGGCATCACGGCGGGCACGGTCTCGGGCGCCATGGCGCTCAACATCGACTTCGCGCCGACGTTTCTCGACGCGGCCGGGCTGCGCGTGCCGCCCGACATGCAGGGCCGGAGCCTGCTGCCGGTGCTGCGCGGGAAGACCCCGGCGGACTGGCGGACGTCCATGTACTACCGCTACTACCACGACCCCGGCGACCACAACACGCGGGCGCACTACGGCGTGCGGACCGAGACGCACAAGCTCATCTATTTCTGGAAGAAGGATCAGTGGGAGCTGTTCGACCTGGTGAAGGACCCGTCCGAGCTCCACAACCTGTACGGCCAGCGCGGCCAGGAGCAGATCACCGCGGCGTTGAAGACCGAGTTGGCGCGCCTGAAAGCGGCGGTTCGTGATGACGACCAGTTCGCCGACGTGCAACCGCCGGGCGGCGTCGACGGCGCGGTGGCGAAACTGCGGGGCAAGTGACGATGGCGCGGGATGCGGGCACGCCGGACGGCCAACGGGCGGCTTCCGAGACACGATAGAATCGTCAGGCCATGAACGTCCTCACGATCGGCGGCGGCGCCGCGCTTTCCGCGTTCCGCCTGGAAAAGCTGAATGCCCGCATCACAGCCGTACAGCCTGGCCTCGCGGTCGCTTCCGCGCGGTTCGTGCACCTGGTCGAGGTGGCGCGCGATTTGTCGGCGCCCGAGCGCGAGACACTCGAGCGGCTGCTGACGTACGGCGTGCCGGCGGATGATCCGCCCGGGCGCCATGTGCTGGTCACGCCGCGTCTTGGCACCATCTCGCCGTGGTCGTCGAAGGCCACCGACATCGCGCGCCAGTGCGGGCTGGACGGAGTGAGGCGGATCGAGCGGGGCGTCGTCTACGGCCTCGACGGCGAGGGCGATCTGATCTCCGTGCTGCCGCTGCTACACGACCGCATGACCGAGACCGTGCTCGCGGCACTCGAGGACGCGCGGGAACTGTTCCACCATTTCACGCCGAAGCCGCTCACCGCGATCGACGTCCTGGCCCGCGGCCGGCACGCCATCGAGGAGGCCAACGCGTCATTCGGCCTCGCCCTGGCGCCCGATGAGATCGACTACCTGGTGGACTACTTCACCGACCAGCACCGCAACCCGACCGACGTCGAGCTCACGATGTTCGCCCAGGCGAATTCGGAGCACTGCCGCCACAAGATCTTCAATGCGTCGTGGGTGATCGACGGCGAGCCGCAGGCCGAGTCCCTCTTCGGCATGGTGCGCACGACGCACCGGGCGAACCCGCAGGGCACGGTCTCCGCGTATGCCGACAACTCGGCAGTCATGGAAGGCGCGACGGTCGGCCGCTTCTTCGCCGATCCGGTCACGGGCCGCTACGGGTATCACGCGATCGCCACCCACACCCTGATGAAGGTGGAGACGCACAACCACCCGACGGCGATCTCGCCGTTCCCGGGCGCGGCGACCGGGTCCGGCGGCGAAATCAGAGACGAGGGCGCGACCGGCCGCGGCTCGAAGCCCAAGGCCGGCCTGTGCGGGTTCTCCGTCTCCAACCTGCGGATCCCCGGCTACGAACGGCCTTGGGAAGGCCCCGAGTCGCGGCCCGACCGGATCGCGTCGCCCCTGGCCATCATGATCGACGGCCCCATCGGCGCCGCGTCGTTCAACAACGAGTTCGGCCGGCCGAATCTGGCCGGCTACTTCCGCGCCTACGAGCAAACCGTCGACGGCGTCACACGCGGGTATCACAAGCCGATCATGCTGGCCGGCGGCGTCGGCAACATCAGCGCCGATCAGTCGCTCAAGGCCGACGTGCCCGCCGACGCGCTCTTCATCCAGTTGGGCGGCCCGGGCATGCTCATCGGGATGGGCGGCGGCGCGGCCTCGTCGATGTCGACGGGCGCGAATGCGGCCGACCTCGACTTCGATTCCGTGCAGCGCGGCAACGCCGAGATCCAGCGCCGCGCGCAGGAGGTCATCGATCGCTGCTGGGCGCTCGGCGCGGACAACCCGATCATCTCCATCCACGACGTCGGCGCCGGCGGCCTCTCGAACGCGCTGCCGGAACTGGCGCACGGCTCCGGCCGGGGCGCGCGCATCAATCTGCGGGCCGCGCCCAACGAGGAGCCGGGCATGACGCCGCGCGAGGTCTGGTGCAACGAGGCGCAGGAACGGTACGTCCTCGCCATCGCCCCGCGCGATCTCGACCGCGTCACCGCCCTCTGCGCCCGCGAGCGCTGCCCCTTCGCGGTGGTCGGCCACGCCACCAGCGACCATCGGCTTGTCGTCCACGATCCGGTGTTCGGCAACGACGCCGTGGACATGGAGCTGCCGGCCCTGCTGGGCAAACCGCCGCGCATGACTCGCGACGTGGCGCGCGTGGCCCGGCGCGGCCGTCCCTTCGACACGAGCCGCATCACGATTGCCGACGCGCTCCATCGCGTGCTGCGCGCGCCGGCGGTGGCCGACAAGACGTTCCTCATCTCGATTGGCGATCGCACCGTCGGCGGCCTCTGCGCGCGCGACCAGCCGGTGGGCCCGTGGCAGGTCCCGGTGGCCGACTGCGCCACCACGCTGCTCTCGTTCGAGGGCTACGCCGGCGAGGCGTTCGCCATCGGCGAGCGCACGCCCATCGCGGCGCTCGACGCGCCCGCATCCGGACGGATGGCGGTGGCCGAAGCGCTCACGAATCTGGCCGCCGCGCCCGTGATGTCGTTGTCGCTCGTGAAGCTCTCGGCCAACTGGATGGCGGCTGCCGGCGCCCCCGGCGAGGACGCCGCGCTCTACGACACGGTCCGCGCCGTCGCGCTCGAACTATGCCCCGCGCTCGGCGTCAGCATTCCCGTCGGCAAGGACTCGATGTCGATGCGCACGACCTGGACCGAGGCCGGCCAGCCCCGCGCCGTCGTCAGCCCGGTCTCGCTCATCGTGACGGCGTTTGCGCCGTCAGACGATGTGCGCGGCACGTGGACGCCGCAGTTGCGCACCGACGCCGGCGCGACCTCGCTGGTCCTCATTGACCTGGCCGGCGGCAGGACGCGGCTGGGCGCGTCCGTGCTGGCGCAGGTCTACAACGAGACCGGCGTGGCGACGCCTGATGTGGACGATCCCGCCGCGATCCGCGGCCTGTTCGCCGCCCTCGCGCAGTTGCGCGCAGAAGGGCGGATCCTGGCGTACCACGATCGATCGGACGGCGGGCTGATTGTCACCGCGCTCGAGATGGCGTTCGCGGGCCACACAGGGATCGAGATCGACGCGGATGCCATCGCCCCGCGCGGCGACGGTTCCGTCGACCACGTCAGCGGTGGCGCGGACCTCGTCGCCGGCCTGTTCGCCGAGGAGCTCGGCGCCGTCATCCAGGTTCGCGACGCCGACGTCCAGGCCGTGCTCGGCGTGCTGCAGGCGAACGCGCTCGCGGCGCGGGTCATCGGCCGGCCGGCGTCGGACGGCCGCGTGACGGTCCGGCGCGGGAGCGAAATCGTGTTCAGCGACACCCGCGTCGCGCTCCAGCGCGCGTGGAGCGAGACCACGTGGCTCATGCAATCGCTGCGCGACAATCCCGCCTCAGCGCAGGAAGAGTACGACCGGATCCTGGACGATGCCGATCCTGGCGTCACGCCGGTTCTGAGGTTCGACCCCGCAGAGAACCCGGCCGCGCCGTTCATCGGGAAGGGCGCGCGACCGGCCATCGCCATCCTGCGGGAGCAGGGCGTGAACGGGCAGGTCGAGATGGCTGCCGCGTTCGACCGCGCGGGCTTCGAGGCGCACGACGTGCACATGAGCGACATCATCGAGGGCCGGGTGTCGCTCTCGGCGTTTCGCGCGCTCGCCGCGTGCGGCGGCTTCTCGTACGGGGACGTGCTGGGCGGCGGCGAGGGCTGGGCGAAGTCGATCCTCTACCACGGACGGGCTCGCGACCAGTTCGCGGCGTTCTTCGCGCGGCTCGACACCATCGCGCTCGGCGTGTGCAACGGCTGCCAGATGATGGCGGCGCTCAAGGAACTCATTCCCGGGGCGCAGGCCTGGCCTCGCTTCGTCAAGAACACGTGCGAGCAGTTCGAGGCGCGGCTCTCGACGATGGAGATCGCAGCGAGTCCCTCGCTGTTCTTCGCGGGGATGGCCGGCAGCCGGATTCCCGTCGTCACGGCGCACGGCGAAGGGCGCGCCGTCTTCGAGTGCGATGCGCACGAGCGCGAGGTCGTCGTGTCCGGCCGCTTCGTGGACAACCGCGGACGCGCGACGGACGTCTATCCGCTCAACCCCAACGGGTCGCCGGGCGGGCTGACGGCTGTCACCACGGCCGACGGCCGGTTCACGGCCCTGATGCCGCACCCCGAGCGGGTCTTCCGCAGCGTGCAGCTTTCGTGGCACCCGGACGGCTGGGGCGAGGACAGTCCGTGGATGCGGCTGTTCCGCAACGCCCGCGCGGCCATCGGTTGATGTGACACGAGGGGTCGGGATGAATCCCGACCCCTCGTGTCGACGTCCCGACCCCGTCTCCGTTCCAGGCACGCTCTCGAACCAAGTACAATATAGGGGCTGATTTCGGAGGATGTGTGCCTGATTGTCGTGTGATCCAACACTCCCGGAGACGCGTCATCGCGGCCTGCGTGCTGGCCGTCTGCCTCCTGGCTCCCCTGCTGGCGTCCGCCCAGGAAGCCACCGTGACAACGGCGGCGCCCCCCGCACCCGCTCCGGACTCGCCGCTGCTCGAGCGCATCCGGGCCGCCGCCGCGCAGGAAGCGCCCGTAGCCGCGGTGCGCGTGCCGGACTACCAGTCGCCGGAGTGCCCAGGGTGCCCCAGGCTCAGCTGGGGCCGGGCACTGCTCGGCACCGTAGGCGTCAACGTGATGTTCAACCTCCTCAACCTCGCCACCCGAAGCGGCGAGGAGCGCGACCAGTTCAAGGTCACGCCGAAGACGTGGTGGAGCAACCTCAAGTACGGCTACATCTTCGACGACAACCAGTTCCGGGTAAACCAGTTCGGCCACCCGTACCAGGGCGGCATGTACTTCAATGCCGGGCGCGCGAACGGGCTCAATTACTGGGAGTCGGCGATGATGTCGGCGATGGGCAGCTTCACCTGGGAATGCTGCGGCGAAACCAACCGGGGATCCATCAACGACTTCTACTCGACGACAATGGGCGGCATGGTGCTCGGCGAGGTGTTCCATCGCATGGCCGGCCTCGTGCGGGACAACATGGCGACCGGCGGGCGCGGCAAGAAGGAGTTCCTCGCGACGGCGATCGATCCGGTCGGCGGCGCGATGCGCGCGATCAACGGCGAGTGGGGCAAGGTGAAGGCCAACCCGCCCGACCAGCGCCCGGACTTTCTGGGCGTGTCGGCGCAGGCGGGCGCGATCTGGCGTGGGGCCGCCGGAACGCTTCAGGAGGCCAAGGCCTACCCGTATCTCGAACTCGACTTCCTTTACGGGGATCCGATCAAGTCGGCGTGGAAGAAGCCGTTCGACGCGTTCCAGGCCCAGTTCGTCCTCGGCGGAGGATCGGGCTTCTCCGAATTCAACGTGAGCGGGCGCCTGTGGGGCAAGGCCCTGAAGGACACGCCGACGTCCGCCGCGCGCTTCAACATCAACCAGGGATACCTCTTCGTGTCGAACCCCGCGTACGACCTCGGCGGCCAGTCGGCCGGGGCCAGCGTGATGTACTGGAAATCCCTCGGCAGCCGGTCGGCCATACTGCTCAATGTGTCGGGCAGCTTCTTCCCGCTCGCGGCGATCTCCGCGGAGCACGTCGACGTCAACGAGCGCACGTACGATTACGGCCCGGCCCCGGCCGCGTCGGTGTTCCTGGCGATCCGTCACAGGGACGAGCCTGTACTCAGACTGTTCTACACCTCGGCGTACATCAATGCCGTCAACGGGTCCGGCGGCAGCCACGTCGTCCAGATGGTCCAGGGGCGCCTCGCCTGGCCACTGACGAAGCGCTTCAGCGCGGGCGGCTCGTACTCGTTGTTCATGCGGAACAGCTACTACACCGCCGATGCCGATACCTACACCAGGTACCCCGAGTCCCGTATCTTCCTGGGCGTCCGATTTTGAGACGGTTTCAAGACCTGCGTGAACGGCCGGTCTCCGGCCGTGAGCACGGGTCTTCACACCGGATGTCACGAGGTTGTCCTATGCGGTGGATTCACGTGCTCGTGTTCACCCTGCTGGTCGCGATGGCGGCCCCCGCCATGGCACAGTCGCCGCAGACGCCGGCACCCGTCCACCCCGAGGGGTGGTGGGGCGGCTTCGGGGGCGGGATCGCTACGCTGCGCTTTGCCTGCGCGGACTGCGGCGACGACCAGCCGGTCTACGACGCGCCCGCGTTGGCGGTCACCTTCGGCAAGTCGATCGGCCGCAACGTGGCGTTCGCCGTGGAGTATGGCGGGTCCTTTCCGACGATTGAGTCCGGCACGCGGGTGGTGGCCTCGTCGCTGACCGGCATGGCCCGGTGGTACCCGTCCGACTCCGGAATCTTCCTGAAGTTCGGCATCGGCCTCTCGCGCGTCCGTGCGACGGTCACGTCGAACGGCGAGACGGTCTCGGACATCCGCAACGGGACGGGGATCGTGTTCGGGGCCGGCTGGGACATCCGCGTCGGCCGGTCGGCCGCACTCACGCCCTACGTCGGCTGGTACATGAGCGCCATCGGCGATATCGGCGAACCCAACAGCGCCACCCAGAAGCGCGACGTCTCGTGGAACACGTGGACGTTCGGCCTGGGTGTCACGATCTTCTAGCGGCTCACCCTGCAGACGACGTGGGATCCGGCTTTAGCCGGATTCTTTCAGGTGCTGGCTGAAGCCAGCACCCACGTGTGTTACGGCACGATCGTGATCCGTGTGGTACGCGTGTCGACCTGCTTGCCGGCGTAGTAGCCAAGCACGCCGAGTGCGGTGGTGCCGCCGATGAAAATCGGCCAGCCCGAGTCCGAGTTGGAGGCGGCGTAACCGGCAATCCACATCCCGCCAACGACTCCGACAATGCTCCCGAAGATGCGCCCGCCGGAGCCCTTCGTCCGGGTGACGGTCAGGCCCGTAATCGACTCGCGCGGGATGGTCATGCTGCCTTTCGGGCCGGACTTCGCTTCCAGCAGCAGTTCCGTGTCGCGAACGGCGAGGGCTTCACCGCGGACGACCCGCCCATCCTTCAACGTCACGGCGACGCGCTGATTGACGACAACGGGGCCGAGCTCGCTCCATCTCATCTCCACCGGCGCCGGGCGGCCTTCCGCCTGGGCAGGAGATGCCGGAGCGGCCGCCGTCTGCGGCATGGCCGCGAGCCTGGCGACTCCGCGACTGATCGATCGCTCGATGGGACCCGGCGACGCCGGGGAGAGCGGGACCTGCGCGGCGGCATGCAGGGGACTGGCGACGAGGCTGGCGACGAGCACGACGGCGAACCTCGATCTCATCCGGGCACCTCCAGAACATCAATCTACGCGCCTGCTGCTGAAAAGTCTTGTCGGAACGATGAACATTCAATGAGAACTGTCAGCCCGACAGACGTGGGATCCGGCTTCAGCCGGATCCTGCGGCACTCACCGCGCGACGCCGATGGTGTCGGCGCTCCAGAGAATCGGCGGCCACACGGGCGCGGGCACGGCGCCGGTCACCCGTGTGCTGGTGGCCACGTAGAGGCGCGGCACCGTGAAGTAGAGCACCGGCAGGTTGTCCGCGAGAATCCGCTGTGCCTGGTAGAAGAGCTGCTGGCG
>Ga0315290_10002939_pt1 | contig 12123 bp, 11 predicted proteins | sample YL17G12_0_MG_FD_203627 | JGI IMG/M metagenome (GOLD analysis project Ga0315290, IMG submission 203627) | Sediment microbial communities from Yellowstone Lake, YNP, Wyoming, USA - YL17G12_0 | ecosystem: Environmental > Aquatic > Freshwater > Lake > Sediment | place: USA: Wyoming | collected...
GTTCGTCTGCCGTGAGCCGAACAATGTATTTCTTATTCATACCGATTCCTTTCAGAAAATAATCTTCTGAAAGATTTATCGGCAATTCGCCATCAACTGCTAAAATCAAATGTTATGAGGTACTAGGTTCATTCCAGTTCAATTTGTCCTTTGGCAAACAAAAGAAAGTTATCCGGGTGGCATGAAGTTCTACATTACCACCACATACTTTTTCAGCCATTTCTTTTTCGTCCAAAAGCTCTTCATTAGGAATAAGCGTTTCCCGTATAAAGGAACGCGCCTTCATCTTTCGCATAAGTGTACACAAACGATGCAATGGCTCTTTAATGCTATCGTCGGACATTAGTGATTCGACAAGACTATAAAATGAGCAGTCAGGTTGGTCGCAGGATTGCAGTGCTTCAATCTTATCAGCAAAAGCGTTATGCATGAAATTAACCCTCAAGAAACAAAAAAACCCCTCTGGCAATAACCATCGGGGTTTTCAGTACATCAAATCAAAATGTAATTATGGCCGAACACCCACCGGTTGCCCCAAAACCCAATGCGTTTTACGAGAGCGTTCCTGCCAATCAAAAAGATCCTGAAGTAATTTTTTCTCCCTTTCTGTTGGGCGAAGATCCTCGTCTGATAAACCACAAGGAATCCTCATGGTCGCTTCATTTTGTGATTGAGCAACCTGACGAGTATCGCACTTTTGTTTTTTATGCTGACCCACTTTGCGTTCTCCTTTATCATAACTGCCTTGATTATAAGCTGTTATCGACTATATGTCAAGAGCAACTCAAACAGAATTCCCCATTTATATCTTAATAATTCCCTGCTTTTACTTATAAATCCTTCGAAAAAATAAAATACATACTCGCTCATAACTTATTGATACAACTGTCTTTAGGAGAACAACAAGTTTTTTGCGATATGAAAAAACCGTATGCCTCTTTATGAAAACACACAATAAATATGTGATATATTGCCAAAATATACCATAGCTTTAACATCCACACTCGATTTCCTCCTCCACAATACGATATACGCATCACCTCCTCTACCACGGCCCCAACTGGTCCGCCCTCTTCCCTTCTGCCTTCTCAAATCTCAAATCTGACCTCTGACTTCTGCCCTCCTCATCTTCTCGACTTCTCGCTTAATCTTCCCCATCCTCCCTACCCTGCCCATTTACCCAACAAAACGCTCTCTCTCTTCTTGTGTCTTCTAAAATCTTAGTGCCCTTCGTATCTTAGCGACTTAGTGGTGAATCTTACCTATTTTAACATCAAAACTCATCAAAACATACTACAAACATGGTGCAAACATAGTACAAACATGGTACAAACATAGTGCAAACAGGGTACAAACCACATCACTTTTCATCAGAATTCATTCAAATTTCGCGGTTTTTTCTTACCCATCTTACCTAATCGTTATAATCGTTACGCAAAAATAAGCACTTACATCAATTCCACCAACACAAAATAAGCACTTACATCAGTTTTCAATCACGAAAAATAAGGAGTTACGTTCATTTCCGCCGAACCAAAAATAAGCACTTACAACAATCCCACACACTCTACTTCCGGCAACACACCAACTAAAAATCAATCTAATAATTCACATCCAGTTGCCCAAAATGGCTGGGCAAAGCTCATGTTTTTTTGATTTTTGAATTGACAGCGACCGGATAAAGCATTACAAGTCCATTATCAGCAGAGAGATAAAACAATCTGCAGGGCTTGAAAGCCCGCTTACAGCTATCAAAAACAGCGAGGATTGTTATGGCAGATATACTGGGATTCGGCTTGGCGTGGTACAACATAATGATGTATCTCGGATTGCTCGGAGTCATCATCTTTTACATGATATACCGCCGCAGCCAGCAATAAACCAACAAAATACGCCTGACCGTCACGCCTCAACATCATGGCTAAACCGCGCCAACGGGCATTCTAAGCACGCAGGGCGTGGTTTGCAGTGGATTTTGCCCGTTCGGACGATCAGAGCGTGCAGTTCATTGTAAACAGCGATATCGTCAGGCAGATTAGCTTGGCAGTATTCCTTTGTTCGTTCGTAATCGCTGTCGGAATCGATACAGCCGTGTCGCAGCAAGATACGATAGGTATAGGTATCGACGACAAAGGTGAGTTTTTCCAGGGCGTAAAGAATAATCGAATCGGCGGTTTCACGACCGATACCGTTGATCGATAAAAGTTCCTCTCTCAGTCGGTCCACCGACAATTCCCGCAGGCTTTCAATGGAAGCATTGTAGTCGCTGCAGAACCAGCGGATGAAGTTTTTGAGGCGTTTTGCCTTGATATTGAAATAACCGGCTGGGCGAATAAGTTGGGCGAGTTCCTCGTGCGTGAGGTTGTTGATTCTTTCGGGGGTGAGTGCCTGGGCGTTTTTGAGGTTTTTTATGGCTTTTTCCACATTGGACCAGTTGGTGTTCTGGGTGAGCACCGCTCCGACCATCACCTCAAAAGGACTCTGGCCGGGCCACCAGTGCTGCGGGCCAAAGTGGTCCAGCAATGCCTCGTAAAAACACATCAGTTTGTTATCCGTGGAAGATGACATTGGGCTAATCCTCAAGCTTTCCATTATCTTATGCGGTTTTTTGGTGTGCGGCGGCGGTGGGCTTGGCTGTATGTTTATGGTGTGTGTGGTCCTTATACTATCAGCATAGCGTCGCCGTAGCTGTAAAAACGGTATTCCTGTTCGACGGCGGTGTGGTAAGCCGTCATTATTCGTTCGGTGCCAGCGAAGGCGCAAGCCAAAGCTAATAAAGATGTACGCGGCAAATGGAAGTTGGTAATTAAGGCGTCTATGATGCGGAACTGATAGCCGGGCGTAATGAATAAGTCGGTCCAGCCCTGAGCCGGCTGAACGCGGCGGTCCTGGGCTATATGGGCTATGGTTTCGAGAGTACGTAGCGAGGTGGTGCCGACGGCGATGATTCGGGAGGCGTTCTGCAGTGAGTCGTTAATGGTCGTAGCGTTGGCGGCGTCCAGTTGATAGAACTCGGTGTGCATCTTGTGATCTTCGAGTTTTTCAGTAGTAATAGGTTTGAAAGTGCCTAATCCCACGTGCAGAGTGAGACGGGCGATTTTGATGTTTCGGTTCTGAAGGTTTTTGAGCAGGTCTTCGCTGAAATGCAGGCCGGCGGTTGGGGCGGCGACCGAGCCGGGTTTGTCGGCATAAACGGTCTGATAGCGGTTGTGATCTATAGATTCGTTTTCTTGGCAGTTACCGGGTGATCTGTGAATATAAGGTGGAAGTGGTGTAATGCCATATCGGCCCAGCACATCGAGAAAGGTTTCACCGAATTGCGGCTGGAGCAGCCAATTCCCCTGGTTTTGGCTTTCGATCACGGCAAATTTGTGGTCGGCAACGGGTTGGCATTGCCGGTGCGGATCGGCCAGGGTAACGATTTCACGTGGGGTGAGACGTGAGGCGTTTTTGAGCAATACCTGCCATCGGCCCTGGTCAGTGATGTTCAAAAACAGGCCTTCGATGCGTCCACCGGTAGCGCGACGCACATAAAAACGGGCTGGTATGACCTTGCTATCATTAATGACCAGGCAATCCGACGGTTGAAAATAATCGACAATGTCACAGAAACGCCGATGCTCCAGCGAAGAGTTCGCGCGGTCCAATACCAACAAACGAGACTGTGTGCGAACCGCAACGGGCTGCTGAGCGATCAGGCGTTGGGGCAAATGGTAATCCAGTTCAGCGATATTCATATCGTTGAGGTTAGCAGACACTGCTAATTGGGCAAGGATATTTTTGCCTAACGAGGCAAGGGCCGAGGCCGGTGGGGCCAGAGGTCCGCGGGGGTGATGGGGGGGAAATGTGTGTTTGTAAGTGCTTATTTTTCGTATTGGGGAATTGATGTAAGTCGTTGTTTTTCGATGTGCGAATTTGACGTAAGTGCTTATTTTACGTTGGTGGAATTGATGTAAGTGCTTATTTTTGCGTAACGATTATAACGATTAGGTAAGATAGGTAAGAAAAAAGTGCGAAATTTGGATGAATTCTGATGAAAAGTGATGTGGTTTGTACCATGTTTGCACTATGTTTGTATGTAGTTTGTAGTATGTTTGTGGTATGTTTTGATGAAAAGTCAACCACCAGGTCACTAAGACGGGAAGGACACGAAGATTTTAGAAGACAGAAGGAAAGAGGGCGGGCCGTGAAGGGAGGAAGTCAGATTTGAGATTTCAGAAGTCAGAAGGACAGGGGGCGGACCAGTTGGGGCCGTGGTAGAAGACGTAGTGCGTATGTTGTATTGTGTATTGCGGGGGAGGGAGGATGAAGAAGTGGTCAGTGGTGAGAAGGATAGAACGCGGATAGGACGGATGAGACGGATTTGCACGGATAAGAAACAATAAGAGTCCCGCGAAGGGCTTAAAAAGGTAAAGATAAGAAATAAGAATCCCGCAAAGGCGCAAAGGCGCGAAGATGATGATGAGATAAGTAAACGCAAAAGGCGCAAAGGAAAGATGAAAGGAAAAGATTGAACCACGGAGGCGCAGAGGTGCAGAGAAAGATAAATAATAGGGACATGAATAACTATTGAACCCCTGACGTGGTTCTGGAAAATTGTTGGGTGGATGTTGGTCCACGGGTTTTGGCCTGGCGGCCTGCACCGGCGGCTATGCATATTCGACCGCTACGCGGTCGGAAGAGGGATTCGCTATCGCGGCTCTGGGCTTCGCTTCGTGTCGGGGTTTCGTGGGGGTAACAGGTTTTTGTTTTTACACCAAAATACTGGATTCCCGCTTTCGCGGGAATGACAGAAGGGAGCGGGAATGACAGGTTTGTTCGCGGGGGTGACACGGGAAGGTCCGCGTGGGCTAAGAGGACACCCTACCGGCCTAAGAGGACGAACACGGACAGACACGGACAGACACGGACATAATAAATGGCGGGCGTGGCCCGGGCTACGTGGCTTCGCAATGACGGGGGAGACGGTGGGCACGGTAGCCGGAATTTTATGTCGCCCTTACAGGGCTTGGGAAAGTGGGGGGATGAATTATACCCAGGGCGTCGCTTCGCTTGCCCCTGGGCTGTTCTATTTTGCCCTTGCAGGGCGGAAGATGAACTCCTGCGCCGGCGTGGGTCAACAATAGTGGGTGGAGATGACAATTTTTTTGGGGGGTAGGAATCAGGAAGTGGGAGGCAGTGTGCATGGCTTAGTCATTTCCGTGAGGAGGATATCTTCGAGTTCGTCATGGAGGGTTTTGAGTTCGCTGAGGAACTTAGTATGTATTTCCTTTGTAAACTCGTTGGCCAGGCATCGATAATGCTCAATCCCTTTGAGAAGGTTTTCCTTGACTTCCTGGAAGTATTTTGGCGTACGCGTGGATAATTCCAATGAGTATTTTTCGATCTCTTTGCGAAGGTTGTCAATGTAAATTTTTAGCTCACGTATAAACATGTGCGGGCGCTGGGGATTTGTCAGCAGTGATAAACGGCCATAGATATGCCCCACCATCTCCTCCAGGGAAGCAATTTTTGAGAAATCCACAATACCCGGACCGCAACAGATCGTAGAGGTTGCGTCAGGTTCGATATTATGCATTATCTTGACGGAACCGCCCAGTTCATGGCAAATACAGGCCTTGGCGAGTATATTTTCCTTTACCACGGCAAGCTGAACATCAGAAAAACCTTCGCTCGGCAGATGTTCGAGTTTGCGTTTCTGGTAAGCATGTGAAGCTGTGCAGATCGGAATCTTTGTGAACTCGGTATTAGTGACGGCATATTTTTTTGGACAAGAGGCGCCTGGCTTGCCATTTCGTATGCGACTGATGCGGGCCCTTTCACTGCTCGAATCAAGCAGGTTCCAGTACAGGATTCCCAGTGGCGAGGCGTCGCTAAGACACACATCCTGCTCAGTGGCGATTGCAAGTTTTTCCAGATGCTCCTCATCAACGTTGGCTACTTCGGGTACCAGCAGGAATGGTGTACACCAACCGGTGCCATCGACATTATAATATCGCAGCAGGAGCTCAGCTTCCTGGGCTGTGCCGATGCCGCCCTGGACGGTAATGCGTACCGGGCCGGGTTTATCGACAGTTGTTCGATCGCAGTCGAGAAGGGTTTTGATATAGATCGGATAGAGCGTCTCGATAAGCTCGGTCTTTTTTTGCTTGAACTCTTCCAGGATCGGCCCCATCAGCTCGCCTTTGGTGGGAAAGGCATGTCCTCCGCAATTAAGGCCTGATTCAATGCGGTACTCAGAGACCCATATCCCCCGTTTGGCCAGGAATTTGCCCTGTATTATTGCTGAACGGTAATCGCTTACCTTGAGTATAACCTTTTTCTTCAAAAAGCCGTTTTCGTCAGGGAAAAAATCGTCGAACTGGGCTATGTAGCTGTATAAATGCGGATTCATACCTGCCGAGAAAATTATAGAAGACTTCAAGGTGCTATTGGCAAAGCCTCGCAGTGCCGCCATTGCGTCTGCAAATTCCGGAGGGAGCTTTTCGTCGTTGCGGTATAAGTCTCGATTAAGCTTGGTCATAATGTTGACATCGATACTGCCCGGTACGGCCTGACCGCGAAGTGGCTTCTGTAACTGTTCCTTCTCCTGTGGGTCTGTAGTTTCAAGCATATCATGATAAGCCTTCTTGAGTGGCGAGGCCGGCAGTAACTTGAAGTAGCGTGTGATCTGGCTGCCCGGCTCAAAAGGCGAAGCTTGTAATGCTTCAACCTGAAGTGTGATCAGGCAGTCCATGAGATTCAGATAAGCGGTAATACGCAGTGCACGCGCATCGTCATTTTGATCAGTAATCTCCTCATACGGCTGGCTGGCTTTTTCACAGTGGAACTTCCGCATCTGCTCGATGAGGGCATCATCCACCAGCGAAATAACAGATGAAATGCCGTATTTTGCTATCCGTAGCGGCGTGTCGATCGTGAAACCGGTGCCCATTACGGGAATATGAAAAGTATGCGAACTCTGGGGAATCGATTTAATCATGCTTTGACATACCTAACCGGCAAGGGCCTGAACCCAGTAGGGTTAAACTGGGAATTTTCCATATAACATTGTATATTCTTGCTCAGCTACGCCACTGGGCCTATTTTTTAGTAGAATATCAAGATCAGAGCCTATTGTACAATGATTTTCGGATCCAACCGTTTGATAGATGGCGGCTTGAGCCAGACGGCTCAATCCTCTCTTTCAGCCACCTCCAGCGTTATCGGACCTATCAGGCCGAACGGCAGCAGTTGGTCGTGGCCTGGGCAAATAGCGAAGGTGTAGCGGCCGGTCTTGTATTCTGCACCGCCGAGGAACCCCTGTGGCCACTGGACGGTCCTGACGTTGGCGTCGGGGGCCTGTTGATCGCCGATCATGCGATTGACCCAACGGTTGGCGATTTCTATCTCGAGGTGATTTCTTTTGGCGTTTCTAACGTGCCCCAGATTTTTTTTGCGAGTGATAAGACCTTTTCATCACATTTGGGGTAGTCTGAGAGGCTTGGTGATTTTACAGGTGGGGAGCCGATGATCGTGGCGCCACTGGTGATACATGTAAAAATTGTAAGGATGAGTGAGATCGGTAGCTGGATGGTTTTCATTTCTACAATGCCTTTTTTATACGCAGTGGGACTCATTGAGAAAACGTAAGTTAAATACAAATTCCTATACGCTTAAATTAGTTTTCAAGGGCTTTGGCCATTTCTTCGCCGAGGGTCAGGATGCCCTGCGTACCGAAAACCACTACGCGGTGCGGCAGGTGGTTTGTTTTGATGAACCGGATATTTTCATCGGCCTGGGCTAATGCCTCGATGTCTTTTTCGATAGGCAGGAATTTTTGGTTTCCGGCCCAATCGGGCGGGATCACCGGTTGCTCGGTGATGAACCATTTCAGTTTCGGTGCGGACAGGTCTTTTCGTGTTCCATCGATCAGTTTCTTCAGGTTCGTCGCGTATTCTTTGGCAGGTTGATGCAAGGCTCGATCGTTTTCGCCACAGTGCCAAAAGACCGCGACAAGCTCACTGTCGCAGCCGGCGTTTTCGAGATCGCGCTGGGCTTTTTTGATTCCATTTATGAAATTTTTGTAGAGATCGCGATGCGGGATGTCCGTGCCCTCGGGCAGCCAGTCAATGGACTGGGCGCCGCTGTGTGTGAACTTGTAAATCGCCAGGGCCTGGTCTTTCCCGAGTGTCTTCTTCACGGCCCGGCCAAAACTAAGTTCCGGCCCAAAGTTGTCCAGGTAACCAGTTGGTCCAAGGGGTTCCCAATTAATGGACTGGCTGATGCCGCCTCCCAATGAGTACTGATAAAGAACATCCTTCTGGTCCTGGTCGAGCGTTTCGAATCCGCTGAAGTCGGCGATTTGAGATACGTAAGCTTCTTCACCTTCCATATTGCGCTGTCCGCCCAGGATGAAGAGTTTGACTTTTTTGCCTTTTGGCAGGTCGGCCGGGGCGAACCTTCTGTCTTTGGTTTCGAGCGGTTGGCCGATGGCCTTGAGATAATGCTCCACATAAGCGTGGCCATGCTGGAGCTGACCGAGTGTTCCAAAGTGATAGTGCAGGCCGGCGCCTTGTCCGATTTTGAAACCCAGGTGAGAGGTGGGGACGAAATAGACGTCGGGGTCGGCCTTGACGACGGCTAATTGCTGGACACATATTTTCGCTACGTTTTGGCGGTTGTCCATTCCCCAAACGCCCTTGTTGCTGATTTCGCCGACAAAGAATTTGAGCCTGGGCGTCTTGAAATCCTTACGGATATTGGCGATGAAGTTGCGAAGGTTCTTTTCGTAAGTGACTTTGCCGTCTTTGTCGAACATATCATTTTCGCCCTGATGCCACATCATGGCTTCGATGCGGTACCTAATGCCCTGAGCGTCGAGGTCACTGAGCCTGTCGGCTACCTGTTTCATCAGTCTCGAATAGAGTTTTTTGCCGTTGTCCGGTCCGTCAGGATTCCAGTCATTGATCAGCGTAGTTCCTCCCCAGGCATCCTTGATGACAGAGATCGGGTATTTGACGTGTTTTTTCAACTCGCGAGCGAAAGTCATTTCAGGGCCGAAGACATGGTCCACCGGCTGCATCGCAACCCAGCCATTCGAGCTTTTGTCCGGTCCGAGGTTATATGAGAATCTGATGTCCGTTTGTTTTTCGGCGGCGCCTTTGAACGGCGGATGATTGTCCACCAGGGAATCGTCGGAGTCCGAGCCAACCATGTTCGACTGGCCGGCAAAGATGAAAATGCGCAGCTCATCATCGGCGGCCAGCAATGGCTGGTGAGCGATGAGAACCGTCAGAAAGCTGAGTACGAGACAATAGCAGAGCGATTTTAGATTTGTCATTTCGGTCCTCTCGTTAATGATTTGTAAAGTCAAGTTTCCTACTTAGCGATACTCCGTAGTTCGGGGTGATCCTTCGCGGATTCGATGCTCTTAATAGCTTCCTTGACGGCGTTGACTCTTCTGTCATTGAGTTCGCCGGCGGGGAATTGGTTGTTTTCGCATTGCGTGTTGAATTGAACAATCAATTCTCTGAGTTGAGGGATCGCTTCACTGGCTGCCGTGCCATAGCTCATTATCTCCTTCATTATTTCTCCGGTTCTGCTCTCGCTGCCGTGCCCGCCCTGGGTTTTTGCGAAGTCAACGCCCGCTTCAACGCCTTCCTTGAAGTGATATTTCACCAAGGCTTTGAATCCACCCATACGGATTTCATTGGAGAACATCATATCAGCCGGGCTCGGCGTTTTGACGGCGGCGAATATGTCCGGCGCCAGCGCCTGAATGTCGTCCGCGGTCAGCAGATTTTCAAACGTGTGCCTGAGCCTGGCCCTTGCCATGCCGTCCGGGTTTGTGGCGATGGCCCTGATGGCAGGGTGCAGCAGCTTCGGGTCGATTTCCTTGATGGAATTTCTTAATAATCCGCCGAACAGAGCTTCGGCCAGTTCACCATTGGCAAATTGAATCGGGTCGTCCCAGGCAATCGGCTGCAGTGGCTCGGCAGTGTCGGCAATCGCCTTGAGCATCTCGGGAAGGACCGGCCTGGCGTCATCACCCATTTTCTTGAGGGCATTGGCCGCTTTGAGTCGCAGCCAGCGGTCATCGTGCCTGAGCAGTTTGATGAAGACGGGCAGGGCCTCTGCGCTCTTGAGGCAGCCGAGGGTCTCACAGGCCCCCTGTCGCAGGTTGTGATTGTTACCTTGCGCCATGGCAATCAGCGTCGGCGTCATCGCCTTCGCTTCAGGACGACTGGCCAGTTCCTCGGCCGCCCAGCCGCGAACGATCGGGGACCAGTCTTCGAGCGCCGCCACCAATTCATTGGCGGTTTTGTTCTTACAGTCAACATCAAAGCGTCCGGAGGCGATGGCTTGGGCGACATCTTTTTTGCTCAGCCAGTTTTCTTTTTTGGCCCCCTTGCCAGTGATGTAGAGTTTTTTCAGCGGCATCGAATAGGTCAGGACATACGTGGCGTCTGGACTAAGCCCCGCATAGCTACTTCGTCCATAATAGGTGTCATCGTGAGTCTCTCCTGGGCCGTACTGTTCTCCGCCGTCGTAAGTAAATGAGCCATCACAGCGTCGCACCAGGTCCAGGTGCCACTGCGCCTCCTTGACAAATGCCGCGGCGGCCAGCGGGCCCCCGGCATTGGCGCCCAGCGCGCTCCACAGGTAGCTGAATCCCTGACCTGTATGACCATACTCCCGGTTTGCGTATGCCGCCGTTGACATTTTCGAGAAGAACCTCGCCTCCTCGATGCGATTGTCCTGTACCGCGAACATAATGGCGGTAAGTGCGTTTTTGCCGTTGTTCTCGTGATAGGGCCATGGCTGATGTTCGCCGTAAGGGATCGCGCCCTTATTCACAAAGTAACCGAAGAACCTGGACGCCCTGTCGATGGCTGGGTCGATTTCCGGGTCGTCCACGCCGCATTTCTTGCCCATGATGATCGCAAGATTGGCGATCAACCCGGCCTGATTCACCGGTCCGTAGGGAGGAATCGAGCCATGGAGTTTTCCCTCAGGTGTCAAATCTGAAAAGCCATGGCCGAAAGTGCCATACATGCCCTGCCCCTTAGCAAGTTTGATGGTAATCGCATTGATCCCGGGTAGAACTTCTTTGTCGCCGGTGAGCAGATAATACTCGCTGAGAAATACGTTTTTGTAACCGCAGTCCCAAGCGCCGCCACCCTCACTGCGCAGTTCCTTTTCCGCCATGGACCGCGCAAATTCCTGCACCCTTGGCAGGTATTCAGGTTTACCGGTGGCCATGAGAGCCAGGCCGCTAACGGCCCCCCACAGATCATCATTCAAGGTTTCTTTCTCAAGCACCTTGCAGGCGTCTGCCAGTATTCGTTTCGATTTAGGACAATCATAGGGAGCGGTTTTACTATAGTCGCCCATAACATTCAACTTCAGTTTAACGTCCAGTTCACTGCCGTCGCGCCATATTTTCAGCTTCAAGATGCCGTTGTTTTTCGTTTTCTCCGCTTCTGTAATCGCCCTGCCGATACTTTTGCGGGCATCGTCGGTAAACAGCCTGCCATCCACTCCCAGTATAACGTCATTCGTTTTCATCACGCCTTGGGCGGGCGACTCGACCCCGATATGCGTGACCAGAATCTGGCGGCTGGCCGCCGTCGTCCGTCCCTGTGCGCTGTCCAGATAACTCGCCGGTTTCGTATAAATCCAGCCTCGCATTCCCGTTGGGCCAAGATTGTAGGTTGCTTTGCGGTTAACGCCTGTGTTTTCGCCTTTGGTCAGGTCGGGCACACTGTCAGCCCACACATAAGAGATGTTAAGAAAAGCCACAAATGCTATTACTGCGGGCACGGTTGCGATCCACTTCGTCTTCATGTCAATCTCCTTATGTTCTACCGGTCAGGGTTAAGTCTATTGGCCACCAAGAACTTGAATTTTGTGACTATTCGGGCCACTAAGCCTGAATTTTCCGAATGGTCGGCCAACACAACCAACTATAAAACGCCAATTCTCATTGATTATACCCGTTTACGATCTGTTGTCGAAGATGTTTTTCGCAGCCCAGATCGCAGGGGTGCATGTCACGTTTGTAGGTAGGTTTCTCATGCAGCCAGTGGTTTTCCGGCCCACAATTGGACCCATTGGCGGTTTAACCAAGCTATTCGCAGG
>Ga0315290_10002941_pt1 | contig 12120 bp, 9 predicted proteins | sample YL17G12_0_MG_FD_203627 | JGI IMG/M metagenome (GOLD analysis project Ga0315290, IMG submission 203627) | Sediment microbial communities from Yellowstone Lake, YNP, Wyoming, USA - YL17G12_0 | ecosystem: Environmental > Aquatic > Freshwater > Lake > Sediment | place: USA: Wyoming | collected...
AATGTATTTCTTATTCATACCGATTCCTTTCAGAAAATAATCTTCTGAAAGATTTATCGGCAATTCGCCATCAACTGCTAAAATCAAATGTTATGAGGTACTAGGGGTTCCCTAAAGAAGTGTTCGGGGAATAAACCGGCCGTCTCGGGAAATCAGATCGGTACCGACTCGGACTCGAACATTTGCTTGGCCTGGCCCACCAGGTAAAAACTGCCCGTAATGCAGATCAGATCGCCTACACTAAAAGCCGGCTTGGCAATACGCAGGGCCTCTCGAAGCGACGAAGCCGTCTGACACATTTTCCCACAAAGGTCCGTGTACATCTCGGAGAGTTCTTCCGGGGGCATCGACCGGGGGGAAGGGATGCTGGTGAAAATAACCTTGTCCGCGCCATATTGCAACTGGTCCAACATGCCTGCGACATCCTTATCCTCACAGCAGCCAAAGATAACGATCAGGGAATCGTAAGGTATGTGCTGGCCGGTTGCCTGAATCAGGGCCCGGATGCTGGCGGCATTGTGCGCCCCGTCAATCAGAATACGCGGGTCCTGGCAGATCATTTCCATACGACCGGGTAGTTTGGTATTGGCCAAACCGCTAATGGCCTGCTCATCGTTAATCTTAAAACCACGCATCTTCAGGCAATCCAGCAGTGACAATGCCAACCCGCAATTAATTGCCTGATGCTCACCAAACGCAGGGACAGGCAAATGCTCGAATTTACTGGTTGGTGTGGTCAGACAGATACGGTTGTGAGGTCCCAAAGAACGCGACGATTCAAACCGACATGAAAAATCTATGTCCTTGCCTGTAAAACGCAGTGGAGCACCGACATGATTGGCCTCACGGCGAAGAACACGCATCGCCTCGGTATCCTGCATTACCGAAACTATCGGAACACCCTTTTTGAATATGCCGGCCTTTTCTTTGGCGATTTTGCTCAGGGTATCACCCAACAACATCTGGTGATCGATACTCAGACTGGTGATACCTATTGCCTCCGGTTGCAAAACATTGGTGCTGTCGAGTCTGCCACCCAGACCGGTTTCGATTACGGCAAAATCAACCTTCTCTTCTACAAAATGCAAAAATGCCATGCCGGTCATAAGCTCAAAAAATGTGGGCGGGTCGTCGGCCATCTTTTCAACCACCGGAGCCACCTTTTTGACCAGCCGAACCATAGCCCTTTCACTGACAATACGGTGATTGACACGAATCCGCTCGCGGAGATCCAAAACGTGCGGTGAAGTATAGAGTCCTACCTTATAGCCGGTAGAGATCAGCATTTCCGAAAGCATCATACAGGTCGAACCTTTGCCCTTGGTCCCGGCAACGTGAACCGAGGTGAGTTTTTCATGCGGATCCCCTATGCTATGCAGAAGTTGATACATCCGATCAAGATTGAAGGTATCCTTGTTGTACCGTAACCGCTTGGCTGACTCGTAGTTAGTGTTGCTGAACAAAAACGACAAAGCCGCCTTATAGGTCGTAATCATACCACTTGTTTTCCTGCTAGAGGCCATGGAATCTCCCTGGTTGCTCCTGGGGTGATTGCAGTCTGTCTCGCTGACCGCCTTAGTCGTCACCTGCAATAACATCGTCACACTCTTAAGAATCTATTGTAACGCTATCGCACAAAAAATCAACCCATAACTGCCAAAATGAGAAAATTAGACGCCGCTGACGCTTGTAAAGCATTGCAAAAACAAGAGATATGAAACCAAAAGAAAAGTTCATTTAGTAAAATACCTCGGTTTTTCCACGAACACATTGGGCACAATTTGGCTGTTATAAGTATTAAAATCGTCATGTCTCGTAGTTTGGAGCTTCGCCTTGGCGGTCAAATACCTATATAACTCCTGTGAAATCAAATAGTTATAAATAGGTGGGACCGAATTCCCGCGGCAATTCTCAACAGGCATATTGACTGATTGGCCTTTGGCGGGTATTTTAATGCGATAACTAATATCCAACTTGGTATAATAGGCAGTATCTCATGACCAAAACGGCCCAGGATTTTCCCGGACAGACGATTACTGTGGAATTGGGGCGGGACAGCTACCCCATTTATGTCGGCTCGCAGACTCTCCCTCAATTTGGAGGTTTTTTTGTACACCATTGCGGCCGTCGCCGGGTTGTCGTCGTCACCGACGAGAACGTAGGACCGTTGTATGGCCAATCCGTCATCCAGGCACTTAACAGCGTCGATATCCGGGCGGATATGATTACCGTCAAGGCCGGTGAGCCAAGTAAACGCATGGCTGTTGTAGAAGCGATTTACGACCAACTATTCGATTTTTCTATTGAGCGGTCGGATGCGATTGTTGCTTTGGGTGGCGGGGTGGTCGGTGACTTGGCCGGGTTTGTGGCGGCGACCTTCAAACGTGGAGTAAGTTTTGTCCAGTTGCCGACGAGCCTGTTGGCCATGGTCGATAGCAGTATCGGTGGTAAAACCGGTATAAACCATCCACGCGGCAAAAATATGATTGGAGCGTTTTATCAGCCGAAATTGGTTTTCGCCGATACCAGCGTCCTCAAAACCCTGCCGCCGCGGGAATTGGGCTGCGGACTGGCGGAAACCGTTAAACACGCGATTATCCGTGACGGCGCATTTTTTGAGCACCTCGAAAAGTATGCCGATGAAATCATGGACCTGCAGCCCGAATTGATGGTCGATCTGGTAGTGCGCAATTGCCGGATCAAGGCCGAGGTGGTTTCCGCTGATGAACGCGAGTCCGGCCTGCGGGGAATACTTAATTTCGGTCACACTATCGGCCATACGCTTGAAACGGTATTGGCCGATCATGATTATCATCATGGTGAAGCGGTAGCGATGGGAATGGTCGCTGCGAGCCGATTAGCGGTACAGCGAAATATGTTTGAAGACCGCCAGGCCGCAAGGATATTGAAACTGCTGGGCAGATTTAACCTTCCAACGGTCGCCGATAAACCTTTGCCGCCGGACCGGTTGTATGAAGCCATGAAACACGACAAGAAAGTACAGGACGGCAAGATCAAATTCGTTTTGCCAACATCCTTAGGGGATTGTACCTTCGTCAGCGACCTGACCGAATCAGCGATCAAAGCGGCGATACGACAACTGTGAGCGTCTCAGGCGATACGCAAACTTATCACCCCCCTACCGCCCACTATTGACCCCACTGCTACCCCCCTGCCGTCCCCTATTACCCCCCCACCGCCTCGATGGGCAATATGCCGGTGATATAGTCACCGGAAAAAAGGATTGGCGTATTTTTCAGCGGCGACGGTAGTCATCGGACCGTGCGCCGGAAAAACCAGTGTTTGATCGGGCAGATTGAAGATATTCTCACGCACACGGTCTAATTGTAACCGGGCTGCGTCGGTCGAGTCGGTCCCCCCCACCGAACCGCAAAATAACGCATCGCCGCTAAAAACACAGTTGCCACAATAATATGATAGCCCGCCTGGCGTGTGACCGGGGGTACTCAGCGCCTTAAAACGCAGATTGCCCACTTCAATATCCTCACCGCCATACAAAGTGTGACTGGCAGTGCGCACTTCGTTTTTGCCGGCGTAGCCCTGAACTGAATAGCGTTCCATAAACTCGCCCATTCCTTCGGTATGATCCCAGTGCCCGTGTGTGAAAAACAGGTGACGCAAACTGATCTTCCGCTGTCTGATAAAGCCTGCTATTTCTTCGCTGAATCCACCCGGATCGATGAACGCGCCAATACGCGTTTTCGCATCGGCAACCAGATAACCATTAATCGGATAGGAACCCACGCTAAACCGCCTGACTACCATATCCGCATACATCATAGTTTTAGTCCCTCGATGCCGTCGAGATTGGCCGCCTGATGAATATCTGTTTGCTCGAATACGGTCTCGGTGAGCTGGGCATTGTGAAATACCGATTCGCGTAAGTCGCAGGATTCGAAACGACAGTTAATAAAGGTCGCCTTGCGGAATATAACCTTGCGTAAGGAACAATTAACGAATCGCGTGTTGACGAATACGGAGGAAGGAAACCGCACAAAATAATATCGCTCGTCGCGAAATTCACAATCGCGCCACACCGTACCGATAAATGAAACCTCACTAAAACGCGAACCTGACAATTTACTGTTTGAGAAAACGCACAGCCCGAAAGAATTCAATTCACTTACCGTCTTGGAAATCTGACAATTCACAAAATGACTGCCGGTAAGGAAAGAACTACACGCTGAAAGGCTCTCGAATCTGCAATCGCTGTAAAAGCCGTGCTCACCCAGGCAGTGATCCAGCGATAACTTCTGCAAACGGCAATTGTCAGCCCACCAATGATTTAACCGACATTCGGTCAATTTCAGTGGCCCGATACTGCTGCCGGACAGTCGCCAAAAGGACAGGTCCCGGCTGAAATCGCCGGCCTCCTGCACATCGGTATTGAAAAAAATACGGCCAGACTCGTCCGCATTGTCCGTATTGGCCTTTGAAAAGGACATTGGCCGCTTCCTTTCTCGGCGAAATGCGAAATCCTGTATGACTATTATGTATGGATTTAACTGCCGGATTATACTACACTGATATGATCCATGAAGCAACTGACAAAAACCTGGAACAGGAATAATCTCAAAGACCCGCACCGATTACCGGACAAGCAACAGCGTGTGCACACGATGTTTTCCGAAATCGCCGGTACGTATGATCTGCTCAACCATCTGTTGAGTCTGAATATGGATCGCCGCTGGCGCCGCCGTGCGGTAGATATGGCTCAGATGACGCAGGGACAGTCGGTACTGGACTTATGCTGCGGAACCGGTGATCTGGCGATGGAATTTGCCAAAAACCAGCCGCATTTACACGAGATTGTAGGGGTGGATTTCTCACAAGCAATGTTGGCCCAGGCGGCGAAAAAAAACCAAAATAGCAACAATAACGGCACTGACCGCTATAATCACAGTAATATCAGATGGTTATGCGCAGACGCTCAGAAAGTGCCCCTGCCTGACGAGAGGTTTGACTGTGTGGGCTGCGCTTTTGGCATACGCAACCTTGCGGACCTGCCCGTCGGGTTGCAAGAAATTCGCCGACTGCTCAAACCAAAGGGGAAAATGGTCATTCTTGAGTTTGCCCTGCCCAATAATCGCCTGTTCCGCTGGGCGTACATGTGTTATTTTAGACTTGTTTTGCCTCTAATAGGTGGTATCATTTCTAAAGACAAATATGGCGCTTATCAATATTTGCCGGACTCGGTAAGAAGCTTTAAAACCGCCCGACAGTTGGACGACATTATTTGCCAGGCGGGTTTTACCGTGGTACGCAGCGAAAGGCTCTGCGCAGGGGCGGTACTGGCTGTTGTGGCTGAAAAACAATAATGACAAACAACCAATACAGTCAAAGACGATGGTTTACAGATGGTGCGAGTATGGACTATCCCGGATGGGCCCGTACCGCCTACTGGACTATAAACCTGTTACTCTATATACTGCTGAACATGTTCGTTCTGCGGATTCAAACTGGAGCATGGTTCCCATGGAAAGTTCCGCTTCAATCGGAATGGCTGATCCCAAAACTGCTGACGCCGCTTAACATATTCCAGTTCCCAACCTATATCATCGTAACGGCTCTGCTGATGGCCATGATCTGCACTGTACCGATACTCATAGCACAACTGTACAACATCCTTTATGTGATCCCTCATCTTTTCGTAGTGCTTCTTTTTGGGCACAATCGGGCCTTGGCGCTATGCCTCCTGGTCAGTTGCGCCGCGGTCAGTTTCAAACCGTTGCGACTCAAATCGAAGTTTGTCGCTGCCATTTTGGCTTTGATGCCCGTACTTTTATATTGGGGCCTGTTCAGTGGAGAAAACACCGAACAGGATGTATTGCGATGGGCCGTGCTCTACGCCCCATGGGCACTGGCATTTCTCGTATGCGTAATGATTTTCGGCGCGGTCCTGGCTTTGGGACATTTTCTCCGCTATCGGCCCGGAGTATTGATGCCGATATTCGGCTTGCTGTTGGCAGGTACGGTCTTGTTGTTTCGCTCCAGCATCGGTATGAACGAACGCGACTTTCAGGCGGACGTTTACCGATACAGTCCGGGCCAGGTTGCCCAGTTTCAAAACAGAAGCATAACCAACCTGCTGGAAATGGAGTTGGCTCAGCGACAAAAACAGTTCCCATATCTAAGTGCCGAACTGATCATGAGCCAGTTACGAATGGAATGGCGATGGGCATTTAACTTTAATGCGATTCCGGTTGCAGCCGGTGAATATGACGCTCAAGGCGTTAATCCCATCTCACTGGCACAGCAAAAAAACGCGGAAATCCTATTGGCTGAAAGTACCTCGCTCGCTTACATCGACCGTTTTATCGATACTCATCCGCAGGACCCAAGAGAAGCCGACGCCCTGTATTACAAGGCTTTGATGATCGACTTGAAAGTAGATTCCAGGTCTCTACGAGACGAAAATACCCTGCGATTCTGCCATGACATACCGAACCCCCATTCAGAGATGGTCTGGCGGGACATCTTGAATCGGTTCGGCCAAACCGACCTCGCTGTCGAAGCTCGCTGGCGACTCGCTCGCCTGATCGCCGGTAGAAAACCTCTTAAAACCACCGATACGTATAACTTCGAAGAAGCATCCAAACTGCTGGAACAGGCCCGGCAGCACTGCCTTGAAGTCATAACAAAACGTAAACAAAAAGGCGAAAAACGCTCGTTCTGGGCCGCTCGGCTGGGGACAATTTTTACGCCTCCTGCTCCCACTATCAGTGATGAAGAGTTTTTGGACCTGCAAAGGAGAGTAGCCGAATTGATGGTGCTCATCGGCGTGGAAAACCGTACCGGGCATTTGGAACATGATGAGCGTTTGGCAAAGTTTGTCGGGCTCGATCCGTACCTGCTTAATTATGAAAGCAAACTCAAGGAACTCATGATCAAAACGCCGCAAGGCGATCCACTTCAGGACGACATAGAACTGACGCTGGTTATGCTGACCAAAGACCTGGACCAAAGAATTGACCAGCTTACCGAGTTGGTCAGGCAATACCCCGACCGCAATGGCGGAATAGAAGCTATGCTGGAACTGGCCGCGGCACTGATGGATCAGCGCAGCCGTAGCGAACATCAGGCAGACAAGCAACTTCTGCTGGAGCAGTCTCGTCAGTTCTTACAGAAAGTTATCGCTTCTCGACCGGACAGCTTCTACGCTCAGCACGCCCAACAACTTCTCAGTAGTGACCAATACCAACCAAAATAAGCAGACCGTTCCAACGACCGGAAACTGAAAAACCTTAACCTGCCCATGGCTTTTTACTCAAAAGCGGATTTTAATGACATCAAACAATAACTGGTATCGTGGGGGCTTGGCTTTCGTTTGTCAGGGCTGTGGCAATTGCTGTTCGGGACCGGTGGAAGGTTATGTCTGGATGAACCCTGAAACAATCGAAGCGATGGCTGCCTTCCTGAAAATGCCCATGACACAGTTCAAGAGCCGATACCTCCGTCGCGTGGGACTCCGTTACAGCCTTATCGAAAAACAGCCGGGAAAGGATTGTATCTTTCTCAGTAAAAACAATAACCGCAAAGGCTGCCAGGTGTACCCGGTAAGGCCGATCCAGTGTCGGACCTGGCCGTTTTGGAAGGAAAATATTCGTTCGCAGAGCTGTTGGAACGAAATAGCGAAAAACTGCCCCGGTATCGACAAAGGACAATGGCATTCTGCTGAACAAATTGTCGCATTAAGCAATGGAGATTTGTCAGTCGATCAGCAGACCACCGATATTGTCGAAGCGGCCCCGACGTGGATATCCGCCCATGCAGACAATGCTCAGTGCCTCTCAGCCGTGCAGCAGTTATACAGCGACATAGAACAACACATCGCCGGGATCGATTCAGCATGTGATAATTGTGGAAAATGTTGCGATTTTGACCGTTATGGTCACCGATTGTACGTCACCACCCTGGAAATGCTGTATTTCTGGTACGGACTGGCACGGTCGCACACAAACCAGTCCCCGGAAACCGGCAAAAACCCCCCTGACGGTCCCTGTCCATATCGGCAGGACCAGGGATGTGTAATACGCCCGTTTCGCCCGGCAAGCTGTCGGATATTTTACTGCCGGGCCGTACCTGAGAAATTCCAGAATGAGCTGACCGAGCAGGTACTCCAACGGCTCCGAAAACTGCACGAACAGTTCGCGGCCCCATATTATTACGCCGATCTGCGACAGTGGCTCAGCAGCAAAACCCCCATTTGCACCCCCTAAACCACACTTATTCCGGGTTACCCAGCCGGCCCGGCGGTTTTTTTGTTGACAATGCCGCCAATCTCACTACAATTGATCTCTTGCGAGTGGATTGTACGCAGTAGTGCCCACAAAATGACGTAAGTACAGATATTTATATTCCGGCCATTGCCGGTTTGGATGTAAAAACAAATTTACCCAGGAGAGGTGCGATAAATGCTTAAAACTTCCATCACATTGGTCTTGATCGTGTCGTTGGCTGTGTTGATCTTTCTAAGCGGCTGCCAGACTCTCAGCAGCGATAAAGAGCAGCAGGTCCGCAAATTCAGCCGAATTTCCAACCTCAACCGACGAATGCTCAATGAAGACATCCAGAACGCTTGGCTGTTGGATCGGCCCAGTTATCTTTCACGATGGATCGTGCGAAGTAATTAACGCTGGCTTGACACTCATAACAATTAAGGGAGCCTCTAAAAATTGCTTTTGTCACGAGTATGTGCATTGACGATATGTCTGACTGGCCTTGCCGCAATGGCCGCTTCGAACGCCCAGACCGCCAAAGTCAGGTACGAACCGAATTGGGAATCGCTGGACACCCGTCCCATACCCGAATGGTTCAATCAGGCCAAGTTTGGTATTTTCGTGGTTTGGGGCCCCTACTCGGTACCCGCCTGGGCTCCGAAAACCCAATACGCCGAATGGTACGGTTATCAAATGAGACAAAACGACTCCCCTACCGCAAAGTTCCACCAGAAAATGTACGGTGAAAACTTTCACTACGAGGATTTCGCGCCGATGTTTACCGCACAGTTATGGGATCCCGACTTCTGGATAGACATCTTCGTCGAGTCCGGCGCGAAATACGTAGTCACCACCGCCAATTATCATGATGGTTTTTGTCTGTACCCTTCCAAATACGACGCCACCACCCGTACCGACCAGTGGAACAGTATGGAAGTGGGCCCAAAACGCGACCTGCTTGGCGAACTCAACGAAGCCGGATGCAAGCGCGGCCTCAAAATGGGCATCTATTATTCGCTTTATGAATGGTACCATCCGCTTTGGCTGGAAGATCGCGACCGTTACGTCATCGAAAAGTTCCATCCACAGTTCAAGGAGGTCGTCACCAAATACAAACCGCCGGTAATCTTTCTCGACGGCGAATGGGACATGGACTACAAAAAATGGCGTTCGGAAGAATTAGCCGCCTGGCTCTTCAACGAATCGCCGGTAGCAGATATCGTAGCCGTCAACGACCGCTGGGGCAATACTCGCGAAAAGCACGGCTCATTTTACGACAGCGAATACGGCGGTGGACAAGGCTGGAAAGATCATCCTTGGCAGGAAAACCGCGGCATAGGCAACAGCTATGGTTATAATCGTAACGAAAGTGTCTTCGAGTACGATTCACGCGCCGAATTGATTCGTATGCTTTCGAGGGTAGCAGGCAACGGCGGTAATCTACTGCTTGACGTCGGCCCCACTGCCGACGGCCGCATCCCGGTAATCATGCAGGAACGGTTATTACAGATCGGGGCATGGCTTAAAATCAACGGCCAGGCCATCTACGGCTCGCAGGCCAGCCCTTTCAGACTGCACGAGTTTTCATGGGGCGCCTGCACCTATAAACCCGGCCGAATATTTGTGCACCTATGGGGTCGGCAAACAGGCACTATCGAACTACCAGGTCTCCAAAACAAAGTTACCACAGCTTATCTATTAACCGAGGATAAACCAGTGCCGGTTTCAACCGACGGACATAAAGAAGGCGTAACCATCAATTTGCCACCCCTCACTGATGATGCCGTTTCGATCATCGTCCTGGAAATCGAGGGCGAACCTCTCATTACGGGCAGCGAAGCGACGCGGTAATCTCTTTCCGTCATTGCGAGCAGCGCGGCGACGCGGCAATCTCTCCCTGTCATTCCTGCGCAGAGCCTGCCCTCAACTCGATTGGGGGCAGGACACGAAGCGAAGAGCCGCGATAGCAGCGTTTTTGGCGGTCGTATAGGCGCTGACCAACGTCGTCAAAGCCGCCGGTAATACTGGAGGGGCCGGGTAAATCGCCGCGTTGGCGGTCAACCCCGAGACCATCGCCTGCGCTAATGCTGCTCTCTGGTTCCCTGCCTGCCGGCAGGCAGGTGTTCTCCGCTCGGGGATGCCTTACGGCATTGGAAATCGTGCCATAATAAAAATCCTTTCAATAAAAAGTTATATTCCTTATACACCTTCAAGCCAATGTTGAGCAAAAAACGCAAAGTCCACGAAATTAACTGTGTTGCTGTGGTTAATATCAGCCCCTTCGCACCAGTTCGGGTCATTACAATCTTGCTCAAGCCAATGAGAAACAAATTTGGCAAGGTCAAACCAGTCAACATCGCCGTCAGGTTCAAAGTCACCAACCTTGCTGTCCAAATAAAGCTGGATTCCATTTAGCTGGATTGTTTCGCCAGCATTGGCTCTTATAATTATTGGTACATTTACATCGCTGCCACCAGAACCTTGAGAAAGTATGTAATCATTAAAAGCGTCCTCGATATTGTTGACCAGCACACCGATATCGAATTTCCCCGAAAATGCCCACTCAACAGAGCCGTCTGCCCCAATGTCTATTGATGGGTTCTGCAAATCCGCTGATGCACCAACAACGCCCATTGCTCCATGAACTGCCCAGTAACCGGCAGGTATATGAACCCAAGTTTGAGCTGTTCCATCTGGCCCAAGAGTCAGATTTTTCTGCATAACTGTAACATTCGGGTCTGGACCTTCGAATGCGCCTACCATTTCTGATGCATAACGTACCAGTGCAACGACCGGTACCGTCAAATCAGCCGTTTCATTGCTTGAAAATGCAATCGTGCCTACATATTTCCCGAATGTTGTGCCCGTTGGATAATTTACATCCCAGGAAACATAGCCCTGCTCACCGGCCGGTACATTACCAATAACCTGATTTGGGTCATTCAATATTTGTAATCCCTCGCTGCTACCAGACCATGCTTCGATTTTACTCAATACAGCATTTACATCCGTCAGTGCCTGCTGGCCAGAAGCCTCAGCTATTCGTAGCAATGCGTTGTTGGTTGCTCCCCGGTATCCGTCGATTATCACCTGCGACGGGTAGGCCGTCATAATAGCACCCGAGTCTTTTACAGGCTCATAAAAAAGTGTCACAGGCACATCCTGCGGGCCGGGCGAGAGCAACGCAATTGTGACAGTATAAGTCTCATTGGCAGCCGGCTCCAGCAACCGTAGTGAGATTGGTCTTTGCTCCATATTAGTCACATAACCGATTATCTCACTGTATGTAATCCCGTCCGACGTTGAATACCCAAGGCGCATCCCGCAGGCATCAGCCACAATAATCGAAACCACCGCATTCTGCGGAGCGAACAGCCGTAGATCTGTCGCATACAGATTTGGCTCAGATATGAACTCAACTACCACATTCGGCTCCGCCGCTGACAGATTAGCCTCACAAAGCTGTCCCGAGCCAGAAACCTGCTCTTGGACCTCATAAAGGCGCATACGTCCTTCTACTGTGGATGCAGATGTATAATAATCATCCTTTGTGTTCAATAATGGTGTGTTCACCGAAGTACCTGATAGCCCAAAGCCAATCAAGTCAAGATAATTGCGTGGATTTTCGCCAAGTCCAATTACATAATATAATTTTGTAACGGGGTTCATTTGGAATGGTCCAGCATAAGTCTCCATCGTAAGATAATGCGGCTTGAATTGGCTCAGAAAGTTGCGAGAGTAACCGCGGAAAGGTATCGTCATATTCGTCGAGTGGTCGGGTAAATGAGGTGCTAAACGAATGACGGACACTCGAAGCTTAGCATTAAGCCGCCTGGTCCTGTTTCTTCTCGTAAAGTTCCTCGTATGCTGCTGGGCTTAA
>Ga0315290_10002942_pt1 | contig 12117 bp, 8 predicted proteins | sample YL17G12_0_MG_FD_203627 | JGI IMG/M metagenome (GOLD analysis project Ga0315290, IMG submission 203627) | Sediment microbial communities from Yellowstone Lake, YNP, Wyoming, USA - YL17G12_0 | ecosystem: Environmental > Aquatic > Freshwater > Lake > Sediment | place: USA: Wyoming | collected...
CGGCTCGGCGTCGTCCGCACTGGCAACGCGTTCGCCGGCGCCGGTGCACCGTTCCGCGATCTTGCCGAGCGCGACTCGACATTCGCGCGCTACGAACACGTGTTCACGGCGCAGAAGGAATCAGGTGATCTGGCAGTGCTGGTGTTCCGCCGGCGCTGAGCAAGCGATCGTCACGGTCGGAGCCGGTTCAGCATCCGCGGAAACGGAATCGACTCGCGCACGTGATCGAGCCCTGCGATCCATGCGAGTGTGCGTTCGACGCCGATCCCAAAGCCCGAGTGCGGGACGCTGCCATAGCGGCGCAGGTCCTTGTACCACTCGAACGCTTCGTGCGGCAGCCCGTGCTCATCGATGCGTTGCTCGAGCAGCGGCAGCGAACTCATGCGCTGACCGCCGCCGACGATCTCGCCATAGCCCTCGGGCGCGAGGCAGTCGCACGATAGGCTCAAGCGTGGATCGGACGGATCGGGCTCCATGTAGAACGCCTTGACCGCGGCTGGATAGTTCGTCACGAAGATCGGCGTCTCGTATCGATTCGACAGCTCGGTCTCGTCCGGTGAGCCAAAGTCGCTGCCCCATTCGAACGGCAGTCCGGCCTCGTGCAGCATCTTCACTGCGTCGTTGTAATGAATGCGCGGAAACGGTCCCTGCACCCGTGTCAGCTTCGAAGTGTCACGTTCGACCGCCTTCAGTTCCTCGCCACGCCGCTCCAGCACGCGGGTCACGGTGTAGATCAGCAGCCGCTCCTCGAGCGCGATCACGTCATCGAGAGTCGCCCACGCCCATTCGGGCTCCATCATCCAGAATTCGATCAGGTGACGGCGCGTCTTGCTCTTCTCGGCTCGGAACGCCGGTCCAAGGCAGTAGACCCGACCGAGCGCCATTGCCGCGGCCTCCATGTAGAGCTGCCCGCTCTGGGTGAGGTAGGCCTGCTCGTCGAAGTACGTCGTCTCAAACAGCGTGGTCGTGCCCTCGCACGCCGCAGGTGTGAAGATCGGCGCGTCGACCAGCAGGAACCCCTCCTGCTCCATGAAGTCCCGAAATGCCGCGATGATCTCCGCACGCAGGCGCAGCAATGCCTGCTGGCGCGGTGCCCGCAACCACAAGTGCCGGTGGTCCATCAGGAAGTCCACGCCGTGCTCCTTCGGCGTGATCGGGTAGTCCCCCGCGAGGCTCACCATTTCGAGCGTGCGCAGCCCCATCTCGACGCCGCCCGGGGCGCGGGCGTCAGCGCGCAGCGACCCCACGACCACGACTGCGGATTCCTGGGTGAGACGGCCAGCCGTCTCCCACTCCGCCGGGGTGAGATCCTGCACTCCGGCCACGCACTGCATGACGCCGCTCCCGTCGCGGACGACGAGGAACTGTACTTTGCCGCTCGATCGCTTGTGCGTGAGCCAGCCACGCACCTCAACCGTGGCACCCACGTGCAATGGGGCGTCGGAAATCCTTATCCAGGGAGTGGTACTGATCGGGGTCATGCCCATCCGGGAAGCTCCTGTGCGGAAGAAACGACGCAGCGCCACGACGTGCCAGAGCGGCACGCCACCCGGCGAAAAGTTCTCAGGAGGCGGGCCACATGCGCCGATACCCCACTCAAATCCGCGGCACCTTAGAAGCGTAGCGCCAGCAGTGTCAAGGGATTGGACTCCGTGTGACAAGAGGAATCACAACGCCGGTGCACCGCCATCACAGGCACCCCATGCACGTTCGCCGCAGCGCGCCAACTCACGGCCTGCTGTTGCTGGCCGGGCTGTGCACGCTCGCGATGTTCATGGCGCCCGCGGGTCACGCCGAGACCCTCGCCGACACGACGGTCTCCTTCGCGACGCCGGCGCGATCCGCATTCGTCGAGTCTGCGCATGATTCGGTCGTGAGGACGGCGGCCGTACCGGTCGCGGTCGTGGTCCTCACGCCGGGAACCATGCCTCCCACGCTCCTTCAAATCGGCCCGTGGCTCGACTACAAGGTCCGCTACCAGGTTCCCGCACTCCCGGACGAGGCGCGGCTCTTCTACCGGCGCGGCCTGATGGCGCATCAATCGGGTGCGGTCGACCAGGGCATCCAGCTCGTGCGCGGCGCCTCGCAACTGGATCCCGCGTTCACGCTGCCCTACTTCACGCTCGGCGCCTGGTTCCTGATGCGCGAACCCGGCCAGGCGCTTGCGCACTTCGCTTCGCTGCTCGAGGTCGCCCGTCAGAGCTTTGCATTCCAACTCGCTCTGGAAGCGAACACCCTCTATACCGTAGTCGAGGCGCTGCTTCTCGGCCTGATCGCCGTCGGCATCATGATCGTCGTCGCGCGCAATTCCGAATTGCGCCATCGCTGGCGCGAGCGGTTCGGGCGCTTCCTGTCCCCGCGGCGCGCGACGTTCTGGTCGTGGGTGGTGCTCGTCGTGCCGTTCGCGGTCGGGTTCGGACCGGCACTTCCAACCGTGCTCCTGCTCGGCTTGCTGTGGCCCGTGCTCAAATGGATGGAGCGTTCGATGTTCGTGCTGCTCATCGCCGGGCTCGTTGCGATGCCATGGTTCGTCAGCCAACTCGACCGGCTCGGCAGCCCGCTCCGTGAAGATCGCGAGCCATTGTACGGCGTGCTGCACCTGCAGAACGAAGCCTATGCTCCCAGCAGCTCAGATCGCCTCGCCACGCTCGCGCGCGAACACCCCGACAACGCGTTCATCCATTTCGGACGCGCGTGGATGGCGCGGCGCGGAAATGATCTCGCCACTGCGGAGGCAGGATACCGGCGCACGCTCGAACTGTGGCCGAACGACGACCGCGTCCTCAACAACCTCGGCAACGTCCTCAGCCTGCTCGGACGCACCGACGAGGCGCTCGACGCCTACGACCGCGCTGCCGCATCCAATCCCTTCAACGCCGCGACCCACTACAACCGCGCGCGTATCTATACCGACCGTTTCGAATTTCGCGCCGCGTCCGAAGCCATGGCGCGCGCCGCGGCACTCAATTTCGATATGCTCAAGCCCTATCAAACCCAGGTCGGTACGCGCGACGCGTTGCCCCCGGCCGATCTGTGGATCGCGCCCGGACGATTCTGGAACGCCCTCGCACGCTACCAACCCGCACGCGGCGAGGAACTCTCCCTTCCACCGCTGTGGCGCTCGCGAATCGAGTGCCTCGGCTGGCCGTTCAGTCTCGCCGTTGTGTTGTGCGCCGGACTCGGCATCACGATCGGTATCCTGCAGCACCGCGCCATGCCGCTGCGCTCGTGCGGAAATTGCGCGCGCGTCGTGTGCAGACGCTGCGCCGAGCGCCGTCGCGAGGTCGCGTTGTGCCACGGATGCGCGGCGGCCGAATCAGGCGCCGCGCCCGAGTACGCCGGACGGGTGCTTACCCAGCATTCGCGCATCGTGCGACGGCGGGGGCGCGCGGTGCGCACCGCGCTCGCCGCGCTCGTGCCCGGTTTCGGCTGGGTCCTTCATCGCCGCGTGTTCGAAGCGTGGTTCCTGATCACGATGGTCCTGATCCTGGCCTCAATCGCGTTCGATGTCGCCACACCGTTCTCATACGAGCCGCGGCTTTCGAGCCTGGATGCGGCGCTGCCCGGGCTCTACATGGTAGTGCCGTGGATAGCGCTCTACGTCATCTCGCTGCTCGGGTACTTCATCGAGGCCGAACGCGAACGCGTCCGTTTCGAGGCGCTGGCCTCCGCGTCGACGCGCCGAGTACGACCCGCCCGTTACACCACCTCTCGGGCGGCATAGGTCCATGGCACTCCAGGGCAATCTCCACGACTTCTCGGCAACCGAGATCCTCCAACTGCTCGGCATGCAGCAGAAGAGCGGTTGTCTGGTGATCGAGCGTCAATCCCAGCGGGTCTCGGTGTTCGTCATGGACGGCCGCATCGTGTCAACACGGCTGCCGGGAATGTTCAAAGACGATCCGCTGCTCCTGTTCTTGCTCAAGATCCACCGTCTGTCGGAGGAGCAGCATCTCGGTATCGCCTCGATCCAGCGCGAATCGCGTCGCGATCTGGAAGACATCCTGATCACCGGCCGCTATGTCGAGGCCGACGAGCTTGCCATCTACCTCGAGCGCCAGATCCTCGACGACATCACTCGGATCGTGCGTTGGGACAATGGCAGCTACCGCTTCGAGGTCGTGCAGCGCTGGGAACATCCGGTGCGGGTGCGGCTCAGCATGGAAGGCTCGCTCATCGAAGCGGCGCGCCGCCTCGACGAATACAGCCGCTGTTCCGAGCAGTTCACCGACCCCGACGTGCTGCTTGGCGTTCGCGATCTGCCGGACCCGAACGAACCGCTGACCGAAGAAGAGCGCGAGTTGTTCGGTATCATCGACGGCCGACACACGCTCGCCGAGGTGATCGAAGCCGCGCCACTCACCGAGTCCGAGGCGTACGAGTCAATCGACCGCATGCTGCAGGCGCAATGGATCGAATTCGTCGGACGCCGTGAGAGCGAGCCCCAGCTCGCTGGTCCGACCGTCGTGCTGCGCCCGGAGCCGGTGCGCCCGACGGTCGTCCGGCATTCGTTGGTCAGCGAAATGCTGCTCGTCATCTCCATCGTGACGTGCGCCGCGGTGTTGTTCGCGGGCGGTAGGGCTGTGCGCAGCACGCTTAACGTCCGCTCGAACGACGTGTTCCTGACCGCCCAACTCCGTGATGTCCGCTACGCGCTCGAGTTGTTCAAGCGCGAGCGCGGCAACTATCCGAGCCGTCTCGACGATCTGGCCACCGATCGCTGGGTGACGTCGGCCCAGCTCCATGTCCCGGGCCACCGGCTCTACTACCACCTGACCGGCACCGCACAGACCTACGACCTGCGGCTCGAGCGCGAGAACTGAAGCTCGGGCTCGACGTTACGGAATCCGGGTCACCCGCCACGTCGAGCTCCACCCTGCGCTGAATCGCTCGGCGGTTTGAGCCGTGTATCGTGACGCGCCGCCGAATCATTCCGCCGTGATGCGTTCCTCGAGCCAGATCGCGGCCGCCTCGAGATCCTCGGCGACATGCTCCGGCGGCTTCCAGCCCAACTCCGGCGCTCGCTGTTCCTCGTCGCGTCCATAGCCGGTGCGAAGCAGGATCCCCGCCGCACCCACCCGGTGCCCGGTCTCGACATCGAGCAGCTTGTCGCCGACCATCGCCGATCGGCGCAGTGCGAGGTTGAGGTTGCTCGCGGCCTGCTTGAGCAGCGCCGATCCCGGCTTGCGGCAGTCGCAGCCCGCCTCGGGCCGGTGTGGACAGAAGTACACCGCGTCGAGCTCGACGCCGCGCGAGCGCAACTCGCCGCGCAACCGCGCCATCGCTTCGTAGACGCGCGCGACCGGGAAGAATCCGCGCCCCACGCCCGACTGATTGGAGACCACGACCAGGATGAAGCCCGCGGCGTGGAGCCGCGCGAGCGCGCGCGGCACGCCGGCGAACAGCTGGAGATCGTCCGCGTGCGACAGATAGCCCTTCTCGACAACCAGCGTGCCGTCGCGATCGAGGAACACGGCGGGACGCGGCGAAAGGCCGCGACGCCGTGCGATCCCGCGCTCGCACGCGCGCTCGAGCGCCTCCACGTCCGGGTGCGATGAGGCTGGAGTCTCGGGCGGCGACTCGAGCGACCACGCGCCGAGAGACGCAGCCGGGACGCCGGCCACGTCGGTCTGCGCTTCCCGCGTGCCCGCTTCGAATAGTCCGCCCGAGTCGAGCGATCCCCACGCCCAGCGATCGAACATGGTCCAGCCGCGCACGGCGGCGGGATCGAGCCCGAGCAGCATGCCGTGCACCGCCGCAAACCAACCATTTGCCGCGGTGCGCAGCGGCTGGCGTGCGCCACCGAGCACGAGATCCGCTGGCTCGAGACGGCGGCGAACCGGGCGTGTGAAATGGCGAATCACACCCGCCTCGACCAGCGTGGCGGGCGCATGCCGCCCGAGCCACCTCACGTCGTGCCCACGCAGCGCGAGCCCGGCCGCCGCGAGCCGCATGCGCTCGTTGCCCGGTCCAAGCGAGTTCCCATGGATGAGAACCCTCATCGCGCGCCTGTGACGGGCTTCATCCCGCTACCGCGGCACATGCGTCGATGACGTCGCGCGAGCGGACCGCGACGAGGCACCGATAGCCGATCGTGCATGCACGCTGGAAGCACGGCGCGCACGGCGGGGCGTGTTGGACCACGCGCACCCGGGTACCAAGCGGTGCCGTCCACGCGCTGCTGGTCGAGCCGAACACCACGACGGTTGGGGCCCCGGTAGCCGCCGATAGATGCGCGAGCCCCGAATCGTTGCACACGGCCACGCGCGCGCCGGCGCACAACGCTGCTTGCGTGGCGAGATCGGTGTGGCCCGCCACAGCGACCGCGCGCGGGCCGATACCCTCTGCGACACGCTCGCACGCGTCACGCTCCGTGGCGGCGCCACACGTAAGCACCGCGTCGCCGCGATCGGCGAGCGCGCGGCCGACCGCGATGAACTGATCCTCACCCCAGCGTTTAGCGGGCCCGTAGATGGCACCCGGAGCCAGCACCGCGTAGCTGCCGCCGGCACCGAGCCGCGCGCGCAGCGCCGTGGCGTCCTCCCGCGCCGCGGGCGGGACCGCAAGCGTGCTGGGGACGGCATCGCGCGCCCCCAGCACGCGCGCAAGCATCAGGTACTCGTCCGCCAAGTGGAACTCGCCGCGCGGCGGACGCACCACAGCATCGGAGAGCAGCAGGTCACGCGCCTCACTGCGGAATCCGACACGCACGCGCGCGCCGGTGCGCAACGCCCACCACGCGCTCGAAAACGACGGTGGCAGGATCAGCGCGGCATCCGGTCGCGTACTGCGCATCGTCCGCGCAAGTTGCGCGCGCGCCGCACCCGCGCGAGGCCACGCATGGACCGCCTGGAACACTCCGTCCCACTCGACGAGCCCGAGCAGGGCTCTGGGCGCCACTGCCTCGAACATAGTCGTAGGATGGGCCGCACGCAGTGCCGCCACGGCGGGCCGCGCCATCAACAGATCCCCGAGCCAGTTGGGCAGCCGCACCAGCATGCGCGCAGGCGCCGCAGCACTCGAGGACTCCATCACCGCTCAGTACGAGCGCGCGAACAGCGCCACCGGGCGTCCGTCGCCTGACTGCCCTTGGAATGGCGTCTGGTCGAGCGGCACACAGCGCAGCGTCGCCCCGGTGCGTTCCTTGATCTGGGCCTCAAGTGCGGCGTCGTCGTTCCACGGCAGCACCACGTACCCGCGTTTCGTTGCGAAATGTGCCTCGATGTCGGCGAGTGTGGCGACCGGCGTGGTGTTCTCGTCGCGGTAGGCGCGCGCCGCCTCGAACAACGCGCGCTGGATCTCGTCGAGTAATTGGGGCAGGCGCACCGCGAGTTGGTCGAGCGGGATCGATTCCTTCGCACGGCTGTCGCGTCGCACGCTCATCACTGCTGATTGCGCAACATCCCGCGGACCGACTTCGAGCCGCACCGGCACGCCGCGCAGTTCGTACTCGTTGTACTTCCAGCCTGGCGAGTACTGGTCACGATCATCAACCTGAAGCCGCACCCGGTCGCCGAGCGCTTCGCGCACCTTCGCGATGAACTCGAGCACCGCGCCCCGCTCGTGATCCTTGCGCCAGATCGGCACCACCACCGCCTGCACCGGTGCGACGCGCGGTGGAAGCTTGAGGCCCTGGTCGTCGCCGTGGGTCATGATCAGCGCCCCGATCAGCCGCGTCGAGACACCCCACGAGGTCTGCCACACATGCTGGCGTTTGCCCTGTTCGTCCTGATAGGTGATATCGAACACCTTCGCAAAATGCTGGCCGAGGTTGTGCGATGTCCCGGCCTGAAGTGCCTTGCCGTCTCGCATCAGGGCTTCGATCGAATACGTCATCTCGGCCCCTGCGAACTTCTCGGCCGCACTCTTGCGGCCCGCGTACACGGGAATCGCGAGCTCGGTCTCCACGAACTCGCGGTAGACCTCGAGCATGCGCAGCACTTCCTCCTGGCATTCGTCCGCGGTCGCATGCGCGGTGTGGCCCTCTTGCCACAGGAATTCCGCAGTGCGCAGGAACAGCCGGGTCACTTTTTCCCAGCGCATGACATTGGCCCATTGGTTGATCAGGACGGGCAGGTCACGGTAGGACTCGATCCAGCGAGAGTACATGCGTCCAATGATCGCCTCGCTGGTTGGACGGATCGCGAGGCGCTCCTCGAGTTGCTCGTCGCCGCCGTGCGTCACCCACGCGACCTGCGGCGCAAAACCCTCGACGTGGTCGGCTTCGAGCTGGAGCAGCGATTCGGGGATCAGCAGCGGAAAATAGGCGTTTTGGTGACCGGTCGCCTTGATGCGACGGTCGAGCTGCTGCTGCATGTTCTCCCACAGACCGTATCCGTAGGGACGAATCACCATGCATCCGCGCACCGGCGCGTAGTCGGCGAGCTGCGCCTTGCGCACGACTTCGGTGTACCAGCGCGAGAAGTCGTCGGACTGATCGGTGAGATCCTCGACGAATCCCTTCAAGTCCTTGGTGTTGTGCGGCGAATCTGTCGGACTCACGCGTGCTCCTCTGTCAGAGAGTATCGGGCGCGGCACGGGAGACGTCGGGACACCGCGGCCGGGGCGGCAGTATAGGAGCCACGTTTCCACTACGACAAGCAGCGCATTTCATGGCTGCTCGGCGATGCCCACGGGATCGCGTGGTGCGAGCATCTGCTCGACCGCAGCCTGCACGATGGTTGGCGCCAGTTCGTTCATGCAGCGGAAATGCCCCTTCGGGCACTCGGCGCGCCCGTGGAGCGTGCACGGCTGGCATGGCTCGTGGCGGCACAGCACGGCGTGACCCTCCCCTGCTGGAGCGAATCCCAACTCGGGTACCGTGCTGCCAAACATCGCGACCACCCGCAACCCGCGCGCAGCAGCCACGTGCATGAGCCCGGTGTCGCACGTGACGGCCGTCGCGCAGTGGGACATCAGCGCTGCCATGCGCGGCAGCGGCTCGGTGCACCAGCGGGCGCGTGCGTCCTGCTCGACGAATGCTGACAGCGCTGGGAACGACCGCCGCTCCCGATCGAGCGAGAAGTACAGCAGCGGATGCCCGGCGGCCGTGAGCCGTTCGTGCAGCACGAGCCAGTGGGCTTCGATCCAGCGCTTGGTTGCGTGATGCGCTGCCGGACACATCGCGATCGGCGCGCGGCGCTCGCACCACATCGGATCGTCGTCGGGCGAAAGCGTGGCGGTCGCGGGACGCCACGCCGCAATCCACTCCCGGGCCCACGCTTCGGCTTCGGTGCCCGCCGTCATGCGCGGCGACCCGGTCACCACGACGCCGAGCGGCGCAACGGCCGCGGCGTAGCGGGCCGTCACGTGAGGTGCGGGCGCAGGACGCGTCCAGCGTGCATGAACCCAGCGCTCACGCACCACGCGCGCGGCGGGCGCGAACACCAGCGGCGCTTTCTGCCGCGCGGTGAGAATGCGGGTCCGCAGGCTGCGATGCAGGTCCACGATCAGGTCGCAGTCCTCGAATTCCGCGGACATCGACACCAGGTCCTCGATGCGAAGCGCGTCCCGGTCGAGCTCGCGCACATGGGCGATCGCAGGATCGAACCGCACTGCGTCGCGGAACTCTTCCTTGACCCAGTAGCTGATGCGCGCCTCGGGATGAGCGGCTGCGAGCGCATGCACCACGGGCAGCGTGAGCACGACGTCCCCGAGCGATGACAGTCGCAGCACTGCGATATGCCGGAACCCACCCGCAGGCACCTTGATCCGTCCGCCGCCGGGCAGCGTCACGCGACGAACTGCAGGTCGTGGAGCCGACGGTACAGACCTCCCTGTTCGAGGAGCTGAACGTGCGTACCGGAGGCAGCGACCCGTCCGCCCTCGAACACCACGATGCGGTCGGCGTGTTGGATCGTCGACAGGCGGTGCGCGATCACGAGCACGGTGCGATGGCGCATCAGCCGCTCGAGTGCGGCCTGCACGAGCCGCTCGCTCTCCATGTCGAGCGACGAAGTCGCCTCATCGAGCAGCAGGATCGGCGGGTTCTTGAGCAGCGCGCGCGCAATCGCGAGGCGCTGGCGCTCGCCGCCCGACAGGCGCACGCCGCGGTCCCCGATCACGGTGTCCCAGCCGTGCGGCATCCGGCGGATAAACTCGAGCGCATGCGCAGCCTCCGCGGCGGCGTCGAGCTCCTGCGCGCTTGCATCGGGCCGACCGTAGGCGATGTTGTGGCGCACGGTGTCGTGGAACAGAATCGTCTCCTGCGTGACGATGCCGAGTTGCGCGCGCAGCGAGTCGAGCGTGACATCACGCAGATCGACTCCGTCGATCGTGACACGCCCCGCCGTCGGGTCGTGGAACCGTCCGAGCAGATCCATCGCGGTGCTTTTTCCTGCGCCGCTCGAACCGACCAATGCGACGACCTCGCCGCACGCAATCTTGAACGAGACATCGCACAGCACCGGGGCGCCGGCCTGGTAGGCGAACGACACGGACTCGTAGCGAATCGCATCATGCACTCTCGGCAGCGTGCGCGCGCCGGGCCGGTCGACGATCGTCGGTGGAGTGTCAAGGACGGCGAAGACGCGCTCGGCGGCGGCGATTCCCTGCTGGACGTTGGTGTGGACCTCACTCAGGCTCTTGATCGGTGAGATGGTGCTGAGCAACGCGGTCACGAACAGCACGAACTGCTGCGGCTCGAGCGTGTGGCTCACGAAGATCTCGCGGCCCCCGAACCACATCATGGCGACCGCCACCACGATTACCGCGTACTCGCTCACCGGCCGCGCGGCAGCCGAAACACGCCGCAGGTGCACGAATGCGCGATAGTAGCGATCGTTCATCGCGGCGAATCGCTCGCTCTCGGCGCGCTCGCGACCGAACGCTTTCACCACCCGCGCGCCCGAAATGGTTTCCTGCAGGATATTCGTGAGGTCCGCCATGCGTTCCTGCGCCGCGTTCGAGCGCCGTCGCATCTTGCGTCCGATTGCCACGAGCGCGAGCGCGACCGGGGGCAGCACGATCGAGGACAGCAGCGCGAGCCGCCACGACGCGAGGAACACCCACGTCAGGCAGCCGGCGAGCGTGAGCGAATCCTTGACGAGATTCCCGATCCCAGCAGCGAGCGAGGCACGCAGGTACTCCACGTCGTTCGTAATCCGCGACAGCAGCGTTCCGGCGCGGCTGCCGTGGAAGTATGCGAGCGGCAGCGACTGAAGGTGCGCGTAGACCCTGCTGCGCAGATCGCGGATCGCCGACTGCTCGACCGACACCATCAGGAACGCCTGCAGGTAGTCCGCCGCATTCTTCACGAACAGCACGATCAAGATGAACACGCACACGCGCTCGAGCGCGATCAGCGGTGCCACGTCGAGGAACCAGCGCTCGACGAGTTGCCGGAGCGGGGCGGGCCACCCGGCGAGCCGGTCACCGGTCGCGGCCGCCGTTGTCCCGTGCGCGCCCTCGAACAGCACCTTCATGAACGGTGCGATCAGACCGAGCGACGCCGCGCTGGTCGCGGCGTAGAGCACCATGCACGCGAGCGCGGCGGCGAGACGCAGGCGGTAGGGCTTGAGGAAACCGAGCAGCCGGAGATAGACGCGCACGAATCAGCGCGACGCGGAAGCGGGGTTGGACGTGCTCAGCGCCGCCAGCAGATCGGGGCCGCCGCGGAAGTCCTCGATCGAGTCCTCGGGCCGCGCACTCAACTGGCTCGCTTCCACCAGCTCAAACACGATGCGTCCGATGTCCTCGCCCGCCGTGATCCCCCATTCGCGAAACACCGTGGCGGCGAGAGCTCCGAACTCCTCGCGGGCAATCCGGATGATCGCCGTGAGCAACTCGCGCCCGGATAGATGCCGGCGCATGGGATCGGAGCGGCGCTCGGCTGGCAGCGCTCGCACGGCGACGCCCAGCGCCCCCACCACGAAACCGTAGGCCTCGCGGTGATAGCGTCCATCGCGCTCGCGCAGTACGTCGACTGCGTCCCAGAACGGCTGATCGGAAGAGCTCATGAGTGCGTGCGGTCGAACGGCCGATCGGCCTCCACCGCACATGCAACTATAGGCTCGCTGGCGCGCCGGCGGCAACACCGCCACGACCACCACGACCGCCTTCGATACGCCGCACCACCGTCGGCCGCGCGGCCGCGGCCACACGGCGCGGGTGGTCGAG
>Ga0315290_10002945_pt1 | contig 12108 bp, 9 predicted proteins | sample YL17G12_0_MG_FD_203627 | JGI IMG/M metagenome (GOLD analysis project Ga0315290, IMG submission 203627) | Sediment microbial communities from Yellowstone Lake, YNP, Wyoming, USA - YL17G12_0 | ecosystem: Environmental > Aquatic > Freshwater > Lake > Sediment | place: USA: Wyoming | collected...
ACGCCGGCAGCCCGACGTCGGACGCCATCGTCACGTAGGGCGTCAGCCCCACCTGGGCAATCGAGCTGGTGAACTGCTCCGGGGTCAGTTCCCCGTATCCCGCCGCGACGACCTTGCCGAACTCGGGGAGGTAATTCGCCATCGCGCCGCGCGTTTCGACCGGCTGGTTGAACCGGTCGTAGCGCAGGCCGAGATTGAGCGTCAGGGACGAGGTGACCCTGAAATCATCCTGGAAGTACGTCGAGAAGTTGTAGACCCGGTCGTGCGGGCCGTTGGGTGCCAGCGTCCGGCGCGTGCTCTGGAGGTAGCCGAGCATGAAGTCGGCCACGGGGTGCCCGGTCCAGGCGCCCTGGGCCACGACGCGCCCGCGTGTGTCGTTCCAGCTGTCGTTGAGGTAGTCGTAGCGCAGGAAGTCCACGCCGGTCTTCATCGAGTGCTTGCCGCGGACGTAGGTGAGGTTGGCGGTGATCTGCCGGTTCTCGTATTGCCAGATCTTCGGCGCGGCGTTGATCACGCCGATGGTGGCATATCCCGTGATCGTCGTATTCGGCGGACCGGCGGCGATCGGGTCCGTCGTCGTCCCATAGAAGCCTGTCTCAGCCGCCCAGTCCTTCGTGCCGCTTTCCGGCCAGTGCTCGTTGTTGGTCCGGCGGGAGAAATTGACGTTGGCCTCGAGGAACATCGACGACGAGATCGTCTTCAGGTACTTCCCGTAGGTCAGGAACTGGACCGTCGGGTTGCAGGTGCCGAAGTACGGCAACTGCCCCTTGTTGCCGAGCGGATCGCACGAGTCGTTGGGCCGGTAGAACACGCTGCCCGTGAGCCGGTCTGTCGACCCCAGCGCCTGGTCGATCTTGAGGCTGATGTTGTCGTAGCTGTCCGTGGCGGTGGCCAGCGCGGCGTAGTTGAAGAGGCTGTCGTTCAGGTTCGGCACGGGATAGTACTTCACCAGGTTGAGCGCCACCGGATTCAGCCGGTTCGCGGGAATCTGGTTGTTCGGGAACGGCAGCTTCGTGAGCGGGTCGATGATGTTCATCGGGGCGCCCGCGGCATTGGTCGCGCCCGTGAAATTGCCCTGCAGCATCGCCTGGGTGGGCACCAGCTGCCGCTGGGTCTGGCCGGCCGTCGATCGCAGCGACTCCCAGCTCGCCATGAAGAACGTCTTGTTGCGGCCGTTGTACACCCCGGGAATCACGAGCGGGCCGCCGACGGTGGCGCCGAACTGGTGGCGGCGCATATCCGGTTTCTCGGGGTCGAAGTACCCCTTCGCGTCGAGGGCGTCGTCGCGCATGAACTCGAACACCGAGCCACGGAACCTGTTCGTGCCGCTCTTGGTGACCACGCTCAGCATCCCGCCGGCATAGCGGCCGTACTCAGCCGAGAAGCCGGAGGTCATCATCTTGAATTCCTGGACCCCTTCGACCGACGGGTTCATCAGGGCGTTGGTGTTGCGCCGCTGCGTGTTGTTCATGCCGTCGAGGAGGAATCCGGCATTGTCGGCGCGGGCGCCGTTGACGGCGAACGCCCCGTCGGCGCCGTCGGTCTTGGGCGTGACGCTACCGGTGAGAAACGCCAGGTTGGCGAACGACCGGTCGGCCAGCGGCAGCTCCGAGATTTCGGCCTTGGTGGTGACGTCACCCCGCACGGCGGTCTCGGTGTTGAGCATCGGCGCGGCTTCGGTGACGTTCACCGTCTCGGTCAGCGCCCCGAGTTCCATCCGGACGTCGAGCCGCAGCGTCTGCTCCACTTCAAGCGTGAACACGCTCCGCTTGTAGGTGCGGAAACCCGCGAGGGTGGCTTCCAGGACGTAGCGGGCCGGGTTCAGGAACAGGATCGTGTAGTCACCCTGCCCGTTGGTCACCGCCTCCGAGGACCGGGTGGTGTCCGGGTTCGTGATGATGACGGTGACCCCGGGCAGCACGGCGCCGGAGGCATCCGTCACCCGACCGACCACGCTGGCCGTGGGCGTTTGCGCGAATGCGGCAGATGTCAGAATGAGGCACGCGATCAGGAATGCAAGAACACGGGGAGCGTACGTCTTCATCGTCATGGCAACCTCACGAGGCCACTAGGGGGCCGATGTCCCGAGTCTATCCGCGCGCGCCGCCCGGACGCGCGCCTTTCCAGCCCAGCTTCCACTGTTCCATCAGGCGCCCCACCAGCGCCGCGTTGGCGGGCAGGCCGGCGATGTTGGTGTTCTCCTGCGGATCGGTCTGATGGTCGTAGAGCTCCGTCGCATGCACCTTCGAGTGGTCGTTGCGTTCGACCCACACCGTGAGACGGTACCGGTCGGTGCGCATCGAGTAGCCCATCAGCTTGGTGCCGTCCCCGTTGCGCGGGTACTGGCTGAACGCCGCCGTCTTCCACGCGCGCGCCGGCTGATCGAGCAGCGGCCTGAAGCTGGTGCCCTCCAGGTGGCCCGGCAGCGGCACGCCCGCCAGTTCCGACAGCGTGGGATAGATGTCGACGAACTCCACGAGCGCGTCGCTCCTGGCGCCGGCGTTCTTCATGCCCGGCACCGAGAGGATCAGCGGCGCGTTGGTGTCGTTCTCCGTGTTGGTGTGCTTGCACCACGCGTCGTGCTCGCCGAGCTTCCACCCGTGGTCGCCCCAGAGGACAACGATGGTGTTGTCGCGCAGACCGAGGCGGTCGAGCTCGTCCAGCACCTTGCCGACCTGCGCGTCCGTGTAGCTCACGGCCGCGTAGTAGCCGTGCTTGAGCTGGCGCGCCAGGTCGGGCTGCACCGACTCTTTCGGGATCCCGTGGTAGTTGCGCAGTTCTCCACCCGGCAGGATGGAGTACGACGGCGCGTCCTTCGGGCGGAACGGATTGGGCGCCAGCTCAATCTTGGCGGGATCGTAGAGGTCCCAGTACTTCTTCGGCGCCACAAACGGCAGGTGCGGCTTGATGAACCCGACCGCGAGGAAGAACGGCTCCTTCTTCCGGCTGAGGTCCCGCAGCGTGGACATCGCGAGATTGGCGACTTTCCCGTCCTGGAACGTGTCGTCGGGCACGTCGGCCCCTTCGAACGCCGGCCCGCGCGTATCGAACTTGCCGGCCGTCGTGTCGTCCGGCTTGGCCGCCTGCGCCTGCGCGGCCTTCTCCTTGGCCGCCACGGCCTTCTGATCGGGCGGCGTCGGGTCGTCGGGGTCGACGAGGTCGTTTCGCCGGGCGTCCAGCTTCTGGTTCTCGGGCAGCGCGTAGCGGATGGCCTTCGGCACCTGCCACGGCACCGACCACGTGGGCTTGTCGTCGTAGCCGCCGTGGTAGATCTTGCCCATGCCCTGGACGAAGTAGCCGTTGTTCTTGAAATGCTGCCCGAGCGTCACCACATCCGGCATCGCCGTCCGGAAGTGCGTCACCAGGTCCCACACCTTGGTCGTGTCGGGCCGCGTGCCGGTCAACAGGCTGGAGCGGGACGGTGAGCAGACGGCCTGCTGGCAGTAGGCGCGGTTGAAGGTCATCCCCCGACGCGCGAGGCGGTCGATGTTCGGGCTCTTGATATAGCCGCGCCCGTAGCACCCGAGCTCTGGCCGCAGATCGTCGACGGCGATGAAGAGGATGTTCGGCTTGCCAGCCGCTGCGGCCTTCCCGAACTCCGGCAAGGCCAGCACGGCGGCGCCGGCGCCCAGGCCTGCGAGGAAGTCACGTCGGTTGATCATGTTCGGCATCTCGCTACTTCTTCTTCCTGTTCGCGTGCCGGCCGTCGCCGGTGCCCTGGTCGAGAATGCCGCCTGCGGGATTCAGGGTGTCGAGCGCGGCCTGCAGGCGCGTGCGTGCCGCGATCGCCGCGGGGTCCGTCGTGCCGGCGGCGACCAGCTTCTCGGTGAACGGCGCGTCGCTCATGTTGAAGAGCTCACTTGCCTGGGTCAGCTTCCATCCGGCGTCCCGGACGTACCACATCCGGGCCAGCTCGATGAAGATCCACTCTCGCGACGTCACCTGCTGGCCGCGCACCTGGGCCAGGAAGCTGCGGCCGTCGATGATCGTCTTCGCGGGTAACGCGGCGCCCGCCAGCTCGGCGAAGGTCGGCAGGAAGTCGGTCGAGTCGATCAGGTTGTGCGAAACCTGGCCGGCCGGAGTCGTACCCGGCCAGTTGACGATGAGAGGGACCAGCGCGCCGCCTTCGAGCATCGAGCCCTTGGCGCCAGCCAGGGGCCGGCCGCCGATGGTGGCGCGGCTCGCCTTCCCGTTGGCCGTCCCGTTGTCGCCGACGAAGATGATCAGCGTGTGCTCGCGCAGCTTCAGGCGATCGAGTTCGGCGACCAGCTTGCCGACCAGCTTGTCCATGTAGGTGATGTTGTCGGCGTAGATGTCCTTGCTGCCCGGGGCGCTTTCCGGCGTCGGCAGGATTTCCGCGTGGACGTGCGACAGCGAGTAGTAGAGGTAGAACGGCTGCTCCCGGTGTTTCGTGATGAAGTCCACCGCGCGCTGATGCATCACGTCGGGCATGTACTCCTTGTCACGCAACGGCGTCTTCTTGCCGTTCACGACGTAGGTTTTGCCCTTGTCCTGTGTGTTCCAGTAGATGCCGCTACCCGTGAACGCCAGGTAGTCGTCGAAGCCGAAGTCGGCGGGCCCGAGCGGGAGCTGGCCCCACTTGCCGATCATAGCGGAGACGTAGCCGGCCGGCTTCAAGACCTTCGGCATCATGGTCTCGACGGAGGGTTTCATCTCCCCGGTGGCGTCCTGGTTGGTCGCCCCGGTGCGGAACGCGTAGCGCCCGGTCATGATCAAGGCCCGGGACGGCCCGCACAAGGGCGCCGTGTAGGCGTTGGTGAAACGGATGCCGCCGCGGGCGAGCGCGTCGATATTCGGCGTCTTGTAGTGGTCCGCCCCGTAGCTGCTCACCTCGCCGGTGCCGTAGTCGTCCGCGAGGATGAAGACGATATTGGGCTTCTTGTCCGGAGGCGGCGGGCCTGGCAGACCGTCTGCCGCGAGCACCACGGTCGCCGACGCCAGGATTGCGGCGGCGATCACGCCAGCCACGCTGACCACTCCAAGATGTTTCATGGGGTACTCTCCATCATGCTCGAACAGTCCCGGCACTCACGCGCCGGGAGGGCATCGTCGCACATCTGATTCGCCGCCGGCAACGCGATCCCGGCACGCTATCCCGGCACGACAAACGGGTCATTCGTGTCCCGGCACCACTGGGTAAGGTACTGTCGGTGCTCGGCCAATACGGCTCTGTGCTCCGACCTGCCGGCGAGGTTGACCATCTCGCCGGGGTCGCGCTGCAGGTCGAACAGGGATTCGCGCTGGGTCCCGGCGTCATACGCACAGTACTTGAAACGCGCGCTCCTGACCATGCGCCCTGAGAGCTCGGGCGTGCGGCCATCGACCGGACCACCCTGCACCATCCTGTTTTCGGAGACGACATACCGGCGCGGATCGGCCATGGTCACGGCCTGCGCGCTCGCCGTGAGGCCCAGGCCAGGCAATCCGACGGGCTTCTCGATGCCGGCCAGTTCGCACAGCGTCGGAACGAGATCAATGCCGGCGTTGACCAACCGGTCGGACACGCTCCCGCGCGCGGTTCCCGGGCCGGCGATCAGGAACGGCACTCGCGACACGTTGTCGTAGAAGACGGTCTTCTGATTCCATCCGTGCGCGCCCTGCGCATCGCCGTGATCGCTGGTGAAGACGATGACGGTCCGATCGAGCTGGCCGGAGTCTCGCAGCGCGGCCAGGATCGTCGCAAGGTGCGCATCGACCTTCTCGATCATCCGGAAGTAGGCCCAGCGGTACTGGCGCCACTTGTTCGTATCGAACGCCCCGACCGGGAACAGCCTGTTGTTCTGGTACGAACGCCGCATCAGGAGCACGCCGTCGGCCTCGGCGTCAGGGGGCGCGGAGTTCTCGACCGCCGGAGGGCAACGTTCAGGCGGCGGCGGCTCGCCGACGGCCCCGTCCTTTAGTTCCTCACCCCGGGCCCACTCGCAGATGTTGTGCGGGTTCACGAACGACGTCACCAGCAGGAACGGCTTCTCGCGCGTGCGCGTGATGAACGCCGCAGCCAGCGCGGGGATCTCGCTGTCCGCGCCGTTGTTCCTGATGGCCCCCATGACGTCGAACCCGTGCACGGCGGGGTCCTTGGCGGGCCACGGCAGATGCCACTTCCCGAAATACCCGGTGTCATAGCCCGCCGCGCGGAAATGCGCGCCGACGCAGCGATAGCGGCCGTCCAGGGGCACCGTGAGATCGTTGGTCTGGAAGCCCGTGACATGCGGCGGCTGGCCCGTCAACATCGAGGTGCGCGCCGGGACGCACAGCGGATTGGCCGTGTAGGCTCTGGCGAAGCTGACGCCCCTGGCCGCCAGGCTGTCCATGGCCGGCGTATGGATGAACGCCTTCCCCATCCGGCAGCTCATCGCGTCGGCGGATTGCTGGTCCGTCAGGACGAGCAGGATGTTCGGCCGCTCACCGGCGAACGACGTCCCGATCGGGACGTCGCTCCCGATCACCCGCGTGCCCGCCACGGCCGTTCCGGCCATCACCCCAGCGGCCTTGATGAATTCCCGTCGTCTCATGCTGCGGGCTCCCTCCGATGGTTGGTCGCACGACCGGCGCGCCTCATGCGCCCGCCGGCCGCGGTAGGCTAACATAGATGTCGGGAGCACACTCCATCCACCGATCGCCGATCGCCGATCCCCGCGTCGATATAATGCAGATCCCCATGCCGACGATGCCCGCTCTGACGCCGAGACCGTTTCACCTGCTGGCCAAGCCCACCGGGGCCGTGTGCAATCTCGACTGCACGTACTGCTTCTTCCTCTCGAAGGAGATGCTCTACCCGGGCAGCCGGTTCCGGATGGCCGACGAGCTGCTCGAGACCTACGTGCGTCAGTTGCTCGAGTCGCAGCCGGGGCCCGACGTGAGCGTTGCCTGGCAGGGCGGCGAGCCGACGCTGATGGGACTCGACTTCTTCAAGCGCTCGGTGGAGTACGCCGAACGGCACGCGCAGCCAGGCCAGAAGGTCTCGTACACAATTCAGACCAACGGCACCAGGCTCGATGATGAATGGTGCGCGTTCTTCAAGGAGCACCGGTTCCTGGTCGGGCTGAGCGTCGACGGCCCCCGACGCCTGCACGACGCCTATCGCGTGGACAAGGGCGGGCAGGGCACCTTCGACCAGGTGATGCGCGGGTGGGAGTCGCTCGGCGCGCACGGCGTGGACGTCAACATCCTCTGCACGGTGCACGCCGCCAACGCCGATCACCCGCTCGATGTCTATCGCTTCTTCCGGGACGAGTTGAAGACATCCTTCGTCCAGTTCATCCCGATCGTCGAGCGCGTGACGCCGGAGATGATGCCGATCGCGAACCTGGGCTGGGGCGAGCGCGGCAGCGCCCCACGTCCGCTCTACCTGCTCGAAGGGAACCTGGTGACGCAACGATCTGTCACGGCCGCCCAGTGGGGCCGGTTCCTGATCGGGGTGTTCGACGAATGGGTCCGGCGCGACGTGGGCCAGGTCTACGTGCAGATGTTCGACGCGGCGCTCGCCTCGTGGGTGGGCGCGCCGGCCGCGATCTGCATCTTCGCGGAGACGTGCGGCGGCGCGCTCGCGCTGGAACACAACGGCGACCTGTACTCGTGCGACCACTTCGTGGAGCCGACGTACCTGCTCGGCAACATCCAGCAGGTGCATATGCTGGAACTCGTGAGTTCCGAACAGCAGCGCCAGTTCGGGCTCGCCAAGCGCGATACGCTGCCGCGGTACTGCCTGGAATGCCCGGTGCGCTTTGCGTGTCACGGGGAATGTCCGAAGGACCGGTTCATCAGCACGCCCGACGGAGAGCCCGGGCTCAACTACCTGTGCGCCGGCTACAAGGCGTTCTTCACGCACATCGATCGCCCAATGCGCATGATGGCCGCCCTCCTGCAGCGCGGGGACGCCCCGGCCCGGGTGATGCCGATGCTGGCGGCGGAAGAAGCGGCGCATCTATCGGAGGCATGCGCCAGGGCCGGCCGCAACGATCCCTGCCCGTGCGGCAGCGGCCGAAAGTTCAAGCGATGTCACGGGGGAGACGCGGCGGGATCGGGGACCGTATGAGGCACGACGCAGACCCGGCATCGAGCCGCGGACGCTGGCCCGCCCGACCGCGGGGCTCAGGAGCGGCCGGCACGCGTCGTGCGGTCGGCTCGACAGCCCCGGCGGCGCGGACGGCGGACCAACTCGGCATGATCACGCCTCTCGGGGCGGCCTGATCGCCAGCCGCCCCGTGTAGATCGCCATCCCGACCACGGCGTCCACGCCGATCGCGTCCAGCGCCGCGATGTCGGCCTCGGTCGTGATGCCGCCGGCCGCGCTCATCGGCCTGGTGGTCGCGCCTCGCACCGTCCGCACCGCGGCCATGTCGATGCCGCCCATCAGCCCCTCCGTCTCGACGTGGGTGTAGAGAAAGCCCCCGCAGTACGGCTCCAGCGCTCGTGCGGCGGCTTCGGCTGTGAGTGTCGTGGACTCGCGCCACCCGCGCACCACCACGCGGCCGCCGGCGCTGTCGAGCGCACCGACGATCCGCTCGGCGCCGACCGCCTCCGCGAGGCCGGCGGCAAAGGCCTCGTCGATGCGGTCGCCGGTGAAGAGCGCCGATCCGACGATGACCTCGGCGGCGCCGGCGTCGAGCCACATCCGCGCGCGCGTGGCGTCGCGGATGCCGCCGCCGACGCGGCACGGAAGCCGCGCGCAGATGACGTGGACGAGATCGTCATTCGCGCCGGTGCCGAGGGCGCCGTCGAGGTCGATGAGCTGCACGCGCGGGAACCCCGTGAAGCGCTCGACCCACTCGAAGACGTTATCGAACGAGAGGGCGAGCCGCTGGCCCTGGACGAGTTGCACCACGCGACCGCCGCGAAGATCGATGGACGGAATCAGCATGCGTTTCCTTCACGCGCACCCACGGCGCGGCTCGCGAGCCTGACGGGAATCCCCTTCCCCGTCAGCCAGCGCTTGAGGTCCGCCACGGCATGTTCGGAGAAGTGGAAGATCGAGGCAGCCAGGGCGGCGTCCGCCCGGCCGCGCGTGAACACGTCCTCGAAGTGCGCGAACGATCCCGCGCCTCCCGAGGCGATCACCGGGATCTGCACCGCCGACGATACGGCGGCGGTCAATTCACAGTCGAAGCCGGCGCGTGTGCCGTCGCGATCGATCGAGGTGAGCAGGATTTCTCCGGCGCCACGGCTCTCGGCCTCGCGCGCCCACTCGACGGCATCGCGCCCGGACGACGCCGTGCCGCTGCGCGCGTAGACTGCGTAGCCGCCGCCGGCGCGTTTGGCATCGATGGCCACGACGATGGCCTGGCTGCCGTAGCGCCGCGCCAGTCGCGTCACCAGTTCCGGCGAAGTGAGCGCCGCCGTATTGAGGCTGATTTTGTCGGCGCCGGCGTCCATCACCGCCGCCGCGTCCGCCTCCGATCGGATCCCGCCGCCAACCGCGAGGGGGATGTACAGCTCGGCCGCGACCGCCCGTATGGTGTCGAGCAGCGCGCGCCGGCTCTCCAGCGTGGCGGTGACATCGAGCAGGACCAGCTCGTCGATGCCTTCGAGGTTGTAGCGCTGCGCCAGCGCGACCGGATCCCCCGCGCGCGCCAGCCCTTCGAACTGCACGCCCTTCACGACCGATCCGTCGCGCACATCCAGGCAGGCGATGATGCGTTTCGACAGCATGCCTACGCCCCTGCCGCGATCCGGAGGAAGTTCGCCAGGACCGTCAGGCCAACGTCCGACGACTTTTCGGGATGGAACTGCACACCACTGACACGGCCCCTCTGCACGACGCTGGCGAAGACCGCGCCGTGCTCGGTCGTGGCGACCGTGTCGGTGGTGACCGGAGCCGCGTAGGCGTGCGTGAAGTACGCCTGCTCTCCGGACCGGACGCCCGCGAGCAGCGGCGATGACCGCACCACCGTCACGTCGTTCCACCCGACGTGCGGCACCTTCACGTCAACCGCCGGCGAGCCGTCCGAGGCCGCCATGGCGAACCCCGGTCGCTCGCGCGCGAGGTCACGCAGGTGCGCACACCGGCCGGCGAGCACGCCAAGGCCAGAGACATCGGGCGCCTCAGTGCTGCCCTCGAACAGCCACTGCTGGCCGAGGCAGATGCCGAGCAGCGGACCGCCCGCGTCGATGAACGCGCGGACAGCCGATCGCCACGCATCGCCGAGGGCGGCGGTCGCCGCAAAATGCCCGACGCCCGGAATCACGACCGCGCCGGCCGTCGCGATGGCCGCGGCGTCACCGGGCACGAACACCTCGGCCCCGCACGCCTGCAGCGCCTTGCGCACCGATGCCAGGTTGCCGGCGCCGTAGTCCACCAGTGCCACGCGCATGACTACAGCAGCCCTTTCGTGCTCGGCAGCACGCGCAGCAGTTGTCGATCCCGGCTGCAGGCCACCCGCAGCGCCCTTGCGAAGGCCTTGAAGGCCGCCTCGACCCGGTGATGGCTGGAACGTCCGTACAGCACCTTGAGGTGCACGTTCGCGCGAGCGGAAGCCGCGAACCCTTCGAAGAAGTCCGTCACAAGTTCCGCCTGGAGGTCGCCCACCAGGCGTGCGCGCACGCCGAGATCGACGACCGCGTATGGCCGTCCCGACAGGTCGATGGCCGCCACGGCCAGCGTCTCGTCCATCGGCATCACGAAGTACCCGGCCCGGTTGATGCCGCGCTTGGAGCCAACCGCGAGAGCCAGCGCCTCGCCGATCGCGATCCCGGCGTCCTCCACGGTGTGGTGCTGGTCCACGTCCAGATCACCGGTCACCCGGACGTGGAGATCGAATGCGCCGTGCCGCGCCGTGAGCTCGAGCATGTGGTCCAGGAATCGAATCCCCGTCGAGATGTCGTAGCGCCCACGGCCCTCGAGTCCGAGGCGAACGGTCACGTCCGTTTCCCGCGTCTGCCGGCGAATCACGCCCTTCCGCATAGCTCCTCCATCGCCGCCACGCACGCGTTCGCGTGCGCGACGAGGCCGGCCGTGATCCGGATGCACCCCTCGCAGCCGGCCATCGACGAACGGTCGCGCACGAAAATCCCGCCCGCCGCAAGGGCTTCGACCAGTTCGGGCGCCCGCGCGCCCACGCGGACGAGCACGAAGTTCGCCTCGCTCGGCCAGTAGTCGAAGCCGAGCCTGTCGCACATCGCGTAGATCGCCCGGCGCGACTCAGCCACTTGATCGACGTACCAGCGCACGTACGCCTCGTCGCGAATCGCCGCGCGAATCGCGGCCAGCGCGAAGACGTTCACACTGAACGGGAGAATGACGCGGCGCAGTTGGGCGATGAGGGGCGACGCGGCGACCACGTAGCCGGCACGCACCGCCGCCAGACCGAAGGCCTTCGCGAACGTGCGTCCGAGCACGACGTTCGGGCAGGCGGGCAGGTCTGCCAGGAAGGAGGCGCCGGCGAACTCCACGTAGGCCTCGTCGAGAAACAGCACCGCGCCCGGCGGCAACTGCCGCGCGATGGCCTCCACGGCCTCGCGCGGCGCCAGATGGCCCGACGGGTTGGCAGGGCTCGCCAGGAACACGACGCGCGTCGCAGGCGTGATGGCGGCCAGCGTCTCCTCGAGCGGCAGACCGAAGTCAGGCCGCGGCCCGACGTGCACGACCCGTGCGCCGACGACCTCCGCGCTTGCGGCGAACAGCGCATAGGCGGGCTCCACGACGACGGCGTCGGCCGGCGTGCCGTCGGGGCGTCGCTGCAGCCATGCCACCGTGGCTGTGTAGATGCCCTCGTCGAGGCCGTTGGTGATGAGAAGTTCGTCCTCCCCGACACCCAGCCAGTCGGCGCACGCCCGATACGTCTCCCCGTAGTCGGGGTAGGCCGACGCCTGCGCCGCGGTAATCGCCCGCATGGCGTCGAGCACGGCAGGCGAACAGCCGGCCGTGTTTTCGTTCAGATGCAGCCGGATGCCCGGGCCGCGCTCGGGGGCGCGTTCGTACAGGTCGCTCATCGGCAGCGCTCCCGGATGGAATCGGCATGCGCCTGTAGCCCTTCCGCCTCTGCCAACGCGATGATGGCCGGCGCGAGCCCGCGCAGCCCGCGCTCGGTGACATGCTGGCGCGACGTCACGCGCACGAAATCCGCAGCCGACAGCCCCCCGCGGAACCGC
>Ga0315290_10002947_pt1 | contig 12105 bp, 6 predicted proteins | sample YL17G12_0_MG_FD_203627 | JGI IMG/M metagenome (GOLD analysis project Ga0315290, IMG submission 203627) | Sediment microbial communities from Yellowstone Lake, YNP, Wyoming, USA - YL17G12_0 | ecosystem: Environmental > Aquatic > Freshwater > Lake > Sediment | place: USA: Wyoming | collected...
TGGGAATGTAGGCACGCGGACGCAACCCCGGCAATAGCAGTCGGATCTTGCGCATGTCACCCGCGCCCGGCTCGACCACGACCGCACCACGGCCCACTGCCTGCGCGATGTCGCTCGCGTGGCGCGCTAGGATTTCGCGCTCCGTGCGCGTGGGGTAGTACGCCTGCGTGCCGCAGATGCGACTGTATAGCTCCACGCCACGCGCGTCATAGAACAGCTTGGGCGGTAGTCGCTTGCGTGGCTCAGCCAGCCCCGCCAGCACCTCCGCGAGCAGCGACGAGGTGGACGGCGCCAAGTGGACCAAGGTGAGATTGGCCGGCAGAGGGAGTGGCGCAGGACTTATCGCGACGCGCATCGGCGCTGACCTCGATTGGAGACGCGGGAGCGCGGGCCGCACGCTCGCGCACCCGAGCCCGCTCGGAACATTGTATGCGGATCGCTCGCCATCCGCTCCAGCGCCTTGCGCCCACGATCAGCCGTCCGATCCAGGACCGCGCCCGCCGCGGGGTGACGCTCACGACGGAAGGCTCCAGCGCGGTGGCGATTGCCACGCCTGCGCCCACCTCGATGAACTCGCCAGAGGAGACGAAGAAATCGCGCAAATCTCCCGACTGCGTTACCCACAGCACACCGGACTCGCACACGATGCGGGTCACGCTGCGCGCGTCGACACGCACGGACCATTCGGTATCCAACTCAATCATCGCTCGACCCTCCAGGCTCGCCAGTGCCACCAGTCTAGGCCGCCCATCCAACCCAATACAGACATACAGATATATAATTTGAGACGCTACAGATAGCTGTGCCGAACGTCTGTAATGGTCTGGGGACCTTGCCTCTGTGCCTGTTCAGGCGGGTGATGCCGCCTCACGATGGAGCCCATGAACGACCGCGCTCAGCACCTGTACGAAGAACTCGGCACACGCTTGTCCGAAGCGATCCAGGTCGGCAGCCTGAAGGCGGGCGACCGTCTGCCCTCGGTGCGCCAGCTCTCGACCCAGCACCGCGTAAGCATCGCCACCGCAGTACAGGCTTACCGCTGGCTGGAGAACCAGCGCCTGATCGAGGCACGCCCCAAGTCCGGCTACTTCGTGCTGTCGCGCGGCCGCAAGCTGGCTGAGCCGGCGGCGTCGTCGCCCCCGGCCGCGGCGCGCTTCGTCGGGATCAACCAGTACGTCATGCAGTACCTGGCCTGCTCGGAGACGCCAGGTGTGGCCCCATTGGGCTGCGCTACGCCCAGCGAGAACCTCTACCCCGGCGAGAAGCTGCACCGCCTGCTCGCGACAATCGGACGGCGCCGGCCGGAGCTCGCCGCACGCTACGTGATGTCCACCGGCAACGAACGGCTCAAGGCGGCAATCGCGCGGCGCGCAGTCGAGTTCGGCTGCACCCTGAATCCCGAGGACATCGTGGTCACGCACGGCTGCACCGAGGCGCTTAATATCGCGCTGCGCGCGGTCGCCAAGCCGGGGGACACCATCGCGCTGGAGTCACCGACCTACTTCACCCTGCTGCAGATCATCGAGAGTCTGGGGATGAAGGCGCTCGAGATTCCAACGCATCCGCGCGAGGGCATCTCGCTGGAAGCGCTCGAGCTGGCGACGCATAAACCGGGCGCGGTGAAGGCGGTGATGCTGATCACCAACTTCAGCAATCCGCTCGGCAGCCTGATGCCAGACGAGAAAAAGGAGCGGCTGGTGCGCATCCTCGAAGCGCGCGGCATTCCGCTGATCGAAGACGACATCTACGGGGAGTGCTACTTCGGCCGGGCCCGCCCCCCGGTCGCGAAGGCCTGGGACGACTCGGGCAACGTGCTGCTGTGCAGCTCATTCACCAAGAGCGTCGCGCCAGGCTTTCGCATCGGCTGGATCGCGCCGGGGCGCTTCCACAAAGAAGTGGCGCTGCTCAAATTCATCTGCTCCATCGCTACGCCGGAGCTGCCGCAATTGGTGATTGCCGAGCTCATCGCCAACGGCGGCTACGACCATCACTTGCGCAAGCTGCGCGCCGCGTTCATGCGCCAAGTACAGCAGATCACCGAAGCAGTGGCCGAGCACTTCCCGCCCGGCTGCCGCATCACGCAGCCCGCGGGCGGCTTCGTGCTGTGGGTGGAGCTGCCGCCTCAGGTCGATGCCGTGCGCCTGTTCGAGCTGGCCCGCGATGCCCACATCGCCATCGCGCCCGGGCCGATGTTCACCAACACCGGCAAGTATCGCAACTTCATCCGCCTCAATTGCGGGCACGCAGTCACGCCACGGCTCGAACTGGCGATCGCGAAGCTCGGCGATCTGGTGAAGCGGCTGGCGCAGACGTAGGTTGCGGTGGCGGCGTACCCGCCTATCCATCTACGTGCGCAGACCCGCGTGCGCGACTTCAACGGCGTTGGTTGGCCGTGTAGGATTCGAACCTGCGACCAATGGATTAAGAGAATCGGCATCGGTTAGCGCCACATTCTAAATCAAACTCTTGCAACACCCGCCCTGTTTCAAGAGCCGCGGTACACAGCCGAGGGCGGGCCATTCGAAGGCAAAGCTAGGTACGAAATGGCTACGCCGGCAATATTGGAGTTGCGCGATCATCGCCAGACCAGGCTCGGACGAAAGCGTCGGGACATGCGCGCTGATCCATTCCCGACGGTCGCAAACCAACCCACATCGGCCGTAGGTTTCAGTGTTGCGTGCTTTTCTTTTTAACAGGTGATTGCATCGCCCGCCGCCCTGCGACGCCGGGCGATGGCAACGGGTCAAGTCCTCAGTGCGCCGCGAGGGCAGCTGCGGCTATGCCTTTTTCGAGCTTCCGCTGGTCCTGCGCCGTCAATGGCACGGGTTTTAGATAAACCGTGACTCGCGTTAGCTCACCGGTGAATTTGAAGGGCGTGCGGTAGACCTCGCTGACTGGCGTGCCGGTGTCCTCGCCGCAATCCAGCGTCTCATCGAGCGAGAGGCGGAAAGCCAGCGTGCGTTCGATGCGGCCGGTGGCCACGGTCTTGCCGTCCACCTGCAACGTGCCCTTGCCTCCCTTGCCGAGCCCGCCACCGTCGTACTTGAAAGCGAACAGGATGGTGTGCTTGCCCGGCGTGAGCGCTTCCGTGCCGGCCACGCTATAGCGCGCTACGCCCGCCAGGTTGTAGAGGAACACCGGCTTGCCTTTGAGCAGGTAGAGCCCGTAACCGGAGAAGCGTCCACCGTGGGTGAGCAGCATGCCTTCCGCTCCGCCTTTGGGAATCACCACCTCGGCCTTAATCTGGTAGGACTTGTTTTTCAGATCCGGAGCAGCGCCTTCCGGGATGCGTACCAAGCCGGGGAAGTAGGTGAACTCGTCCCGGCCAGCGGTTAGGCTCGGCCGATTGTTCACGTCGAAGCGGTCGATCCGACTGTTGACGATCGGCAGCACGTTGTATTTCTCCGCCTCGGTCCAGAACAGGTCCTGCATCTCCTTGAGCTTGGCCGGTTCCTTGGACGCGAGGTCGCTCGCTTCGGAGAAGTCGTCGCTGACCTGGTAGAGTTCCCACTTGTAGTCAAGGACGGCGGGCACTCGGCCTTCCGTTTCCGCCCCCGTGTCCCATGGCGCAACCCCTGGCGTCGTGGCGGCCACCCAGCCGTCGTGATAGATGGCGCGGTTGCCGAACATTTCGAAGTACTGTGTCGTGTGCTTCGACGGCGCTTTCGCGTCATCGAATGTATAGACAAGGCTCGTGCCTTCGATGGGTTTCTGCGCTACGCCGTTGATGCTCGTAGGCGCGGGCACACCGGTGGCCTGGAGGATAGTCGGCATGATGTCGATGACCGACGAGAACTGTGTGCGCAGGCCGCCCTTGTCCTTGATGCGCGCCGGCCAGGAAATGACCATGCCGTTGCGCGTGCCGCCGAAGTGCGAGGCGATCTGCTTGGTCCACTGGAACGGCGTGTCCATGGCGTGCGCCCAGCCGACCGGGTAGTGATTAAAGGTCATTGGGCCGCCGAGTTCGTCCATGCGGCGAACGACTTCCTTCATGTCTTCGGGAATGCCGTTGAACACGGTCATCTCGTTGAGCAAGCCCTGCATGCCGCCTTCGCCGCTCGCGCCGTTGTCGCCCTGGATGTAGATGACCAGCGTGTTGTCCAATTCTCCCTGCGCTTCGATGGTGTCGAGGATGCGGGACATCTGGTGGTCGGCGTGCGAGAGCGCCGCGGCATAGACCTCCATCATGTGAGCGAAGACCTTTTTCTGGTCGGCGCTCAAGCTGTTCCACGCGGGAATGCTGGCCGGACGCTCCGTCAACTTCGTATTCGCAGGGATGATGCCTGCCGCCTTCTGGCGCGCAAAAGTCCCGTCTCGTACCTTGTCCCATCCCTGATCGAACTTGCCCTTGAACTTGGCGATCCATTCTTTCGGCGCGTGATGCGGCGCATGGGCGGTGCCCGGCGCATAGTAGGCGAGGAAGGGCTTGCCCGGTGCCGTCGCGTGCTGCATCCGGATCCAGTTGATGGTGTGGTTGGCCATGTCCACGTCGAAGAAATAGTTCTTCGCGTCGTGCGGCGGCTCGATGGGCTTGGTGCCTTCGAAGAGCGCCGGATTCCACTGGCTCGTGTCGCCGCCGATGAACCCGTAGAAGTATTCGAAGCCCAGCGCGGTCGGCCACAGGTCGAATGGCCCGGCCTGGCTGGTCTGCCAATCGGGCACGTTGTGGTTTTTGCCATACCAGGACGTGTTGTAGCCGTTCTGCTTCAGGATTTCGGCGAAGGTCCCGTTGCTTTTCGACATCAGCGAGTTGTAGCCAGGGAAGCCCGTGGCCAGTTCCATGATGACGCCAGTGTTGGCGCTGTGATGGTTGCGTCCGCTGAGCAGCGCGGCGCGCGTGGGTGAGCAAAGCGCCGTAGTGTGGAAATTGTTGTAGCGAAGTCCGTCCTTAGCCAGTCGGTCCATCGTCGGCGTCGGGATCGGCCCGCCGAACGTGGACGATGCGCCAAAGCCCACGTCGTCCGTGAGAATCACCAGAATGTTCGGCGCTCCCTTGGGCGCTTCGACGGTCTTGGGGAAGTCTTTTACAGACTCCTTTGAGGTGCGGCCAAGTTTGCCGCCGAAGGGTTGTTCCGGACGGGGCAGGACTTCTTGCGCCACGGCCGGTAGTGCGATGGCCGTACCCAGTGCGAGGCTCACGGCGGCGATGACGTTTCTTGTCTTCATGGAAATGTTCCTCTCGTTTGCTTTCATCTTCTGTTCAGCGCTCACTTTAGCTTCTCGAAGTCCGGCAGGGCCCAGCTCCGGTCGAAGAGCTTCTCGGTGGGCCCGTAGAAGCGGAACAGCACGAACCAACCTTCGCCGGGTTTCGTCTGCACCCAGTTCTGTTCAAATCCCCTGGGCACGGTCGGCCCGACGTAAACATCCGTTGACCCGTCGGCGTTCTTCACGATGGCCGGATTGCGCGAGGAAACGTCCATGCGCTTGGTTTCGTTAATCAGCATCTGCCGGTTCTTCTCGTCATAGACGGTAACCGACCAGAATTGCTTGGCGGGCGGGTTGGCGGGCACATGCAGGCGGTAGTTGTTTCCACCGGTGAGCCAGCCGCCGTCCTTGTCCTGATAAACGCCCATGTAGCGTTGCCCGAACCCGGAGGTTGTTGAGCGCATCGCTTCGGAGATGGCGACGGCCTCGTAGAAGTAGGAGGCGCGCTCGTCGAGCTGCTCGAAATTGGCCTCGCGCTGAGTCGTGTTGACGGCCAGCACATCCTTCCAGTGGGTACCAGACCAGTAGGCGTCTTCAAAGCGCTTGGTGTAAGTGTTGGCCTTGGCCATCAACTCGCCCATCTGGGCGGCGTCGGTCAGGATCTTGCGCTGCCGGGAATCGGGCTTGAAGGGCTTTCCCTTCTCGATGCCCAGCGGCTTGAGCATCGCCATGAAGAAGCGGTCACGCTCTTGAACTGGCTCCTTGGCGAGCGCGTTCGCGAGGGTTTCCCAATAGACCATGCCAGTCGGCGGGGTCTGGCTCCATTGGGCGTTGCCGGCCGGCACCACCTGCTCCTCCGGCGGATTCGCGCGCTCGCTGTAGGAATAGGTTCGCAGACCCGGAACGATTTCGCGCATCGCACGCTCGCGGTCGGGATCCAGCAGCCGCCCACCGTACAACAGCTTATTGGTGGTAGAGCGGAACACGAAGTAGCCCTCTGCCTTCGGATCTTCCTGGCCGGGGCCAAGAATCAGGTACTTGCCACCCTCGCCCTGGTCGGGGCCGACAACGCCCAGGTCGGTGAGCGAGCGTTGCCAGTAGTCCATCACCATGCCCGCGATCAGCCCCTTGGGCATCTCGATGACCAACGGGCCGCTCTTCTCCAGATCTACGGTGGCGATGAAATACGGGGTGTCGAAGTTCGGCGTCAGGATGCCGAGCTTTTCATTGAAGCTCAGGAACAGTTCGAACTGGCCATCGCGAACCTTGGACACCTTCGCACGCGACTTCCGCCACTCTTCGAGGCCGACTATCGGCAGGCCCCAGATATAGGCCTGCGACGCGCGCTGGAAGTCCATCTCATCGATCAGCTTGGCGATGCTCCCCTTGCTGGGGTAGCCACTCTCGAGCTTGAGCTTGCCGATGCGTGTGTTGATGTCCTCGGCCCGTGTGCCGGCGGCTGCGAATGCGAGCGCGCAGATGAGCGCGGCAGCGAAGATGCTGCGTGTTTTCATGGCTTTGTCTCTTCTTTGCGTAATTTGTTTGCTCACTTCGACAACGACAGCCGGCTCGCTTTCGACTCTTTCCATATCCGATCAAGCAAACTTGAGCGCCCGAACCTCAGCAGCACGCGCATCAACCGGGATCACCGGCAACTCGCCCGCTTTCTTGACCGGCAGACGACGCAGATGATCCATGATCGCCTGCCACTCCTTGATCTCGCGGCCCGCGTTTTTGCCCGTTCCGGTGGCAACGCTGGCCGCATCCGTCGTCCCCGGCGGTGGTAGCAGGTAGGGCGAGCTGCTGTCGGGAGGTGCTTCAAGCGCCTCGACCTTTGACGTGAGCGGCTTCCCGTTCTTGTTCTTGGGCACCAGCGCCAGCTTTCCCTTGGTGTATTTAGGGATCGCCACGATGATCGGCGCGAGCATCAGGGGACAGGTCAGGCTGTACAGGCGATCGTCCTTGCCGCTGATGTCGATGGCCTTGTAGCCGTGATCCTGGTCACCCAATTCGATGGCCGTCACCGCGTCGAACTTCGGGCCCGACGGGTTGTAACGGAATCTCATGCCGGAGGCGCGCGGGAAGTATTCTCCGGGGTGCGCCGGGCTGTCCACGAGAAAAAACTCGAGCAGATTCTTCAGGTCCTGACCGGTGAAATAACCGGTCACGAGCGTGCTGCCGGGTGTCGGATCGACCACCCCGGCGCCGAGGGGCGCCACGGCAAACACGTCGTAGACGGTTTGCACGCCGGTCTTTCCGCGGGAAAGTCCGGCTCGCATCATGCCGTTGGCGGTGAACCCGATGTCGGCCTTCGTGGCTGCACGAAACGAGTCGGTAACCAAGTTGGCCAGGATCGTTCCGGCGGCGATGTCGGTGTAGGTATTGGGCAAGTCGCGCGGTGCGATGGCCAACGGTTGGTCGACGCGATACCCACGGGACGCGAATGCGGCCGCGGTGACTGACTTCTTGAGTTTTTCGATCTCGGCGGCGATGGCCCGATCGCCGGCGACGGCGTCGTCGATGGGATGAAGCCGGTACGACTCGACCGTCAGGTTGTTCCCGTCCAACGTGATCACCAGTTCGCCGAGATTTCCGCTCTCCTTTCCGGTCTGGACCACCGGCGTGCGTCCGTTGACGATGATTGCCTCGCGCAGTTCTGTGTGGCTGTGGCCGCTGATCACCACGTCGATGCCCGGCACGTCCCTGGCCAGACGCACGTCCTCGCCATCGGTGTAGTGCCCGTCCTTTCCTTTTTCCAGGCCGCCGTGGCTGAGCGCAATGACCACATCCACCTTCTCCGTGTCGCGCAGTGTCTTCGCCACCTCTCTCGCCGACTCGGTAGGGTCGGCGAAGGTAGTGGCCCCGCCGCTGGTGTAGATCATGGCCTCCTTGCCCAGCGTCCCGAACAATCCGAACCGAAGGCCGCCGCGCTCGACCACGACGTAGCGGCGAATCGCCCCCTCTTTGGCCAGACGCTGGAGGTCGGCCAACGTGGCGTCGCTCCCGGAGAAGCTGGTATTCGCCGCCAGCACCGCCGGAATTCGACCGGCCTTGACGGCGGCGCCGATGGACTTGCCCAAGCCGGCAGGCCCGAGATCGAATTCATGATTGCCGAAGGTAGTGGCGTCGTACCCCATCATGCCCATGAGGTGCAGCTCGCCGCCGGTCTCGCGCGTCGCGGCACTGAACGCCGTGCCCATGCTGTAGTCGCCCGCATCGAGCACCAATACCGGACCCTGACCTTTGCGCGCGGCCTTCCGTTTCGCGATCAAGCCGGCCAGCCGCGCGTAGCCGCCACGGGTGGTGTCATTGTTGAGCGTGAACGGGGTGTAGTCCGACGCCGGACCCATGCCAATAAAACTCGCATGCATGTCGTTGGTGTGCAGGATGGTGAAAGTCTTCTTTCCGTCCGCTGCCGCGGCCAGTTCCCCGGGCAGCACGAACGTCGCGCCGATGGCCGCGGCACCCGCCAGGAACTCGCGCCGGGTGAGCGTTTCGCGTGACAAGAGTGTGGCGGTCCCTTTCCCGTCCGTTGTTGCGACCAGATCTTCGTGCGTGGCTTTCATGATTGCGCCTGTTGTGGACGAGGTGTGTTTCTGTTGAGTCGGGACTATCGTCTTCCAATGGGCTGTTTCCGCCGACTTGCGACGGCGGGCGGTGTGGCGCCTCACCGTGCTACTTGCTGCCTGCGCCGGCCTCGATCTGCTTCTGGATCTTGTCGAGATTGAACGAGCCCGCCGTCTGGCTGGGCGGATACTCCTTCATGCTCAGCAGGAACTCGCCCGCGAACTTCTGCATCGGCACAATCACGAAGGGCCGGTCGAGGAACCAGTCGTTATAGGTGTTCGAGTTGTGCTGTGCCCGCTCGAACGGATCGCGGCGCAGGTTGAAGAGCAGCGGAATGCGCAACTCCACGAACGGCTCGCGCCACACACCGAAGGCCTCACCGCGGTTTTCCAGGAACACCGCCTTCCAGTCGCCATAACGGATGGCAACGATCTGGCCGTCGTCGTTCACATAGACGAACTGGTTGCGCGGGGACACCTTGGTCTTGCCACTCAGGTAGTCCAGCAGGTTGTAGCCATCGAGGTGGTTCTTGTAGCTGCGGCCATTGATGGTCGTGCCCTTGAGTAGCTTTTCCTTCACGTCCGTGTCGCCGGCGGCGGCGGCGAAAGTGGGCAGCCAGTCCTCGTGCGAAACGATGCCGTTCAGCGTAGTGCCTGCCGGGATGCGGCCGGGCCAGCGCACGAACGTCGGCACGCGGTAGGCGCCTTCCCAGTTCGAGTTCTTCTCGCTGCGGAACGGCGTGGTGCCGGCGTCGGGCCAAGTGTTGTAGTGCGGACCGTTGTCCGTCGAATACTGCACGATAGTGTCGTTTGTAAGGCCGAGATCGTCGATCACCTTGAGCAACACGCCCACATGCAGGTCGTGTTCGACCATGCCATCGCTATATTCGTCCTGCCCGGAAATGCCTCGGTTCGCGGCCTTCACATGCGTACGAAAATGCATGCGGGTGCCGTTCCACCAGACGAAGAACGGCTTGCCGGCCTTGGCCTGGCGCTGGATGAAGTCCTTTGCGGCCGCGACGGTTTCGTCGTCAATGGTTTCCATACGCTTCTTGGTCAGCGGGCCGGTGTTCTCGATGGTCTGGCCGCCCTTGCCGTCAGTTGCCGTCTTGAGCACACCGCGCGGACCGAAGTTCTTGCGGAAATTGGGATCCTTGGGATAGTCTAGGTTCTCGGGTTCCTCCTCCGCATTGAGGTGGTACAGGCTGCCGAAGAACTCGTCGAAGCCGTGCATCGTAGGCAGATGCTCGTCGCGGTCGCCCTGGTGGTTCTTGCCGAACTGCCCGGTGGCATAGCCCTGAGCCTTGAGCACCGTGGCCATCGTTACGTCGGTCTTTTGCCATCCTTCCTTGGCACCTGGCAGGCCAACTTTGGTCATGCCGGTACGGACGGGAACGACACCGCCGATGAACGCCGCGCGTCCCGCAGTGCAGCTCTGCTGCGCGTAATAATCGGTGAAACCCACGCCTTCCTTGGCAATGCGATCAATGTTCGGCGTCTGGTAACCCATCATGCCGCGATTGTTGTGGCTGATGTTCCAGGTGCCGATGTCGTCGCCCCAGATGACGAGGATGTTGGGCTTCTTGGCCGGCACCTGGGCCAGCGCAGCCGACGGCAACACACCAGCAGCAAGTGCCAATCCGCCGGCCATTCCCAACCTAGACAACAACCGTCCTGGCTTGCGTAGATTCCCGACGATGTTCCACGCCGAGCGTTGCTGCGTTGTATTCATACTTGCTTCCGTTGGGTTAGGTGGGCTGGGTTAGGTGGGCGCAATTGCCGGTCCGACCAGCCGGTGATGGACCGATATGTGTTCTAAGCCAATCAAATGGCAACCGCTGATTATCAAAGACTTTGCAGAATATAGCCAGGATGCCATCAGTGGATCGCAGTGGAATGATGGGTAATTGCGCGCGACGCCGCGACCCTCCGCCTCTCACTCATCGAGCTGGTCGCTATCCATCACCCGGTTCGCGCAGGCGTCCCCAACGCAATGCGTCTTCCGAAACAAAGCTGGATTTCACTCAAACGGCCTATTGCGCGCCAAAGGGCAGGGCAGACGCGTGACCGAGCGTCCGCCATGAAGCGACTCGCGAGGTTGGCGCATCGCATCGTACAACCGCGCAATGCGATTCGTCCCTCTGCCTGTTCCTCAACCGGCGTCCTTTCATCGCGCGCGCAATCCGCGCACCCCTGAGCCTTGGGTCAGGGCTTAACTCGATGGATCGACTTCCCACAGGAAGCACCATCGAAGCCAAGAGCTGGTGCAGCCGCGGCCAGCAGCAAAAACACTGCACACAGCGGGAGTGGTGTCCCCGACGTCCCTTGTAACTCTCGCCCCGCTCAGGCGTGTTCGCGTTGGCCACGGGATTACGACAGTCCAATGTACTCGGATTGGAGTGGTCGCACGTGGACTTGGCGCGGGGCATGCCTGGGTCGGCGCAGGTCAATCCAAGCACGGCAAGCCAGTCGCTGTACCGCTGAATGCCACGGCGCTGGAGGTGTTGCGACGGCAGCTTGGCAAACATCGCAAGCGGGTGTTTACCGATGCCGGGAAACCGCTTGGGCATGCCAACACGTTGGCTCGGAGAAAAGCCCTGAAACGTGCCGGCATCGAAGATTTCCGCTGGCATGATTTGAGGCATACCTGGGCCTTGTGGCATGGGCAATCAGGGACGCCGACCCATGAGTTACAACGCCTCGGCGGCTGGCGGTCTTCGGTAATGGTCGACCGCTACGCACATCCGGCGCCAGACCATCTCGCAAAAGCGGCAGGCAGGCTCGATTCGCTGTTCGATGGTTACGATTTGGCTACGCCAGAAAAGGCAGAGGGCTAGCGATTAGGCTAACCCTTTGTTTTGTTTGTGGGCCGTGAAGGAGTCGAACCTTCGACCAATGGATTAAGAGTCCAGTGCTCTACCAGCTGAGCTAACGGCCCAAAGCGAGTGCCGATCGACCCCGCGGCTGCAGTGGGCGCCCTCGAACGGGTTCGTGGTAGGCGGTGCGAGATTCGAACTCGCGACCAACGGATTAAAAGTCCGCTGCTCTACCGACTGAGCTAACCGCCCGCAAAAGAACCGCGCATTCTAAGGAGCGCGCGCGGGGGTGTCAAACCGGCGCCTGGCGCGGGGGCCGGAATTCCTTGCCGAACACGGGGTTGCGGCAATCACTTCGCGAGCGACAGGCGCCAGTAGAGGAACTTCATGGTGGCGGCGCTGCCCGCCACGATGCCGCCGAGCGCGAGGAACGAGCCGAGCGCCAGCGTCGACACCCCGGTGAGGCCCTGGCCGATGGTGCAACCGAGCGCGACGACCCCGCCGAAGCCCATCAGCACCGCCCCGAGCACGTGGTCGCGCAGATCGCCCGCGGAGGCGAAGCTCTCCCAGCGAAAATT
>Ga0315290_10002950_pt1 | contig 12097 bp, 22 predicted proteins | sample YL17G12_0_MG_FD_203627 | JGI IMG/M metagenome (GOLD analysis project Ga0315290, IMG submission 203627) | Sediment microbial communities from Yellowstone Lake, YNP, Wyoming, USA - YL17G12_0 | ecosystem: Environmental > Aquatic > Freshwater > Lake > Sediment | place: USA: Wyoming | collected...
AAACTTAAAGAAGATTACAAGATTAACAAGGGATTAGCTCGGTATCATTGGTTTGGGGATTGCCAAAACTGTAGTGGTAAAGGGTGCATTATATGTAATTACTCTGGAGCTGGAGATAATTGGTACCCACATTTGAATATACTTTTTGATTCACCTGGACATATAGAAGATATTAGTACATATCTACAGCCATTACGCTGTTGGATAGCTAATTACTTTAAAAAATTATTGAATAAAGAAGTACAAAAATATTACCAACAGCTAATGATAGATGAAAGCGAAGAAGTAGCTGGAGTAGTGGACTATATTTTAAATATAAAAAACGAAATTAACCAGGAAAGTCTAGTAGTTAACTATAGCTATGTCAAGGAAGTAGCTAAGAGAATGAATAGAGTAAAGTACGTTACGAGAAGTACTTTTAAAATATATAATACTAGCTGTAGAGATTTGCTGTATAATTTTAGAAATTGTGTTGTCTGGGGTTGGTCTAAGGGCGAAGCTGCTAACCTAGAAAGTGAAGATACTATAGATAAGTATTGCCCTATCTGCTTAGAGAAGGGAATAACACATCAAATTTATTGGAGTAAAATTAATAAGTACAAAAACAATCTAATCTTAAAAAAGTATGAACAGACAACAGGCAAAAATGGAGAACGTAGTAGGAGTTACTACGCTATCCAGAGAACAAAGCCAGGAGATAACCAATATCCTGGAAACAATCCTAACGAAATCTACATTCCTAGTAGAAGCTATGGACGAATTGAATCCCAACTTCGACATGGCAATACGAATAAATGGGATACAGAGCTATACTCTTAGCCAATTTAAAGGAGTATTACAACCTATAGAAGTACTAGCATTACCTTTTACAGTAGGTTACAATGGTTATGGTAGAGTATTAGTACAAAGCGTAGATACTACCTTTGATTTTATGTATAGGTTAACTGTTATTTTAGATGACTTGTTTGGTCCACAAGGAACATTAATTTCAAAAGACAAAAAATCAAAACTTGATTATAAAAAAGTAGGAGATAACTACGAATTTTCAGTTTTTGATGGGGAAGCAAATGCAAATAATGTTGTAATGACTTATCAGCAATTTATCAATTTTATTTATGCAGAGGGTTTTGTTGATATAAAATCGGCTATGATTTAGGATATAATAAAGATATAAGGTGCTATAAGTTCAAACGTAATCTATATAACAAATAATATGAATATAAATAATGACAATAGCGTAGAAGAAATTATACGTTTAGTAAAAAATTGCAATAAAAAAGTAAATAGAAATACCGAAGTAATCTCTTGGGTAGTGATAGGTACTATTATTAACCTAATAAGTATACTAATAATAATATTATACATATAACAATCTAAAAAAAACAACATGACAGATCCAATTATTAATAATAACCAGCCTGGAAGCATTACAGAAGCTTACCCAGCACCATCTACAGTTACAGTTATACCAGCATTAACTGTAGAAACAGCAATAACTGTAGTAGATATTAAAAAAATATTTAGTAATGAAACAAAAAAGCTAACATTATTTATCCCACAGAAATTAAGTAGACGTAGCCCAGATTACTCTGGTAGTATAGATATTGAACAAATTAAATATAAATTAATATTATACCATGATGGTAAGGGATTAACCGAAGATTGTAAAGGCACTTTGTTTATTGGAGAACAAAAAATAAGAGTATTAATGAATTGTAAGAGCTTTAACGAAGATCCAGATATAAGTTATCCAGCGTACATAGGGCAAATACATATATTAGATCTAGTATATAAGGTAGCACTATGGAAAAAAAGCTATTTAAAACAAGGTATAAACACAATATACTACAATGGAAATATTACTTAATAAAGAAATTAACGAAAATATAGCAGTTAGATTAACCTGGACTAGTCAACATGGCATAGAAAGCTATCTATTTACTATTCATGATGCTATTAAAGTTATTCAACAACTACAAAATAAATTCAATATATGGATCATAGTTTTCAAATTGTAACAATTGTAGGCGAGCTGGTAGAAATTGGAGAAGTATACGAGCTTACACCAGGTAGAAAGGCACAGCGTATTATTGTAAAAGTTAGTTACAATGATACCAGAGTAAAAACAGATTACTTTGGAATCTTTATTTACGGACATGATATAGAAGCTTTCTGGTCTAATTATGACCAGGAGCATAAGCCGCACAGCTTACAAATAGAAGCAAAGCTTAACGGTAGAATGAAAAACAATAGAAATACATTAACACTAACATACAAAAAAATAAGATGGATCTACGATTAAAAATTAAAGATGGAGTAGCAACATTAGAGAGAAATGGTAATCCTGTTACTTGTCCCTATGCTACCAGGTTACTTGTCCCTGGCAACATGGCTAATACTATTAATCTAAATGTAAGCCCTTGTACTAGCCTATGCGCATTATTTGAATATTGGAAAGATGGTACAAACATTAAAGAAACTACTAATACTTATACAGTTTCTTTATGTAAAAAAGCTTACACAAAGCTTGATGAAAGCATCGAAAAAGCTTCTGTTTCTAAGCTTTTATTCCCTATTATAGAAAAATAGCTTTTTGATTATCAAATAGTTATACTATTAAAACAGCTCCTATTATGATTAATAGGAGCTTTTTTCATTAGTTTTACATTATGAATAAAGCATTTCCTGTTATTTTAGTCGCTGCTGCTGGTCTTTTATACTTTATTAACCAGGGTAAAAAGTTCGCTACAGGGTTAACAGCTAAGATAAAAGGGGTTAAATTCAATAATAAAGCTTCTTTAGCTGCTGGATATTTGAAAATCTACTTAGATGGTATCATTAGTTTAAATAATCCTAGTCAATTACAAGGTAAAATAGAAAGTGTAAAAGTATACGCTATCTATAAAGATAAGATTATAGGCGAATTAAATAGCTATGTATCTACTAACATTACTCCAGGAGCTGTTAGTGATCTACCAGTACAATTTTCAGTTAATACATTAGCCTTAGTTCCTAGTATAGCTGATATTATTAAAGTAATAGGTAAGGGTATTAGCCAGAGCTTAATTATAAAAGGATCTATTAATACGAATATTGGTGAAGTAGTAATTAATGAAACTATAACATTTACAATTTAATGAGAGGATTAGCGCAACCAGATTATAATAATAGAGTAATATCCAATAAAGGGTATAACAATGATATTATAAGTACTTTAAATAGTAAGTTTTCTGCTGCTGTAGAACAAAGTAAAGATGTAAAGTTTAGCGGTAATAATGATACTGAAAAAGCTAGAGCTATCTGGAACTACCTTAAAAATAATGTAGCGTATAAAAAAGATGATGCTGGTACTCAAGTAATACAGTTACCTAGTAGAATGATTTTAGATACTAAAGCAGCAGATTGTAAAAGCTTTGGATTAGCAGCAGCTGCATTTATGTACGGAGCTGGAATAAAGAATGTAAGATTAAGATATACTAGCTATAGAAGTGATGATCCTACTCCAAGCCATGTATACGCTGTAGCTACTGCTGAAAATGGTAGTACTATTATTGTAGATCCTGTCTATAAACAATTTAACAAAGAATTACCATTTCAACATTATAAAGATTACCCTATGAGAATATCTGTATTAAGTGGAGTAGAAGGTACTAGTTTAATGAAAACTCGCAGAATGGTCAGTAAGTCTGCAATGATGAAAAGACCAGGAGCTGCTGTAATAAGAGCTAAAGCAATTTTAGCAACAGGCAAATTAAAGCCTGGTGGAGTAATGCACAATGTATTGAGCAATGTTATTGGGAGATCTATGAATGTAGCATTTCCTAAATATAACAGCTTGCAACTAGAAGCATATAAAAAAGTTATTTTACAGCGACTTTCACTAACACAAAAGCCATTTTTAAAGAATATGTTACTACGTGAAATTTATTTGATGAAAAATAATACTTTCTCTGGTAATATCGTAGGTAACCTTAGTAAATCTGTTAGTGATATGACAGGGGAAATTGGTAGAACAGGAAATGCTGTAATAAGAGCTAAAGCAGCTTTAGCAACAGGTAAATTAAAGCCTGGTGGAGTAATTCATAATGTTTTAAGTAATGTTATTGGGAGAAGTATGAATGTAGCATTTCCTAAATATGACAGAATACAACTAGAAGCATATAAAAAAGTTATCGTACAAAGAATTTTAAAAATAAAAAATCCCTTTTTAAAATCTATGCTAGAACGTGAAATGTATTTAATTAATAAAGGTACTTTTTCTGGTAATATCGTAGGTAATAGAAGTAAATCTATTAGTGATATGACAGAGGAAATTGGTCGAATTAGTTTAAAAAAATTGACCAAAAAAATTAGCATAAAAAATATTAAAAAATTAGCTAAAAAATTAAACCCAAAAGAAATTTTACGAGCTTTAAAGATGGTTGGTCTAGTAGTGCCTAGAAAAGCTTTTTTAGCATTGGTAGCTTTAAATGTAAGAGGTCTTGCTAAGTCATTAAGTGTTTTTTCTGATGATGAACTAAAAAAAATCTGGGTGAAAAAGTTTGGTGGTGAACTTAAAACTCTAAAGAACACTATTAAAAAGGGTAAAAATAGAAAAGCTTTATTAGGTGCTTCAAAAAAAGTAAAAGCTATTAAAGGTATTGGTTATGTAGTAGATGATAGTAAAGGAATAGGATTAGCTGGTGAAGAAATTGCTGCAATAGTAGCAGCAGCAGCTCCAATTTTAGCTGTTGTTATTTCAGCTATTGTTAATAAGAGTAAAGGTAAAAAAGCTGCTGGAGATGCTGCACTACTTTTACCACAGGCTGCTAAAGAACTTTCAGCTGCTTTCCCAGAAGTCGCAAATAGTATAACTCCTGGACTGCCCGAATATATTGATAAAGGAGTAACAGCTGCCCAGAATTTTGGTATTATTCCAGATAGACCATTAAGCACTAACGAAGCTGCTGTTAATGCTAACTTAATGCCAGGGGATGACAATGCACCTACAACAACAGAAGGAGGTGCTACTAGCTTTCTACCAAAACCAGCTATATTACTAGGAGCTGCTGCTGTAGGTGCATTTTTACTATTAAGAAAAAAGAAATAATATTATAAACTATATATAAATATGGCAACCAAAAAAAAAGCAGTAAAGAAACGAGCTGCTAAAAAAACAGTAACTAGATCTACAAGTGTAAAAAGTATTTTCGGAATTGCAGCTAAAGATAAAGCATATAAAAAAGCTAAAGTAGCAGCAAAGAAAGCAGCAAAGAAAGCAAGTATGTTATACAAGGTAGCAATCAAAAAAGCAAAGAAATCTAAACGCTAAAAAAATAATACAATGAAAAAAGGAATGAATAAAAATATGATGATGGACATAGCTGGGTTAGCTGTCGGATCTGTAGTAGCTTCAAAAGTAGCCCAGGTTAAACTACCTATTGCACTTCCACCAATGGTACAAGCGGCACTACCTTTGATATTAGGAGTATTTCTGTATAAGAAACCTGGTATATTAGGAGCTGTAGCTAAGGGAATGATCGCAGCTGGAAGCACTAAATTAATTGCTAGTGTAGCTCCTAACTTGGGAATAGGCACAAACGAAGGTATTGAAGGAGATGATGATATTAGCGACTACATGATTGAAGGCGAAGATGAATTTGCTATGAATGGTTATTCTCTTGCTGGTTATTCTCTTGCTGGTATGAATGAAGGCGGAGGTGATTATTCTCTTGCTGGAGTAGATATTTCTGACCAACACCAAAATTTTGGTTAAAAAATACTCTTGCTGATTCCTTTTATCATTGTCTTAACTATTCCAACTAACATTAAAAAAAAATAAAATGAATAACGAATTATTAATTGACCGAATTAGAACTAAACTAGCGGGTAAAGGTATTATTAAAGGTAATGAAGTAGCTACTCAAGGGTATCTACGTTTAGCTTCAAACTTACAATTTGCAAGTTTAAACACTATTAACTTTAACGTATTATCTAACCAGGGTAACGTATTCGCTACAGAAAAGAGATTGAACATTACGGATATGTTCACAGTAACACATTGGGCTTTATATATTGTAAAGGCTGGAGGTTTAGCTGGTGAAGGTGGTACTGCTGCTACAGCACAGGATATTTCTACAGCTAGAAATTATACTTATCCTAACCCTTATGTATTTGCTACAGCTGGCTTGGGTAATCCAACATTTTTACAAAATCAAGGTGCTACTCAATTAGTTCCTTATACTCGTGAATCGCAAAATATGTATAGTATTTATAACGGTTTCATTAGTGTTACTATTGATCGTGAGGTAGTAATTGATAGCTATGACTGCATGAGATTCCTTCGTATTCCAAATGAACAGCAAGCCCAAGCTACAGCAGCTGCTGCTATTGCTCCAGGTGCTGCTGTAATTGGTAACTCTGCTGGTCATACGTTTGACGCATGGGAAGCTGGTGGTTACGGATTTTCAGAAGTAGATCCACAATTTACTTTAAATGGAGTAGGTGATAATAATTTAACTATTACTTTACCATCTCCTGTAGATCTTCGTGGCACTACTTCACAGAACTTTGCTTTTTTAACAGCTCGTGGAATTCGCTGGCAGAACGCTAGTAAATTGAACGCATAATATTTATTTAATTCTTACCCTACTGTACTTAGTACAGTAGGGTTATTACAAACCAATCTAAAACATTAAGAACAATGTTACAACCAATAGCAGAAAGAACTTACTTAGTAGAGGTTAATGTAGGTGCTTTATCCGTACAAAAACAAGTTAACTTCCAATTTATCCCACAGCTCGAAGGAGCTACTATTTATGCAATCCAATCGTTTGGAGCTACTCAATTAGCTTTAAGTCCTAATGGAAGTGCTATAGTAACTACTGCTGGACTAAGCGATCTTACAGTAACTTTTGCTGTTGGAGATAATCAAGATTACTTTTTAGTTCCTGTAGCTGATTTAAATAGTGCTAGTATTTCTGGATTTATCCGTATGATTAGCGATAAAAAATTAAATTTAACTAAGTCATTTATTACTCTACAAGGTAATGCTAATTTAGTAGCTAACCAATCTGTATTATTTCAATTTACTTATAGAGCTAGATAATAATGGTAAAGAATAATAGAGTATTTGATGGTATATATACTATTTCTATAATAGGTACTGTTGGTCAAATTGTTAATGTAAGTACTCCACAATATTTTCAAAATGCTAACTACCTTAGTAATAAGACTGTAAAAGCTATTAGTGTAACTGAAAATTCTTTAAGTGATAGATTTTTAATTACATTAATAGATACTTCTGGTACTCAATTATTATTTAATACTCCTTTTCGTGATTTATTGCAGACAGTAAATGGTAATCCAAATGAAAAATTAAGATTATTTAGATTAAATAATATTGATTTACAAAGAAGCTACTATACTAGCGTTATTCCTTTTGGATATGCAACTACTTCTAACATATTTAATATTAACTTTTATATATAACTATACTGATGGCATCTACATTCAAGGCAGTTACTGATACTATGGAGGATCTCCAAATTACTTGCTGGAAAGCTTACTCCAGGGGTGGTTCTTTGTTAGGGTATTATAGCGAAAAAAGTGGTGGAGTAGAAAGTAGTATAAATAGATTAAGAAAGCTGTTGGAGCAGCAACTAGGCGAATTTGTAAAAGTAGAATTACTACCTACAACAAAGGCGAAGCAAGGTGGTGATTTTACTAAAGTGATTAAGATGGAAGTAGATCTTAATTCATTAAGAAGTACTCCTACTGTAGTTAGTGGTCATGTACCTAATGAAGATATAGCACAGCTGCGTAAAATGCTAACGGAAGCTACCAATACTATTATGCGATTAAATACAGATTTGATCGAACAAAAGTATACTAACAAGATTGCAGAGCTGGAGAAAACAATAGAAGGAGTAGGAAATGATGATCCTATTAATAGACTCTTGGAATTAGTTATTCCTATTTTTGCAACTTCATTAACAAGCCCTAAAGCAGCTCCAAATGATATTAATGGATTGCCTGGTGATGATCTACTAGCTAGATTAATTAAAGTAGATAAAGATGGGTACAGGGTACTAGTAGCTATAGTAGATATAGCTGAAAATCATACAGATGTTTACAAAACATTCAAGCCAATGATATTAAACTATGGCAGCTAATAACAATATTAACCCGAATTTAATTTTAGCGGCTGGTGCTGTTATACTAGCTTTTTTGGGTGGTAAGAAGATACTAGAGGCTTTAGGTATTGTTAAAACTACAGATGAGAAAGAGAGAGAAGCGGAGATAAAGAATACAATATTACAACTTAGCCAGGGCGATTATTTTGATCCAGATTACTATAAAAAAGCAGATAGCACTATTTTAACTATGGCTACAGCATTAACATACGCTAAGATGTTGAAAGATAGCAAAGGAGTATTTAATGATGATGAGAATAAAGTATACGGAGTATTTCAAGCTTTAAGAACTAAAGCACAGATTAGTTTCTTAGCCAAAGTTTTTTTTGATGTATACCAGCAATCTCTATTATCTTATTTATTAAGCTTTCTAAATAATGCGGAGATGGTGAACGTAGCAAAAATATGTAACAAGTTACCAGCATATAAGTAATGACTAGAGAGCAATTTATACAGCAGTATTACCCTGGTATAGTAGCTATTTCTAAAGATACTAATGTATTTCCACAGGTTATGTTAGCCCAGGCTATTGTAGAAAGTAGCGGAAAAGTTAACGGAGTATATTTACCTGGTGAGAGCTTGCTTTCTAAAAATGCTAATAATTACTTTGGTATCAAAGCTAGTAGCAGCTGGAAAGGTGCTACTATTACTTTAAAAACAGGGGAGTACTTAAATGGTCAATATGTAACTGTTAACGGAGTATTTAGAAAATATAATAATCCTATTGAGAGCTTCAAAGATTACATTCAATTCCTTAAAGATAATCCACGCTATACAACAGCTGGAGTATTTACAGCTACTACTCCAGGGGAGCAAGCGGAGAGGTTACAAGCTGCTGGATATGCTACTGATCCTAATTATGCCAATCTTATTAAAGGAGTAATTAATAGTATTACCAAATATCTACCTAATATATCTAGTACTGTAGCTTTTAGTGGTACAGCCCTAATATTAATAGTAGGTATTTACTTATTCTTAAACACATAAAAATATGTATACCAAATTTGTTACCGAAACGCAGCAATACGATCAAAACACATTAAATGTATCTACTAATTGTGTAGATATTATATTTTACAATTCTACAGCTGCTACAGTATTTGTAGATGGCTTTCCTGTATTACCTGGAGCTACCTATACAATCTCTGGGAACGAGAAAGAAATTAATGTAAGTACTTATAAATTAAGTTTTGGAGCTGGTAATACAGGAATAGTCTATGTAACTAGAAAAAAATATGTATAATTATGATACAGTATAATTTACCTAGTAGTAGTGGCGTTGAAATATTAGTAAAACAGGGTACAATACCTGGAGCTAATTTCAAAAAGTTTTTTGGTGTTCCTTACATTGTTTTACCAAGTACTTTTTTTGGTCAATTAAGTGGTTTAAAATACTTTATCCCTTATTCTTTTACGTTAGAAACTGCTGACGTAGCTGTCCCGGTTTTAGTTTCAATTTTGTTAAAATTTCCAACTATAACAGATTCGTTAACACAAGTGAAGCCAGATGTTGGAGGCTCATTATATACATGTGGAATTATACCTTTTGCTGGTTCTAATCATTTTAACGATAACAATTTGTTAGGTATAGATGATTTAGTTTTAACAGCAACAGTAAACAGCCCTCTCGCAGACTATGGCGATGCAAAATATACTCTATTATATTCTCTTATTACTATAGTATAATTATGATACAGTATAATACACCATCTAGCGGAATTCTACAACAGTATGATTTCTCACTATCTCAAAGCGTATTCTTAGCTGCTGGTAGTTATTCCATTCCTATCTCTGGTGCTGTATTTATGATGATTATGTATAAAATACCTAATTTTAATAATACTTGGAACACTAATAACCCTAATATTAGTTTTTTAACTGATGCTATTACATTTAATAAAGTAGATTTAACTTTTCTTGGTGGTGCTAATTATAGCTCTCCTGTTTTTACCAAATATCCAGATTTTAACATCGATGCAACAATAGCAGCCAATGCAGCAACAATACAATGGAGTGGTAATGCTGGATTAATACCAGATGTAAACAATCCAATGCTATTTAGTTTTTTTTATATTAAGAGATCATTCTAAAAAAATATATATATGTTTAAATCTAAAACATTCTGGACAGGCTTAGGTAGCATAGCTACAGGAGTAGGTTTTATTATTATTGGTCATACAGCTGAAGGTATACAGCTAATATTTTCTGGAGCTTCTATTATATTTCTAAGAAACGCTATGCATAATGCTGAAAAAGCTAATTCTAATTAGTCTAGAGTACTCCTGGCATATAGCTTGGATTACGCTATACTTAATGCTTCTTTACAAAATATTACAAAATTTAGGTTAATATCCATAAATTAGTTATGTTTACAGCCTGGCTATGCTCACAATGGCAACCAGAGGGAGGAGGCAAGATAAGTTAATAGCTATCTGCACAGGAAAGTCAGCTATAGTATAGCTGGCTTTCTTAATTTATACACTATGCAAAATAGATTCTTAGATACAATATTTACAGCGTTTACTTCTGTATGCTCCATTCAACTATTCAGCTCGCTGGAAGATATACAAGTAGTTTACTCTATGTTCGTACAAAGCCTAGTAGCTACAGCTGCAATAGCTAAGATATTATACGATTTTAGCCAAAGGAAAGCCAAATAAAAAAGCCCTAAGTAACAGAGTTACAGAGAGCTTTATGGAAACCAACAGGCAAATGTTAATAACCTGGTGCAAAGCTAGTATTTTTTATCAATTTACTCTATATATTAGCAGTCTAATAAACAGGCAATGTATCACAATATCCAAGTTAACCTAGTTACTAACACAGGAGTTAAACAATTTTACATTCATTCTATTGAGTACTCCAGCATTAGTAGAACTGTAATTAGCTTACAATTTACCCAAGTATATGAGTACGCCTGGTTACAAGCTACAGCAAACCATTTACAAGCTTTAGAAAATTATTTAAAAAGCTGTAATAGCTTTATTCCTGTATATTCATATAGAGAATGTATTACAGCTTCTACAGATCCATTAAAGCGGATCTATGAAGATATTACTAAGTACGCTAGAATTGACAGCCTAGAAACGCTACCAGAGTTCTACAGTATTGTAATTGGTAAGGACTAGTATATATTAACTTGAATAATAGGACAAGGTTCACATTTTAAACAAAACTATGAGTATAGAACATATAGATAATACGATAACAAGTAGTTACGCAAAAGGAGTAGCTTATTTTTCTGGTCGTATTAATGCTGGAGATATACCCAGGTGCAGCTCTGGCTATATTTCTGGATCATGTAAAGGCAATTCTAAACATAGGTACGCTGCTATTCAGTTTTGCGGAAGGGAGTACTGTAACGATTGCTCTAAAGATGGTTCACCAATTCACCAGCGAAGGGTTAACAAGTGGTTTAAAAAGGTAGAGAGCTGGACTAGTGTAGGCTATTTAGTAGTTACTGTACCGGAAAATATACGCTGTTACTTATACGATAAAGAAGTATTACGAGATTTTAGGACTAAGCTGCTGCGAAAACTTAAAGAAGATTACAAGATTAACAAGGGATTAGCCCGTTATCATTGGTTTGGAGATTGTCAAAACTGTAGTGGTAAAGGGTGCATTATATGTAATTACTCTGGAGCTGGAGATAATTGGTACCCGCATTTAAATATACTTTTTGATTCACCTGGACATATAGCAGATATTAGTACATATCTACAGCCATTACGCTGTTGGATAGCTAATTACTTTAAAAAATTATTGAATAAAGAAGTACAAAAATATTACCATCAGTTAATGATAGATGAAAGCGAAGAAGTAGCTGGAGTAGTGGACTATATTTTAAATATAAAAAACGAAATTAACCAGGAAAGTCTAGTAGTTAACTATAGCTATGTCAAGGAAGTAGCTAAGAGAATGAA
>Ga0315290_10002952_pt1 | contig 12091 bp, 11 predicted proteins | sample YL17G12_0_MG_FD_203627 | JGI IMG/M metagenome (GOLD analysis project Ga0315290, IMG submission 203627) | Sediment microbial communities from Yellowstone Lake, YNP, Wyoming, USA - YL17G12_0 | ecosystem: Environmental > Aquatic > Freshwater > Lake > Sediment | place: USA: Wyoming | collected...
AGCCGCGCTGGTCGTCCACGACGGCGACCTCGTCACGTTCGGCGCCGAGCCGCAGCATCGTGCGCACGAAGTTGTGCCCCGTCGGCCCGAACAGCCAGGAGGTGCGCACGATCCAGGCGCGATCGCCTGCCGCCGCCTCGCCGTGCAGCTTCGTGCGGCCATAGGCCGACAGCGGGCTCGGGCCGTCCGACTCGACGTAGGGCGCTCCCTTGCGGCCGTCGAACACGTAGTCGGTCGAGTAGACGACGATCGGGGCGCCGAGCGCCGCAGCGTTCGAGGTGCCGCCGACGTTGGCGAGCGCCGCCCCCTGCGGGTCCTCCTCCGCCCCGTCGACGTTCGTCCACGCGGCGGCGTGCAGGACGAGGTCGGGCCGAGGCAGCCCCGCAGGCGCGGGAAAGGTGACGTCCCAGTCCTCGTGCCGGAGCGCCGTAACGAGATCGTCGCCGAACGCCTGAGCGAGGGCCAGCCCGAGCTGGCCACCCGCGCCGGTGATCAGGACGCGGCGGCGTCCCTGGCTGACAGGATCGGCGTCTCGGTGCTCCACAGGCCCTTCACACGAGAATCGTCCCACGGGATCCCTTGCTCGTCGGGGTCGGCCGGGTCGTACTCCTCGGTCACGTGGTAACAGAACAGCAGGTCGGTGAGCGCCTCGAAGCCATGAGCGTGTCTGCCGGGGATGTAGAGCGCCACGGGATTGTCGTCGCCGATGTCCTCCGTGAACGTCTCGCCCGACCCGCGGTCGAGCACGACCACCCGCGCCATCCCCTGCAGGCAGGTGAAGAGGTCGTCCTGACCCCGCTCGTGGTAGTGGAGGCCGCGGATCACGCCCTGGCGCGAGAACGAGACGTTCGTCTGGCGGGTCGGCTGCGGCAGCAGGCTGTCGCGGCGCATCTCGCAGAACCAGCCGCGCCCGTCCTCGAAGCGCCGCAGCGGCACACGGATGATGCCCTCGATCACGGCTTGTTCGCGCCCGTCTCGTCGATCGTGCGGCCGATCTCGGCGAGGTGCTGCCAGTGCTTCCCCGCATCCTCCCACCAGCCCCGCACCCGGGCCACCGACAGCCTGCCGACCTGCGCGTAGTGGCGATTGACGTCCGTGATCTCGAGCTCGCCGCGGCTCGACGGCTCGAGCCGGTCGATCACGTCGAACACGTCCGCCGGGTAGCAGTAGAGCCCCACCACGGCGTCGCTCGTCGGAGGTGCGTCATAACGGAGGTCGACGATGCCGGCCTTCTCGGAGAGATCGGTGACCCTGCCCTCCTCGTCGTAGACCACGACACCGAAGTTCTCGGGATCGGGCACCTCCTTGACGAACACCTGCGCGCCCACTTCCGCACGTCCCCAGGCTGCGATCTCGGCGGCATGGGAGAACTCGAAGATGTTGTCGCCGAGCACGACGACGAGCGGCCCGCCTCCCGCGAAGTCGCGCGCCATCCCCACCACCTGCGCGATACCGCCCGGGCGCGTCTGCACCTTGTAGGTGAGGTCGAGCTGGAGCAGAGGCTCGTCACTGCCGCGCACAGCCAGGTGACCGTCCCCGAGCAGGTCGATCATCTGGCCGGCGTGCCCCTTGCCGGTCACGAGCAGCACCTCGCGCACCCCTGCGAGCTGGAGTAGCTGCAGCGGGTAGTACACCATCGGCCAGCTGCCGACCGGCAGCAGGTGCTTGTTCGTGACACGCGTGAGCTCGCCGAGCCGGGTCGCCTCACCGCCTGCGCAGACCAGTCCCTTCATGGCCCGGATCGTACTCAGACCGCGTGGCCTGCGTCCGGGGCTGCATCCGCGAGCGGCGAGCGCTCGAGCAGCCAGAAGGCGGCTTCGATGCACGGGCCGATCCCGAACGCGAACGCGAGGGTACCGATGCCGACGGTACCGCCGAACGCGAACCCGGCCACCGTCGCCGCGATCTCGAGGCCGGCGCGGACGACGCCGACACGGAGGCCGGTGCGACGGGAGAGCACGAGCATCAGGGAGTCGCGTGGGCCCGCCCCCATGCCCGCCCCGATGTAGAAGCCCGTGCCGATCCCGATCACGAGGATCCCGGTCAGCATCAGCACGATGCGCGCGGCCAGCGACTGCTCCGACAGGTCACCGACGGCCGGGACCCGGAGCAGCCCGTCCACGATCAGGCCGATCAGGATCGCATTCGCCACTGTGCCCGGCCCGATGCGCGCCCCGAGCGCCCAGGCGCCGATCAGCACGGCGATGGAGATCGCGACGTTCGCGGTCCCGAAGGACAGACCGGTCTGCTCCGCAACGCCCTGGTTGAGCACATCCCAGGGGGACAGCCCGAGCCTCGACTCGAGCAGCAGCACGATCCCGAACGCGAACAGGGACAGGCCGGCGAGCAGCGAGGCCGTGCGTGTGACGACATTGCCGCGAACGAGCGGAGGGGCCGGCATGGCGTCAGCCTACGGGCACCGAAACAGGCGGGCGAGGGATGTTCCTCGCCCGCGCAGCATCACCCGGACAGCGTCACTTTCCGGCCGGGCGGAGCAGAGGGACGTGCTCGCCGAGCGGCGACGCCGGCACGCGCATGATCCTGGCAACGCCCTCGGGCAGCCACCAGTTGTACTGCCCGAACAGCTTCATCGCGGCCGGAACGAGTAGTGAGCGCACGACCGTGACGTCGATCAGGATCGCGGCGGCGAGCCCGAAGCCGAACTGCTGCAGGCCGACGATCGACCCCGCGACGAAGCCCATGAACGCGGCGAACATGATCAGGCCGGCAGCCGTGACGAGCCTCCCCGTCTTCTCGAGACCGACGACGACCGCTTCCTCGTTGCTCGCGCCGGCGTCCCATTCCTCGCGCATGCGGCTGACGAGGAACACCTCGTAGTCCATCGAGAGGCCGAACAGCATCGCGAACAGCATCACCGGGATCCAGCCCTCGATCTGGTCGTACGCGATCAGCCCGAGCGGCTCGCCCCAGCCCCACTTGAAGACGACCACGAGCAGGCCGAACGCTGCGGCGATCGAGAGGCAGTTGAGGATGATCGCCTTCAGCGGCAGTAGCAGGGAGCGGAACGCCCGGACGAGCAGCAGGTAGGTGGCGAGCAGCACGGCGACGACGAGCCACGGGAACCAGCTGTACGTGAGCGTGAGGAAGTCCCTGCCACCCGGGGGGCCGCCTCCTGCGACGACCTCGGCCGTGCGGGGGAAGTCCGCCGCGGGCACGATGTCGTCACGGAGCCGGTCGACGAAGTCGAGGCTCTCCGGCTTGCCGTAGTCGCTCTTGCCGATCACCTGGATGTTGAGGTAGCGGCCGCTCGGGTCGACGTGCTGGGGGTCGCCGGCGGCGAAGTCGATCCGGGCGACCTGCGGGTCGGCCTGAAGCGCTGTGCTGAGCCGGCCGACGGCGGCAGTGATTGCCGGATCGGTTGCAGCTCCCGCACGACCCGTGTCGATGACGATGGCCGTCGGGGCCGTCGCCCCCGCACCGACGGCCGCTGCGAGGACGTCGAGGCCCTGCACGGCCTCGAGGCTCTTCGGGATGCCCTCGTTCGACCCGGGGCCGAGCTCGAGCGAGAAGGCGGGAACCGCGAGCAGGAGCAGAAACGACGTGGCGCCGATCGCAACCGGCCACGGGTACCGCATGATCCAGTGCGCCAGCCTGGCCCAGAAGCCGTGCTCGTGATCGGCACGGCGGTCCATGAGCCAGTTCGGCAGCAGGCGCACGCGCTCGAGACGGCGGCCGAGCAGCGACAGGACCGCCGGCAGGAACGTCAGCGCAGCAATCACGGAGACGGTCGGGATGATCAGGCCCCCGACACCGAAGCCACGCATGAACGGCAGCGGCATGAACAGGAGCAGCGCGAGGCCGATCGCGACCGCCGTGCCGGAGAACACGACCGCACGCCCCGACGTGCTCATGGTCTTGACGATCGCAGCGTCCGTCGATTTCCCGCTCCTCAGCTCCTCGCGGAAGCGGTAGACCATCAGCAGCGAGTAGTCGATCGCAATCCCGAGCCCGATCAGAGAGACGAGATTCGTCAGGTACGTCGTCAGCTCCATGTAGTTGGCGACGATCCAGATGATCCCGAGAGTGGTCGGGATCGTGACGAGAGCGAAGACGAACGGAACCAGGAACGAGAGTGTCCCGAACGTGAAAATCAGGATCACGAGCGCTATCGGGACCGCGATGAAGATCTCGCCCTTCTTGAGATCCTCGGCGAAGACGGGATCGAGGTCGTGCTCGGTCGCCGCCTGACCGGTGAGAAACAGAGTGGCACCGGCGATCGAGCCGGCAGCCTGTCGCATCGGAGCGGTGCTCCCCTTCGCGTCGGCCGGCTCGAGATCGGAGACGATCAGAGCGGCGACGACGTTGTTACTGAGCGGCTGGACGGAGACGAGCCTTCCGGTCGGAAGCTTCGCAACCGCCCGGCCGGCAGCCGCGCGCACCTGGGGCACGATCGCTGCCGCATTGGCGCCGTCTGTCTTCACGACGAGGGTGAACGAGCCGGTGGAGCGCTGGCCGAAGTGGGCCTGGAGGATCTGCTCGGCCTGCTGCGAGTCGGTGCCCGGCAGCGTGAAGCGGTTCGTGAGCAGGTCGGAGAGCTTCGAGGAGCCCACACCCGCTGCGACGAAGACGACGGCCCAGGCCGCCAGGACGAGCCAGCGGCGGCGGAGCACGAAGCGCGTCCAGCGTTCCATCAAGCCAACCTACCAAGTACGGGCTGGGCCGCCTTTCGTGAAATCATCAGCGGCTGTGGCCGGCCGGCTGCGCCACTCCTTGTGACACCACCTCCGGCGCTGTCGCCCCCGCCGGGCGCCCTACGGTGCTGCTCGGCGCCGCCGCGCCGCCGCCTTACGCTCGCGTACGCCCGGTACGGCGCGCACGGCCGCAACCCACACATAGGCGAAGGCGGCGAGCACAGCGCCCGCCACGAACAGCACTTGCTTGATCCGGCGCATCGGTAGTCGTCATCGTAGGCGACCACGGACCGTCATACTGGAGGTTGGACGGAAACCAAGGAAAGGACGGCCCGCGATGGCCAAGACCAAGACCGGCAAGGTCGCTCCCACAGTGGAGACCCTGAAGCCGTACCTCGACCGCGCACTGAACGACCGGGAGTTCCGGGAGGACCTGAAGGAGGCGCTCGGAGCCGCGCGCAAGCTCTACGGGCCGCTTGTCAAGGACAACCGCGGCATCACAGCGTCGGCCACGAAGCTCGCCACCGATGCGAAGGTGCAGGAGAACCTGCGCCGCGCCCTCGAAGATTTCGGCAAGGCGGCCGGCACGCTCAAGGGCAAGAAGAAGAAGGGGCACAAGGGCCGCAACACCATGCTGCTCGCAGGCCTCGTCGCCGGTGCCCTCTACAACCCGTGGACCGGCTCGAACACCCGGCAGTGGCTGCTCGACAAGGTCGCCGGCGACGGCGACCTACAGCCGCTCGACGGCTTCGACGGCTTCGACATGCCGACGGAAAGCGCCGCGGACGATGCGTCGGGCGCGGCCGAAGATGCGGCCGAAGACGTGGCAGACGCGGACGGCGCCTAGCTAGATGGCTGATCGGGGATAGGCGTGCGCCTGTTCCCGATCAGCCATAGAATCTAACGGTCCTGCGCTCCGGGCCGGGTGCCTCGCGGCGCCGGGCCCGTGAGTGCCCGTTCGAGCGCTCCCGGCACGAGGCCGCTGGCGCTGGAGATGTCGTCGGCCTCGAGGAGGACAGCTCCCACCGGAGGCGCCACGCCGAGCCCCCCACCCGGGCCGTCGATCGGCAGGTACGCACGTCCCGCTGCGAACGAGATGTCCTGCGCGCGCCGCCAGGCGAGCAGGAACGGGTAGGGCGCCACGACGCCGTCGTAGCCGAGCGAGAGCAGCGACGCAGGGTGGATCTCGAAGTGGAGGTGCACGGGTGAGTACTCCGCGTCACCGGTCTTCCCCATGAAGCCGATCACGTCGCCGGCCTTGACGCGGCGCCCGTTGACCGCGAGCCCCGAGAACGCGGAGAGGTGCGCGTAGTAGAACTCGTTTCCCTTGCCGTCGCGCAACCAGACGCGCCAGCCACCGATGTCGTTCCAGCCGACCGAGAAGATGGTGCCGCCGGTGACGGCGAGCAGAGGCGTCCCGAGCGGGGCAAAGATGTCCTCGCCGTGATGCCATCCTCCGGGCACGTCGGAGCGGGGTGCTCCGAAGGTATCGCCGAACGACGCCGGCCCGTAGGCGGGGAAGACGTAGCCTGCGGCGGTGAGCGGAACGGACACCTCGGGGACTGTCGTCCGGACGAGCTCGGCCGGCGCCCCGGGTATCAGCTGCCCAGGCTCGCGCGGCGCGGACGCGGGAACGACGGGCGCGGGCAAGGGAGCCGTGCCGGGGGCGGTTTCCGGTGCCGTGCCCGGTGCCGTGCCCGGTGCCGTGCCCGGTGCCGTGCCCGGTGCCGTGCCCGGTGCCGTCGTCGATGCCGGTGTTGGTGTTGGTGTGAGTGTCGGCTCCAGCGTCGGCTCGAGCGTCGGCTCCGGTGCCGGCTGCGCGGGCGGCTCCTCGGTTACGGCCCCGGCGGCGACGGCGACGGCGCCGGCCGTCCCGAGCTCGATCACGCTGCCTGCAACGAGGCCGCCGTGGTCGACGATCAGCTTGACCCGGAGCGCCGTCACCGTGGCAGAGGCTGAGCGCGGTGGCTCGAGCACGGACTCGACCGTCGAGCTGAGCAGGTCGAGCGTCCCCCAGTCGGCGAGCAGAATCTGGGTGTTCGGCGACGGCGTGATCAGCTGGCCGAGCACCGTCAGGCCGGTGATGCTCGCCCCGGAGACATCCGAGGATGCGTTTGCGACGCCGGCTGCAGCTGTGGCCCGGACCGTGAGCGACTCGGCCGTGATCTCGCCTCCGAACAACGTCACGGCAAGCAGGTCTGCGACTCCCTGCGCGCTCGACGAGACGCCGGCCTGTGCGACAACGCTGCCCGTGCCCGAGCCGATGCGGAGGATAGACCCGTCGGCGGGATAGCTCCAGCCCGCCAGGGTCTCGCCGGCGGTGGGGGGTGCGGCGATCGAGAATGCGAGTTGGTCGGCCAGCCCCGGCTGCACGACCCGGGCGGCGATCGCGGCCGCACTGGCGGCGGGCTCCGAGGGCGCGGCGGGCGCGATCGAGACGATCACGGCCGCGAGCAGCAGCAGGGCAAGGACCGTTGCGCGTCTCACGTCGCTTCAGGGTAGCGCCGGTTGCTGCGGTACGCCGACCAGCCGAGCTTTGCCGCCACCACGATCAGGAGCAGCCCGAAGAGTCGACGGAGCGTGTGCTCGGACAGCCCCGTGGCGATCTGGACACCGGCCTCGACCCCGGCGATCGACGCAACTCCGATGATCAGCGCCGGCCGGACGCGGAGGTTGCCGTACCGGGCCTGGCGCCAGATGCCGACGCCGGCTGTCGGCACGATCGCGAGCAACGACGTCGCTGCTGCTTCGACCTGACCAAGTCCTAGGGCGATCAGCGTGGGGACGAAGAGAATGCCCCCACCGACGCCGAACAGGCCCGACATGACACCCGCGGTGAGACCGAGGAGCACCGCGAGGACGATCGTCGTGGTGCTCATCCGGTGATCAGCCAGACGCCGATAGCGGCGAGCAGGCACGCGAACGCGATCGTGACCGCCCGTCCCGAGAGGCGGCGCTGCAACGAGGCGCCCGCGAACGCTCCGGCCATCGCGGGCAGGCCGACGAGCGCGGCGTAGGCGACGTCCACCTTGCCGCGCAACGCATACAGGAGCACGCCCGAGAGAGCGGTGATCGCGATCGCGCCGAGAGAGGTCGCGGTTGCCTCCTTCGCCGCGAAGCCCGCGAACATGATCAGCAGGGGCACGATCACGATGCCTCCCCCGACCCCGAACACCGAGCTGAACACACCGGCGACGAGCCCGATCAGGACGAGGCGCATCGGCGTATCGTAGGGACGGGGCCAGAGGGCAGGTCCGGCTACTCCGCCTCGCGCCGCAGCACCTCCCACGCGAGCCGCACGTCCTCTTCGGCAGTGCGTGCGTTGCCGATGGCGAGACGCAGGACGAAGCGCCCGTTCAGCCTCGCGTGCGAGAGAAAGACCTGACCGGTGTCGTTGACGCGGTTCAGCAGCGCCTCGTTCTTGTCGTCGCTGCCCTCGCGGCGGAAGCAGACGAGCGAGAAGAGGCGCGGTGCGCAGAGCTCCCAGCCGGGCTCAGCCCCGACCCAGCTCTCGAACAGGGCCGCGAGACGCACATGCTCGCGGATCACCTCCTGCAGGCCTTCGCGTCCGAAGCAGCGGAGGACGGCCCACAGCTTCAGCGCCCGGAACCGGCGGCCGAGCGGCGATGCGTACTCACTCAGGCTGACGACGTCCTCGCTCACGCGCAGATACTCGGGAACGAGGCTGAAGGCGCGCCGGAGATCGTCCGGCCGCCTCGAGAAGAGCACAGCGCAGTCCATCGGCGTGAACAGCCACTTGTGCGGGTTGACGCCGATCGAGTCGGCGTGCTCCCAGCCGGCGAAGTGGTGGCGCTGCTCCGGGCACACGGCGGCGGCGCCGGCGTAGGCGGCATCGACGTGCAGCCAGACGCCCGCGGCCGCGGCGCGGTCGGCGATCTCGGCGATCGGATCGACCGAGGCCGAGGCGGTGGTGCCGATCGTTGCCACGACCGCGCAGGCGCCTGACAGGTCGAGCAGGTCGGGACGGAGCGCGAACACGTCGTCACCCGGGGTTACCCGGAGGTCGAGCTCGAGGAGGCGGGCAGCCTTCGCGGTCGAGGAATGCGTGTGCTCGGAGCAGACGACGACGCGGCGGCCGGGACTGGCCGCCCGCGCGGCCGCGAGCGCCGTGATCACGGCCGACGAGGCCGTGTCCTCGATGTGCCCGTGCAGCCCCTCGGGCAGGCCGAGCAGCTGGCGCAGCCAGTCGAGCGTCAGCTCCTCGAGCTCCTGCAGCGCGGGCGAGGCGCGCCACAGGATGCCGATCTGATTGAGCCCGGCGATCAGCAGCTCGGCCAGGATGCCCGGCTCGGCACCGGTCGTCGCGAAGTAGGCGAAGTGGCGCGGGCTCTGCCAGTGAGTGATGCCCGGCATCAGCACCTCGTCGAGATCACGCAGGACCGCCGCGAATGGCTCGGGCGCGTCGGGCGGCGAGACCGGGAGCGCGGCGCGGATCTCGCCCGGCTCGACCCGCGCCAGCACCGGGTACTCGCGCACGTGCTCGAGGTAGGTTGCGACCCAGTCGAGGGCAGCGGTACCGTCTTCGCGGAACGTGCTCACCGGCGCAGCCCGGCGATCTGCGCCCACGTCCTCGTGTTGAGCACCTGCTGCTTCGTCAGCCACGCACGCCGCGCCTGGCCGATTCCGAACTCCGCGTTGGCGAGCGCCGCCGTCGAGTGCGCGTCCGTCGTCACGGGGATCAGCACTCCCGCCTCACCCGCGAGGCGCGCGTGGACGTCGCGCATGTCGAGCCGGTCGGGCTGGGAGTTGATCTCGAGCGCCGTGCCCGTCTCGGCCGCACGGGCGACGACCTGCTCGACATCGACCTCGGCCCCGTGCCGGCGGGCGATCAGGCGGCCGGTGAGGTGGCCGATGCAGTCGACGTGAGGGCTCTCGATCGCCGCGAGAATCCTCTCGGTCGGAGCGCGGTCGAACGACGTGTGCAGCGACGCGACCACCCAGTCGAGCTGCGCCAGGTCGTCGTCTCCGACATCGAGTGCGCCGTCGGCCCGGATGTTCACCTCGATCCCCCGCAGCACCCGGAACGGCTGCACCCGCTCGTTGACTGCGGCGATCTGCTCCCACTGCTCCTGCAGGCGCCCGTCGCGCAGGTAGTGCGAGTGATCCGTCAGGCAGAGGAACTCGTAGTCGCGGGCGCGCGCCGCGACCGCCATTTCCTCGATCGTCGCCTTGCCGTCCGCCGACCAGGTCGAGTGGCAATGCATCTCGCCGCGCAGGTCTCCGAGCTCGACGAGCACAGGTAGGCGCCCCTCGCGCGCGGCCTCGAGCTCTCCGGCATCCTCACGGAGCTCCGGGGGGATGAAGGTGTAGCCGAGGAACGCGTAGAGCTCGTGCTCGTCACGGAACGTCCGTACCTCGCCCGTCTCGACGACGGTGACGCCGTACTCGGACACGGACAACCCGCGGCGCTGCGCGTCCTCCCGCAGGGCGACGTTGTGCTCCTTCGAGCCGGTGAAGTGCTGCAGCAGGTCGCCGTAGCTCTCGGGAGGGACGACACGGAGGTCGAGGCGGAGCCCCTCTCTCGTGATCACCGTCGCCTTCGTGTCGCCGTGTGCGACGACGTCGAGGACCCACGGCAGCGCGACGAAATATGCCGTCAGCGCCGCCGGGTCGCGGGCCGTCGCGATCACGTCGAGGTCGCGGAACGTCTCCTTGCGCCGCCGCACACTGCCTGCCTCGGACACGTCCACGGCAGCCGGGTGTGCCTGAAGCGCCGCGACCACCTCGGAGACGACGGGAAGGCCGTGACCGAGCAGGCCACGCCGCGGCTCGTCGGCAGCCTGCCCCTGCTCGAGCGCCTTCAGGATCTTCTCCTCCGACTTCTGGCCGAATCCCGGCAGCGCCCGCAGGCGCCCCTGCTCGGCTGCTTCCCGCAGGGCTGCGATCGTCGTCACGTCGAGCTCCCGCCAGATCCTGGCCGCAGTCTTCGGGCCCAGGCCGGGCAGGTGCATGAACGACGCGACCTCGTCGGGCACCTCGGCCCGCCGCTTCGTGAGCGCGCTCATCTCGCCGAGCTCGACCGCTTCGACGAGCTTGGCCTCGATCGTCTTGCCGATGCCCGGCAGCTCCTTCGCCTTCCCCTGCAGCGCCAGCCCGGCGACCGACGCTGCCGTCTCGCGGATGCGCACGGCCGCACGCCGATAGGCAAGCACGCGGAACGACTGCTCCCCGAGGATCTCGGACAGATCGGCGAGAAGGTCGAGCTGGTCGGCGAGATCACCGTTTCGCGGGAGAGCCGGCGCCATCGCCCGATCATAGGTGCCCGGGAACCGGCAGAATCTCCCGATGCCGCGCGCCGTCGTCTGCCTGCCCACCTACAACGAGCGCGAGAACCTCGAGGCGATGGTGCGGGCGCTCGGGGAGCAGCTCGACACCTCGCGCGACCGGGTGCTCGTGATCGACGACAACTCACCCGACGGCACCGGCGCGATCGCCGACCGGCTGGCACGGGAGCTGGCGTGGGTCGAGGTGCTGCACCGCCCCGGCAAGGAGGGGCTCGGCCCCGCCTACATCGCGGGGTTCCGGGTCGCGCTCGCCCAGGGCGCAGAGCTCGTGCTCGAGATCGACTGCGACTTCTCCCACGACCCGGCCGACGTGCCCCGCCTGATCGCGGCCTGCGAGGCCGGCGCCGATCTGGCGCTCGGATCCCGGTACGTCGAGGGGGGCGGCACCGTCAACTGGGGGCTCACCCGGCGCGCGATCTCCGCCGGCGGCTCGCTCTATGCCCGCGCCTGGCTCGGAGTGGGCGTCCACGACCTGACCGGGGGCTTCAAGTGCTTCCGCCGCTTGGTGCTCGAGACGATCGACCTGGACGCGATCGCCGCCCTCGGCTACGCGTTCCAGATCGAGACGACCTACCGCGCACTGCGCGCCGGGTTCAGCATCGTGGAGGTGCCGATCCGCTTCGCCGACAGGGTCGTGGGCGGCTCCAAGATGACCCGCTCGATCGTGCTCGAGGCCATGTGGAGGGTGCCGGCGCTGCGCTGGCGGGCGCTCCGCGGCCGGCTGTAGCCGCTCCCCGGACCGACTTCCCTGCGCCCCTTCTGCTCGTCCTACCCGGAGGACGCGGGCACCGGGCGGCGCAGCTCGGGCACATCCCCGGCGGGCGCCGTTCGCTCGCCACCGTGTCGCGCGAAGGTGCGGCCGCTCACGCGAGGATCGAGCACTCCGACCACCACGTCGGCGATCAGGTTGCAGATCACGATCGCGACGGATACGACCACGACGATGCCGAGGATCACCGGCAGGTCACGGCGCTGCAGCGAGGAGATCGTGAGCAACCCGATACCGGGAATCCGGAAGGCGCGCTCGACGAACAGCGAGCCGGCGAAGGCGAGCCCGACGTCCATGCCCAGCATTGCGACGATCGGGATGACCGCGTTGCGGAACGAGTGGCGCCGCACCGTCGCCCACTCGGA
>Ga0315290_10002954_pt1 | contig 12087 bp, 16 predicted proteins | sample YL17G12_0_MG_FD_203627 | JGI IMG/M metagenome (GOLD analysis project Ga0315290, IMG submission 203627) | Sediment microbial communities from Yellowstone Lake, YNP, Wyoming, USA - YL17G12_0 | ecosystem: Environmental > Aquatic > Freshwater > Lake > Sediment | place: USA: Wyoming | collected...
GCAGCACGCATTATTGAATCTTTAACGTTATTGTAAACACCGGCAACAAGTTTAGTGACATTAGTAATGTCAGCTTCCGTGCCCACAATAATATCCATAGTTGAACTAAGGGCGGCCATGGCCTCTTGGGTGGTAAGTCCTGCACTTCCTAATTGGTAAAGAACCTCACTTACTTCCTTGGCACCAGAACCGGTACGAGCCATTTCATAAGTCATTGCGGAATAGGCCTCTGCTAAGGCTGCACCGGTATCCTCATTTTCACTACGAAGAACTCGAACAGAACGCGCAAATTGATTATCAATGTCTATTGCTTCTTTAATTAATTCTCCAAATTTATATAATGGACCAAAGATTAATGAGAATCCTGCCAACCAAGCTGCCTGAGAAATCATCATAGCCTTAAAGCCAGCAGTGGTAGTTCGGGTGAGCATCTTCATTTGATCATTGCCACCCCTCATCTTATCTTTAGCTTGTACAACACTATTTCCTAATGTATTCATTGCGACTGCGCCTTTCTCGGCAGAAGACGCAACACCACGAAGCCCCTTTTCTAACTCACGATTTTTGATTTGTAAACTAGAAATAGCTTTAAGCGATTTCTCCATTACTCTAGTTATTTTATCAATAGCCTGCGCTTGTTTAGTTGCAGCTTGGGAGGTTTTATCCATACCAGCAGTAGATTTTGAAGAAGTCTTAGCAATGCGCTCGGCTTCTCTAATGAGCGTAGTAAGTTCGTTTCTAAGTTCACGAACTTGTGTAGCAGCAGTTTGAGTAGCTTTGATTTGAAGAATAAGGTCTTTTGTCATCTAAGTTGCCCTTGCCCCATTATGAAGTATATTAATGCCGGAGCGTGGATGGGCGCGACCTTATTTTCCCAGGCTGTCTATCATGCGAAACACTGTGTTGTGGTTCGGTTTTATCTCTAAATTCTTCGTGAGCGTGCGCTTGCTCGTAAACTATTATGTTTCTAATCTCAAAATATAAGTTTGTCTCATTTAGCAACGCACCGCCATTTGGAACAGTTCCAATTTCTTCCGACCAATTAACCAACCTCACAAAGAACAGAGCCTCGACCGTAACATCTTTAACAGGACATCGCCAAACTCGGAATTTCTTACCTAGTACTAATTCAAAAGGTACTTTCAAAACCTTTTGACATTTGGGGCAAAGGGCCTTACCAGTATCCTTACTTACCTCCTGAAAGCCGTGCTTAATTTCTCCATGTTCTTGGCATGTCCCAACTACATCACAACCACAATTCCGCGCTTTATCCAACCCGCGCCGCTTGCAATACCCACATTCCCACGCAGCATAGGCTTTTTTACTTTCAAGAAACGCAGCCCACCTAACTGCTAACCTAAGAGCCGCTTCCTCTATTCCCCCAACTTTGACTCACAACGAATATATTCTGCCAATTCAGAACGTATAGATGGCAGCAACTTATCAATGTTTTGTAGCATAACTCGCCGCTTGCCCTCTACAGAAACTTCAGTTCCAAGGTCAGTCCAAATAACAGGCGTACCGTCATCAAAGCAAAAATTATCACTCCACCCACGAAGTCCAAGAACCAACGTTTCAAGAACTTGTGTGCCAGTGACAATACGCTCTTCTCTGTTATCACCCATACCGGAGATTTGGTATAGGTCATTCTGAATTTCCGCATACTCGACGGCACTAAGCATTCTAACCCGAAACTTTACCTGTTCCTTCGGGTCTTCATCTCGCTGTGCCTTGACAATGTAATCATGCACTTGATCGGCGCGAACTCCAAAGATCTTACTCATGACTAAATACCTCCTTGTGTCTACTTGGGTTTGGCCCAACCACTTAACCAAAACCTTATACAATTTCCAGGTAAGCTTCCAATACTCCACATGATGCTTACCCATTTTCTGGGATAAATAATAGCACAACCTAAATAGAAAACTCAAGCATAATGCAACAAAAAGCCATGGGGAATAATAAACCATTAAAATCACAGTTCTAACAGAACGCATGCCTTCCCCACTAAATATACTTTGAAATGCATAAGTAGGCTGTACAGCCTACATACGGCTTATTATTCCTCAAGAGAAAAAAGGGGGAAGGTCAATTGACTTTCCCCCTTTTTAAATAACAGCAAATTACTCTTACAGATAGATAGTATTATTTACAAGGGTAATGCGAAGTTCAGGAATAGTATTCGCGTCATCATACAAGGCCACATAAGGCATATCAACTGTAATGATGCCTTCGTCCTTAATCACAGGTGTGGCACCGTTAAACTCAATATTCGGTTGCCTAATGGCAAGACTATATTGAGACGGACTATTCCCCAAACTACCAGCACCAGCAATGTACTCATCACTGGTAAAAGTCATCACAAGATTACCCGCAGTGCCATTAATAAAGCGCCTGTACAAATCAAGGTCATCAAACTCAACCGAAACAGTTCCCTCAACACCACGTTTTTGTTCTGGCAAACTTGCCCGCGTACGATATCCAAGATGATACTTATCGCCAAACAGGTTATTAGTGAGTGTACAATTCCAGCCCATAATGGGCTGTTCAGTACCATCAACTGTTAACGCACCATCAAACCCTGCAAACGGGTCCAATGTACTATACGAACTGCCAGTTTCTTCATCCTTAAACGTGCTGATAGTCCAATCATCATTTGCCTGAAGCGCAGAATTATCAGGGAAGAAAATGGTAAATCCAGTATCTACATTGCTGGCTAACCGCACCTGTGTTGGAAGTGTTGCGCTTGTGGTATATATATCCCCAAAAGTCGCACCAGCATCAGCACTGAATTTAATAGTGGCAGTTCCCGGTACACCAGGAGTAACAATTGTACAGAAGAAATCTTTAGCTGTACCAGAATCTGTACCAATATAATCGCCCCATGCATCAGGCAGAGACTTAACATCGGCAGTATCAAAGTTAATTACTACCGGTGTAGTGACAAGAATGTCAGTAGGCCCAACTGCGGCCAAATAGCTACAATCAGCATCCAAGTCAGTATAATCAGAAATTGTACACACAATATACGCAAGATTATTAAGGTAGTTTACAAGACCACCAACCGTATGAACCGGATAAACAATACCCGTATCCGGGTCAGTAAATGGAATACTGATATCTAAGTTAAGACTTTGAGCCGCAGTCGCGCTTGTGATATTAATATGATGATTAGTCTTGTCAACTGTAAATGTGCAAGTAACAGGGGTTCCATTGCATCGAATACTAAATGCATTTTTAGCATTTCCAGTATTGCCAGCAGTCGCAACAGCTCTTGACGCTGTAGTACCACCCTTAGCCATCAACCCGACTGTACCCTTAAGAATTTCCCCAGTATCAGCCGTAAGGGTAAGGGTATTAGCCTTACAACCAGCATAGGTAAATGCCGCAACATCACGCCCAATTTCGAAAGTAAGCCCTTCCGGTAGCGTGGGGCTTGCATCAATGACATGCTGATATACACCATACCCAAAACAAACAAGAAAAGCTTTTTCGCCCGCTGCGTTCTGAATTAGGTCTACAGCAGCTACCGCTTGAAGTAGATTACTATTATCAGTTCCGTTTGCATAATCTGCCGCTTGAATAGTAGTAGTAGTTCCACCAGCAGCATAACTTGTCGGGCTGTATGCGGCCAATCCAGTTCCAGCGACGTTAATGTAATCCATCAACTCTTGAATTGTATTGGCAGTGGTATCAGCAGTGTAAACATCTATTCCCGTACCAGTACCGCCAGTTACAACAACTCGAAGTCTTGTAGCCAAACTCGCTACCGCAGTAATCGTCAACACTGCGGCAGTAGACGCAACGTCAATAAGCTTAAGAACAAATGCACTGTCAAGTCTGGTTGTAGTTACACTGCCCAAAGCGTGCTTAAAAACTTTACCAAAATCACCAGCAGCAGAAACTTCAAAATTCAAATCGCCGCCAGCACTCTCTACTCCACTAATACGTTTATGCACAGCCCTATCAGACCTCATTGCACCAGAAATCAATGACCCCATTTCACTAACAATATTCTCATTCAGAAATTCAATAAAGAATTTAGGCGTAGGCTGCTTATGCCCCCAAATTCCTTCTTGAGAAAAACCGATTTGCCCTCTCGAACCAGTTGCCGGAGATGCCATCTTTTAGCCTCCTTCTATCATTACCTAGATTAATCAGCATTCACTACTTGAAAAAGTTTATTGAGCTTAATCCTTACAACACCTGCCGCAATAATTTTTTGATCGGTTATTTGTGGCAAATATTCGCTTGAAATTATCTCACACCCAAGCTCAGAACAAAAGCCATTAACCGTTACATGTTTTACGAACATATTCGCTATACGCCAAACCACTTGCATAACGTCGCGCTTTCTGGTTTTTTCATTTAAGTCTTCATGATAATACCAGATGTTTACGTTAATACCAATGGTATACCTTATGCTTGTTCGATTATGCCATGCACGTTGAGTTGTCGAAAAACTATCAATGTCTATGGCAACCGAATTTCTTTTTGGCGCTTTGTGTTCTTCTTCATAAATTTCAGTAAACCGAACTCCAATTTCATCATGTTGATACAGATTAAAGAGTTCTCTAATATTTGCCCTAGCATTATCCATTACATTATTAAGATCGCCAAGGTCAATATCACGCGCCATTATTATCCGCCTCCGCCCATAACTCGTTCAATACTAGCAACTATATCAGCAAAAAAATCATCTGCAATCATTTCTGCTTGATAATCTGTAAGAGCAACAAGTTCGTCTACACCTTTACTCTTAAGCCATTTTTTAAAATGTAGCGGATACTTATTCCTAAATGGTCCTTCATCAACTCCGTATATATAATTAAAACCAGTTTCAAACCCAGTTGACATAGGAATTAATTGATTGATACTACCAATACCGCTGCCAGACATTGCATTCTGTAATTTCCCCGTTAAAACACCTACTGGTAAATTCCCTTTATTACTAGCGTAAGTAGATTCATTAGTGATTTTGGTATCTATAAAATCAAAATTCTCTTTCATTTTGAATAGTACTTCTCTTTGTATACCTCTTCCATAAGGCATTAAATTCTCAAGAACTTTTTCAATTCCCAACAAGGCTTTCTCAAGTTCTTTAATGCCCGAAATATCAATTGTAAACTTAATCAATTGTTAATTCCTACCATACGATGTATCTAAGGTTGTATCTTCAGTTACATTAATTACGTCTTCTTCCAAACCACTTATTCCAAGTTCTGTAAATAATACTTCACGCGAGCGCCAGCGCGGAGAACCAACCTGAGTTTCTTTCTTATACCAAGCCAAAAAATCTTCAATAGCTTGCAACCCTTCTTTGTACCAATAAATAATTGGTGCTTCTTGGTTTATCACAGTTCCAGCCATTGCTGAAGAAAAGATGTAGTAAGCGGCGAGACGTATTGCAGCAAAAACCAGCCCATCAGGAATAGCAAGAGTCAATTCAGTTTCCCACGGAATGTTAGTAGAGTCACCAAACAACTCCCCCAACTTATTCCTGATAAAATTGCTGGCATCTCCGATATAAGCTTCAGCATCATCGGTGCTGACATCCGAATCAGAAACGAAATACACGACATCATTAGCACCTGGTGTCCCGGTCCAGGATGTAGAGTCGATTGAAAAGCGCGAACAAGAAAACAGACTGCCGATACTGCCTGTTCCTAAATAACCGCTTTCCTCGCCGCTTACTACAAAACTGGTTGAATCAGAAAAAGTAGCTGTGAAACGTTCATGATCTGCATAGCTTTCCTCAATGGTCACGCCCGTAAGCCTAATGGTGCCTGTGTTGTCAGAATTGTAGCCTAAATCTTTATAGGCTTCAGAAGTATTAATCTTCCGATTTGCTGTACGCAGCAAGCGTTTGACATCCACAAGTTCGCAATAATCGCGTGCCATTAAGGGGCGTCCTTTCTTCCGTTAAGTGTTGGAAGAGGCGATTTTGTTATTCATCATCCTCTTCCAACACTTTTTCGATTATAGGTTTCTGAGCTTTACGCAAAGGCTTCTCTTCATTAGAAGCCTCTACTTTATTGCCAATTGATTTAACAAAGCCAGCCTCAATTTCGGCATCAGCAATTTCTTTTGGAAGTTCAACTACATCCCCCATCTTTGGACGAAGAACTTTATCCCCATCCCACAATTTAAGGTCTTCCATTGCTACTATAACTTTCATTTTTAAATCCCTCCCACAACGCTACATACGTTATGATGCAGATGACGAACTATGACTAGAACTCCTACTTGAAGAGGAGTGACTAGAGCTACTATGGCTAGAACTTCTACTTGAAGAGGAGTGACTAGAACTCGAATGGCTAGAACTTCTACTAGAAGAAGAACTATGGCTAGAACTTCTACTTGAAGAAGAACTATGGCTAGAACTTTGCGCCCCAACTATGGTAAAATCAACACCATTCATACAAGTTTTGAGTTTTCCATCAGAATCAACATAAGTTCTACCCTGTACTGCACCAGGACCTTCAGATGAAGGATCAAAGTCAAGATACTTTCGTACCCTTACCTTATCCATTCTAATAGTGTGCCAAAAATATCGGTCAGCCATTATTATTACCTCCTATTTAGGATTACAAACTAAATTACCTGGCGACCTCTCATATTAAAAAAAATTACGCAGCCTGATCACCAACATAAACAAAATTAGTCCCATCATTACAAATCAAAAGATTCCCGGCAGCATTAACATAGACCCTGCCCTGTTTCGCTACTGGCGCTTCCGCTTGAAGATCAAAATCAATATACTTCCTGATTCTAACCTTATCCATCTTAGTGGTTCCCCAAAAATACCGATCTGCCATGGTATGATTCCTCCTTATGGATTAAAACGGTTTCAGGGGGCTGCATGACACAGCCCCCTAACCCCACAGCACTTCACAAATGCTTAATTCTCATTACCCATTCTTGCAATTGTAGAAAAGATAACCAGCCGAAAGCGTAGTAATTTTCGGACTGTATACCTTATTCACCTTAATGAATTCGCCTTCCCTATCATCATCACGCCACCGCGCAACCTTCTGTTGAGCGCTAACAAAAGTACGACCAATGGTAAGCGGATTCCTGGCATCAACAAACGCCACAACGCAATTATCACTAAGCACATAGTCATACACTGCGGTCAAACCTTCATCAGCCGTATTCACCAACGCATCAGTGATGATGACCTTCATGTTACGCAGCGTAGGCGGAAGCGGATTTCCCGTAACAGCTTCCTTGCCGTGATACTTAAGAATTTCAAGAATTTTGTCATCATTACCAACTGACTCAGCAACTTCCGTATTAAAGGTGATCTGGTTGGGGCGCTTTCCAATTGCCTTGGAAATAGCCACAATAGCATCAGAAAGGTCACCTAGAATATCAGGAGCAGTACCGTCAACCCACGCTGTAGTAGCCGTAAGAATAGTCCTATACCCTGACTGATACAACCCACTGGCACCAGTAAGCAGAACCCATGCATCCAGTTCCTCGGAAAGCATGATCTTCTCGGTAAGAAACTCAACGGTGTCAGTCTTAGGCTGCACGGGGCTGTCAGCATAAGCAACCGCCCTATCGGTCACGATGTCCTTAATAGCCCGCTCGTAGCAGGTATAAGTTCCCTCATCATAAGCAAGCGTTGCTTCCTGAGTGAATGCCCCATCAGCCTTCTTGGGCGCACCCTTGAAAAAGCCGTCCTTGCTGAAAATACGATACTTACCAGTTTCCTTAGAAACGCGGAAATCAGGAAGAAACATCTTTCCAGTATACTCGTTATTCGTGTATTTGATGGAAAGCTGTGTCAGGACCTGATCATTGTGAATGTAAGATTTCTGTACGTTGAACACAGTTAATCCTCCTTAATCCAGTTAATTTTATTGCTTTTTTCTCGATTATCTTTAGCCCACAGGGGTTGAAGATTATCAAGAGACCAACATTTCTTAAACTGCCTACTTGAAGAAGTTAAATAGTGAAAATGACTTCTTGGAGTTTTGTGATCGATATGCCAATCACCCATATTGCCCCAAGTCATTCCACTAGAAAAACGGATTTCCAAATGGCGCATAAGTTCATCCAGAGTATAGCCAACAAGTTTCTCCCAACCTCTTCCTGCCTTCTGTGATTTCAAAGCAAGATAGATTGCAGTAGACATTCTATTATCTACAATAAATCGAGGTTGAGTTTTTTCTTCTTCCATCCGCTTCCTGGCCAGTACCCTATATTCATCTGAGTGTATATATTCAAGATGACATACTTTACATGTCCAGAAATATTTAGTTCTATTGCGACCATTTGTTGCCTTGAAAGTATAAAACTCGGCATAAGGTTTCCAAGTCTTACACTTGTTACAATAACGATTTTTACCGTCATCTATAGAACGATGATAGAATTCATACCAACATGGTCTAGAACAAAAGTTAGCCTTTCGATTCTTACTTCGCTGAATAAAACATTCATTATGACAATTTGCACAAACTGCTTTTTCATAAGAACTTGTGCCAACATAATGCAGGCCAGTAGAACCTACATAGCTAACCTTTTCTTCCATATCAGCAACAGTCACTTTCTATCTCCGTCATGCAACAAATTACGCATTAAGAACGATTCCCGGCCAACCACAAAGCACAGGAACTTTTTCGCCCTTTGTATCGCCACTTTCCAGGGCAACCCCGATAACCGCACGCAACGTAGATCCATTAGCAGCAGCAATAGAATCACAAGAACCTGCGGTAGTACCGTCCGGGAATACAAGTTCTCCTCTAACAATAAACCCTTCTCCAGCTATAACGTTCTTGACAGGTCCGGTACACATAACTGGAATTTCTTGACCCGCAGTGGCATCTGACAACGCAACACCAAGAACAATACGATCTGCGTTAACCGTATGTTTCACCACTTGAGGGTAAGCAGTACCAAGTTCAACAAGTTGATTCTTGCTAATGGCTGCTTCAGCATTGAACGTATGAACAAAGCCATCATACTGATCGCCTTTTGTATAGTAATTATCTGTTTGGCTTGCCATTTAATAAAACCTCCTATTTAAATTTATATATTACACCCTCCTAATACAAGTTAGTTATTTGCAACAACTCCCGGCCAACCACAAAGCACAGGAACAATCTCTCCAATTGCATCAGCAGTTACTAGCGCAATACCAATAGCCCCATGAAGCGTAGTACCATCAGCATATGCCTGAGAAGTGCAAGAACCTGCGGTAGTACCAGAAGCATACACCATTTGGCCGCGAACAATACCAGCCGCCGCTGCAATCACATTCTTGATAGGCCCGAAACACATAACGGGAACTTCCTCGGTGGTATCTGCATCGGCAAGCGCAATACCAACAACCGGCGTAGTGGTTGTGGTAGTATGCAACTTGACTTGGTTAAAGGCCGTGCCAAGCTCAAGAAGTTGGTCCTTGAGAATGGCCCCTTCAGCAGTGAATGTATGAACGAAACCGTCATACTGATCACCCTTAGTGATTTTGTTGTCTGTCTGATCTGCCATGTTTGTAAAACCTCCTATTCCATCTAAACTGTTTCAATCGCCATTATTACACAGTAAGTTTACCATCAACGGACAACTTAACAATGGCATCCTTAAATGAAAGCTTATTCTCATCAGCATACTTCTCAATTTCCGCAACAGTCATTGCACCCTTTGTTTCATCACGCCGCATATGTTGAGCGGAACGTTCTCCTTCGTCAATAAGAACATCAGCGGGAATACTCTCAAGAAGCTTTGCAAAAATATCACGCAACGAAAGCTTCGTTTCCTTTGGCTGATCCTGACCTTCCACCTTCTCGGAAAGTGTAATGGCCACATGCTTCTCATTCGGGGTAGCGAGCATAAGGTCTTTCACCACAGCCACGGTTGCAGGCCACAGGCCCTTGTCTTCCAGTTCCTTGCCAAATGCAGAAACATCCTGCTCGTAAATTCGCCTGTTATCCTTCTCATTCTTTTCAAGCAGGGTCGTCATAGTGTCAGTAAGAACCTTAACTTCGCCCTCAAGCTTCGCCTTGGCATCCTCAAGCAACTTAACCTTGGGATCTTCCTTGCCTTCCAGTTCCTTCGCCTTATCCTCAAGAACCTTAATCTGTCCCTGAAGGGCTTCAGCAAACTTCTTGGTTTCTTCGGCATCTTTTCCTTCGGCAAGCTTAACAAGCTGGTCGTTGAGAGCCTTCAATTGGGTAAGGATTTCTGTCATCATGATCTGTTCTTCCTCCTTCTTAGTGTTAGAATTATCACCAACAGGTGATGTAACAATTTCACCATCTTGGCTCAGAATAGCCGGAGCCATTCCCTTAATAAAAGGCCGATTAGTCAAACCACCGCCCAAAATGGTGGGACCAAACTTTTTACCATCTGACTTGTCTACATAGTCATCGACATACTCAGTGCTAAAATACAAAAACTCTTTATCTTTAAGGCTTTCGTAACCGCGTTTGGTAAGTTCTACCTTAGCCCACAAACCGTCTTCCTTTGTAAACAGGTTACGAAGCCAAGCTGCTGCCCCCCAATCTGGCCGATGCCTAAAGTCATAGGCAATGTGTTCTTGAGGGACTTTGTTTTCGAAATTCTTGATGAAGGTTTCAAAAGTTTTAGGTGTGAATTCAAGCATACCGTAATCAGGATGTTCAAACTTTCCAACCTTCAAAACTTGAATTTCAATTTCCTTTGATGCATCTTCCTGAGTTTCATCAAGCATCAAAGACGGCGAAACAGTCATGCACACCTTATCAGGCATATCAAACTTACGTGTATATTCCTGTACATCATGGGAAGACTTATTTTCGCTGTTAATAGCAGCAATATCTTCCTCTATCAAACTGTTTAGAAATTTATCCACAGTGTCAAGCTGCGTAAGCAATTCATCATCAAGTTTCTCTCGTTTTTCAGCCGCAGCAGGAGTTGCCCCATGTTTCTTCATAAATTGAGTAGTACAAATAGCGTAAGCCGAATCATCAGTTTTACCGTCTTTCTTCAAAGCAGCAACACAGTCGCGGAATTCTTTAGGCATTTAGTATCCCTCCATTAAAATATACAAATATCCTAAATTAGATATTAAATAGCATAATCTTTAATACGTGTCAAGTAATTTTTTAAAGGGGTCAACACAAATTGCCCCAACCTTAATTGGTCTTACTTTAATGAAAGCATTTTGTTGTATAGCTGCCTCAACCGTTGTGGTTGAACTACCGCCCCCACTAGCCCCAATTGTTTGCAAATGATTCATACAAACTTCAACATGATAAGCCCTACCGGTAGAGTTAATCCAAAAAGCTAGGCAACCCATATATGGGGGCGTAATGGCATATTGTCGAAACTTAGAAATAAGTCCATCAGCGGTAAAATCTACCTCATTACCACGTTCAATAAGCCCAACTGATTTCAAACCTTCATTTGCAAGGCCGCTACAATCAAAGCCGGAAGGGTCATCTCCAGACCATTTATAGAATTCTCCAACAAATAACATAAGATAATCAATCATTGACATTCTAAGTAGTTCTACATCTTCCTGTTTCATACTATTCCTCCTCAGAATCAACCATTACCGGGACAAGTTTTCTATCAACGGCTAATTGATCAACACGCCGACGAATATAACGCATATCGTCTCTTAATCCTTTAAATTGAGGAATGATTACATCATTACGAGCATATACAAATTCAGAACGCTTTCTTTCTTCTTCCATTTCACGTCTTCCTTTCGCTACTTCTTGCATGACATTTTCTACCTCCGAATCTACGTATCTTCTGCATCGGTTCTCCTGTTCATCACAATGTTTAGGACGAAAAATATATCGATTTAAAAAGAAGGTAAATACCGTAATGACTATTCCCCCAATTATTGTTAAGAGCAAAGGATGAACAAATGTATCCATAATATCTATTTTCCAATCTTAACTTCGGGTTCGTAAATACCCCCTTCCCCCACAACGAGCCTAGGAGCATCATCAAGAACGAGATCGTTAACAGAATGAATACCACGTTTATTATGAAACATAAACATAATTTGGCGCGGCACAGAGGTTTCAAATAATTGAACAGCAGAAAATAAAGACCCACCAGGAAAACACCCGTTTACAATCATTC
>Ga0315290_10002955_pt1 | contig 12086 bp, 8 predicted proteins | sample YL17G12_0_MG_FD_203627 | JGI IMG/M metagenome (GOLD analysis project Ga0315290, IMG submission 203627) | Sediment microbial communities from Yellowstone Lake, YNP, Wyoming, USA - YL17G12_0 | ecosystem: Environmental > Aquatic > Freshwater > Lake > Sediment | place: USA: Wyoming | collected...
TGCATCAACGTCGAGGTAGAGTGCCTTGTCGCTCTGTGCCTTTTCACTTATCCGTCTGGAAGAGGTTCGCACGTCCAGACTCTTGATCTTCTCCCGGTTGGCCACAACCGCCTCGAAAAGCTCCTTGTGGGAGGGCGCGGGCGTGATGTTCGGGTCTGCCAACACGCTGAATAGAAGGACCGCGTAGATCATGTGACAGCTATCCTATTCCTCTCGATGTACCCCGAACTCCCCTGCCTGGAGCCGCCAAAGGCGGTTCTCCGGCGGCATCCCAGGTACTCACCCTCAACCGCACCCTCCATCAGCCAGCCGACAAAACGGCATCGCAAGAAAGAAGGCGAAGCCTTGTCCCTTGCAGTACCGATTCACGCCAGGCGGCCGGGGGCGTGAAACGTCTGGCGACGCATACGCGCCAGACAACGACCGACTACTTCAGCAACCATACGTCTCCTTGACTGCCATCGTGTACTCAGTCTCGTTGGCAAAATCCGACTCGCACACTGGGTCTCCGAACAACGTGCCGAGCACGCACGGAATCGTGTAGTAACAGGGGCCGATCTCACATTGCGCATCCGTGCACTGGGTTTTCTGCTCCATATTCGCCTGGCACGCCCAATTCCCCCATTCCCCCCCGGTTGTCCACGACCCTACACAGCCTTCTTTAGTTGGCGGCTTGTGTTCGCACGTTGTCGTTGGAGGAGGCACCTGATCGCACCTCGCATATTTCTTCATCGTGTTTGGGCAAGCAGCCAGAGCCGCTTGCAGAATCAAGCTCGCGCACACCATGACACCAACGGCATGGAGAATGTTCTTGAGCATCGCAGCTCTTTTCTTTCTGACTTTCACCGTCGCGATTCTAAACGACGGTTCGACACGTTTGCCTACTCCCGGAAACGCACCGGGACGAGACAGTCAAACCCGGCATCGCTACTGGTTCTCACTCGGACCTGGTGGTCGAAGTCCGCATCGTGCTCGTGCCACTTGCTCGGGTCGAACGAGACGATCACTTCGTTCTTCGCCGCATCACACTTTGCGGAAAACGCGGCGTGGAGACACGTGGCGCCCGTGACTTTGAGGTCGCTCTTGTCGAGCGGCCAGAATCTTACTGTTGCCGTTTGCACCTCCTTGGTGGCTGAAGAAAAGCTGAATCCTTCCGGTTCGAGCGCGTATGGGGCGATGACGTTCCCGCGACAAACGCACCTGGTCTGCCGCATCTCGTCTTCGCCAACCACCTTGTAGACCACGTCGAAATGGGTCTGCGATTCGCCCCGCTCTCGGCGCGTATCCCACCTGAACCTGCCTTGGACCGACTGCCCGGGCTCAAGCCTCTTGCGTGGCACACCCACCTTCTGGCAGGTGCACGTGACCAGAACGTGAAGAATTTGAATCGGCTTCTCCGATTCGTTCGTCAGCGCGAATTCACCGTCGAGGTCTCCCCGCTTCACCTCACCGAAATCGTATACCTCGGGTGAGGGCACTAAGAGCACGCTCTTTTGCGGTGGCTTGGTCGCGAGAGCCAGGCAAGCCAGTGCGACTGCCACAAGCAGCAACCCGAAACTCCAGTACTGAAGATCCCGTTCCGGTCTGTCTCATTGCGGTCTTCGCGAGGCGCTCCGGCTGGCAGCAGTCACACCCTGGGCGATGTTATCACACATTGGGGCCCATTGTCAAGCATTTGGCGAGACAAGCCTCGTCTTATCTGACCGATGTATGATCAATGGAGAATATCATGCCTACGCGTACATGAAGCTGGGGAGGATAGGGATATTAGGGACCCGCCACATCTGAGAAATGCCCATTGGATCTGCAAGGGGGCAATCTTGGTGCCACACCCCCAGGCAGGGCCGCAGGACGCCTCTGAGGCGAGACCTTCTCGGCCGCGGAGCGGCCACCTACCTGCGCTCCCACGCAGAGCGTGGCAACGAGGCAAACGCGGCCCGAAGCGCAGTGCCGATCTCCGCCAGCGCCGACCGGGCCTGGGCGAAGATCGCCGTCCGGCGCAGGAAGCCGTGGATCATGCCGTCGCAGCGGGTCAGGGTGACGGGCACTCCGGCGGCGATCAGCCGCCGGGCGTAGGCCTCCCCTTCGTCGCGCAGGGGATCGTACTCGGCCGTAATCACCAGACCCGGCGGCAGTCCGGAAAAACCCCCAGCACGCAGTGGCGAGGCATACGGGTGCTTGCCGTCATCCTTATCGGCGAGATAGCAATTCCAGAACCACTCCATGGTGGCCCGGGTGAGGAAGTACCCTTCGGCGTTCTCCCGGTAGGAAGCCGTGGTGAAGTCGTGATCGAGGATCGGGTAGACCAGGAGCTGGAACGCCGGCTGGGGGGCGCCCTGGTCCCGGGCCATGAGCGTCACCGCGGCGGCCAGGTTGGCGCCGGCGCTGTCCCCGCCCACGGCCACGCGCCGCGGGTCGCCGCCGAAACGGCCCGGCTTGTGCATGGCCCATTGGGTTGCGGCAAAGGCGTCCTCGGCCGCGGCCGGAAACTTGTGCTCCGGGGCCAGCCGGTAGTCGACCGCCACCACGATGCACCCGGCCGCGTTGGCAACGTCTGCGCAGAGGTGCTGGTGGGTATCGAGGTTCCCCACCACCCAGCCGCCGCCGTGGAAATAAACCAGCACGCCCATGGGCGTCGGGCCCTCGGGCACGAAGAGGCGGATGGGGATCGCGCCGCCGGGGCCGGGCACGTGGCGGTCCTCGATGCGGGCCAGCGCCTTGGGCGGGCCTTGGGCCGCCGCGTCGGCCGCCATCGATGCCCGGTTCGCCTCCGGCGAGAGCGACTCCAAGGGCGCCACGCCCCGGGCCTTCATGTCGTCAAGAAACGCACGTGCTTGGGGATCGAGCATACCGGGGATTTCCTTTCTCTGTGGGACCGGCCAGGGTGGCACGCCCTGAGGGACGAAGGGCGTGGCTGCGCCCACGCGCAACTCACCACGCCCATCGCTGCGCTCTGGGCGTGCCACCCGTCCCGTCCCGCGCTCTGGGCATCGGGCGATAGACAGGAGAGGGGACGCCTTGGTAAGATGCATGCCCGTATGTGCCTCGATCGGTTCCAGGCTCGCTGCAACCGGGAAACGTTGGCTGAAACGTGGAGGACCCAATGAAGGTTCACAACTGGAGTTTCCTCGTTCTGGGTTGCCTGGGGCTTCTGTTGCAGGGCATTGGCTCGGCCCTGACGGCAGCAGCGGGAAGGAACGACACGCTCCTGTGGCTGGGGATACTAGTCGCTGTGCTTGGTGCCGCAGCAATAGCCGCCGGGAGCAGTTTTCTCGCTATCGGCAAAGGTCAAAGCCCCTGGTTCGGGTCATTGGGATTGCTTTCGCCAATCGGCTTGCTCTTCCTGTGCGTGTTGGAGGACCGCAGCCCCAGGCAAGGCGTTGAAACAACGCCGCCGTGATGTGGCCGCGCGAGGAAGCACTGGCTGGCAAGCAGCCAGTGCCACCCATTATTTCGTCAGGAGCACGCTTGCCGGGGCGAAGCGGGTCAAGGGCACCTCGATCACTCCGTCGCGGACTTCCAGCGGGGTGCCGACCGGGCGTCCGCGGAGGTCGCAGGGCTGGGCCTTGGCCTGGCGCAGCCCTTCCGGCAAGCGGACCCGGCACACGCCCTCCTGGCCCGACTGCTCCCACAGCCGCAGCAGGGTCCCTTCGCCGTCCGGATTCGGCCCGAAGGCGGTGACCAACACGCCTTTGCGCGACAGCTCGATCCCCGCCGTGGTCGGCGGCAGTGAGCCGGCGGGACCATCGGCGTACGCCGCAATCAGCCCACTGCGAGCTTCCCAACCCGGCGTGATGAGGTCCGCCTCGGTGCCTTTCGCCTCGACCGACCAGATCCGCACGCGGCAGTCTATCCGTTCGTCGGTCCACTGCCGGAAATTGGTTCCCCAAATGTTGTTGTAGAGGTTCACGAACACCGTGGGCTTGCGCGGCGACCACTCGCGCGAGAATCGGAACGCCCCGGGCCGCCCCAGGCTGACCAGGAACGAATCGATCGGGCACAGGCCGACGCCCCGCCCATCGCGGCCCGTTATCGTCAAGCCCGAGTCCAGGCAGAACATCTCGAAGTTGGCCGCTCGCACGATATCCTTGGCCGGATCGATGACGGAGCCCGCACGCCCCAGTCGGAATGTCGGTTCGTCGATCGCAAACGGCAGGCAAAGCCAGCTTGCCTGAGGCCACGGGTCGGCCTGCATAACCGCGACGTTGAATCGGATGTCGACGCACGCCTGTCCACGATACAAGATGATTTCCAACTGCGTATCGGCGGGTACAAGCGGGCTTGCGTCGGCGTAGACCGAGATGCGCGACGGTACGCCGTTCGTCCCGTCTTCGACGTCGACGAACTGAAATGACTTGGGCGAAGCGGCCCGGTAGGGCACTTCCGATGCGGGCGGGAGATTCGCGCGCCCGAATTCGTCGACCCAGCCGGGCTGCGACTTGCAGTATGAATTGATGAACTTCGTGTGGAAATCCCTATCGAATCGTTCGTACAGATACTGGCCGAAACCGTATTCCGACTTCTGATCTACGAGTTCCTTTCCCCAGCGCTTGTCGACAAGGGAGCGGATGACGCCCCGCACTCGATCCAAGCGAATACGGAAGAACTCGTTCTCAATGGTGTCCCAAGGCTTGCCCTGAGCCTTGGGAAGCTCCTTCTTGGCGGGCTGGATGGGAAGGTACGTCCGGTAGCCCATCGGTGGGACGTCGGTAGGTTGCACCTCGAACGTTTCGGGGCCGCGATCCACCGACTCCCACACGTCGACGGCGACCCGCTCTTCAGTAACGGCGTCCTTCCACGCCCGCGGAGAGCCTGCCGGCATCTCCACCTGGACGGTATCGCTCCGCTTCCACGGCAACGGGTTGAAGACCACGATCCGCGGACCCTCGACGCGAACGCCGTACGCCAAATCGGAAACTTGCTTCGGAACTTGTTTCGCAGTAGAGACGGCCGGGTCGACGTAGTTGAAGTGCTCGTGCCACGACTTCTCCGCATACTCGTACTTCCCCGCGTGGCTCGCCTTTTCCCACGCCTCGCCGTAGAGTCGCGGAGAGTAATACGCCGAGCTGGCTCCCCAGGTGTGTTCACTGTAGAGAAAGCTACCTTCGTAGGCGGCGGCAATCGATTCGGCCACCGGCTGGGTCTTGATTTGCCAAGCGGTTAGGAGCGTGTGAAGCGACTCCATCGCCGCCATCTCCGGCCGGACCTGGCGGATCATCGCCGCCTCTTGCGGCATCGACATGATCCCGTGGATCCACGTGTCGGGCATGTCCTTGCGGACCACGGGGAGCGTCGGTTTCTGCTTCTCCTCGGCGAGAATCGCGTCGCCAAAATCCGAGAGCCGGCCCATGCGGATCTTCACCCCGGGCAGCTCCTTGCGGGCCCGGTCGAGGAGCTGCTGGACCTCGCCGGGCTCGGGCGGGCCGTGGTTGTCGCCGGTGTGGATCAGGGCCAGCCACGTCTTGTGCGGCCAGCCGCGCGGCGGCACGAGGTCCGTCCCGTAGCCCTCGGCGGTGTACATCGTCAACAGCCGCGACCCATCCGGCCCTTCCCACCAGAACAGCACCGGCACGTCCGGCGAGCCGCTGGCCGAGTTGCACCCCAGGTGCAGGAAGTCGACCCCGGCCCGTTTGAGCACCGTCGGCACCAGCCAGGTGTGGCAGGGGACGTCGGTCATCTTGGCGTCGCGGGGCAGCGGCTGGTTGAACTGCCGGGCCAATCGCGAGGAGAAGCCCAGCGAGCGGACCAGGTCCTCCAGGCCCAGCGATTCGGTGTGCGTGGTCCCGCCCAGGGCGTGCCACACGAGCCGGCCCTCGCGGATGGCCTTCTCGATCCGCTGGCGACGCTCCGGAGTCTGGCCCGGCCAGAGGATCTGCTGCATCGGCCAGCCGGGGATCGTCCATACGAAGCGGTTCTCCGGCGGGAGCTTTTCCGAGGCGTCGCACACGGCCAGGGCCTTGTCGATCATCGAGGTGCGGTAGCGATCGACCACCTCCCGGGCAAGCTGCGTGTAGCCGATGTCGAAGTGGGTCTTGAAGACCACCACGACCTGCTCGACTTTCGCCGCCGGGGGAACGGTCGATTGCGGCTTGGGATCCGCAGCCGGAAGGGGAGCGGCGCCGAAAAGCGCCGCAAAGCCGAGGATCAAGAACCACCGGGTTTTCGTCGGTTGCATGATAAGGATCCTCCACGTTCAGTGCTAAGCCGCAAGCGGGATGCTAAGCCGCAAGCGGCTTAACGCGGCTACACGTACTCCTCCGGGAACTTCCACGGGGCGCGGTACTCGGGCCTGGACAACCGGGCCGCTTCCTCGTCGCCGACGATCTTCCCCGTGGCCGGATCGAGCTGGATCGATCGGCCCAACCGCAGCGAGAGGTTCGCCAGCACCAGCGGCACGTCGACCCGCACGTGGTACGCGACGCTGCAACTGGGCTCCTTGCGGGACTTGATCGAGTCGAGCCATTCCCGCTCGTGGCCGGGCGAGCGCGGGATCGAGGGCTTCGGCGGCTCGCGGCCCTTCATCCGGTCGCCCTCGGGGATGACCCGGTACATGCCGTAGTTGCAGTACATCGTGCCGTCGACGCCGTGGAAGTAGATCCCCAATCGCCGTTGCGGGACCGGCTCGCCGTGCAGGTCGAAGCCGTAGCTGTTGGCCAGCATGCCCATCCAGGTCATGACCACGTTGGGATACTGCCAGAGGACTTCCTGGACGTCCGGGGCGTCGCCGTCGTCGCGGATGACGAACCGCCCGCCGTGGCAGCTCGTCTTGGTGGGAAAGCCCAGGTTGAGGGCCCAGATCGGCAGGTCGATGATGTGGGGGGCCATGCCCGGCAGCCAGCCGCCGCTGTAGTCCATCCAGGAGCAGTGGTTGTAGGCGTTGTCGACGAGGATGCGGTTGAAGGGCCGCATCTTGCCGGGCCCGACCCAGAGCTCCCAGTCGAACCCGGCCGGCGGCGTGGTGTTCGGGTCGTGCCCGATCCCACCCGGCCCCTGGTTCATGACGTTGTAGGTCCGCACCGCGCTGATCTGGCCGAGGTTTCCGGCCTGGACCAGCTCGACGATCCGCCGGTAGTTCTCCGAGGCGTGGATCTGGGTGCCGACCTGGCTGATGCGCCCGTGCCTCTTGACGGCGCTGCGCAGGGCGAGGCTTTCGGCCAGGTGGAGGGTCATCGGCTTCTGGACGTAGATGTCCTTGCCGGCCCGGCAGGCGTCGATGGCCTGGAGCGCGTGCCAGTGGGGGGGCGAGGCGACGATCACCGCGTCGACGTCCTTCTGCCCTAGCAGCTCGCGGTAATCGTGAAAACCCTTGCAGGAGTCCTTGAACTCGGCGACGACCGCGTCGCGCCGTGGCTTCCAGGGGTCGCAGGCGGCGGTGACGGCCACGTCCTTCTCGCCGGCGCAGGCCCCGAGGTTCGCCCGGCCCATCCCCCCGCAGCCGATCAGGCCCACGCCGATCCGCTCGTTGGCCCCGGGCGCGCCCCCCAGGCCCAGGGCGCTGGCCGAGACCACCAGCGGGGCGGCCAGCCCGGCCGCGCCGGCCGCTGCGGTCGTCTCCAGAAATCCGCGCCGCGATAGTTCATGAGATTCCGACATGGCGATGACCTCCTCGCGATCAATAAGGACGGTGCCTGATTGGCACGGGTGCTCACTTGGCAAGTTGGACGATGGGCTCTTTGGCGTAGCCGGCGCAGACGTCGGAGAGCGTCTTCTCCTCCGCGTAACCGGCGTGGATCCACAGCCGGTGCTTCAGCACGAGCGTCTTCCCCTTGACCAGCGGGACCTCGCGCTCGCCGGGGAAGGCCGGCATGACGTAGTTGCACTCCGGGTACTGGTGCAGCTTGCTGGGGTAATAGAGATTCGAGGGGTGCTCGAAGATGGCGATCCCCGCCGGGCCCTGACCGCCGGCGAACACGCCGGAGTAGTCGAGCCAGGACCAGAGCCTGCTCGACCCGATGGGGCTCGTGCCGGCGGTGATCTTGCGGTCCTTGGCCGGTGCCCCGCGGAGCCCGAACCCGCCGTAGCCGGCGTGCGGCCGGCCGCCGATGGCCACGCCGTCGGCCAGGCCGGTCAGCCGCACCTCGACGTCGACGAACCGGCCGGCCTCGCACAGGCGGAATGCCCGAAGGGTCACCTCTTCGCGGACGATCGGCTCCGTGTCGCCCCACTTCCAGGCGTGCTGGGATTCGAGGATCGCCAGGACCGGCCCGCCGAGCGTGCGGCGCATGGCCACGGGCCGGGACCAGACGCCGACGCAGGCCCAGATGTCGCGGACCTCGTCCTTCCACCGCGTCACGGGCCAGGACCAGCCCACGCCGCGATGGTGCGGGTGGTCGGCGGCGTAATCGTCGCTCAACCGCTCGCCGCTCGGCCCGAACACCGGGTGGAGGTAGCCGGCCCGGGCGTAGTTGGCCGCCAGGCCCTGCGGCACCGGCACGATCCCGTGGTTGAAGCGGAGCACCGGCCGGCCCGAGTCGGAGACGTCGTAATAATCCCCGGCCGCGTCCTTCTGGACGGCCATCGGCACGCGGACCATGGCGTCTTGGAGGCCCAGGCGGAACCGCCGCTCGGCGGGCGGCTTGGGGTCCAGAAGCCACCAGAGCGTGCCGACCTTCGGGCCTTTGCCCCTGATGGGGACGGTCGGGTCGCGCTCGAACTGGACGGGAATCGCCGGGCCGGGCTTGTCGTCCGGACCCATTTCCGCCAGGTGCAGCCGGGCCGGATCGGCCCCCGGGCCGAGCGCCTTGTCCAGGTCGATCTCCACGCCGGCCGGCGTCGACACGCGCGGCGTGGCCCCGTGGGCGTTCGGGACCACCAGGATCGCCTCGCCGGCCGTCGCGGCCCGGCAAGCCAACACGGCCACACAGGCACAAAACACGATGGCACGACGCATCGGAGGGCTCCTCGAAGCAGGATGCTTGACCGCCGGGTATTATCGTCGCCCCAAGCACGGAAGTAAAGCGGCCGGACTCCGGGGGCGCGTAGGATGTCGGGTGGCACTGGCTGCTCGTCAGCCAGTGCTGGCCTGAATCGTGGGGGAGAACACGGGCTGACAAGCAGCCCGTGCCACCCAACCGCGAGCACGGGCTGGCAAGCAGCCAGTGCCACCCAGCGGTCGCGGCTCTATGGGAGCTCAAGGATCCCCCAGAGCGTCAGCCGCGGCAGCTTGACGACGAGCGACTCGCCGTCGACCGCCACGTCGAGCGTCCGAGGCTCTTCCTTCGGAGCGTGGAAGATGGCCTTGGCTGGCCGCCGGCCGGGCAGCAGGTCGCGGCGCAGCCGCAGCGTCAGATTCTCCAGCGGGACCATCGCGTCGGTCTTTCCGTCGTAGCGGCGGTTGATGAGGTGAACGACCGCCGGCGCGTCGTTCTTGCCGACAGCGAGCCGCGGCACGGCGAACACCTGGTCGGTCCCGTCGACCACGACCGGCGCGGGCACGAGCTGGGCCAGCCGCTTTTCGTCGGGCCAGACGACCAGCCGGCCGTCGGAGCGGACCGCGTCGAGGAGCTTCTTCTGGGCCGCGTCGAGCGGCGAGCGGTCGTGGTCCTTGGCGACGATCACCGCCTTGAACCCGGCGAGCCGAGCCGGGTCGAGGCGATAGTCGAGCCAGTCGTCGCCGGCAACCACGACCGTGAACGGGACGTTCCTGGCCGCCAGGGCCGTCGAGATCGGCTCGATGTTGCCCAGCCCCTTGCGCCGGGCGGCGTTGTCGTAAAGCACGGCCACGGGAGCCACGGCGTCGTACCCGTCCAGCAGGCCCGCGTGCTCGCGCACGAACTGGTAGAGCCAGGCGTACTCGTCGGTGGGGCCGTCGTACCAGTGGGTCCCTTTCTCCTGGGTGTAGCACCACTGGCGGTGCGGGGCCATGAGGTTGTGGCCGAAGGCGTAGGACATGGCGATCCAGGGCCGCACCAGCCCGGCCAGCTTGTGCTCCTTGACGTAGGCCCAGTCCCAGCCGCTGGCGGTCGAGGTGACCGGCCGGCTCAGTCCGTCGGCCAGCTTGTAGACGTACGCGGGGTGCAGCGGCACGGCCCGGGCCGCGGCGTGATGATCGACCTCGCAGCAGAAGAAGCTGAGGTGCGAGGCGATGGCCAGGTCGGCCGGGCTCCCCAGCCCGGAGTTGACGCCCAGGGCCAGCGGCCGGCCGCGGAGCGCCTCGGCCCGGCGGCGGTACTCGGCCACGAAGGCGTTGTTGGTCTTGACCTGGTAGTCGTAAAACTCGGCGGCCAGCGGCAGGCCGGACCGCTTCGCGTTGTACTCCGCCGGCTTGACGCCCCGGTCCAGGAGGAACTGCCGGTAGTCGAACGCGGCGAGGTCCTTGATCCCGAGCGCGTCGAGCTTCTCCTTCTTCTCCTTCTTCTCCTTCTTCTCCTTGGCGACGCCTTTCGCCAGGTACTCCCGGAAGCCGTCCGTGCAGTGGCGGCAGAAGCAGGCGGAAAGCCACGTGACCGCGCCGGCCGTGCCCGTGTAGTCGTCGATGTGCAGGCCGTCCAGGGGTGCCTTCATCATCCGCTCGATGCGGCTCTCGAGGAACTTGCGATACAGGGGGCTATTGGTGCAGAACCACCATGCCTTCTGGCCCTTGTGCTTGTGATCCCAGAGCCAGGGGACGATGAACGGCTCGCCGGCCAGGTTGCGGCAGGCGGCGTCGAGGAAATCGGGCGAGAAGTCGATCATCGCGGCGAACTCGGTGCGGAAGCCGACGCTGCTGGCAAACAGTCGCACGCCCGCGGCGTGGGCCGCCTCGACCCGCCGGGCGTCCCAGGACCCCGCCCAGCCCAGTGCCGTGCAGCCGTAGGCCCGGTAGACCTTCGGGTTGTCGTACATGAAGACCACGTCGGAGCGTCGGATCGAGGGGCGGTCCTGGGCCGTTGCCGCGGCGCCGGACGAGAGAATCAGTGCCGTGAGGAGGGCGTGACGAAGCATGGGACGATTCTCCGTGGGCAGGGGGACGATTGGCCGCTTGCGGCTTAGCCCCTCCGACGTGCCCCTAACGCCCCCATTGTCTGCCCGCTCCCCTCGCCCCGTCAAGCGTGCAGGAAATGGTGAGTGGCTCCACTAGTGCCGGTTCCTACGTCCCGGAAGGGCCCTTGGCGCCCCATCACCCCAATCCCTACAATGAGTGGAGACATCCGGTCTTCCCGAGCCGGTTCTTTCGCCCTGCACGTTCCGTCAGCAGAGGAATCTCCGATGGCTCCACCGCGGCCGCAACGCGATGGACAAGCCCCGGGTCAAGACGCCAGACCCGGATCGGGCCGGGTCGTCTTCCTCTGCCACAACAGCCAGGACAAGGCCGAGGTCCGCACGATCGCCGACCAGCTCGACCAATGTGGCCTGCGGCCCTGGCTCGACGAGCGGGAAATGCCCCCCGGCACCGAATGGCTCTCCGAACTGGAGGAGCAGCTTGCCCGAACCGACGCCGGGGTCGTCTTCCTCGGGCCGCACGGCCTTGGACCATGGCAGAGGCAGGAGATCCCCCTCCTGCTCCACCAGTCCAATCGCCGGCGGATCCCGGTCTTTGCAGCGATCCTCGCCAGTACCGGGCCAGACGCGGAGGTGCCGGGGTTCCTCGCCAATCGCACCTTGGTCGACTTGCGCAAGGCCGAGCCCGACCCGATCGAGCAGCTTATCTGGGGCATCACAGGTCAGCGGTCGGGGACCGAGTCACCCCCTGCGGGGCCGGGCAGGCTCTGGAACATCCCCAGCCGTCCGCCCCATTTCCTCCCCCGGCCCGACAAGCTCGAAACCCTCAGGTCGCTCCTCCTGGCCATGCGGGGTGGGACGGTGGCGATCACCGGGGTGGTTCGGGTGGGGCTTTTCGGGATGGGCGGCATCGGCAAGTCGGTCCTGGCCGCCTGGCTCGCCGAGGACGACCAGGTCCGCCGCACCTTTGTCCACGGCATCTACTGGCTTCCCCTTGGCCAGGACCCGAACCTCCCGGTCTTGCAGGCCACGCTGGCCGACGCCCTGGGCGAGCCCCCCTCGCGATACGCCAGCGAGACCCCAGCCGGCCGGCTGGCCCGCGCACTGGCCAACAAGGCCTGCCTGGTCGTCCTCGACGACGCCTGGCAGGTCAGCCACGTCAAGGC
>Ga0315290_10002956_pt1 | contig 12085 bp, 14 predicted proteins | sample YL17G12_0_MG_FD_203627 | JGI IMG/M metagenome (GOLD analysis project Ga0315290, IMG submission 203627) | Sediment microbial communities from Yellowstone Lake, YNP, Wyoming, USA - YL17G12_0 | ecosystem: Environmental > Aquatic > Freshwater > Lake > Sediment | place: USA: Wyoming | collected...
GATACGAGAGAATTACCAGAATTACATTAGGAATGGATTAGAAAGAATAAATCCCGTATGGGCCATTTCAGCAGCTAAATTTTAAGAATTGACACATCCCCATAATTCGACTGCCTTTGTTCATTTACTTACCGTCAAGGATGATTGAATTCTTTTGATGAGGATGTTATGAATCATGATCCAAGGAGTTGATGAACACATCACTGTCTGTGGATTTGTTTAATTGCTTTTTCTAATATTTCGCTAATTTTTTGATCTTCAAAGATTTGTCCTTTCAGTGAAAATACTTTGTTTTTGTTCTGGATATAAATTTGAAGTCAACAAGTCCTTGCAATTATAAACTATTTTTATGTCAGTTATATCCATAACATTTTTTCTCAAATTACTATTTCAACCAAAATCTACAAATTCTTCAGACGAGTAATTTTTGTTGAAATTTTTTGCTACAAATAATCTTTCAATATCAGATATTGTAATTCATACAATCAGAAAATAATTGCTAAACAAAGATAGTTTATTGTTCAATAGATTCGCCAAAAATTTTTTCGATGCTAAGTACACCATTACATGAATTGCATTTAGAAGTTTCAGCAAATAGAAAATCGCCTTCTTTAAATTTCCTTTTTGCTTCCATACAACACAGTTTGCATTTTTCTACAGTGTATGCAACCACAGTTTTTTCTTTTGAGAACATTACTGAGATACCCCCATAGTATTCCCTACACCTATTATCAAAACGGATTGGCCAGATTTTGTATTGTCTTGAATCATCTCATAGATTTGTGAACGTATCTCATCGGCCTTGTCTGCAATTTCTTTAGTCATTAGAGTAATTGCCTCTTTGATAGATTGCTTTATCACTATTGCAAAAATTGGAATTTCATGTTTCGTTGCAATATCTTCTATCTGAAATCTTTCAGTTCCAATTCCACCGATTGCTGCACCAAATCCTTGTGAGATAGTTGCAGATTTTTCTCCTTCCATTTTTAGGGAAGCGTCTACCATTATTATAACATCAAGTTTATTTTTAGAAATGATTGATTGAATTGCATCACCCGGCCTACCAACTACAGCGTCAGGACCTTCAGCCTTTAATAAAAACAGTTTTCGTCCAGCATGTTCAGTTTCGCTAAGAACAGTTTGAAATACAATTGATTCTTTTTTTGATCCTAGCATCATTTTCCCTATCACCATAGGTCCGATACCATCGCCAATAGGCTGGCCCATTTTAAAGGCAGGTATTGCTTTGTGCATGGCTTCTGCCTCTTCCATTATAAAAGGCATCATCATTTGAAGAGGTAAAATTAATGGATAATTGTTTTGTTTTTTTGCAGTCAAGAAGAGATGATTTACAACTTTGTAGATCATTTGTAAAGAAGTTGCAATTTCAAGCAGTGTTTGAATTTTGGTTAATTCTAAATTACTTGTGCTAGATGACAGTGACTTAACATGTTCTCTAGAATAATCTTCGCGGGCTCTCACAATATGTCTTACTTTGGCAACTATTCCATTTGGATCCATATTAACAGGCATTATAGTAAAATAATCTAAAAAGCGGTCAATTTTTTTGGTTGGATCATCTTTTGGATTCATAATTTTTTTTACATATTCAATTAGTTCGTTTCGTGAATAATTTTTGTATTCTTCCAATTTTTTAATTCCTTTGTTTAATTCTCCAGATGTAATTTGTAATTGAATTCTCTGCCCGTAGAATACAAAAATGATAATTGGGACAATCCAGATCAACATCATGATAGGATTAGTTTGATCAGTAGAGCCGAATATTTGATCAAAATCAATATTAGTATAATTCAATAAATTAAAAAATGAATGAATCCAAATTAAATCATTCGCATAACAAGGCATGGAAAAAACCAAATTCTGCAGCAGAATTGAAAAATAATTAGTTAGAAGAAACATCTGGAAAGTGCTTTTATTATAGTTATGTTAGAAAAAACCTGAATATGCCACAAACCAAACCCATCATAAGTGTGGAAAATGTCGTAGCCTCAGCTTCTGTTGATCAAAAGATGGATTTGAATGAGATCACCAGAACATTTCCAGATGTGGAGTATCACCCAGATCAATTTCCAGGATTAGTCTTTAGATTGAAGAGTCCAAAAACTGCAACTTTGATTTTTACCTCAGGAAAGATGGTATGCACAGGTTCCAAATCAGAAGAAATGGCTAGAAAAGCTGTAAAAACAGTTGTTCAAAAACTTCGAAAGGGTGGAATCAAAGTAAAAAAAGAAGCAGAGGTAACAATTCAAAACATTGTGGCTTCAATTAATCTTGGTGGAAGAATTCATCTAGAACAAGCAGCTAGAACTTTACCGAGAAGCATGTATGAGCCAGAACAATTTCCCGGACTCATTCACAGAATGCTAGATCCAAAAACAGTCATTTTGTTATTTTCGTCTGGAAAACTTGTATGCACCGGGGCAAAAAAAGAAGAAGATGTATACAGATCAGTAAATAATTTACACGCACTACTTGAGGAAAAAAAATTAATGATCTATGATTAAGTGCAGTTCAAATTTATTTTCGTTTATTTTTCTTATTTTATTGGACTCCCTAATGGTATATCTTCATTCACAGTTAGCCAGAATGGTTTGTCATCAACATCAGCTGCCAAGAGCATTGCATTTGATTCAACCCCCGCCATTTTTTTTGGCTCAAGATTTGCAATAACAATTACAATTTTTCCAATAATGTCTTCTGGTGTATAGTATTGAGCACCGCCAATTATCACATCCCTTTTTTCATAACCAAGATCAATAGTCCCTTTTATAATTCGAGTTTTGCCTGGAATTGGTTCAGTTGAAATGATTTTTGCTACTCGAATATCTAATTTAGCAAAATCATCATATGATACATTTGGCATAAGAATAACTAAATCATCTTGTTAAAATGAATTTCGAAATGTCACATCAGATTTCTTTTATCTATTCCACTTGTTTCAATTTCATATTTTAGTGCTGCAGGAAGTTCTACATATTTTTTATTAACTAACGCAATGATTTGGTCATCAGGAACATTTACCATTTTTAGTAACTTTGCACGTTGGTGTGCATATGCATTCTTCCAAAATCCTGCTCCATCAAAGGTTCCAATTTTTGGCATGTATCGTGAAGGTTTCATTTCTTTAAGGGTGATTGACTGTGACGGAAGTTTGGCAAATGCCGTTAGAACTGGAGTTACTGTTCTGGATTTTAGGCATATTGCCCATCACAGTCAATCTTTCATCAAATAGGAATCTAATATATTTAATGCGGAATTAACAAGCATAGGCATGGCCACAATAGAAGTTTCAATTGAAATTAATGCTCCAATAGACAAAGTTTGGGACATAGTATCAGATATTGATAATGAGCCAAAATTTTGGAGGGGGACTAAGGAGGTGAGAAATATTTCTAAAGAGGGAAATAGGGTCAGCAGGGAAATTACCATTGCGTTCAGAGACCAAAAATGCATGCAAGAAGTAAAGATGTCACCAAAAGAAAAAATCGAGACAGAATTTACAAAGGGGATCATAGACGGAACTAAAACCATCAGTTTATCGTTCAAAGATGAAAAAACGGTGCTCAGAACAATATGGAACATCAAACTTACAGGATTGATGGGCATGTTCACAGGAATGATAGCAAACCACATCAAGAGCGGAACAGAGCAAGCACTGCAAAATATCAAAAAAGAAGTAGAGAGATAAGATCAATGGAAGTAACAGTAGATATTTTAAATTATTTACTAACAGTGATTTTAATTGGAATCTCTTTTGTATGGATATTTTTAATTAAATCAATGGTATCTACGATCAGATGGACTCCACATCTAGACATATTTGAAAAAAAAGAACATGGCAATCCCAAGGTTTCAATCATTCTTCCTGCAAGAAATGAAGAGGAGTTTATTGGAAAATGTTTAGATTCGTTAGTTGATCAAGACTATACAAATTATGAAATCATTGTGATTGATGATTCGTCAGACGATGCAACGAGTCAAATCATTTCAGAGTATGTCAAGAAAAGTTCTAAAATAATACCAGTAAAGGCTCAAGAAAAGCCTGATGGATGGATGGGGAAAAATTGGGCGTGTATGGAAGGACACAAAAATGCAACAGGAGATCTTTTGTTATTCACCGATGCAGATACTAGACATTCACAAAACGTCGTCTCTCTTGCTGTATCTCATTTGCTTTCTTTAGAATTGGATGCCTTATCAGCAATTCCAAAATTACGTACAATGGACTTTTGGACAAGAATTACACTTCCAATGATTTCAACGTTTCTTCATACTAGATTTTCAGCTATTCGAGTAAATGATCCAACAAAGAAAACAGCATATTTCTTTGGGAGTTTTTTCATAATTAAACAAAAAACCTACAAAGCAGTTGGAATGCATGAAGGAGTAAAACATGAAATTATTGAAGATGGTGCACTTGGAAAAAAAGTTAAAGAATCAGGCCACAAAATGAGGATTGTTAGAGGTGACCATCTAATAGAGGCAGTGTGGGCACGCGATAAAAGTACACTTTGGAATGCACTCAAAAGATTGATGATCCCACTTTATCTTCAAAGCAAAAAAATTGCAATCGGTAGTTTTTTTGCGGTTTTATTCTTGCTTTTCATACCATTTCCAATTTTAGCATATTCTACTTTGAGACTAGAGTCAACATCGTTTTTAGTTCTTTTTACGGCATCACTTGTTGCTTCAATCATGATTTACATCGGGGCAATAATAGAGGTCAAGGAATTATTACAACTGAAATTAGTTTATGCACTCTTTGCTCCCTTTGGTGGCTTGGTAGTGACACTGGGATTTTTGAGCGGATTACTCCAAGCAAAAAGTAGCACTGTAACATGGAGAGGTAGAAGTTATTCTATGAAAGATCATGTCCAAAATTCGATAAGTGTGTAGGAATGCTTTTAGATAGAAAACCAGGAAATAATTTTACATGGATAAGTCAGGCATACTAGTTGGTGGAGCAATAGGTGCTGCAATTGCTGCAGTGATCTTTGCAGTAATTTTGATATCACTGCCCAGCACAATAAAATCAGATATTGTTCCAGATGGTGAAGGCACTCAAAGTGCAGTTGGAGAAACATTCCCTCAATATTCAAAAAATCTTTCACTGGTTGAAATATTTCAAAAATCAGAACCAGGAGTTGTCAAAGTAAATGTCCAAAGAACAGAAGAGTCAGGAGGAACAAATGGGGTTGGATCTGGTTTTGTTTTTGATAAAAAAGGACACATTATTACAAATGCCCATGTCATAAAAGATGCAAAAAAAGTAGTCGTGACCTTTCTTGATGGTCGTTCATATAATGCAGAAATAGTTGGTTTTGATGAATTTACAGATATTGGAGTTGTCAAGGTTAATGCGGATTTGTCATTGTTACATCCTTTATCGATTGGAGATTCATCAAATCTCAAAGTTGGAGAATCAATTGCAGCTATTGGAAATCCATTTGGTCTTTCAGGATCAATGACATCTGGAATTGTCAGCCAATTAAGTAGACTCTTACCTTCTGAATCAGGATATTCCATTCCAGATGTAATTCAAACAGATGCTGCAATTAATCCAGGAAACTCTGGAGGACCGTTGTTGAATATGAGAGGGGAGATTGTAGGAATAAACACAGCAATCCAGTCCGCAACTGGAGAATTTACAGGAGTTGGATTTGCTGTTCCATCTCAGACAATAGCCAAAATTGTACCAAATCTAATAGAGAATGGAAAATATCATCACCCATGGCTTGGAATTTCAGGCAGGGATATTGATCCGGATCTGGCAAAAATTCTGAAATTAGATGATACAATTGGATTTTTGGTAGTTACAGTAATAAAAGATGGTCCTGCAGCAAAGGCAGGTCTGCTTGGATCAAGCAAGACACTCAAGATTGATGGAATCGAGTATCAGATTGGTGGAGACATTATACTATCAGTTGATGGCAAACAAGTAAGAAAGATAGACGATATTTTGATCCACCTTCAAAGAGCAAAAACTGTTGGAGATGAAATAGTTTTAGAGATTCTAAGGGACGGTAGAACCACACAAACAATTATCACCTTAGAAGAGAGACCAAACGGAAATTAAAACAATACAAGCATAAATACTTCTAGACAAGCACAACAACTATTGAACAAACTTGTGTTAAACTCTGAGAGTTTAAACAATGTTTTAGAAAACAAGTCTATTTCCAGAGATGAAATAATACAAATCTATGAAAATTCGAAAAATAACCCTAATGAATTATTTTCAACAGCCCGAAATTTGAGAAAAAAGTTCAAAAACGACTCGGTTACATTCTCAAAAAAAGCATTTTTCAACATCATAAATTTATGCAAAGATACGTGCTCATACTGCACTTACAAGGCAGAGCCAAGTGAACAAAAACTATCCTTAATGTCAAAACAAGAGATAAAACAATTATTACATCTTGCAAAAAGATACAGATGTGTAGAAGCTTTGTTTGTAACAGGCGAGCAACCTGAACAAAAATATCAAGAAGCAAAAGAATGGCTTAAGACAAATGGATTCAGTTCAACTGCAGAATATTTGATTCATGCATCAGAAATGGCATTAGACGCAGGATTGTTTCCACATACTAATGCAGGAAACTTGAATAAAGAAGATCTCAGAGAATTACAAAAAACCAACGTATCAATGGGATTAATGTTGGAAAACATTAGTGAGAGACTAACAAAAAAAGGAATGCCTCACCATATGGCATCAAGCAAGAAACCAAAAGCACGACTAAAAGTATTAGAAGATGCAGGCGAGTTGAAAATTCCAATGACTACAGGAATACTTGTAGGAATTGGAGAAACTCCAATTGAGATAATAGATTCAATTTTGGCAATAAGAGAGTTGCATAGAAAATATGGAAACATTCAAGAAGTGATTTTGCAAAATTTTCAACCAAAACCAGATACCCTGATGAATGATTTTCCCCCAGCAGATGAAAATTATTTCAAGACAGTGGTTGCATTAACAAGAATAATCATGCCAAAAATGAACATACAGATTCCACCAAATCTGTCACCAAACTCTTATCATAGTTTCTTATCTGTAGGAATTAATGATTGGGGGGGAATTTCGCCACTCACACCAGATTATGTGAATCCAGAATTTTCTTGGCCGGAGATTAAAAAAATAGAGCAAGACTCAAAAAATGCAGGATTTGAATTAAAATGCAGATTTCCTGTATATCCAGAATTTTTTTCGTTTATTGGTAAAGAGTTAAGAGATGAGATGAAAAATATCGAAGATGAGGAAGGATTGGTAAGAATGGAGTATTGGAAATGAATGTCAATTTAGATGCACTATTCAAGAATGCAGACTCTCTTGTTTCAGAGATTTTAGACAAGGCATTATCAGATAAAGAAATAACAGCACAGGAAGGATTGAGACTGTACAGCACTACAGGACTAGATTTTCATCTAGTTGGATTGGTGGCAGATGAAATTAGAAGAAGGAGGGTCGGCGATACAGTCACATATGTGGTAAATAGAAACATCAATTTTACCAACGTATGTATTAAACAATGTGGATTTTGCGCATTCAGTAGAGATTTTAGAGAAGAGGAAGGCTATTTTCTTCCAACCGAAGAAATTGTCAGACGTTCAAAAGAAGCATATCAGCTAGGTGCAACTGAAGTCTGTATTCAAGCAGGTCTTCCACCAGACATGGAGGGGGACTTGTATGAAAAGATTTGCAGAGAAATCAAAAAAGAGATTCCAGATATTCACATACATGGATTTTCACCTGAAGAAGTTCTTTATGGTGCAACAAGATCAAAGACAACAGTAAGGGAGTATCTTAAAAGACTCAAAGAATCAGGAGTAAACACCCTACCAGGAACAGCAGCAGAGATTCTAGATCAGAAATTAAGAGACAAAATTTCTCCTGGAAGAATCAGCGTAAAAGATTGGGTAGAGGTTATCAAAACAGCTCATAATCTTGGAATAAACACAACCTCAACTATGATGTTTGGACATGTCGAAACACTTGAAGACAGAGTAAATCATATTGTAAAAATTAGAGAAATTCAAAAAGAAACTGGTGGATTTACAGAATTTGTCCCACTCAATTTCATCCATAGTGAAGCTCCAATGTACAAACATCAATTGCATGAAGGAATAAGACAAGGAGGTAGTGGAAATGATGTATTGCTAACTCATGCCATTGCAAGAATTATGCTAAATGGTTACATAAACAATATTCAAATGTCTTGGGTAAAAGAAGGACAGAAAATGTCGCAGCTGTTGTTAATGTGGGGAGCCAATGACTTTGGTGGAACTTTGATCAATGAAAGCATTTCAACATCTGCAGGATCTGAACATGGTCAACTAATAAGACCAAAAGAAATAAGAAGATTAGCAAGAGAGATTGGGAGGATTCCTGCTGAAAGAAATACAAGTTATAAAATATTGAAAAAGTTTGATAACAATAATGAATCAGACGATGAATTAGATAAAATTACAGACATGTCTAGATTCGGATCATATGCAGAATTAATTAAAATTAATAAATTCAAATACAATAATCCAAGACAGTAATTATCCGCCTCGAATAATGCACAAGTTATTCAAAAAAAATCGATGAGTGTAAAAATGTATTTGTGAAAAAGAAAATAACAGTCAGAGTATTACCAGTTCTAAAATTATAACATTAGAACAGAATTCGGATGAGAGACAAAGAATAAAATTGATTCATGGAAAAAAATTCAACTATTCAAACAATTAATGAAAAAAAGATACAATGCATGATAAAAAAATACACAACATATGAAAACAAAAGAAATTTAGTTATAGCCATTCATCATATTATCAAATAGAAAATACATCATTAATTCAATCTAAAATAGTCATTTCTGGGTTAGCACATATACGGCTTAAATGAATAGTTATTTGACAAGTGTAACTAGTTTTCCAGGCATAAGATACAGTGTAAAAAAACTATCCAGATTGATCAATAATGATTCAAGATAAGATTAATAAGGTAATATACCGTACTATACGGTATGATGCGAGCAAGATTAACATACGTGCCTTTAGAGGTAGCGGATCAATTTGAAGATTTTATAATAAAAAGAGACGTGCAAATACTAGATGCAGTAAAGGCAAGGACCAGAGATTACAGTACACTTTCCCTTTTAAAATTATTGTATATGCTTAAGGGAAATCCAATGACGTTTTCGGATTTGTATTCAAAATCAAAGATAAGAATGAAAAGATCATTTTTAAATTATTTGCATCTCTGTGTAGATTACAATTTTGTTCAAAAAGAAGCAGTTGGATCAAATGTAATGTATTCCATCACAGACAAGGGAAGAATCATGTTGAATTTGTTTATTCATAAAAGTAGTTAAACAAGAGGGGAGTAAATTTTAAAACTATTGGTTTTTATAAAAAAGTACAATTACAAATAATGTAATTCACCCATGTCAATTATCAACAATAATGTTGCAAACCCATAGTCAATAAAGTAATTAGACAGAACAAATCGACGTAAAGAATGCAAGGATCATTTCCAGAAGCTGAAGTATTTGAGCTTGGAAAAATTGACCTCAACAGCCCCATAATATTTGCAGGATTTGTCGGGGCAGGAATTGTTGGGCCACTTGCAATTAGCCACATTATTGAAAAATTAAAAATGGAGCAAATTGCGGTGATGAGATCAAAATATCTCCCACCATCCACTGTTTTTACACGAGGTATATTGCGTCATCCTTTTAGATTCTATGCAAACAAAGAAGGAACAATATGTGCAATAATTTGTGAGATAACATTAAGGATGGAAGGATTGTACTCACTTGTTTCAGCCGTTTTGGATTGGGCAGAGAAAAATGGCTCAAAAGAAATTGTAATTTTGGATGGAGTAGCAAGTGCAGAACACGATAACAAAGCATACTGTGCAGCAAAAGAAGATCTGGTAAGAACAATGGCAGACAAGGACATCAACATGATCCCACAGGGATTTATCACTGGAATTCCAGGAGGAATTTTAAATGAATGTATAGTAAGAGAAATTCAGGGAATAGCTCTATTGGCTAAAGCAAACAAAACGTTACCAGACCCTGCCGCAGCATCTACACTAATCGAGGCACTAAACAGATTCTATGATATGAAAATAGATACCTCAGAATTGCAAAAAGAAAAAGATAGAATTAATTCAGAATTTAGCGAATTGTCTCAAAAATATGTTGAACATAGAGAAGAACTATCGGGCATGTACATGTGATCTAAAACTAGGCAAATTCTTTTATTCACAGCAAATACGCATCAAACTATGGTCTTGACCTACAAAAATGCAGGTGTAGACATAGCAAAAATCAAACAAAGCCAAGCAGCAATAGGCAAACTAATTGAATCTACACATAAACTCCAAAAAATGGTAAAAATCAAACAGGGTTTTGGGCATTATGCGGGAATTGTAGAAATTCCAGGAGGAACCCTATTAGCTACACATACAGATGGCGTAGGAACTAAAGTAGTAATTGCAAATTTGATGAAAAAATACAATACGATTGGAATTGATTGTGTTGCAATGAATGTAAATGACATTATATGCATTGGTGCCACACCTGTTTCATTTGTAGATTATATTGCGGCAAACAAAAATGATCAGAGAATCTTCAAAGAAATTGTAGAAGGATTGGTAAAGGGGGCAAAAAAATCTGCAATGCCAATTGTTGGTGGAGAAACAGCAATAATGCCAGATGTCATTGCAGGAAAAAGATTCTCTTTTGATCTAGCTGGGATGGTAGTTGGACTAGTTTCAAAAAAAGACATGGTATTGGGAAATAAAATAAAGCCCGGAGATGTAATTGTTGGTGCAAATAGTAGTGGAATTCATTCAAACGGATATTCATTAGCAAGAAAAGCACTTTTAAGAAAATATTCTGTAAAAGACAAAGTAAAAGGAGTAGGAGTAATTGGAGAATCCCTTTTGATACCTACGGAGATTTATGTAAAGCCAATTTTAGAAATAATTCAAAAGTGCAAAGTTAATGGTTTGGCACACATTACAGGGGGAGCATTCACTAAATTACTTCGTCTTAAAAAAATAGGATATGATATAGATTCATTACCAGAGATCCCACCAATAATGGGATTAATTGAGGAGCAAGGTGTAAAACCAGATGAGATGTACAAGACGTTTAACATGGGTGTAGGGTTTTGTGTTGTTGCATCACAAGATCAGGCAGATAAAATAAAATCAATATTTAAAAAACACAATATATCAAGTCAGGAAATTGGTCAGATTACATCTAAAAAAGGTGTTTTTGTGAATTCTACAAAAGTTGCCTGAGAGATTAGATAGATGTGAAATAATATTCAACCGATAATTATCTTATATGGGCGTATTTTATTTAAAAATAGAGAATGGCCGTATTTACTAACTATATTCTGTCGATTAATAAAAAAACAGTCATAGGACTTTCACTGTTAATCTTTCTATCCATTTTGATTTGGATCATTCCAGAAATAATTGGATTTGATGCAAGTATTTCCTTGCGTCTTTTAGCAATAGTTATGCTTTCAATTTACGTTGTACTAGCATTTGAGTTTGTTCATAGAACAGTAATTGTGTTGGTAGTAGCTACTATTGCAATCATAATAGGTATTACCACAGGTCTTTTTCCAGCTGACAAAAGTTTAGAATTTGCGATTCATTCTATTGATTTTAACACAATAGGTTTTTTGTTAGGAATGATGATCATTGTGATCATTTTAGCTGAGACTGGAATTTTTCAGTATATTGGAATCAAAATGGGTAAGGCATCAAAAGGAAACATGTGGAAGCTTCTTGTCATGATGAGTGTATTTACTGCCGTGACATCCATGTTCATAGATAATGTAACAACAATTCTGCTTATGATTCCTATCACTTTTTCCATATTCAAAACTTTTCGCATGTCACCTATTCCCTTTATACTGGCACAGGTACTTGCATCAAACATAGGCGGAACTGCTACTCTTATTGGAGACCCACCAAATATAATGATAGGCTCAGCTGCCAACATAGATTTTAATTCATTTTTGATTCACATGGGTCCTACGATTGCAATTTCATTAG
>Ga0315290_10002960_pt1 | contig 12080 bp, 7 predicted proteins | sample YL17G12_0_MG_FD_203627 | JGI IMG/M metagenome (GOLD analysis project Ga0315290, IMG submission 203627) | Sediment microbial communities from Yellowstone Lake, YNP, Wyoming, USA - YL17G12_0 | ecosystem: Environmental > Aquatic > Freshwater > Lake > Sediment | place: USA: Wyoming | collected...
AAGTGATTTTTCAACTTTGTACCTGGATGAAAAAGCACCGGCGTGGCGCCAGGATTTCTATTACGAACATCCAACCATCGGCAAATCATCGTTTATCCCATCGTCGGAAGCATTGGTAACACATACCCGGAAATATATTTTCTGGCCTGAATTTCAGTATGAGGAATATTTCAACCTGAAGAAAGACCCATGCGAAGAACACAACAATATCAGGAACAGGAAAGAGCAAAAGACTATTCAATCGATGAGAAAGCGTTTTGGCGAATTGAAGGAACAAGCTTTTTAAGGAAATAGCTGTTTGTGAATGGGTAGAAAAAAAACAATGCAGTAAAATCAATAAAAGCCATACCAATGAGAATAAAATCAAGCTTACCCTCTTTCATTCTTTTTTTAACTGCTCACTCTATTTCTGCTCAGGAGAACCCAAAGTTAGTTTATATGTTCTCTTATTTCGACAACTATGGAACTGATGGTTTGCATCCGGCATATAGTAGCGATAGCTACACCTGGATTGCTTTGAATATCTGGAATTGAAATCAGTGGAGGAAATTGATGTGCGATCCCTGCATTATTCATAAAGGGCGATGGCAAAAATCCTGCTGATTTCGACTGGATAGATACTGACTTTAAAGAAGTTAAAATTGAATTTATGAAATTTTATCTTTATCATTTAGTGTTTTTATTTGTATTCATAATACCAACACTATCTTTTTCACAAATTGAAAAACGCATGGTGGTAGACCTAAATGGACAATGGGACATTGCAATTACCGGACTTAATGAACAAATGCCAAAAACATACAGCCACAAAATTTCTATACCTGGACTTGTGGACATGGCTAACCCAATGTTGGTAAAGAGCAATAAAAGAACAAATGATAGTCTTTTCTGGTATAGAAAAACGTTCAGAATCGATGATAGCAACTTCGATATTGCTGAGCTAAATATCTTAAGGGCACGGTACCACACCTGGGTATACGTTAATGGGCAACTAGCAGATGAAAATCCTTACAACTTTACTGCTTCTGTGTTCGATATCAAAAAGTATATCAATAGAAACACTGACAACGAACTTGTCATTAAAATAGGATGCTATAATAATGTACCAGATTCTATTATTGACGGATATGATATGGAAATAGTATACTATATGCCAGGTATATATGACGATGTGTTTATTAGCCTTGCCAACTATCCTTACATAACCAATATTCAAACGGCACCTGACATAATCAAGGAGGAGTTGAGGGTTGTGGCCCGATTAAAAACAAATAATAAAGAAATACCTGGTGAGTTGTCATATCAGTTATGCGAAGTAAAAACAGGGCGTATTGTTGCTCGGGGTGTAACCAAAAACGAAAAAGCAACTAAAGAAGGAGATGAATGGAAAGTTGATTTTATTGTGAATATGAAGGGGGCAACTCTCTGGTCGCCTGAAAACCCATTCCTTTACAAATTGACAGTTTTTTCGTCAGCCGATTCAAAATCAACCAAGATAGGAATGAGAACTTTTCGTTTTGACACTCCAACAGGAATGGGCATCCTCAATAATAAGCCATATTTTATGCGTGGAACAAATGTAGATCTAAATCGCTTTTATGAAGATACTGCTCGCAAATCTTTACCATGGAATAAAAAGTGGGTTACAAACCTATACAAGGGTTTTAAAAAAAATTACTGGAATGCGCTGCGTAACACAACCTGTTTCCCTCCGGAATTTTGGTATGATGTCTGCGATAGTATTGGTATTCTCGTGTTTGATGAGTACGATATTTGGGAGATGGTGGCAAAACCTGAGCTGATGACGCAATCTGTTGATCAAATTGCCCGAGAGTATAAAATTTGGATGCAAGAACGTTGGAATCACCCTTCTGTGATTGTTTGGGATGCTCAAAATGAAACACTTTCGCAACGAACAGGTTTGGCTATCAACAAAGTTAGACACCTCGACATTCAAAACCGACCTTGGGACAATGGCTTTGCTGCTCCTGCATCAGATGACGATATGAAAGAGGTACATCCTTATGTATTTATTGATTATTTTGCCCCTAATGCAAAGCTTCCCAAAGAAGGTATAATTAAATATACCTATCAAAAAGAGCGAATTCCTGAAAATGGACCAGACCAATGGACTCCATCTCCAACAGGCAGGAGATATCCGAATGCAACGGTTATAAATGAATATGCCTGGCTTTGGCTGAATAGAGATGGCTCAACTACAAAACTTACCGATAATGTTTACCCTCAATTATTTGGAGAAAATCTAACCAATGCTCAAAGACAAGAGATTTATGCAAGGCATTTAGGAATGAAGACTGAATACTGGAGGGAAACAAGAAAAAATGCGGGTGTACTATGTTATGCAGCTGTCAACTGTTCACGTGCTGAAGAACCACGATGCTATACAAGTGATTACTTTATAAATGTTCAGGATTTAATTTATGAGCCAAACTTTATCAAATATGCAATACCTTCTTTTTGTCCTGTTGGGCTTATGATTAAGTTTTTCGAAACTGAATTGAGCGTAGAGCAAACAATTACCGTGCCTATAAGCATCATAAATGACACTTACAAAACTTACGCTTCACAAATGAAACTATATTTTACAAAAAATGGAGTAGAATGTAAAGATAATAAAGCAGTTGAAAGACCAGTAAAAGTAAATATGAATGGTAAAAGAATATATGAATATGTAATTAAAACCCCATCGGTGCCTGGTAAATACGATTTGATTGCAGAAATTATAGTAGATGGAAAACCAATCCGAAGTTTCCGCCAGATTGAAATTAAAGATTTTAAAAAAAATAAATGAACAACATTCAATTAAGTGTTCTCGGGCTTAGCATTTGGGGATTGGGATTACAGAGTGGAAATGCTCAGGATGCCATAAAAGCTGCGGATTATCCCAACATCGTTTTCATCCTGGCCGACGACCTGGGTTGGAAAGATTTAGCCTGTTATGGAAATCCGTTTAACGAAACGCCGAATATTGACAAGCTTGCGAAAGGCGGTATTCGTTATACCCAGGCTTATGCGGCCTGCCCGGTTTGTTCGCCGACACGGGCTTCCATTATGACTGGCAAATACCCGGCGCGTCTGCAGCTCACTAACTTTATAGGTGGCACCCGTACCGATCCCCAATCTCCTATTTTACCTGCAAGTTTTAAACCCTATCTCGGAGCGGGAGAAACCACTTTGCCCGAACTACTGAAGCAGAAAGGATATGCCACAGGCATGGTTGGGAAATGGCATCTGGGTGATCAGGATTCTGTAGCTCCCTGGAATCAGGGTTTTGATTATTCGAGGATGATTGGTAAAAATGGACTGGACTATTACAATTATTCAATTTTTATTGATTCCTACCAAAAAGAGTTTACGGATCACGGAACCGAATATATGACCGACAAACTTACCGAATATGGTGTCGACTTTATTAAGCAAAATGCAAAAAAGCCTTTTTTCCTTTACCTGGCTTACTCGGCACCGCATGTGATGATTGTACCCCGTGCCGATAAGTTGAGCAAGTACTTTATAAAATACCAAAACTCTGGCGAGAAGTTTAATCCAAATTATGCGGCCATGATCGAAAGCGTGGATGATGGTGTCGGTGCTATCATCCAAACTCTTAAAGAACAAGGATTACTCGAAAATACACTGATTATTTTTACCTCCGATAATGGCGGTCTGGGGCTTGATGAGCTGGGGCCAACGCCAACGTCAATGGTCCCATTGCGAAAATGGAAAGGCCATATTTATGAAGGTGGTACACGGGTTCCGGCTATGGTAAGCTGGGCAGGCAAAATCGCTCCGGGAAAAGTTTCGGATACCTATTTCAGTAGCATCGATTATTTGCCGACTTTATGTGAACTCGCAGGAATATCAAGCCTCCCGCAAAACATAGATGGAATAAGTGTTCTTCCTATGATCATGAATCCTCAGGTTGAAATCGCCCAAACAAGGCCGCTGTTCTGGCATTATCCGCACTTCTCCAATCAGTTGGGCAGGCCGGCCGGTTCGGTTCGGGTGGGTGACTATAAATTAGTTGAGTTGTACGAATCCGGGAAACTCGAATTGTATAATCTAAAGGAAGACATCTCGGAATCGAATGACCTTTCAGGAAAAATGAAAGGAAAAACACAGGAAATGCACCGTTTGCTTGCCGACTGGAGGAAACAAATGAATGCACAAATGCCTGTTCCGAATCCAAGTTATAAATCTGTAAAGAAATGAAATTGATAAAACTTAGAGTAATAGTCCTTTGCCTGCTGGCGTTATATCTTCAGAACGGGAATACCTGGGCTGCCGGAAAACCACCCGCCCGTCCGAACATTATCTTCTTCCTGGTTGATGATATGGGCTGGATGGATTGCTCAGTATATGGAAGTAAGTACTATGAAACTCCGAATATAGATCGCCTGGCCAAACGGGGAATAGTTTTCACTAATGCATACACTGCCAGTCCGTTATGTTCACCTACGCGGGCCAGTATCCTGACGGGGAAATATCCTGAACAAAAGAAAGATCCCCGGGGGATGCAGGACAATGCCATTATGGGTGCCATGATCGAAAGTATGGATAAAAGCCTGGGACGCATTATGGATAAGCTGATCGAACTGAAGATGGATGAAAATACAATCATCATTTTCTTTTCTGACAATGGCGGAAATATGTACGATATGATTAACGGTAAAACAGCCACGAATAATTTCCCGCATAAAATGGGGAAAGGCAATATTCATGAAGGTGGCGTTAAAGTTCCATGTATTATTTTATGGCCGGGAACCATCAAGCCCAACCAGGTTTCGGAACAACTTATCAGTAGCATAGACTTTTACCCCACGCTATTGGATATTGCAGGTCTGAAACCTCAGAAGGATCAGATCCTTGACGGAGAAAGTCTGTATCCATTGCTGCTGAAAGGAAAAACGTTAAACAAACGTGAATTATACTGCCATTTTCCTCACTACATACCTGCCACCGACAATTATCCTTCCACCTCAGTAAGGTCGGGCGACTTGAAACTGATCCGCGTTTATGGTGAAGGTCCCGGACAAACGCCCTCTTTTGAATTGTATAACCTAAAGAATGATAGTGGCGAAAACAACAACCTCGCTGCTTCTAATCCAAAATTAGTAGCAAGGCTCGACCAACTTATTGAAAATCATGTAAATGAAACACAGGGAATTTTCCCGGTAATTAATCCGAAATACAAACCTGGCACCGAAAGTCCGATGGGTAAAAAACCTGTTTTCCCAATTGAAGACTATCCGAGCTATTAAATCCAATTCAGTGAAAGTGAATTCTCGTTTATCCATTTTTGTTTCCTTGCTTTTTCTCACCAATGTATTTTTTACAAATACGAGTTTTGGCCAGGTAAAAGCTTCAGGAGCTTCGCAATCCGTTCCGGTTGAACGTATGCAGCAGGTTTATGAAGAGGTCAAAACACCTTTCAAATATGGTGTCGTTATTCGGGGCGAAGAAGGTCAACTGGTCGATTGTCCCAGCATATTTCAATATAATAAAAAGTGGTACATGGTATATGTCAGTATCACCAACGAGATTGGGTATGAAACATTCCTGGCGGAAAGCAGCGACCTGCTTCATTGGACAAAGCTGGGGAAAATCATGAGCTTCAGATCCGAAGGCTGGGATCGCTGGCAGGTGGATGGAGGCATAGCACTTTGTGACACAAGGTGGGGTGGTGGCAGCAAGTTACAATCCTTTGATGGTAAATATTGGATGTCCTACATTGGTGGTGCATTGCAAGGTTACGAGCCCGATCCGCTTGCTATCGGCATGGCATGGACAAAGACACCAACTAAAATCAAGGAATGGACACCCATCGCAGAAAATCCTGTATTAAGCCGGGATCAGCCGGATGTGCGCGGGTTTGAAAAAATGACACTCTATAAAAGCCAGATCATTTGGGATAAGTCCAAAACGCTCGGTCATCCATTCGTTATGTATTATAATGGAAAGATGCAAAACGGTTTCGAGAGGATAGGTTTGGCAGTGTCGGATGACATGATCCATTGGAAACGTTTTGGCAAAGAGCCAGTTATCGCCAACGGTGAAGAAAGACAAACCGGTATCAGTGGTGACCCGCAAATCGTGAAAATCGGCGATCTCTGGGTGATGTTTTATTTCGGAGCCTTCTGGCAACCCGGGGCATTCGATACTTTCGCCTGTTCCAAAGACATGGTAACCTGGACAAAATGGGAAGGACCGCATCTCATTGAGTCTTCAGAATCCTGGGATAAACAATTTGCACACAAACCCTGGGTGATCAAACATAAAGGAATAGTCTATCATTTCTATTGTGCGGTGGGTGATCAGGGAAGGGTAATTGCTTTGGCAACCTCGAAGGATTTACGATGACAAATTACTTCAGAATTCAAATAGTGAACAAAAGGATGTATTATGAAAGTTAAACTTATTGTTCTGGCTATCTCCGGAATGTTTCTGTTCACATCAGCTACAAAGAAAGTAGAAAAACCAAATCTGGTCTTTATTTTTTCCGATCAGCAAACCTTCGATATGTTGGGTTGCTACGGAAATAAGCAGATTAAAACACCTAACCTGGACAACCTGGCCAGCCAGGGGGTATTATTTACGCATTGCTTTTCAAATTCTCCTATATGTACCCCGTTTCGTGGATTGTTGTTGAGCGGACAGCAAACCTTGTACAATGGAACTTTTGTGAATGATAAGCCGCTTGTGCCCGGGCATGGGAAAAAGTTTGCGGAAGTATTACGGGATGCAGGTTACAACACAGCCTACATAGGTAAATGGCATCTTTTGGGTGGCGACCGCGACCGGCCTATTCCTAAAGGTGAAATGCGCTATGGATTTGATGAAGTTTTCGAGAGCAACAATTGCCATGTTGATTTTCGCACCGGACAATGCTTTTACTGGAACGAAGAGGGACAAAAAGTCTTTTTTGATAAATGGGAAGCATACGGACAAACTGACCAGGCTTTGGCATACCTCGATAGCCGTAAAGGAGCAACCAAACCATTTGCTATGTTCGTATCATGGCATCCGCCGCACGACTGGGGCAAGTTTGAAGGCGAAGATGGCCTCATGCATTATAAATATGATGCTCCGGATGAATTGATGGCCATGTATAACCGTGACAGCATCAAAATGCGTCCCGGAATCGAAAATACACCCGATCGCCGGAGAATGGTTCATGGACAAATGGCCATGGCCACCGGTGTAGACATTGCATTCGGACAACTGATGGAAAAACTCCGGCAATTGAAACTGGAGGAGAATACCATCGTAATTTTCACTTCCGACCATGGTGATATGTTGGAGTTTGACGATGCCATTTACCCAAAACAATATCCCCATGATTACTCCTGCCATACTCCATTTCTATTACGTTGGCCGGGAAAAATTCAATCAGGGTCAACAACCGGATTACTGTTCAGCGCATTGGACATCATGCCCACCGTCCTGGGATTAATGGGGCTTGAAGTTCCAAAAGAGTGCCAGGGCAAAGATCTGTCAAAGGCTATACTTACGCATGATGAAAATGCTGTTGACTTTATTCCGGTCTGGTTGTATGAAGGGAAAGGTTACCGTGGTGTAATTACCCGCGATTATACCTTCTCAACGCAGAAAGGTGCCACTGAAGGTTCATTGCATAGTGTTTTATTCGATCGCAATAAAGATCCGTTCCAGATAAATAACCTGTTCAGTGATCCGAAAATGGCTCCTGTGAAAGATAAACTTTGGGCCCTAACCCAGCAATGGATGGCAAAGTATAACGATCAATTTTGGGAACAGGATGATTTTATGAAAGCTGCCACCGATGAACAATGGAATAATCCTCCATATATCCGCCCGGTTGACATATTAAAATAAATAACCTTTTAAAATGCAAAGAATATTGTTCGAATCACAACCAATGAAACTTAAAAAGGCAATGTATCAATTCGACAATTTGCCTTCAACTTCAAGTTTCGTAAGAAAAAACCTCAACTTAATCAGACATCGGATAACGATTAAGCTGTTCATCCTGCTGATCATTTCACTTCCATGCGCAGCACAAAAACCAGCCGAAAGGCAGGTTTTCAAAGTTACCACGCACGAAATAGCCAAAACTGAATTTGATTTGTCTGACCTGCATGCACCTTTTGTGAAAGCCACAGCCAACCGGTTGCAGGCAGACAGTCCCGTTGCCATGAATACCTTTTCGAACCCGCAGGCCGTCAGCTTCCCTGATTCAGCAGCATTCTCCAATCCGGATCTTAAGTACAGGGCATACGCAGGCCTGGAATTTGACCTGAGAACACTGGATGAGAGAGCTGCAATAAATATGATTCGCCACTCAAAAGAAAAGGGCTACGGAGGTGTTTTTATTGTTTCAACTCATGGAAATGCAGGTGACCTTGATAAAGATTATATAGCACAAGGAAAATCTCACATGAAATTAGGCGATGAAGGCATTGTTTATTTAGGTCCGGAATTCTTCAGAATTTATAAAGCTGCTGTTGAGGAAGCTCAGAAGCTTGGAATACAAGTTATAATGTATGATGATTATGAATTTCCTACCGGAACAGTTGCAGGTCAGTTTTATCAGAAGTATCCGGAGCTTATGGCTTCCAGATTGGATAAAGTGGAAGTGAATACGAAAGCAGGAGGTACAATTGATATTAAGTTTCCCGGGGGTACCATTCTGGGTGCTGTCTTAATGAATATGGAAGACAGATCTTTAACCGATATCAGCGATAAGATCATGGAAAGAAAAGTGAGTGTCAGTGTCGTAAAAGGAGATTGGAAACTCATGGGCTTTTATCTGAATCATGAAGCTGTATTAAAGATACGAAATCCTGGAATCATCAATTATATTGAGAAGGAATCTGTTGAGAAGTTCCTTTCTGTTTCTTATGAGAAATTTTATAAGGCAGTGGGTGAATATTTCGGCACAGTTATCCCGATGTCATTTTATGATGAGCCTTCACTACACTGGCTGGACGGGAGAATGTGGTCTGTTGATCTGAATACCAAATTCATGGAACGATATGGAGAGTCAGCCTTAAAATATTACCCTTCTCTCTGGTATGATATTGGAGACAAAACAGCATCAGCAAGAAATACCCTGCATGGGATCAGGGCTGATATGTATTCTGAAGCATTTATTAAGCAGATCCACGAATGGTGTAAGAAGCATAATCTCAAACTTTCAGGCCATGTCGACCAGGAGGAAATTCCTAATCCTGTAATGAGCAATGGCGACTTAATGAAAATTTTCGAATGCCAGGATATACCTGGTGCGGATGATATTTTCTTTTGGGGCAGGTCAAATACCGGGTATAAAATAGTTACATCCGCTTCTTATAATTACGACAAACCAGTGACCTGGGCAGAGACTTATGCGGCATATGGAATGATAAATAAAGATACAGCTTACAGGGTGGCGATGGATCAGTATGCAATGGGTATTAATATGCAGACACCTTTTCCGAGCGGAATTGAAATGAAACTAAGTCTGAATGAAATTCAGGAGTTTAACAAATATATTGGAAGATTGAGTTATATGTTGCAGGGCGGCAGGCATGTTTCTGATATTGCTGTTTTATACCCAATCGCATCTGCCATGGCTTATAATGTTTTTGATGAAGGTTGGGAGTATGCTTATCTTGGAGGTAATATGCCAAAAGAACTTGATTATATGACTGTTGGAGAAATTCTTTTTCGAAGCCTCAGGGTAGATTATACTTATATTCACCCGGAAGTTTTTGATAGAAAATGCAAAATTGAAAGTAATGAGATATATTTGAAGAATGAGGTTAATGAGGAAAGATATAAACTATTTGTTTTACCCGGGGGTTCAACTATTAAAGCAAGCAATGCTGAAAAACTTCTGGAGTTTTATAATAATGGAGGGAAGATCATAGCTACCAGTATGCTTCCGTTTTATTCTGCTGAATTTGGGAAAGATGAGGTAGTGCGAAATGCCATGATGAAGATTTTTAATATTAAGGAAACGTCGTTGCTGAATAATAAATACTCTGTAAATGGAAATTATCTTTTTAATTCTAATCAGAAAGGAGGGAATGCATATTTTCTTCCAAGGCTTGCACCAGAATTGCTGAATGACATTGTAAACCTTTGCTTGCCTTTAAGAGATGTGGCATTCCCGTATCTTGATCCTGGAAGTCCGTATGAGAGATTAAGATCGATTCACAATACCTCAGGAGAGGTGGATTTTATATTCTTTAATAATGATTCAATAAAAAATTACCACGGAGCATTAACTTATACGCATAAAGTTAAAGAGGGTCATGACATATACTTTTTATCAAATTCAGCGGAGGATACAGTTAAAACAACAGTTCGCATAAGGGGCAAAAAGGAAATAGGCATATGGGATCCGCATTCGGGTAAATACCAGATGATCGATATTAAACATTTGGTTCAAAATGGAGTCGATCTGACAGAATTCCAGCTTGAACTCGAAGGTCCGCATTCTTTATTCTTTGTAAGTAATTAAATAATAAATAAAATGAAAACCATCCTATTTGTTATCACTGCCGCGTGCATCCTGACATCGTGTAAATTCAGCCAGGTTGCTACTGATCAGAAGCCCGATTCAATTCAGGTACGGGTGTCACTAGAAGTTATCGGGGGTAATAACACCCCGGTGCTCACAAAAGGAATGCCGGGAACGGAAGATATCAAATACGGTTTCGAGGGAGGAACGGTTATCCGGCAACCCGATGGTTATCATCTTTTCACCGCTGAAATGGCGGGTGATCCACACTGGGTAAAGATGAAACTGGGCCACTGGCTCAGCAAAGACGGAAATGACTGGAAACGCATTAGTACTATTTTTGAATCCAGTGGCGACTTCACAGGAACCGACCCTAAAGCCGCTACATGGTCGCCTATGCCTTTCTTCAATGAAAAAGAGAATCAATGGAATCTTTATTACGTGGGATACAAATCCCGGCCCGACAGCGGCGATATGTGGCTAGGTAATTACGAGGGCCGTATATTCCGTGCTGTATCTGAAATCAATGGAATTGGCGGTATCGGAGGTCCTTACAAAGATGCGGGCATGATCCTCGAACCTGGCAAAGACTCCGACACCTGGGAAGGACTTCAGGGAACTGACTCCTTCTTTCCCTACCTCGCATCTGACGGAAAATATTATGGTTTTTACGGCAGTGCCCGGACACAACACAAACCAATTACCTTATGGCAGGTCGGTCTTGCAAGTGCCGAAAAACCAGAAGGCCCCTGGAAACGTTGCAGTGATCTGAATCCCCTGGATAACGGGCTGAGTTTTATTGAAAATCCGGTTGTGACAAAGCTGAGCAACGGATTATATATTACTGTAGTGGATGCGGGTGCCGACTCAACCGGGATCTGGCGTTCAGCTTTCGGCTATTGCTGGTCTAAAGATGGAATTCACTGGTCGAAAGAACGATTGTGCTATCTCGAAAATAAAGTTCCTAAATGGTGGAAGTGGATGCGGACACCTCTATGCCTGATCAAAGAAAATGACAGTATTTACACCGTGTTTCATACAGCTTATGATAAAAATGATTACGGATCTCTGGGGATGCTTAAAGTGAAACTTACAATAGATACCCTCACTCCTGTAAAATATTTAGATAACCGACCTTTACCGAAATACAGGATGGATGCAGAAGATGTGGGTATTGTGCTGCATTACGGCGATGGTCCTGATTCATGCGATTTCCAGGGTGCACGTGAAGCCGTTATCAATAAAGAAGATGATACATATTATCTGTTTTACGATGGTGCCGGGTCCAAAGGCTGGCTGGCCTGTCTTGCTACCAGTAAAAACCTTGTAAACTGGGAGAAAAAAGGGAAGTTACTCGATTTCGGAAAAAAAGGAGACCCGGACCAGGCAGCAGTAACCTCACCATGGATCATCAAAGAGGGTACAACCTGGCACATGTATTATTTAGGTACGCCAAATGTCTCCCCGGCACCGGATTTCGTCCCCATGTTTCCATACCTTACGATGAAAGCCAAAAGCGAAAAAATTGCCGGCCCATGGACAAAACAGCTATATGTGATTCCTTTCAAACCCAAAG
>Ga0315290_10002962_pt1 | contig 12079 bp, 14 predicted proteins | sample YL17G12_0_MG_FD_203627 | JGI IMG/M metagenome (GOLD analysis project Ga0315290, IMG submission 203627) | Sediment microbial communities from Yellowstone Lake, YNP, Wyoming, USA - YL17G12_0 | ecosystem: Environmental > Aquatic > Freshwater > Lake > Sediment | place: USA: Wyoming | collected...
ATGGTACTATTATCTACACAATTGAGGCGGTTTTTCAATATGAAGTTTGATGAATTCGTAAAAAAATCTACCCCGGACTATCTTTTACCGGGAGGTGTATTTGTGGGGCAATGCTAATAATGATGCCTACAAAATGAACTTCATAGTAATTGTCCGGTTTTCATCATAATCACGAAAAATCGGCTATTTGCTTAATAACCTCAGGGTTTACTTACTTCTCCCTGTATGATAATATTCTTAAATGAAGAAGGGTTTAATGATAGGGCTTTCCGTCCTGCTTTTTGTCGCCCTCTTTATAGTGCTGAAAGCGGGAAGAGAGAGCGGCGGGGACATACAGGTAAAAGGCGGTTCTTTTCTTGAAAATTTAACTATCGTACAGAAGAAGAACGGTCAGCCCCTCTGGACCCTTACTGCAAGCAGGGCGGACTTTAAAGAAAATGAAGATAAAGCCGAATTGAGCGATATCAATCTTGTTATGGAAAAGGACCATATTACGCTTCAGGCTGACAAAGGGCTGTATGATCTTTCCGAGAAAAGCTTTACGACTGACAGCGCCGTAAAGGCTAGGTCGCGGGACTACAGGATTACTGCCGACTCGATTGATTATGAGGTAGCTTCGGGAATGATACAAACTCAAGGCAGGATACAGTTGGAAAGCAAAGGATTCAGGGTCGAAGGTGAAGGTATGAAGTCGGAAGCCGACCATAAGGTCAGCATATTAAATGATGTTAAAGCGACATTTCACAGATAACCTACATGAAAATTAATATGTTTAATAAACCCTGTAACGCTTTAAAAATTAATTATATTATTAACAGTCTCATAATAATGACAACATTATTTATAAAATCCCTCCTGCCCTCCCTTTGCCAAAGGGAGGATTTATGCCCCTCTTTGGTAAAGAGGGGGAAGGGGAGATTTTCTGATTTATGTAAATTCAATTTTAAGACCCTTAATATATATAAATATATGATATGCTTCGTGAGCTTAATTTCTATTTTTTCCATGCTTATCGGCAATGCCGTTTCTGCCGAAGCCGTTAAGAAAATAGTCGGTCAGGGGCCGATCGTAATAACCTCTGAAAAAATGACGGCTGACAATCAGGCACATACGGCCCTCTTTGAACGTTCCGTTGTCGCAAGGAACGCGGGGACTATTTTATACGCCGACAGGATGCTGGTTTATTCCGACAAGGATTCCGGTGAGGTTACAAAGATTGATGCGACAGGCGCGGTCAAGATGATCAAGGACAAGAGGGTGATTACTTCAAAGGAAGCAACCTATTATGCCGAAGGGGAAAAAGTTATTTTTACCGGTGATCCAAAGGCTGTGGAAGACGGCAATGTAATGACGGGAAAAAAGATGACCTACCTGATGAATGAAGACCGGTTTCTGGTTGATGACAGCAAGGTTTTTCTGACAAAGGGCGAAAAGCAGTAAAGGATCAACCATGCATATCCTTGAAGCTAATGGCCTATCGAAACATTACGGTAAAAGGCAGGTCGTCAAAGGTTTAAGCCTTTATGTCAACACTGGTGAAATAGTCGGACTCCTCGGTCCGAACGGCGCCGGGAAAACCACAACCTTCTACATGATGGTCGGGCTTATAAAACCCGAAGGAGGAAACATCTTCCTTGACCATGAAGACCTGACCGGCCTCCCCATGTATCGAAGGTCTTTAATGGGCATAAGCTATTTGCCTCAGGAACCTTCCATATTCAGAAAGCTGAGCGTAGAGGATAATCTCAGGGCGGTATTTGAGATAAGGGGTCTCAAACAGGATGAGATAAACAGCGAAACAGATCGTCTCCTGACGGAATTCAACCTCACCGGTCTTGCAAAGAAGGAAGGGTATAAACTGTCGGGAGGAGAGAGAAGAAAGACCGAGATAGCCCGTGCGCTTGCAATCAGGCCGAGGTTTATACTCTTTGATGAACCCTTTGCAGGAATAGACCCCATAGCAATATTAGAGCTCAAAAAGATGCTCAATTATCTGAAGGCAAAAGATATCGGCGTCCTTATTACGGACCATAATGTAAGGGACACTCTTTCAATAACGGACCGGGCGTATATAATCAATAACGGTGAGATACTTGAAGAGGGCGGTCCGGAAAAAATTATTGCAAATTCAAGGGTAAAAGAAATCTTTCTTGGCGAGGAGTTTACACTCTGATGGCACTCGAAAGCAGGCTTGAACTAAGATTATCCCAAAAACTCATCCTGACTCCGCAGCTACAGCAGGCAATAAAAATGTTACAGCTCCCGCATCTCGAACTTACCCAGTTTCTCAACCAGGAGCTTATGGAGAACCCGTTCCTTGAAGAGCCTTCCGAAGAAGTCTCCATTGATGATCTTACCCCCGAGGAAAAAGATACTATGGAATTTGAAGATACCAAGGAAGATACAAACGAAGACATCAGCGCTCCCATCGATAAACCAATGAGTTTTACTGCGGATGACTATTTTGAGGAAAGGGCGTGGGATGGAAGAGATGTGGGATATTTTAATCCCGGTACCGTTTCCTCGCCGACTTTTGAACAGTTCACGTCCAAAAAGCCGGACCTCTCCGAACATCTTATCTGGCAACTCAGGCTTTCAAATGCGCCGGAGGATATTAGAGGAGCGGCTGAACTCATAATAGGGAATATTGATGAAAACGGATACCTCATTGCCTCAGTCGAAGAGATAAGAAACACGGCCGGGACCGACATGGAAACTGCGGAGAAGGCGCTGATTCTGGTGCAGAGCTTTGACCCGATCGGTGTAGGGGCCAGAGATATGCAGGAGTGTCTGCTTTTGCAGTTGAGGGCTTTGAATCTCGGCGGCACAATCGTTGAAAAAATTATTTTGAATAATATAGAAGAGCTTGAAAAGAAGAAGTATGCCGTTATTGCCCAGCAGTATAATCTTTCCATAGAAGATATTATGGCTGCCGTTAAAGTCATTGAAGGACTTGAGCCGAAACCCGGCAGGACGTTCTGTGATGTTAGCGCTAACTACATCACTCCGGACGTCTATGTGCTTAAGACTGAAGACGGAAACCAGATTACCCTGAACGACGAAGGGCTTCCGCGCTTGAGGGTCAGCAGTTTTTATAAAAAACTCATGCAGCAGGAGAATGATTTTCCTAAAGAGGAACGGCAGTTCCTCCTTGATAAAATGCGGTCGGCAGTCGGTTTGCTGAAGAGTCTTGATCAGAGGAACCGCACAATCTACAGGGTCACGGAGAATCTGCTCGAACTCCAGAAGGATTTTTTTACCAAAGGGGTGCAATTTCTTAGACCTTTGACTCTCAAAGACGTCGCTTCAAACCTGAACCTGCACGAAAGCACGGTGAGCAGGGTCACGTCGAACAAATACCTGTCCTGCGCACACGGCGTCTTCGGTTTCCGTTTCCTGTTCAGCAGCGCGCTCCACAGCGGCATGGGTAGCGTCTCGTCGACGTCCGTAAAGGACAGCATCAAAAAACTGATAACGGAAGAAAATATGAAGAAGCCCTATAGCGACCATGAAATAGCCGAACTTTTGAATAAAAGCGGCATTGCCATTGCCAGAAGGACCGTTGCAAAGTACCGGGAAGAGCTTGGAATTCCGTCACAAATACAGAGACGAAAAACGAGCAAATAAAAGGAGGATAAATGAATATTATTGTTACAGGAAGACATCTTGAAATTACGCCGGCTTTAAAGAGTTACGTGGAAAAGAAGATCATAAGGTTCGACAGGTATCTGTCTAATATATCCGAGGCTATTGTTACTCTTTATGTGGAGAAATACCGGCATAAAGCGGAGGTGCTGCTCAAGGTAAACGGAGTTCTTATACAGGCTGAAGGTATTACCGGCGATGTGTATGCTTCGATTGACGAGGTGGCTGAAAAACTCGAAAGACAGATCAAAAAATATAAGGAAAAGCTTGTTTCACACAGGAAACCCGAAGGCAAGGCCGGCCTTGCCGAAGAAGCCGTGCCTCCGGCAGAAGGCGGCAGGATAATCAAAAACAAGCGTTTTGAACTGAAGCCCATGAGTCCCGACGAGGCGGCCATGCAGATGGAGCTTCTGGATAAGGCTTTCTTTGTTTTTACAAATGACGGCAGCGGAGAAATAAATGTTATATACCGCAGGAACGACGGCAATTTCGGGCTTATAGAACCCGTCAGGTAACGTGGTCAATAAGATACCTTTGGTTGTTATTATTACCGGTCTCTCGGGCTCCGGCAAAACAGTGGCGCTGCGGGCCCTTGAGGACGCCGGTTTTTTTTGTGTCGATAACCTGCCGGTCGCGCTGATCGAATCCTTCATTTCAGAAGTATCAGGGAACGCCCGGATAAAAAAGATAGGTATCGGCATAGATATCAGGGAGAAGGGTTTCCTGTCCGAAGTTGACCATGTACTGAAGGCGCTGAAACAGAAACACAGAAGCGAAGTCCTTTTTCTTGAGGCGGAACAGGAGGTGCTGCTGAGGCGGTTTAAAGAGACCCGGAGGCCGCACCCTATCGAGGGGAATATCGAGGATGCGCTCAAGATCGAGAAAGAGATATTGTCGGCGCTGAAAGAGGCTGCCGACAGGATCATCGACACCTCGTCTTTCACACCCCATCAATTGAGGCGAATGATTACAGGTCTTTACAGTATTTCCGCCGGCAAAAAAAACATGACTTTAGTGCTTATCTCCTTTGGCTTCAAATTCGGCCAACCCCAGAACATAGACCTTCTCTTTGATGTCAGGTTTCTTCCCAACCCTCATTTTGTCCCTGAACTGAAGCCTCTAAGGGGCACGGACAAAAAGGTTGCCGATTTTGTGTTAAAAAATAAAACAACAAAGACATATGTAAGCAAAATAAAGGACCTGATCGATTTTGTTATCCCGCATTACATAAAAGAAGGCAGGTCCTATGTCACCATCGGCATCGGCTGTACCGGTGGTAACCACAGGTCACCGGCAATAGTCGAAAAGCTGAAAAGGTCCCTTAAAAGACATCCCGTGGAACTGAGCATAGTACATAGAGATTTGAACTGACGCGGGCTAATATGCGCCTTCGGCTTTGAGCACTACTTTTATGGTCTTGAGGATTATGACGATATCGAGCCACAGTGACCAGTTCATTACATACCAAGTGTCGAGTTTTATTCTGTATCTGTAGCCGGTGTTGCTTCTTCCGGAGACCTGCCAGAGGCCGGTTATGCCAGGTTTTGCGCTGGTGATAATATGGATGTTGTCGTCGATATCGGATTTTTCACGCGGCAGATAAGGTCTCGGACCGACGACGCTCATCTCACCCTTCATGACATTGAATATCTGAGGAAGTTCATCAAGGGATGTTTTCCGCAAAAATTTGCCTATCTTTGTTATCCTCGGGTCGTCCCTGAGCTTCCAGTTGTTCTCCCATTCGGTCCGGACCGCCTCATCCCTGCTTAACATCTCCTGAAGTTTCTCTTCGGCATCTTTGTACATTGTCCTGAATTTATAACACCTGAATGGCCTTCCGTTTTCCCCTATCCTTTCATGTGCGTAGACGGCATAACCGGGGGTCCCGGATTTGATTAATACGGCTATGACCCCTATCAAAGGAAGGAGGACAGGCATCGAGACTATGCTGAAGGCAAGATCGAAAAGCCTCTTGATAAATTTGTTTGTTATGGATTTCAGGTTGTTCTTTATATTCATCAAAAACAGCTCTTCGGTGAAAAGGTGAAAGAGGTCCGTATTTAATAATGCTATGCCCTTCAGGTCCGGGATGAGCATTGTGTTGACGGTGCTGTTCTGGATGCCGGCTGTCAATGCCGAGAGCTTTTCTGAAGAAAGGGAAGGTATGGCGATAATAGCTGTTTTTATCCCCAGTTCTTTTATGTATTTCGGAAACTCGTAGACCTTCCCAAAGACTTTTTTACCGTGTACGATTTTCCCGATCTTCTGCTCGTCATCATCCAGAAAACCTATGACATCATATCCCATATGCTTTTCTCTCTGCAGGCCCTCCATAACAAGCCTTCCGGCCTTACCGGCGCCGATTATCAATATGCGTTCCCTTGCCGTATCTTTGCTATATAAGAGTTTTTTCCCCCAGAGCCGGTAAAGGGGAAATACGAAGAGAGAGGAAAGCCATATGCCGAGCAAAACGAGGCGGGACACCATATCGCCCATTTTCCCCAGGGTTACAATAGCCATTAAAGTGATACTTGCCAGAGAAACCGATCTTACGATCTGTTTTGTTTCATCCCAGAACGGCATAGTTCTGTCATACAGCGACTCATAGAAAATGAAAAAAATAAAAACGGCGGGTACCCACCACAACGATATGAAATACAAGTATGAAAAGGGAAAAACCGGCAAGCTGGGTATAAAAAATGGCATAAATTCCACTCTTATTATCCAGGCAATAAAGAGAGAGGTGTAAAAAGCAAAAAGGTCAACTGCCACGAGACACGCAAGCTGAAAAAAGAATTTGATGGATTTCGTTAAATCCATCATCCCGTAATAAGTCCCAAACGGAAACCGGCATATTTCGCAAAAGTCTCCAGAAAAATATAAGGCAGCAAGATATATTTTTTCCGTTTTATGACAAAAAGGACCTGCTCTTTCATGAACCTTGCACCTTCTCCCTCAGGCCTCGCATACTGCAGGACCCACCCGTTTTTTCTTAATGATGAGCCGATATTATAATACCTGCCGAACTGTTTTAAAAGCGAATAGTTATGGGAATGGATTACCTTTGCGTCCGGCATATAGGCTATTTTATGACCGTTTATGATCAATTTAGCTGCAAGGAGCATGTCTTCGTTTGAAGGGACTCCTTCCGGAAAGAGACCGACTTTTAAAAAAGCGTCCTTTTTTATTGCAGAACATGCATTGCTAAAAAAGAAGGTTTTAATGCCGTACGCTTTTACATCATTAATCCCCTTGATTGACCCCTGCTCAGGGTAGTTGAATCTCCTGGCAAAGGCTTCAAGAAGGGATGCATTTTGATACGGGATATGTCTGCCGAAAGCGGCGGCAACAGGAGAATCTCTCAGAGGGCCGGTCAGTTTTTCAATCAATCTCGTATCGCATGGCAAGGCGTCCTGAGTCATGAAGATCAGGACATCGCCTTTTGCTTCCATGGCTGCCCTGTTTCTTGTGCCGCCGTGGTTGAAAGCGGATTGCGGGATCACGATTGTTTTGGCGCCCATCCCCTCCGCAATATTAACGGTAGGATCTCCTGACGAGGAATCTATAACGATGATTTCGAGGGGCGGCATAGTCTGTGAAAGGAGTTTTGACAGGAGTTTGCCTATAGATGCGCCGGCATTTAATGTAGGTATTATGACGGAAATCCTCATGAAAGTTTATTGTATCACAGGAGTGTAAACAATAAAATTATTCGGTAATGCATTCTATCGCGGCGTTAAGGTACAATATAGGAAATTTCGATGAGAAAAGAAGAAAAGCCTTTTGTTGAAATTTTTACGGACGGCGCGTGCAGCGGAAACCCGGGGGCAGGCGGTTATGGTATTATTCTAAGGTCGGGAGAACGCGAAAAGGAACTCTCCGGCTGCGAGACCCTGACTACGAACAACCGGATGGAGTTGACGGCGGTCATTAAGGCATTAGAAGCTCTGAAGAAGCCCTGCAGGGTGAAAGTGGTGACCGACTCAAATTATGTGGTGCAGGGCATGACATCTTGGATTTATTCATGGCTCAAAAACAACTGGTTGAACAACCGGAAGCAGGAGGTTGTCAATAAAGATCTGTGGGAAAAGCTCCTGAAGCTTTCCAAAGGTCATGAAATTGTATGGGAATGGGTCAGGGGACATAACGCGCATACGGAAAACGAGCGCTGCGATAACCTCGCAAGGCTTGCGATCCCGAAATGCAAAAAAGGATAAATCTTAACCCCTCAGTTGCATAAAATGAAAGATGAATAATATGTTTTGTAACGTTTAGATTGATTGACTATGAACAAGATCGATATCAGGAATCTGTCGGGCATGTTTCTCATCGCCGTCCCCGGTTTAAAAGACCCTAATTTTGAGCGGACGGTGGTCCTTATCTGCGACCATACGAAAGACGGGGCCTTTGGACTTATAATAAACCGCCTGCTTTTAAGTAGTTTTATACCGTTAAGCGGCGGACTGGATATTAAAGAATGCATAATGGACCTGCCGGTATATTACGGCGGTCCTGTCAAGCCGGAACAGGGATATATCCTTTATTCATCTTCAGACCTCTACTACCCTTCAATAAAGATCAACGACAGCCTCTCCCTCACAACATCAAAAGAAATACTCGTTGATGTAGCCTCGGGCAAAGGTCCCGCAAAATTTCTTTTTACCCTTGGATTTGCCGGATGGGCGTCCGGTCAGCTTGAATATGAACTTATGACGGACGGCTGGCTTATTGCGCCTGTCAGCAATAAAATTATCTTTGAAACACCGGTAAATGACCGGTGGAAATCCTCAGCCGAGCTGATTGGAGTGGATTTAAACAGGGTCGTCGGCAGGCAGGGAAGGGTATAGAGTTGACAATTACCACCTTTTTTTATTATCTTATTAGTCTTAATATCAGCAAAGGAAGGTGAAACAATGAGGACTATTTTTGCCAAAAAAGACGATATACAGCGGAAATGGTATTTAGTCGACGCCAGAGACGCCGTTCTCGGCAGGCTCGCAGTCAAGATTGCAGACCGCCTGCATGGAAAGAACAAGCCGATATATACACCCAACGTCGATACGGGCGATTTCATTATCGTCATAAACGCGGAAAAGGTGAAGTTTACCGGCAGGAAGCTCGATCAGAAGATGTATTACAGCCACTCGGGTTATCCGGGCGGATTAAAGTCGGAGAATGCCAGACACCGTCTTGCACGTTGTCCCGAAAAGATCATGACCGACGCCGTCTGGGGTATGCTTCCGAAAGGCAGACTCGGCAGGGCAATGATAAAGAAACTAAAGGTTTATAAGGGGTCCGCGCATCCGCATGAAGCACAGAAACCCGAAATTTTGACCGTTTAAGAACGGCTATTTGATTAAAGGAGCTACGAATGGCAGAGATTCAATACAGTGCAACCGGCAGAAGGAAAACCTCGATAGCGAGAGTCACAATGATGCCCGGGAACGGACAGATAACCGTCAACAAAAAACCGGCGGACGTTTACTTCCCGAGAGAAACACTCAGAATGGTTATCCGGCAGCCGATAGAACTGGCGGGGATTACAGGGAAATATGACGTTACGGCAAAGGTGACCGGCGGCGGACCCTCGGGCCAGGCAGGCGCCGTTAAGCACGGCATCTCAAGGGCTATCGTTGATATGAACAGCGATTTCCGCGGGAAACTGAAAAAAGAAGGATTTCTCACAAGAGACCCAAGAGAAAAAGAAAGAAAGAAATACGGTCAGAAGGGCGCCCGTAAAAGATTCCAGTTCTCAAAGAGATAGAAATACGTCAGTCAACGGCCATTGGTCATTTGTTAAAGGATGGATTATCGTCCGCGGCTTATGACCGATTCCCTTTAGTTGCTTAAAACACGGTTCCCGAAAGCTTTTGGAAAAAATTCCTGCAACGCAACGAATTATTATTTGCGATTTACATAAATGCAGAGCTTTCGGGGACCGTGTTGTTGGAACACTTTGATAACGAGTGGGTAACGACTAATGCTTAAAGTATTTATATGCGGCGGCAGCGGATATGCCGGCTGCGAGCTGCTGCGCATCCTTTCAAACCATCCGGAAGCTGTTGTTGCCGGCGTCACCTCCGAAAAATCCGCAGGGAAATCCGTAACCGACCTTTTCCCCGGTCTTCACAAATACGATTCCATGGTCTATGAGCCCCTGCGAAAAGAAGAAATCCTGAAAAAGGCTGACCTGTTTTTTATGGCGCTTCCCCATGCCAAGTCCCAGGAGGCCGTAGATTTCTTTTATCGGCAAGGGAAAAAGGTCATCGACTTATCCGCGGATTATCGTCTGAGAGACCCTGATGTATATGAAGACTGGTATAATACGCCGCACGGATTTCAGAAAACACTCAAAAAGGCCGTCTATGGCCTGCCGGAAATATACAGAAAAAAGATCGGGAAGGCGGACCTGATAGCAAACCCCGGATGTTACCCGACCGGTGCAATACTGGGCCTGCTGCCTGCTTTAAAAAACAGGATAATTGATGCTTCATCAATCATTATAGATTCAAAGTCCGGCACAAGCGGCGCTGGCAGGAAATCCGATGTAGCTTTTTCATACTGTGAGGTCAATGAGGGGTTTAAGGCATATGCAATCGGCACACATCGTCATACCCCTGAAATCGAGCAGGAGCTTTCCGCAGCCTATGGCAGTCGGATTACGGTCAATTTTACGCCTCATTTGCTCCCGTTGGACAGGGGTATTCTGACAACCATTTATGCTCCTCTGATAAAAAAAGACACCGCAGAGGGTGTTATGAAGGTTTATGAAGGTTTCTATAAAAGTGAGTCATTTGTCAGGGTCCTAAAGCCCGGACAATATCCAAACATAAAAAATGTCAGGGGCACTAATTACTGCGAAATAGGGTTGAAACTCAATGAGAGGACGAAGACACTGATTATCGTCACTGCAATAGACAATCTTGTGAAAGGCGCATCCGGCCAGGCCGTGCACAATATGAATATCATGATGGGCTATGAGGAAAAAACAGGGCTGGACTCGCTTCCGCTGATACCATAACAATGAATAAAAAAACATCCGTGACCGCTCCGAAAGGTTTCCTTTTTTCAACCATAGAAGCAGCGATCAAAAAACCCGGCAGAAAAGACCTTGCACTGATATATTCCGAAGTTGAGGCCAACATTGCCGGCGCTTTCACAACAAACAGGGTGAAGGCCGCGCCTGTCAGGATTGATATGAAAAAAATAAAATCCGGCAGGGGGCAGGCGATAATAGTCAACAGCGGAAACGCAAATGCCTGCACAGGCGAACAAGGTCTCCGCGATGCAAACGAAATGGCAGGAAGTGTGTCCAAAGGTCTGCATATCAAACCTTCCATGGTATATGTCTCCTCTACCGGTGTCATCGGTTCCACGATGCCTATGGAGAGAATAAGGCCGGCTATTGCAGAACTTATATCCGGTTTGGGGCGCTCATCTTTTGAAGATGTTGCAGCGGCAATAATGACCACCGACACGTTCCCCAAGATAGTAAGGAAGAGAGTCAGAATTGGTGAGCAATCAGGCACAATAGCAGGGATTTGTAAAGGCGCGGGCATGATCTGCCCTAACATGGCTACTATGCTGTGCTTTATCCTGACGGACATCGCGGTTGATCAAAAGACACTGGACAGGACACTGCAGGAAGCCGTGAAAAAATCATTCAACAGGCTTACCATTGACGGTGATATGTCGACAAACGACACTGTTTTGGTAATGGCTAACGGAGTTCTTGGCAATCCGCCGGTTACAGAAAAGAATGAAGCATATCTGCCATTCAGCAAGGCTTTGTTGGAAGTGACCACTGAACTGTCAAAGATGATTGCAATGGACGGAGAGGGAGCGACGAAATTTATTGAGATTGAAATCAAGGGAGCAAAGAACGATTTTGATGCAGGAAAATCCGCTTTAGCTGTAGCTAATTCAAATCTCGTAAAAACAGCAATCCGCGGCAATGATGCCAACTGGGGACGAATCATGGCTGCCCTCGGATATTCGGGTATCTTTTTCAGGGAAGAACTGGTTGATATATTTATCGGAAAAGTTAAAATAGTCTATAAAGGGCTGACAACGGGAAAGGACAAAGAGGCCGGAGATGTCTTAAAAAACAAAGAGGTAAACATCATCATCGACCTTCATCTTGGAAAAGCTTCAGCTAAAGTTTTTACCTGTGATTTGACGGAGGAATATATAAGGATTAACGCGGAATACAGGACATAAAACTAACGCGCAAATTTTATCTTGACAAAGGTTTTTCAGGCATGGTAAAAATAATTGAATGCCTCGTTATCTCCCCTAATACTGCTGTCCAACTCCCACGGACAGCAGTATTCTTTTTTGGGGCCTATTTCAACTCAATCAGCTCATATTCTTTGTTGCCCAACCCGAGTTTTTCACACTCTTCAATCTGGAGATGATATGGTTTTGGGGCGAG